>Ga0302324_100017468_pt1 | contig 14220 bp, 13 predicted proteins | sample Palsa_T0_1_FD_201949 | JGI IMG/M metagenome (GOLD analysis project Ga0302324, IMG submission 201949) | Peat permafrost microbial communities from Stordalen Mire near Abisko, Sweden - Palsa_T0_1 | ecosystem: Environmental > Terrestrial > Soil > Palsa > Peat permafrost | place: Sweden: Abisko... | reverse complement strand
CGTGCGCCGCCACTGCTCGTCCGCCGCCCGCTTCCCGGCGTCCGCGGCGCCGTTCTTCGCTGCCCGCCGCACTGCCATCGGGGTCCTCCTTGCTGGTCTGTGTTCCCTGCTGGTCAACGCGCCCGGCCCGCCAGCTGTTTCCGCCGGCGGGCCGGGCGCGCGGGCGTGGTGCCTGGGAGTTCCCGGGCACCACGCCCGGTTATCACCTGTCAGCGCCGTCAGAAAGCGACGATGCCCTCACCGCCGACCGCGCCCGCGACGGTCACGGACCCGATCTCGGTGAGCGAGCCGGCCGAGCCGACGTGGTACTCATCCACGATCCCGCTGCCGCCGGTCTGGACGTACAGGAAGTGCCCGCCGGCCGAGGCGGAGGCGTCGACCGTGCCCGGGTCGGTGGCGGTCTCGCCGAGCAGCGTGAGGCTGCCGGCCGAGCTGGCGGTGTAGCCGCTGACGTCACCGCTGCCGGCGTTGGACGCGTACAGGAAACTGCCGGCCGGCGCGACCCAGCAGGTCGCCGCCTGGCTGTTGCCGACCGAGTCGATCAGGCTGACCGTGCCGTCCGCCGCGAGCGCGAAAGTGGACAGCGCGTCCGTTCCCGCGTCGGCGATGACGAGGTGCCCGGACTGGTCGAAGGTGATCCCGAAGGGGACGGTGCCCGGCTCGGAGTTCACCACCGGGCTGGCGGACAGGCGCCCGTCGGATGCCACGGCGAAGACGTCGATGTCGCTGCCGTTCGCCTTGGTCGTCACGATCAGCTGGGAGCCGTCAGGGGAGAACGCGACCTGCCCGGGCGTCTCGGTGAAGGTCGGCGGCGGGGTCAGGCCGAGCGCCCGCTTCGAGCCGGGGATCTGGACCAGGTGGCCGGAGGAGACCCGGTATCCCTGCAGGGAACCGCCGTTCTTGGCGTTCACCGCGTAGACAAGATCGCCGCGGACGGCCACGCTGACCGGGAACCTCCCGCCGGAGCTGATGACCTGCTGCAGCCTGAGCTGGTCGCCGCTGACGGCGAAGACCGACAGCGTGTTGCTCCCGGCGTTGACCGCGTAGAGCAGCGCGTGCCCGGGGTCGTAGGCGAGCGATCCCTGCGACGCCAGGTGGTCGACCGCGGACCCGGTCAGCACGCCGCCGCGCCCGTTGGTCGCGTAGCTGTGCGCCAGGGTCAGCGTGCCGCCGGCGGACCGGTCGTAGGCCACGACCCGGTTGCCGTTCGGGTTGTCGGTCTGCACGAAGACGGCGTGGCTGGCGCCGCTGCGGACGTGGTGGGTGGTGGCGGCGCTGGCCGGGCCGGCCAGGGCCGCCCCGGACGCGGCTGTGATCGCCACCGCGGCGAGCGCGGATCCAAGGCGACTGACAGCTTTCATTGCGTTCTCCTCGCTTGTGAAGTTCGGGATGTGCCGAGCTTCAGTCCTCGCGAGGGCCGCGGCGTTACACTCCTGCCCGCATTTTCGCCCGCGGATTTCGCGCGGCCTTGGCCGCTTACTGCCGCGGCCGGCGCCGGTACTCCGCGATCGCCGCCTGGTGATCGACCAGCGGCGCGGGATACCCGAGGGCCTCGCGGGCGGCGGCCGGCGGCTCGTGGATGACGCCGGCGGGCAGCCCGGTCAGCTCGGGAACGTAGCGCCGGACGTAATCCCCGGCCGGGTCGAACCGCCTGCCCTGCAGCGTCGGGTTGAAGATCCGGTGCGGGTTCGCGTCGGTCCCCGTGCCCGCCACCCATTGCCAGTTCAGCTGGTTGCAGGCGATGTCCCCGTCGAGCAGGTACCGCAGGAAGTGCGCGGCGCCCTGCCGCCAGTCGATGTACAGGTCCTTGGTCAGGAAGGAGGCGACGATCATGCGAGCCCGGTTGTGCAGGAAGCCCTCGGCGGCAAGCTGCCGCATCCCGGCGTCCACGACGGGGTAGCCGGTCTGGCCGGCCTGCCAGGCGGCCAGCGCGCCGGCGTCGTCGGCCCATCGGTCGCCGCGGCCGCGGTAATCGCGGCTGGCGGCGTCCGGCCTGGCGGCGAGCACCTGATGGAAAAAGTCACGCCAGGCGATCTGCCGGACGAAGGCCGCCGCGCCGCGCCGCCCGCTGAGATCGGCCGCTACTGCGCCGGGCGACAGGCAGCCGAGGTGAAAGTACGGCGCGAGGCGCGAGGTCCGGTCGGCGGCGAGGTCGTCCCGCGCGGCGTCGTAGGAGTCAAGGTGATCGGCCACCCACCGCAGCAGCCTGGCCCGGCCCGCGGACTCGCCGCCGGCGGTGTCCGCGGCGGCTGACGGCGTCGCGGCGGTCAGCTCGCCGAGCCGGGGAATCCGGCCCGGGTCGATGCCGCCAGTGTCGATGCCGCCGGGCAGGGTGATCCGCGCGGGCGGAGCCGCCCGGGGGCGGCGCGGTGCGTCCAGCCAGCGCCGGTAGTAGGGGGTGAAGATCTGGTAGGCGGCCCCGCCGGGCGGCCGGATCGCGCCGGGCCGGACCGCGGTGATGCCAGGGTGGCTGGTCACGCCGATCCGCGCTGCGGCGGCGTCCGCGGTCAGCCGGGCGAGCCGCCGCGCGGCATAGCCGGAGACATCCTCGGCGACGTGGATCTGGCTCGCGCCGGCGCCGATGGCGGTCCGCAGGACGGTCGGGGCCCACTCTCCCCGGCGGACCACCAGCGCGCCGCCCAGCCCGCGCAGGCTCTGGTCGAGGTCATGCAGGGATTCCAGCAGGAACGCCAGCCGGTTGGCGTGCTCGTGGCAGCGGGCCAGCACGGCGTCGTCGAAGACGAACAGCGGCACGACCCGGGCTGACCCGGCCGCCGCGGCCAGCGCGGGATTGTCCGCGATCCGCAGGTCGCGGGTGAAGACCATGACCGCGCAGGTCACTGGGCGAGCCGCCGGGCTCAGCGGATCATCCACGAGGTTCCTCCCCGTTTAGGCCGCCGCAACCGGGTGACAGGGAGGACGGCATCCGCGGGGTGCCGACAGGGAAGCGCTCAAGAAGGAGTTCCGACATGGCGATCATTCTTCTGGTACTGCTGCTGGCCGTGCTGCTCGGCGCCGCTGGTTTCGCGTTGCACCTCTTGTGGGTGCTCGCGCTGATCGTGCTGGCCATCTGGGTGGGCTTCCTCTTCCGCGCCGCCGAGACGGCGGCCGGCCCGCGCCGCCGCTGGTACCGCTGGTAGCTGCCCGGATCAGAACCGCTGGTAGCTGCCCGGGTCAGTGCCGCGGCAGCCGCACGACCGTCAGGAAGAAGTCGTCGATCTGCCGGACCACGGCGATGAACTGCTCGACATCGACCGGCTTGGTCACGTAGGCGTTGGCGTGCAGCTTGTAGCTGCGCAGGACGTCCTCCTCGGACGAGGACGTGGTCAGCACGACGACCGGCAGGTGGGTCAGGTCAGGATCGGCCCTGACGCGCTCGAGCACCTGGCGGCCGTCGTACTTGGGCAGGTTGAGGTCGAGCAGGACCAGGTCGACCGGCGGGGCGTCCGCGTGGGCTCCCCGCCGGTAGAGGAAGTCCAGCGCCTCCTCGCCGTCGCGGACGACGTGCAGCCTGTTGCCGATCTTGTTGTCCTCGAACGCCTCGCGGGTCATCAGCTCGTCACCGCGATCGTCCTCGACCAGCAGGACCTCGATGAGGTTGAGGGGAACGATCATGTGAGGATCCCTTCTGGGCTGGCGCTTACCTGCCCGGCCGCCTGGTCCGGTGCTGTCTGGTCCCCCGCTGCCTGGTCCGCCGTTGCCTGCCCGGCCGCCTGGTCCGGCGCTGCCTCGTCGGCGCCGGGCAGGGTGAAGCAGACACGGGTACCTTCGGCGTAGCCGGTGTCGATACTGATGTCACCGCCGTGATACTCGGCGATTCTCTTGCACAGCGCGAGGCCGATCCCGGTGCCGGGGTATGAATCGCGACTGTGCAGCCGCTGGAAGATGACGAAGACCTTCTCGGCAAACTCCGGCGCGATGCCAATGCCCTGGTCGGCGACGCAGCAGAGCCATCTCCCGGCCAGATCCCTCTCGGCGGTGATCCGCACCACCGGGGGACAGCCGGGGGTGCGGAACTTGATCGCGTTGCCGAGCAGGTTCTGCCACAGCATCACCAGCAGGGTCCGGTCGCCCAGCACCTCGGGCAGCCGCGCGGGGCGCTCGATGACGGCGTCGGTCTCCTCGATGGCGGCTCCGAGGGCGGCGATCGCGCCGTCCAGCGCCTCGTCCAGCGCAACCCGGACGCGGATCTCGCTGGGCCGCCCGACCCTGGAGAAGGTGAGCAGGTCATTGATCAGGACCTGCAGCCGCTTCGCTCCGTCGACGGCGAAGCCGATGTACTGGCGGCCCCGGTCGTCGAGCTTGTCGCCGTAGCGCTTCTCCAGGAGCTGGCAGAACGAGGCCACCTTCCGCAGCGGCTCCTGCAGGTCGTGCGACGCGACATAGGCGAACTGCTCAAGCTCCGCGTTGGAGCGGAGCAGCTCGGCGGCCTTGGCGTCCAGATCCGCAGCCTGGCTCGCCGCGACCTGCTCCGCGGCACGGGCGCTGTCCAGGGCATTGACCAGCTCGCTGCGCATTGCCTCCACGTCGGCGGCGACTGCCCGCAGGTCCGCAGGGCCGCTCGGCTCGATGCGGTGACCGAAATCCCCGCCCAGCACGTTGCGGGAGGCCGCCCGCAGCCGGTTCAGCGGCGCGCCGACTGCGTTGCGCAGCACGAGAGCCAGAACGGCTGACGCGATCAGGAAGACGGCGAGGACGGTGCCGAAGGCCCAGTCGCTGATGCTGCGGTTGGTGCCCAGGCGGTCGCTGTCGCGTGACGCGGCGGCCGCGAGGTGCGCGTTCTGCGCGGCGAACAGGGTTCGCAGATGATCGAAGGAATGCTTGCTGGCGTCCAGCAGGCCCAGGTCCCTGCCGTCCAGCGGCCCGTGCCTGGCCAGCGCGATGAGCGGTGCCGCGTAGGAGCGGCGCCATTGACTGGCCGCCGCCTCAAGGCCGCGCAGGTCGGCGGCGAGCAGCGGATCGGCGCCGATCAGTCTCCGCAGCCTGGTCGCGGCGTCGGCCTGGGTGGCGAGCCCGGCGGTGTACGGCTGCAGGAAGTCGGACTGGCCGGTGATGCCGTACCCCCGGACCCCCGTCTCCTGGTCGACCAGCGCGCCCTGCAGCCGGTAGGCCTGCGCCTGGGCCGGCAGGACGCCGCCGTCCAGATCGGCGGACACCGCCCGGCCCTGCGCGAGTAGCTGGCCGATGACCACGGCGGCGGCGATCACCAGCACCGCGAACCCGGCGAACACCACGGCAAACCAGCCCTGGACCGTCATCCCCGGGAAGCGCGGCCCGCCCGCTGCTCGCCCGGCCCCGCTGACGGTCCCTGCCCCGGCCCCGCTGACGGTCCCTGCCCTGGTACCGCCGACGCCCCCTACCCCGGGTCCCGGCCCGGTCACCGCGCGGCCTTCCAGCCGAGGTGCACGATGGCGACATCGTCGTCGAGGCCGCCGTAGCGGCGGGCCGCCTGCTCGGTCCTGCTGATCAGCGCGTCGACGAACGGGCCGGGCGGCAGCGCCGCCAGCTCGCGGGCCATGGCCACCAGCCGCTCCTCGCCCAGCCGTTCGCTGCCCGGGCCGGCCCGTCCCTCGAAGAGCCCGTCGGTGAACAGCACCAGGCCAGCGCGGGCGGCCAGCGGCAGCTCTTCCTCGTGCCATTCCAGGTCAGGGAAGAGGCCGAGCGCCGGGCCGCCGTCCGCCTCGATCAGCTCGACCCGGCCGGCGGTGCGCAGTAGCAGCCCCGGGTGCCCAGCCCGCACCATCCGCACCCTGCGCCGGTCGGGCGCGAAGCTCAGGTGGGTGAGCGTGGCGAACACGCTGTCGCTCTCCCGCTCGGCGACGAGCATCTGCTCCAGCAGGCCGATCATCGAAAGCGCCGTCGCGCCGGCCAGGATCAGCGACCGCCAGGCGACCCGCAGGCAGACGCCGATCGCGGCCGCCGCGGCGCCATGGCCGGACACGTCGCCGATCACCGCGTGCACGGCTTCATCGGACGTCTCGACGACGTCGTAGAAGTCACCGCCGAGCAGCGCCTGCGCCCGGCCCGGCCGGTACCGGGCCGTGACCTCGAAGCTGCCAGTGCGCAGCAGCGGGATCGGCAGCAGCCCCCGCTCCAGCCGCGCGTTCTCCTCGGCCCGCAGCGCGCTCAGCTGCAAGGCGGCCGAAGCCTGCTCGACGTGCTTGCGCTGGGCGGCATAGCGGATGGCCCGGCTGAAGACGTCCGGAGCCGACTGGCCCTTGATCAGGTAGTCCTGGGCGCCGGCAGCGACAGCCGCCAGCCCGGCACCTTCCTGCGCCAGGCCGGTCAGCACCACGACAGGCACGCCGGGCGCGGCGCCGATGACCTGCGTGACTGCTTCCAGCCCTCGTGAGTCGGGCAGGTGCAGGTCCAGCAGGATGCAGCCGGGCACCCCGCCGGTCCTGAGCAGCTCCCTGGCCTCCGCCAGCGAGCGCGCCCAGGTCAGCCTCGCCTGCAGGCCGCTGTCCGCGAGCAGTTCCCTGACCAAGACGGCATCCCCGGCATCGTCCTCGACCAGCAGCAGCGTCTCGGGCTCGTCCGGCCACCCGGGCGCCTGCTCGTCCGGGCTGTCATCGGCCGCGGGCCTGCCATCGGCCGCGGGCCCGCCCAGGGCTCGCGGCGCCGAAGCGCGGGTGCGGGTGGTCACGGTGCCTCCTTGCCTGCTGACCGGACGCTGAGCGCCGGGCTGCATGCGCGACTGAGGATAGTGACCATTTTCACGGGGATTACTCGCGTCCGCCGGGGGTTAGTGCGGGGCAGACGCGCCTTGCAGGCCGTGCCCGCCACCCGGCGGCGTTCGTTCCCGCTGCTCAGCGGGCGGTACGTGACGGCGGCCTGCTGCCCACCCGCATGACGATCTCCGTCGCCAGGTCGCGGAGCTTCATGTTCCGGTGGTCCGACGCCCGGGTCAGCGTGGCCAGCGCCTGATCAGCGGCGCAGCGCGATTCGGCCATGACGATACCGATCGCCTGGTCGATGACGGCCCGGGACGCCGCGGCCTGATCGAGCTGGCCAGCCAGCTCGCTGGCGTCGGCCTGGCGGCGCGCGATGGCGATGATGGCGGCAGCGGGCGCCGTGTACAGCGCGATGACCTCGTCGGCAAGCTGGCTGAAGTCGTCGGCGTCGCGGCTGGACAGGCTGAGGGCCCCCAGCGGGTGCCCCGCCCAGCCGATGCCGGCGCAGACGTAACCCCGCACGCCCATCTTCCCGGCCAGGCTGGTGAACGCCGGCCAGCGCTGCTGCGCGTCCGCCGAGCTCCAGCGGTTCACCTGCTGCCGCCGCGCCGCGTCCGGGCCCGGGCCGTCCCGCAGCGCGTTCTGGCGGCGATCCAGCTCCTGCGCTTGCTCGTCCGTTGCCGCGAACGTGACTGGCCTGGCATTCTCGTCGAGCACCGTGACGCTCGCCGCCTGGCACCCCGGGACCGACCCGACCGCGATGTTCAGTATGCTCCGCATCGCCGCGGGCACTGACTCGTCCGCAGCCAGGCCCCGGATCAGCTCGGCCGCTGACGCGACCGCGTCCCTGTGCCGCTCACCTGCCAGAGCCGGATGTTCGCTGCCTGCCACGATCGCTCTCCCCGTGCCGCGGCTGCGGCCTTGGCCGGCTCCCGGGAGCGCGGCCAGATGTCTCAGCTTGCTGTCCCGTCACGGCCCGCTCGTCACGGCCTTGCGCTCGTCACGGCCTTGCGCTCGTCACGGCCTTGCGCTCGGGCCGCCGCGGCTCGCCGAGTCGAAGTCGCCGGTGCCGTCGGGCGCGCCGTCGGCTGGGTACTTCGGATATGCCTGGGTTCCCCGGATGGGCACGTTCTCTGGGTGGCCGTTGCCCTGGGACATCTGCTTCATCCTCAGATAGCGCCTGAGTTCCGGCCACTGGTGGGCGACAACCAAGCCAAGGCCGGCGGGAATCGAAAGCAGCAATGCTTTACGTATCATCGCATTCCTCTTACTGAGCGTGATTCTCATGGTGGCAGATTCGCGTTATGTGCCCAGACTGGCGCATGGCTAACCAGGAAGCACGCCGGCAGGGCGCGGAGGCTACGCCGGCCCGCGCCTTCCAGTCACGCCGAGCTCATGTGATCCGAAACCGGAGCGCCGGATTTATAACGGAGAAATGGGGCAATCTGAGTCGGCAGCGCAGCCAGTTGCGGCTGACCACGAGCACCGGGGGTGGCGTCCATGACATCCGACGATCCTCGCGATGAGTCCGAGGCCGCCCGCGACGACCGTAACCTGGCCGAACTGCTGCAGGAACTGCGGGTCGCCGGCCTCGGCGTCCAGGTCGCGCTCGCCGCGGCGGGCGCGTCGATCACGCTGGCGCGGCCGCGAGACGCGTCGTGCCCGCGATGGCGAGATCATGCCTCGCGGATGGCATCCGGCGGGCATACGATAGCCGGGTATGGCCGCCCCCTCCCCGGCCGTGGCGCGGGAGGCGGGCCCGTCTCCCGGGAGGCAGGTTGGAGGCACTCCGGCTGTCGTCGGAGGTTCGCGGGGACAGCGTGCTAGTCACGGCCCGCGGCGATCTTGATATCGTCACGAGCGGCCAGCTCGATGACTGCCTGGCCTGCGCCCGCCAGGAGCGTAACCGGGTCATCATCGACCTCGCGGCGGTCGATTTCATGGACAGCAGCTCGCTGGCCGTCATCGTCGGGCACTGGAAAAAGCTCGCGGCCTCCGGCGGGACGCTGGCCCTGGCGGGCCCGCGCTACCGGCACACCAAGGTGCTGTGGATCACCGGGCTCGCCGACCAGCTGCCCTGCTACGAGAGCGTGGAGCAGGCGCTCGGCGCGGACCCTGTCCCGCCAGCCGCCAGCCTGGCCGCTGAGCGCCTCGCCGGCCCGGCGGGTGATTCCCCGGCCAGCGGCGCGGTGCCCTGGTCAACGCGGCAGCAGGCTGGCGGGGCAGCAGGCTGAGAGCGGCCAGCGTGCCGTCGCCCTCCTTGCCAAGCCCGGCAATCATGATCGCCGGGCGGTCATAATCATGAGGTACGCGGCTATCCGCGCTGGTCCAGCGATCGGCGTGGATGAGACCGGGCGACACCTAAATCGCTGAACGGCGCGATCCAGCGCTTGCCGCGGGTGTTTGCGGGCCTGGGTTAGCGGTACGGGTTAGTGAACGCTGATAGGCAGGACTCGACGAGATAGGACCTGGCCGATGCCGTATACCCCTGGCCGCCCGGGGCTGGAGAGCGAGATCTCCGGGCTGACCGAGCGCCGCGGGCAGCTGCGGCTGGCCGCGGCGCTGCCGGGGGCGGAGCTGCCGCAGGTGCTGGAGGCAGCGTTTGCCGAGCTGGATGGGGCGATCGACGCGCTCAGCTCCCTTCGGGACGCGGCGCCAGCTGACTCAGCGCCCAGCCGCGTCGCCGCCGGGCTGGACACGGACCGGCGACTGCTCCAGGCGATCTTCCAGCAGGCGCCTGTCCCGATGTTCCTGCTCGATCACGATGACACCGTGCGGCGAGCCAACCGGAGGGCCGGCGACCTGCTCGGCTTCGCGCCCGGATACGCGACGGGAAAGCACTTCGGCGCCTTGGTGGGCCTGCCCGCCCGCGCGGCCGCGCAGACCCACCTCGCCGCCGCCCACCGAACCGGCGAAGGCCGCCAGATCCCGTGCGACCTGCTCGGCGCCGCCGGACCGGTGCCCGCCGTGCTTGATATCAGCCCGGTTAACCTGCCGGGCGGGCCCGGCCATCTGATCGTCGTGGCGACCCGTCGCGGGCGGGCGCCCGCGGTCGGCGGCCGTGCGCCGGGAGCCGGGACTGCCCGCATCGGCCTGCCTGCCCCGTCCGCCCGCCATGACCAGGCCCCGGCGGGCCGCCGGCTGGCCGCCGCTGGCGATGACGATACGGGGAAGGCAGCCAGCCAGCCCGCGGACGCGGGCCAGGAGCACCTGGCGGGCCAGGATCACCCGGCGGCCCAGGATCACCCGGCGGCCCAGGATCACCTGGCGGTGGCTGCTGTCCGGATGGCCGCCAGCCGGCTCGATTTGCTCGGCGCCGCGACCAGGCTGGTGCTGGAGAACGCCACCGTCAGCGAGTCCGTCATGCTGCAGCGCTGCGCGAGACTGCTGGCCGGCCAGCTCGCTGCCTGGGTCATCGTCGACGTAGAGCGCGGCGGCCAGCTGCGGCGGCAGTTCGCCATCGGCCCCCAGGATGAGCGGTCGGCCGAGCTGGCCCGGTCACTGGCGGACGCCGACCCGCCCCAGGGTTCAGCGCCGAGGCAGGTTCACGACTCCGGTACCTCGCTGCTGATCGCGCACGCCGAAGACACCCGCCTCCTGGGCACTGGAGCCGACGGCGTGCCGTTCCTCGCCCGGCTTGGCGCGACGTCCGTGCTGAGCGTCCCGCTGTCGGACGGCGAGCGCTCCTACGGCGCCCTCACTCTGGCCAGGGTGGCTGCTGGGGGCTACTTCGGCACCGGGGACGTTGGCCTGGTCGAGGAAATCGGGGAGCACCTCGCCCTCGCGATCAGGGTGGACCGCCTGCTCCGGCAGCGATCTGACATCGCGGACGCGCTGCGGGCGGGCCTGCGGCCGCCGCGGCTGCCGGGGATACCGGGGATCGAGATCGCGGCTGCGCACCAGGACGCCGCCGCCAGTCCCGGGCCAGGCGGGGATTTCTACAGCGTGTACCGCAGCCCTGGCGGCTGGGGCCTGGCGATCGGCGATGTCGCGGGCAAGGGCGAGGGGGCGGCGGCGGTGACCGCTGCCGCGCGGCACGCCATCCGGGTGGCCGCGCACTGGTGCGCCGATCCGGCCGAGGTCCTGCGGATGGTCAACGAGATCATGCTGGCCGAGGAGTTCGGCGGCCGGTTCGTCACGGCGGGCGCCGCGCACCTGCAGTGGCGGGATCGCGCACTGCGCGTCACGCTCAGCAGCGCCGGGCACCCGCTGCCGGTGCTGCTGAGGCCGGACGGTCGTGTACAGACGATGGATGGCGGCGGCCTGCCGCTCGGGATCTTCCCGGATCCAGGCACCCGCGCGCAGGAGCTTGAGCTGTCCACGGGCGACACGCTGTTCTTCTACACCGACGGCCTGGCCGACGCCCGCGGCTCGCGGCCGGCCTCGTTCGAGGACCGGCTGACCGACGAGCTCGCCGCACTGGCCGGGAAGCCTGCCGCCGAGGTGGCCGCGCGCATGCAGCAGGCGGCACTGGACTTCTGCGGTGGCGAATTGCGCGACGACATGACCGTGCTGGTCCTGAGGACCGGCGAGCCGCCCGGGCGCGACGGCCTGCGGCCCGGGAGCGACGGCCTGCGGCCACGGCCCAGCTAGCCGGGAAGGAGGCACTTTACCGATGAATCCCGTCGAGCGCGTGATCCGGCGCGTAGACAAGGCGCAGCAGCGCCATAAGGCGTCCGCGTTCGTCTTCGGCGTCGTGAAGAAATACGGCGACGACAACGCGGGCACCCTGGCCGCGAGCCTCGCGCACTCCGCCTTCGTCGCGGTCTTCCCCCTGCTGCTCGTCCTGGTGGCGATCGTCGGGCTGCTCGCGGCCGGTGACCCGTCGCTGCGCCACGACGTGCTGAACGCCGCCGCCAAGCAAATCCCGGCAATCGGCGATCAGCTGACCGGAAATCTGGGGAGAATCAGGCACTCTAGCCAGCTCGGCCTCATCGTCGGAGTGCTCGGGCTGATCTGGGGCGCGACCGGGCTCGCTCAAGCGGGGCTGTTCACCATGGAGCAGATATGGAACCTGCCCGGGCCAGCCCGCCTCGGCTACCTGCAGCGGCTCGGGCGCTCCCTGGCGTTCCTCGGCGTGCTCGGGTCAGGCGTGATCGTCACCACGCTTCTCACCGGCCTGGACACCTTCGGCCATCACGCCGTCGTCGTCGCCTTCGGCCATGACGCTGTCGTGGTGGTCGACGTCCTCACCTATGTGCTCGCTGTCCTCGTGAACGTCGGGTTCTATTTCGTCAGCTTCCGCGTCCTTACCCCTAAGAGCATCCCGAGCCGTGCCCTCGTCCCTGGCGCTGTCGTGGGCGGGGCGATATGGACGCTGCTGCAGGTCGCCGGCACCTATCTCGTCCACCACTACCTGCACAGTTATTCCGTCTACGGCGTGTTCGCGACCGTGCTCGCCCTGGTCGCGTGGCTGTACCTCGCCGTTCAGCTGACGGTCTACTCGGCCGAGGTCAACGTCGTGCTCGAGCGGCGGCTGTGGCCGCGCTCGATCATGCCGCCGCCGCTGACCGAGGCCGACCGCGCGGCGATGGCACTCCAGGCGCTGCAGAATCAGCGGCGACGTGAGCAGCAGGTGAGCGTCTCCTTCAACGACCGGCCGCCCGGTAGCAAGGCGGCGGCGTCGACGCCCCGGACGCCCGGGGAGATAGCGCCGCCCGCCGAGCCCTCCCAGCCCGCCGAGCCCTCCCAGCCCGCCGAGCCCTCCCAGCCCGCCGAGCCCTCCCAGCCCGCCGAGCCCTCCCAGCCCGCCGAGCCGGCACCTGCCCAGCCCGGACCCGCCCAGACCGCGCCGTCCGGGGGAGATGGCAGGTCCAGCTGATCAGGCAGCCTCCGGAGAATCACTGATCGTTAGCAACCCACGTCAGGCATGATGCAGCAACTCGCGTCAGGCGCGAAGCAGCAGTTCGCGTCAGGCATGATGCAGCAACTCGCGTCAGGCGCGAAGCAGCTCGCCGGGGCCAGGCCAACAGCGTGGCTGGGACTCCCCTGTTGCTGTATCCGCAGTGAAGTCCCAACCACGCTGATGAAACCCGCATCAGAGACCGCGCGGAACCCCCTCGGATGGCGGCCGATGTGCCGCTGTGACGCAACGGCGGCATGCCCGTCTCCCTCTGGCCGACGGCCATCGTCACCTCGCCGAGCACCTTCCGCACCGGGCGGGCATCAGGGAGATCAGCCGCGCCCATCAGGTCGTCCCAGCTGGGCCCCGATCAGGTGCGGGACTGGCTCCGCGTGGTTCGCGCCGCCGACCAGCCGGAAGGGAGATGTGGCCTCCGAACTGGCCGCTGACCCGACAGCGGCCAGCCCGGCGAAGCGGAGCGCGCCGGGCACGCGGCGTGCGGACGGCCAGCGACCCCGCATAGTACGCGACCGCAGCCAGGGTTGGCAGCGGCGTGCACGACGCCGGCCCGCACCTGCTGCCAATGCTGCTCCGACCAGTCGGCAACTCCGGCCAGGGCAGCGGGTGCGGAGGCGGCCAGCCCGAACGCCGCAAGCTGCCGGCTCGCTTCCGCGTTGCCCGGACGGGCGTCAAATACGGCGGCCGACAGCCATTCCCCGATGGGCAACTGCGCCAGTACCGGTGCAGCCGGTGCCCGGCTGCGGGCGTCAAACCAGCGCGGGCGTCAAACCTGGGCGCGCCGTGCATGAAGCCGGCGGCGCCGGGTAGTGCGAGTTCCCAAGCGCGAGAAAGGACACCGCACGCTATGGCCGATAGCAGTTTCAGCGTCGACGTCGCCGCGATACGGGACCGTGCGCGGCAGAAGATGGAGCAGGGCCCGGTCACCGGGTCCTACGGCAAGGACACCAGCGACGTGATTGCCGTACTCAACGAGGTGCTCGCCACCGAGATCGTGTGCTGGATGCGCTACAGCCGGCACGCCATATCAGCGACCGGGATCAACCGGGCGCAGGTGTCGGGCGAGTTCACCGAGCATGCCGAGGAGGAGCGCCAGCACGCCATGCGGGTCGCCGAGCGGATCAGCCAGCTCGGCGGCGACCCGGACTTCGATCCCGCCACGATCGCCAAGCGGGCGCATACCAGCTACGCGACATTCGCCGATGACGACCTGCCGGGAATGCTCAAGGAGAACCTCCTCGCCGAGCGCATCGTTATTACCACCTACCAGGAGATCGTCCGGTGGCTCGCCGACGACGACGTCACCACGCGGCGGCTCATCGAGGACATTCTCGCGGAAGAGGAAGAGCACGCCGACGACATCCTGGACCTGCTCGGCACGTGACCAGCGCGGAGCACGCCTGACGGAGCGCGCATGGCTGCCGGATCCCCCGCAGCCCGCCGCATCACCGATACGGCAGACATCACCGATACGGCAGAGAGGAGTCAGCCATGTACATCGGTCTGGGAACGGTCGTCGCCATCGTGATCATCGTCCTGGTCGTCATGCTGCTGCGCAGGGTCTGACCCGGCAACGCAGGGCCTGACCCGGCAACGCAGGGTCAGACAGGACAAAGCAGGATCAGACCGGAGCAGAGCGGACAACGGCGGGGCGCCCCCCCGCACCCCGGCGGCCCCCCCTGCGGC
>Ga0302324_100017464_pt1 | contig 14221 bp, 9 predicted proteins | sample Palsa_T0_1_FD_201949 | JGI IMG/M metagenome (GOLD analysis project Ga0302324, IMG submission 201949) | Peat permafrost microbial communities from Stordalen Mire near Abisko, Sweden - Palsa_T0_1 | ecosystem: Environmental > Terrestrial > Soil > Palsa > Peat permafrost | place: Sweden: Abisko... | reverse complement strand
GGCTCTCACGGCGTCGGCCCGGTCCAAGCGGGCCGGACCACCGGGCGTGCCCGCGACTGGCTGGCGGCGCTGGCTGCCACCCGCCGCCAGTACCTGGTGGCTGGCGCTCGTGGCTGCCGTGTTCACCCTTGCCCAGCTGGTCTTCGTGGTACCGCGGCTCGGCCTGAGCTGGGACGAGACCGTCTACGTCAGCCAGGTCAGCGCGCACGCCCCGGCTGCCTATTTCGATCCCGCCCGGGCTCGCGGCATCTCGCTGCTGGTTGCGCCCGTTGCTCTGCTCACCTCGTCGGTCACCGCCCTGCACGTTTACCTGGCCCTGGCGTCTGGACTTGGCCTGTTCCTCGCCCTGGTGGTGTGGCGGCCGCTGCGGCCGGGATGGCTGCTGGCACTGGCGGGGCTGGCGTTCGGCGGACTGTGGGTCACGCAGTACTACGGCCCGCAGGCGATGCCGGACCTGTGGGTGGCGCTCAGCGCGCTCGCCGCCGTCGGGTTCTTCCTCCGGGCTGCCGGGGCGGACCGGGCCTGGGTGACAGGCCGGGACGTGGCGGCGCGACATCCGGTGCGCGCGCTGGCGGGGCTTGCCGGGTGCATGGGCTGCGCAGCGCTGTTTCGCCCGGGTGACGCGGTGTTCCTGGCCGGGTTCCTGGCCGGCGCGGTGATCCTGGTAGCCCGCTGGCGGCGCTGGCAGCTCCTGGCCGCAATCGTGGCCGGCCTCGCGGCGGGCGGCGCCGAGTGGGTGATTGAGGCATACGCGAGGTTCGGCGGGCCGCTTGCCCGGCTGCACGCCGCCAGCCGGGAGCAGGGCGGGTTCGGCCTGCACCTGGGCGTGTGGGCGCAGCTGCGCGCGGTGAACGGCCCGACGCTGTGCCGGCCCTGCCTGACCGGCTGGCACGACCCGGAACTGAGCCTGTGGTGGCTGGCCCTGCCGCTGCTCGCAGCGCTCGGGGTGTGGGCGGCGCGGCGGGCCGGTCGGCTCGGATCCTCGCTGCTGCCAGCCGGGTGCGGTCTGGCCGTCGCCGTGCAGTACCTCTTCCTGATCGGCTACGCGGCACCCCGGTTCCTGCTGCCGGCCTACGCACTGCTGGCCATCCCGGTGGCCGACGCGCTCGGCTGGCTGCTCACCGGGGTGGCGCCGCGCTGGCGGGAGGCCGCGACAGCACTGGTCGGACTCGGCCTGACGCTGCAACTGCTCGCGCAGCATGCGGTGCTTGGCCACGAAGTGCGCGGCACGGTCGCCTTCCATGCCGATTACGGCGTGATCGCCGCCGATTTGCGCAAACTCGGCGTCATCCCGCCATGCGTGCTCAAGGGAGACCAGTTCATCCCGATCGCGTTCTTGGCCGGCTGCGCCTCGGCGCGATCGCCGGCCGGAGCCAAGCGGGTTGCCGTGCTGGAGCAGCCGGGGGTGCACCCGCCCCGCTACGCCCGGCACTGGCAGCGCCATCGGCTGCCGGGCACCGGTGTCCTGAAGCTCGTTGCCTACCTGCCACCGCACGACTGAAAGCTGGCCGGCCCGTGGTCCGGCCAGCGGTATTGGGGGGAGTGGCCGGGAAATCCCGTTTTGACGCATGATAATGGTTTGCCGACTGGGCATGTGTCGTGCAGCCTGTGGCTGACGCCATACAATGCGGTGTTCTGCTGGAATCTCCTTCTCCTAGGCAAGGCATTGATTTATGCGCTGGTCACAGCTGCACATTCCGACATTGCGTGAAGACCCGGCTGAGGCCGACGCCGTCAGTCACCGGCTGCTGCTGCGGGGCGGTTTCATCCGCCAGCTCATGGCCGGTCATTACAGCCTGCTCCCGTTTGGGGTCCGGGTTCGGGCCAGGGTCATCGCGGTGATCAGGGAGGAGATGAACAGGATCGGGGCGCAGGAGTTCCTGCTGCCGGTTATGCAGCCGGCCCAGATCTGGGCACGCAGCGGCCGGCTCGCCGTGATGGGGGAGGAGATGTTCCGGCTCAAGGACCGCAAGGGCGCTGAGGTGGTCCTGGGCATGACGCACGAGGAGATCTTCACCACGGTTGCGCTGGAGCTGTCGTCCTACCGCGACCTGCCGCAGTTCTGGTACCAGTTCCAGCTGAAGTTCCGGGACGAGCCGCGGCCCAAGAGCGGCCTGCTGCGGGTCCGCGAGTTCACCATGAAGGACTCCTACAGCTTCGACGCCGACGAGGCGGGCCTGGACGCTTCGTTCGACGCGCACCGGGAGGCGTACGAGCGGATCTTCGAGCGGCTCGGTATTCCGGCGATCGCGGTCGAGGCCTCCAGCGGGAACATGGGCGGCAGTGACTCGGTCGAGTTCATGTGCCCGTCGGACGCCGGAGAGGATCTGGTCGCCCGCTGTCCGGACTGCGGGTATGCCGCCAACCTGGAGAAGGCGACCTCGGCGCTGGCCCCGGTGCAGGACGGCAGCGGTCCGGCAGCGCCGGTTCGGCTGGCGACGCCCGGGGTGCGCACCATCGATGACCTCGCCAACAAGCACTCCATCCCGGCCGACCGGCAGATCAAGACCCTGGTGCAGGTGATCGACGGGCAGCTCACCCTGGTGCTGCTGCGCGGCGACCATCCGCTCGCGGCGCAGAAGCTCATCGACGCGACTGGTGCGGTTGACATCCGTCCCGCCCAGCCCGAGGAGATCGTCGAGGCACTGGGCGCGTCGCCGGGCAGCCTCGGCGCCGTCGGAGTCGCGCTCCCGGTCATCGCGGACCTGGCGCTGAAGGACCGCAGGGACATGGCCACGGGCGCGAACAGCGACGAGGTGCACCTGACGGGCGTGGACGTGGGCCGTGACCTGACCGTCAGCAGCTGGGCCGACCTGCGCGAGGTGACCGCGGGTGAGCCGTGCCCGCGCTGCGGCACCCCGCTGGAGATCGTGTCGGCGATCGAGGTCGGGCATATCTTCAAGCTCGGCCGCAAGTACACAACGGTGCTGGGGGTGTCCGTGCTCGGCCCCGGCGGCGAGGTCATCATCCCGCTCATGGGCAGCTACGGCATCGGGGTGGAGCGGGCGATCGCCGCGATCGCGGAGGTCCATCACGACGACGCGGGCCTGACCTGGCCGGTGGCGGTGGCTCCGGCGCAGGTGACGGTGATCCTGCTGTCGATGCGGGACGATACGGCGCGCGATACCGCCGAGGGCCTGTACCGGGAACTGCTGATGGCCGGCGTCGACGCGATCATCGACGACAGGGACGAGCGCCCCGGCGTCAAGTACAAGGACGCCGAGCTGGTCGGGATCCCGTGCCGGCTGACCGTCGGCAGCCGCGATCTGGCCGACGGCGTGGTCGAGTTCACCAGCAGGGCGACCGGCGAGAAGGAGCGGGTTCCGGTGGCCGAGGCAGCCGGATACGTGCGCGACTTCCTGGCCAGGTCGGCGGGCTAGGAGTTCCTGGCGGTACGCCACCGGCGGGTGCGAGCCGCAAGCGACTTCACCGCCCACGAGGGAGCCCGGTCCGAGCTGCCGTGCCTGACCGGACTGGGCGGGATACCCGTTCTGCCGTGTGCTGTCGGGCTTGTGGCGGCTGTGCTCGCCGACGGGCGCTCTGGCCTGTGGTGATGGGGATCAGCGGGCTCAACCAGGCGCTCGTTCTCGCTGGCCAGATCCTCCCACCGGCTGTTAGTGGACATCTGCTCCTCCCGTGGGACGCGCCCGGCTGCCACGTCGTCGTGTCACCGGACCTACCTCTTAGACTTGCGGGAGGTCGAACTTGGCTATCGCGGACCGGTCACGACTGCATAACTCCTGCGCTGCCGCTGCCGACCTGCAAGTAGCGCTGACCTGCAAGTGACGCCCCGCACGCCCCTTGCCGTCCCTTCAAATATGACGCCCAGGGAGCCGGTTCAGCGGGACTGGAGCGGTAAAGACTCAGTGAACTCTCGGCCGGCTTTACGTCAGGTGATCATGTCCGGGTGAGCAGGGCGCCGGGGTGATCAGCGCCGGGGGTGATCAGAGCCGGGCCCACGCCTGTGTCAGCACGCTGCGCAGGATCTGCTCCATCTCGTCGAAGTGCTCCTGCGTGCAGGTCAGCGGCGGGGAGAGCTGGATCACCGGGTCGCCCCGGTCATCGGCGCGGCAGACCAGGCCGGCGTCGAACAGGGCATGGGAGAGGAAACCGCGCAGCAGCCGTTCTGACTCGTCGTCGGTAAAGGTCTCCTTGGTGGCCTTGTCCTTCACCATCTCGATCCCGTAAAAGTACCCGTCGCCGCGGACGTCGCCGACGATCGGCAGGTCGTTCAGCTTCTCCAGGGTGGCCCGGAACGCCGCCTCGTTGCTGCGGACGTTGCCGAGCAGGTCCTCCTTCTCGAAGACGTCGAGGTTGGCTATCGCGATCGCGCAGGAGACCGGGTGCCCGGCGAAGGTGACGCCGTGCAGGAAGCTGGCCGCTCCCTTGCTGAACGGCTCCATCAGGGCATCGCTCACGAGCATCCCGCCCAGCGGCGCGTAGCCCGAGGTCACGCCCTTGGCGAAGGTGATGATGTCCGGCTGGTAGCGGTAGCGCTGGGAGCCGAAGTAGTAGCCAAGCCGGCCGAAGGCGCAGATCACCTCGTCGGAGACCAGCAGGACGCCGTACCGGTCGCAGATCTGCCTGACCCGGTCGAAGTAGCCAGGCGGCGGCGGGAAGCAGCCACCGGAGTTCTGCAGCGGCTCGAGGAACACTGCCGCCACCGACTCGGGTCCCTCCCGCAAGATGGCACGCTCGATCTCGTCAGCGGCCCACTGCCCGAACGCTGTCACGTCGTGCGCCACGAACTGCGGCGCGCGGTAGAAGTTGGTGTTGGGCACCCGGACGCCGCCAGCAGGCAGGGGCTCGAATGGCTCCTTGATCGCGGACAGCCCGGTGATCGCCAGCGCGCCCATCGTGGTGCCGTGATAAGCGATGTCGCGGCTCAGCACCTTGTACCGGCCGGGCTCCCCGATTGCCTTGAAGTACTGCTTGGCCAGCTTCCATGCCGACTCGACGGCTTCAGAGCCGCTGGTGGTGAAGAACACCCGGTTCAGGTCGCCGGGCGCAAGATCGGCCAGCCGCTCGGCCAGCTCGACCGCCCGCGGGTGCGCGTACGACCAGAGCGGGAAGTAGGCCAGCTCGCTGCCCTGCCGGGCGCCCGCCTCGGCGACCTCCTTGCGGCCGTGCCCGATCTGGCTGACGAACAGCCCGGACAGCCCGTCCAGGTAGCGCCTGCCGTGCTGGTCGAAGACGTACTGGCCGGAGCCGCGCACGATCATGGGCAGGTCGCTGTCGGCGAACGTCGACATGCGGGTGAAGTGCAGCCACATGTGCCGCTTTGCCGATGCCTGCCATGCCGCAGCCTGGGCCGCTACGTCGTCGTTGGCGGGTGAATCGGGTGAAGACGTCATCTGGTCCCCCAGCTATAGGTCTGCTTATAGAGCTTCAGGTAGACGAAGGTCTCGGTCGCGGTCACGCTCGGGATGTTCCGGACCTGGCCGAGGATCTCCAGCAGCTGGTCGTCGTCCTCGCAGACGACCTCGATCAGCAGATCGAAGGATCCGGCGGTGATCACCACGTAGTCGATCTCGGTCATCGCCGCCAGCTGGTCGGCCACCCGCTCGAGGTCGCCGCCGCACCGCACGCCGATCATGGTCTGCCGCCGGAATCCGAGCATCATCGGGTCGGTAACCGCGACGATCTGCATGGCGCCGCTCTCGATCAGCCGCTGCACTCGCTGGCGGACCGCCGCCTCCGACAGCCCGACGGCCTTCCCGATGGCCGCGTACGAGCGCCGGCCGTCCTGCTGCAGCTGCTCGACGATCTGCCTGGAGACGTCATCGAGGACCAGGCCGAAGCTCGCTCGGTCCCGGCCGGTCACATCACCGCGCAGGCGTACGCCGGATGCGAGCGGCGCTCCCGGCGTGTGCACCATGGCTCCGCCTCCTTGAAAGGCCATCGTGTCATGCGACCGCCATCTGTCAACTGATTCCGCAGCATGCAGGTGATTTCATGACTGATTCACTTGTGTGAGGCACTATTGTCTGTCAAGGTCGTAGCCGAGCTGGCGACTTTCCGACTGGGCCGCTGGGACCGCTGGCACCGCTGGGGCTACCGCTGGGGCCGGATCTGCCGTCATTTCTCTCGCCGGGAGGCCGCTGGTGACATCGCCGGACCATCAGGCGCTGCTCAACTTCGTGAACGGCCGGAGCGTGCCTGCCAGCGACGGCGCTACCAGCGAGATCCTCGACCCGAGCACGGGCCAGGTCTACGCGCAGGCACCGGTCTCCGGCAGCATCGATGTCGATGCAGCGCTGCGCGCCGCCGCCGCGGCCTTCCAGACCTGGCGCGAAACCACGCCCGCGCAGCGGAGCCTGGCCCTGCTCAGGTTCGCCGGCGCGATCGAGGCGCGGGCCGAGGACCTGGTCGAGGCCGAGAGCCGCAACACCGGCAAGCCGGTAGGGATGACCAGGACCGATGAGGTGCCGCCGCTGGCCGACGAGCTGCGCTTCTTCGCGGGCGCGGCGCGCGTGCTGGCGGGCCGGTCGGCCGGGGAGTACCTGCGCGGCCACACCTCGATGATCCGCCGTGAGCCGGTCGGGGTCTGCGCCCAGGTCACGCCGTGGAACTACCCGATGATGATGGCCGTGTGGAAGCTGGCGCCCGCGCTGGCGGCCGGCAACACAGTCGTGCTCAAGCCGTCGGACACCACCCCCGTCTCGACCCTGCTGCTGGCCGAGATCGCAGCCGAGTTCCTCCCGCCCGGCGTGCTCAACGTGATCTGCGGGGACCGGGACACCGGCCGGGCGCTGGTCGCGCACGAGATCCCGCAGATGGTGTCGATCACCGGCTCGGTCCGGGCTGGCATCGAGGTCGCGCTGGCGGCGGCCGCCGGGCTCAAGCGGGTGCACCTCGAGCTCGGCGGCAAGGCACCGGTGATCGTGTTCGACGACGCGGACGTGGCGCAGGCAGCCGGTCAGATCGCCGATGCGGGCTACTACAACGCGGGCCAGGACTGCACAGCGGCCACCCGGGTGCTGGCAGGCCCCGGTATCGCGGCCGACCTGGCCGCCGCGCTGGCTGACCGGGCGCGGAGCCTGAAGGTGGGCGGGCTGGAGATGCCCGACGCCGACTTCGGGCCGCTGAACAACCCGGCGCAGCTGGCCCGGGTCGAGGGCTTCGTGCAGCGCGCCCCCGACCACGCCACGGTGCTGGCCGGCGGGCACCGGCTCGGCGAACGCGGCTACTGCTACGCCCCGACGGTGGTATCCGGCCTGCGCCAGGATGACGAGATGATCCAGGACGAGATCTTCGGGCCGGTGATCACCGTGCAGCGGTTCAGCGCCGAGGACGAGGCGCTGCGCTGGGCCAACGGGGTGAAATACGGCCTGGCCGCCAGCGTCTGGACCACCGATCACGGCCGGGCGATGCGGATGGCGCGGCAGCTGGACTTCGGCGCGGTCTGGATCAACACCCATATCCCGTTCGCCTCGGAGATGCCGCATGGCGGCTTCAAGCACTCTGGCTACGGCAAGGACCTGTCGATGTACGGGTTCGAGGACTACACGCGCATCAAGCACGTGATGAGCAACATCGACCGCTGAACGTAACGGCGTCGGGGCCGGGGACACCGGTCCGGGACGCCGGCCCGCTGACCGAGAGCAGGTGCCCGATGGCGACGACGGCGGCGGCGCGGGCACTGGCCGGGGCCAGGCCCGTGCCGTACTGGCTGGACCAGCCGGATGCGCCAGCGCCGCTGCCCGCCCTCGCCGCCCAGACGCCGGCCGACCTGGCGGTAGTGGGCGGCGGATTCACCGGCCTGTGGACCGCCCTGCTGGCCAAGGAGCTCGACCCGTCGGTCGATGTCGTCCTGGTCGAGGGCCGCCGGGTGGCGTGGGCAGGCTCCGGCCGCAACGGCGGGTTCTGCTCGGCCAGCATCACCCACGGACTGGGCAATGGCCTGGACCGGTTCCCCGATGAGATCGCCACGCTGGACCGGCTGGGCCGGCGCAACCTGGACGAGATCGAGAAGACCGTCGCCCGGTATGGCATCGGCTGCGACTTCGCCCGGACCGGCGAGCTGGCAGTGGCGACCCAGGACTGGCAGCTGGCGGGCCTGCGCGAGACGGCTGCGGCGGCCCGCGAGCTCGGCGCCGAGGTCGAGCTGCTCGACGCGGCGGCGGTCCGCGCTGAGGTCGACTCGCCGACTTACCGGGGCGGCCTGTGGGACCGCGGTGCGTGCGCCATCCTCGACCCGGCCCGGCTGGCGTGGGGACTGCGCCGCGCCTGCCTGGAGGCAGGCGTCCGGATCTACGAGCACACGCCGGTCACCTCGATCGGCGAGGAGCCCGGCGCGCCCGGCCGCGGTCGCCTGGTCCTTCGTGCCCCCGGCGGCGCCGTGCTGGCGCGCCGGGTCGCGCTCGGCACCGGCGCGTTCGCGCCGCTGCTGCGCAGGCTGCGCTATTACCTGGTACCGGTCTACGACTACGTGCTGATGACCGAGCCGCTGTCGGCCAGCCAGCTGGCGGCGATCGGGTGGCGGCACCGGCAGGGCATCGGCGACAGCGGCAACCAGTTCCACTACTACCGGCTCACCTCCGGCAACCGCATCCTGTGGGGCGGGTACGACGCCGTCTATCACTACGGCAGCAAGATCAGCGCTGCCGCGGACCAGCGCCCGGCTACCTTCGCCCGGCTGGCCGAGCATTTCTTCCAGACGTTCCCGCAGCTGGCCGGGCTGTCATTCACCCACACCTGGGGCGGCGTGATCGACACCTGCTCCCGGTTCAGCGCCTTCTTCGGCACCGCCCGCGGCGGTCGTCTCGCGTACGCGGCCGGCTATACCGGCCTCGGGGTCGGGGCGAGCCGGTTCGGCGCCAGGGTAGTCCTCGACCTGCTGGCCGCAGAGCCGACCGAGCTCACCGAGCTGAAGATGGTCGGTGCCAAGCCGATCCCGTTCCCGCCCGAGCCGCTCCGCTCGGCGGGCATCCAGCTGACCTGCTGGTCGCTGGCGCAGGCGGATCGCAGGGACGGCCGGCGCAATCTATGGTTGCGCTCCCTGGACCGGCTCGGCCTCGGCTTCGACTCCTGACCTGACGCCGGTCGTCGAGCTGGCAGCCGCGCTGAGGGTCGCGCCGACGGTCGCGCGGGCGAGGACGGACAGCTCGATGGGGCGCAGCGAGTCGGACCGGTCCCACAGGGCGGAGTCGACCGTATCGCGCTGGCGGACATGCTCGGCGTTCTCCAAGCCGTGCCCGGCGAGCAAAGCCGACATGGCGGCCGGGGTCAGGAAGGTCAGCCAGGGCTCGCCGCGCTCGGCGGCGGCCGGCCTGACCAACTCGGCGTAGGTGTTGCCGGCGGTGTCCCGCAGGTGAGCGGGCAGCATGTAGTCGGTGATGAGTTCTGTGCCTGGTGCGAAGCTGGCGACCGCGGCGAGGGTCTGTTCGATGGCCGTGCGGGTGAGGTACATGGTGACGCCGAGCCGGCTGACGAGCGCAGGCTCGGAGGGGTCGAATCCGCTTGGGACGAGGCGGTCCGCGAGCGACTCGGTTTCGAAATCGACCGGGACGAGGGATACGGCGTCCGGTACCGGGATCTGCGCGGCCGACAGGAGGCGGCGCTTCCACTGCTGGGTCGCGGGGTAGTCGGCCTCGAAGACCCGGATCCGACCGGCCAGCTCCGATCGGTAGGCGAACGAGTCAAGGCCGGCGCCGAGAATCACGTACTGCGCGATGCCGCGGGCGCGGCGGCTGCGGTAAGCGCGGTCCAGCTCGGCTGCTCACGTCTTATCACGCAGCGCAGAGTATCAGCCGCTTTTCTTATTATAGCACGAAAATATTAATTCCAAAAGTGCATGTCTGCGGCAATTCAATTACGTTAGCCGCCCGAACTCTATTGCGTTAGCGGCACCGACGGGTGTGCAAGCGATCACGACGATTGCGTCAGCCGGACCCGGCAGCAGCGTCTTTGCGGGGCGGCGGAGACCAGCGCCGTCAGGACCCGTGCCGTCAGGACCCGTGCCGCCAGCATCCGCACGAGCCCGTCTCGGCGCAGTTCTACCCGCAGTGGCGCGGGCCGCGCGATCACCCGGCCGCTGATCAGCGTACCTATACCGGATTCTGGCGACTATAGGTATCTTTGTGTCCGGTTTGCGGCCGGCAAATCCGGGATAAGCTAATCAGCGGCGATCAGATGGCAGAGCAGAAATCGGCAGAACGAATTATCGCCCCCGCATCTTCGACCCGCTTGGGCCAGGGCCGCGCCCGGCGGCAAGGTTGCTGTAACCAGCGGGCGGTACCGCAGAAGAGAGCGGGGCCTACCCTGGGGTCTAGATCATCGGCGGGGACGGTATGCACGGACACGCCATAATCGCCCGGTTCCTGCCCGGCAAATCAGACAAATATGCCGAAATAATCCGGTTTATGGTGACGATCGTGATGCAATTGCCGGAATAGTGACGTGGCATGGGTCGTCCGGTTAAGCTGCTGCTGCCGCCGGGAGCGTAACTTCGGTGAGCGTCACATGGGGTGCGTCCGAAGGGGAATCGGGTGGCCAGTACTTCGTGGGAGAACGAGGATACGGCGCGCGATGCGCTGCGCTTCATTGTCTCTGATCCCGGTTACGGCGTCGCGGCACTTTCGAGCCCGCAGACGATGTCCAGCCTGCTGAAGGACCTGCTACCGGACGCGCCCAGGGAGAAGAGCGTGCTGATCGCGGCCAGCGAGGCTGGCGTGGCCGGCATGCTGCGCGATCACATGATCCAGGGCATGGACCTGGCGACGGCGTCCGCGCTGGCGGTCGCGTCATTCACCAGAACCACCGGCTACCCCGACGATGTCGGCAACTGGGTGGTCGGCGAGCTGGCACAGGCGATCGGCTTCGCGCCCAGTCCCATCCCGCCGGGACCTGTCTCGCCGGGGCCAGCCGGGCCCGGGCCAGGGCCCGGGTTGCAGGACACCATCCTGCCGGGTGCCTTTTCACGGGATTCGATGGGTCCGGCGCCGCAGGCAACCGTCCCGCCGATGTCCTACCCGCAGAACACCTTCCAGCAGAACACCTACGGCCCCGGGCCAAGCCCGTACGAGACGGTAGCCGCCGGCGGGAACCAGGGCGCGGGCGTCGGGGGCTGGCAGCAAGGCAGCGGGGGCGGCAGCCAGGGCGGGGGCAGGCGGTCCTCGCTATGGCGGATCCTCGCCGCCGCAGGCGGCGTCGTAGTGGTGATCGTAGGCATCGTGCTCGTTATCCACGCCGTATCGCCGAACAAGCCGACCAAGCCGACCAAGCCGGGACATTCGACGCCGGCGACCACGCCTGCCAAGTCGACCACGCCGGCAGTGGCCGCCGGCACGGTGGAGCCGCTCAGTCAGATCATGTCGCCGATGGTCACACCGTCCAGTACGGGCGCTGCCGAGGTGACGAGCTGCGGGTCGACGTCCCAAAGTGGATTTCATGGCATCACCGCCGACGTGAGCTGCACGGGGACCGCGACCAGCGGGGACTTCAAGATCTGGTCCTATCAGTTCGACAACGCGTCGGACTATCAGGGCGGCCTCAAGCATCTGGACTCTTTCACCGCCTGGGATCCGGCCGGCGCGGTCCCTGGCTGCTCGTCGGACACCAACACCACCTGCAGCGCACTGTGGTGGCGGACCGATGAGCAGAAGTACCGCAAGCGTCCCGGCCAGATCCTGCAGGAGCACTACGTCAACAACAGCAACGGCACCTTCCCGACTTTCATCTGGACCATGCCGACGCAACGAGTGGTCTTCATCTCCCAGGACCTGTCAAAGGACTCGACCCTCCCGGAGCTGTACTCCTGGTGGGGGGACCTGGTCTATGGCTGACGGGTCCGGGCCGGCCAGCTTTCCGCCCAGTGCCGCCGCGGCATGACCGAGACGCTCATGCCGGGCGGCGGGGTGGCCAGGCGCCCGCTGCACTTCATCGTGATGGCCGACTGCTCGGGCTCGATGAAGGGCGAGAAGATGCAGGCGCTCAATTACGCGCTGAAGTCGATGCTGCCCCATCTCATTGCCTGGGAACGCGACCAGCTCCAGGCACAGTTGCTCATCCGCATCCTGGCATTCGCCACGGTTCCGCGATGGCACGTAGCCGATCCGACGCCGGTGACCGACCTGAGCGGACGCTGGCGTGATGTTGAGTATGTCCATCACGGGCTGACCAACATGGGCCCGGCATTCCGAACCGTCGCCGAGGTACTCGGGCCGGACCGGCTGGAGCGCCGGGCCCTGCGACCGGCCATCCTGCTGGTCACCGACGGCTTGCCGACCGACCCGCCCGGGGGTTTCGAGCTAGGCCTGGCTACCCTCATGGGCTCCGCCGCCGGGCGCTCGTCGCTGCGCCTGGCCGTTGCCATCGGGCGGGATGCCAACTCCGAGCCCCTCAACCGGTTCCGCACCTCGGACGCGCCCGTGCTGGTCGCGGACAGCATTGACGACATCGTGGACCGGCTGGTGACCGCCTCCATCGCCGTCTCCCGGATGTCCGAGGTGGGAGCCGACCGCGGTGCACTCGCCCAGCAGCTCTTGCGGGTGGAGTCCGATCGCGGCGCCGGCATCCTCGACGACACGATCTTGTGACTCAGATGGACGCAGACGCTCCGCCGCAGGAGGCACAGGACCGGTCGGCGACCTGGTGTGCGCTGATGGCGACCGAGCGCGGTGCGGCCCATGTTGCTGTCGGCCTGCCCAATCAGGACGCCGCGGCTGCCTACCCGATGGAGCAGTACGGGGCCGTGGCAGCGGTCGCCGACGGCCACGGCCACCATCGTCACTTCCGGAGTGCGCGAGGATCGCGGCTGGCGGTGGCCGTGGCCTGCCAGGCCGCGGCGGAGCTGACCGAGCGGCTCGATCGGTTCGAGGCGGCCGGGCAGATCAAGGACGAGGCCCGGCAGGTCCTCGTGCCAGCCATCGCCGGGCGGTGGCGCACTGCTGTGTCGCAGGACCTGGCCGCTGAGCCGTTCACGCCCGAAGAGGAGGCGCTGCGGGCCGTCGGGGATGAACCCGTGATCGCCTACGGATCGACGCTGCTGCTGGCTGTGGCGTGGCGGCACTGGCTCGTGCTGGCGCAGATCGGAGACGGTGACATCGTCGGCGTCCGGCCCGGCGGGAGTGCCTTGCTGCCGGTACCCGGTGATCCTGCGCTCGACGGCCGACAGACCACAAGCCTGTGCGAGCCCCGCGCCGAAAATGCATTCCGCATCGCGGTGGTGGACCTGTCGCGGACAGCTCTGCTGGCAGTCATGCTCGCCACCGACGGGTACGGCAACGCTCAGCTGGCCGATCCGTGGGCGGAAAGGTTCAGCAAGGACCTGGCCGAGCTGCTGCCCGAGCACGATCTGGCGTGGCTGGCCGATCAGCTTCCCTTGTGGGCTGGCCGCTGCGCGTCGTCGGAAGGCAGCGCCGACGACACCACGATCGCGCTCTTGCTCGCGCCAGCCGGGACCGGATCACGGCCGGCCACCGAGAAGTCGACGGTTCCGGCTGACGACACGCTGCGGTCGGATAGCCCGACCGCCACGCTGCCGGCGGATAGCCTGACCGCCACTCTGCCGGCTAGCCCGACCGCCGCACCCGCCCGCGATGCCACCATCGCCCCGCCTGCGCTCGCACCGCCAGGCGGCCGTCGCCGCCGTCGCCGCGCCGCAGGATTCGCCGTGGCGGCGCTGGTGGCGGTGGCGGCGGTCGTGGGGGTGGCCATCTGGCTGCTGTCCCCGGCCGCCGCCGTTCGGGCCAGCTGCACTGCGGCGAAATCGCCGGCGAACGGGACGATCGTGCGGGGAAACGTCATCACCGCGTGTGCTACCGGGACGCACCGTCAGGTGACTGTGCCCACCAGCGGGCTGCCGAAGGGCGAGAAGATCGAGGTTCAGGGGGACGGCTTCGTCTTCGTCCTGGTCGGCTCGAAGCTGTCCTGGAAGCTGTACTGGACACTGGCCAGCCAGACAACGACAGCCGCGAGGTGGCCTGCCCTGACCTCGGTTACCGGCAGCACACCGCGGCTTTGCCGGGCGGGAGGTGACGTGGTGGTCGACGCTGCGGCCAGTGCGGGGAAGCCGGCCGGTTCCTGGGCGCAGCTGCGCGTCAACCCGGCCAAGGATCCCCCCGTCGTGGCGGGCCGCCAGAATCGCGCCGGTCCCCTGTGCCCGGGCGGTGTGGCCCGGTGAGCGCGCAGCGGTTGTCCCTGCAGGGCCGCAGGCTCCGGATGGTACGGGCCAATACGCTGGTGTCGGTCGGCAGGCGCCTGGGCGAGGGTGCCCAGG
>Ga0302324_100017463_pt1 | contig 14221 bp, 10 predicted proteins | sample Palsa_T0_1_FD_201949 | JGI IMG/M metagenome (GOLD analysis project Ga0302324, IMG submission 201949) | Peat permafrost microbial communities from Stordalen Mire near Abisko, Sweden - Palsa_T0_1 | ecosystem: Environmental > Terrestrial > Soil > Palsa > Peat permafrost | place: Sweden: Abisko... | reverse complement strand
CGCCGAATCCGTAGACGGCCGAGCGGGAGCCATGCGGGTCCGGCGGCTGCAACAGGACCGCGGCAGGAACGGCATCCAGGGTGTACTGTAGCGCGACACGCCGGCGGCGCAGCAGCAGGCGGCCGTAGCGCAGTGCGGCGATGGCGTACTGGCGATCCGGCGCCGTACCGATGATGGCCGGCGACCGCGGAGAGAAGCCCGCCCAGACACCAAATTCGTTGCGGCCGTCCTGGCCCGAGGCTTGCAGCGCGGCCAAACAGGTAATCGCCGCCCACCGGGCAAGCCGCGTCTTAGCCGCCATCCGCCGAATTACCGCGAGCCGCCGCCGCCCGCACCGCCTGCCTCGCCCAGATACTTCAACAGCGCCGCATTGAACGGCCCCGCGCATTCCGCTTGCGGCACATGCCCGCAGCCATCCAGGATCACCGTCTCGGCGCCGGGAATATCTTCCGCCAGAGCCTTGCCGGCGGCCAGCGGGACCAGGGCGTCCTCGCGGCCCCACACGATCAACGTAGGAGCTTTGATCGCGCCCAGTTTGCCATCCACCAGATCTTCGCCGCGCAGGATGGAATCGATGAAGCGGTCGATAGTGTAACTGTCGTTCTTGTGCAGATGCATCGCCAACGCCTGTTCGGCGATCTGGTCGGTGGCGAATGCCTTGTTATAAAAGACAATGGACATGAGCTGCTTTTCGCCCGCTACGGTCGAAGGGTTCAGGGCCAGCAGCAGCTCGCGCGTCAACGGTTGACCGCCCGTGCGCTTCTGCGAGTAACCCGCGCTGTCTACCAGCACCAGGCGATTCACCTTGTCCGGATGCGCCAACGCAAAATCCATGGCTACCCAGCCGCCCATCGAATTGCCCACCAGCGTGGCTTTGGCGATGCCCAGCTTTTTGCAGAACGCGTTCAAAAAGTCCACCAGCGTGCCCACGCGATAGTCGATCATGGGCTTGTCGGATTGGCCGAAACCAAGCTGGTCGGGAACCAGGACGTGGAACTTGGCAGCCAGCGCCGGCACCGTAGCGTTCCAATTAGTGCGGTCGCCTCCCAGGCCGTGCAGTAGAATAACGTCCGGGCCAGAGCCGGCCTCCTGGTAGTAGATCTTCTGACCGTAGATTTCCACCTGCTTGGTGGCGGCGGTGGTGGCGTCTTGGGCCCATGCCGTGGCGGCTAGCGCGCAAAGCCATAGCGTGCGAGTAAGCATTCTTGTAGTGTCCCTCCGGGTGACGTTTGATTGTACGACAACTCGAAGGGAGTGTCACTGAACGGCCATGGTGGCGATGTTCGATGTGACTCCGCCCATCTGCAGCACCACGGGCGCGGCATCGCTCTCCGCCAAGCCCGCCGGCACCTCTGCGTTTACCTGATACAGCCCGACATAACCGGGGGCCAGACCGGAGAACGAAACGTTGGCCGGCGCTCCGCGGATGGTCACAGTTGGCGTGGCGCTCCAGGAGAGGAGAGTCAATGAAGCGGGCGACCCGGTGGGAGGCTGATTCGTAACCGCTCCCAAGCCGGTGCAGAAGATCAGAACGGTGCTGCCGCCGGTTGCCGGATTCGAAGCATCCACCAAGTGGTACGACGTATCCAGGATGGCGCCCTGACCGGTGCCCTGCGCATTGGTCGTGAAAATGGCCGGAGCGACAGGCGCAAGCGGGATGGTCTGCGCGGCGCTGGTCTGGCCGTCTATGGTGACCGTCAAAGTCCCCGGCTGGCCGGACAATTCCCAGGGAACCTGAAAATTCACCTGGCCTCCCGAGACGAAGAAAAGTGGCGCCTGAATGCCGCTGGCGAATTGCAGAAATGCGCCTGAAATATCGGTGGGCAATGGCGACTGGGTGGTGCCGAGCGGTAAGGAAAGGAAGAAGTCGCCGAAGGCCGAAGCGATGCTGCCGGGCGCTACCGGTGCGGTAAAGCTGGCTGCGTTCACTACACCGCCGGCGTTGATCGAGGGCGAAAGTCCGCTGCCTGGCTGTAACGAAAATACGGTCGCGGTGCTCGCGCTGGGCTGCGTTGTGCCATAGAGCACCCCGCCGCTGCCGATCACAACTCCGGTCCTGGGAAAGGCGCGCCGCAATAGATCAGGTGACCGCCTTGCGTCTTCAGGCCTTGGGAGCGGTGAACGGGCTGGCTGTCTACGTGCCCCCTGTTTTTACCCGCCAAGAGCCAACCGGCCAGCTCGATCTTCAATCCATAGAGCGGCTTCACGCGAGCGACGTGGTGCTGGGCGTGGTGACCGTCGCCTTGTCGGAAGCATGCCGCGAGGAACTCAATTCAGGCAAAAAAATGGGGAAACGAACAATCGTCCTGGCCGACCCCTCCCAGGCCGGTGCTCTGGCGCCCTACTTTCCGGGGCATCTGGTCGTTTTCGACCCCAACGATCCGGCCAAAGCCGAGCAAAGCATCGTTCAGTTTCTGCGCGGCTCAGGACTGCAGCGGGATGCGGCCAAAGCGCTCCTGGCGCTCGGCACCATTGCACTTGGCCTGCTCATATTTGCCCCACAAGACTGACTTGTCTTCTGCATGCAGAAACCAGATGCAGTTCTGGACTCGTCCTGCGTGATCGCGTTAGACGCCGTGGGTGTGCTGCCGCTCTTGGCCTTTCTTTTTTCGCGGGTGCTCCTGCCGAGGGGTGTGCGGACAGAATTGTTTCGGCGGCGCTCCACGAAGAAGCGCATCAGGGCGCTCGTCAGGGAATATGGCTTCATTGTCCCGTGCAACGACTACGATCAAGGGGCGGTGGATGTGTTGCTAGCGGAGCGCCGTGCAGCAGGCACCCGCGATCGTGGCGAAGCGGAATCGGTGGTTCAAGCTTCCAAAACGGCCGCAGCGGTTGTAATTGACGATCCCTGGGGTCGCAAGCTGGCCGAGAGATTCTCTTTGCAGTCAGGTGGGACTATCTGGATTCTGCGGAGACTCTACGGCATTGGCTTGCGATCCGCAGCCGAGTTGCGCGCGAACTTTGTGACCCTGCTCCAAAGCGGCATTCGACTTCCAAGAGACTCGATCAACGAATTGCTGAAGGAGCTAGGGCAGGAGCCGATCGGTTTGGTCCGGGAGCGTTAGCCATTGCCGTTTCACTCCACCGCAATCGTCACGCCCGCCGGGCTTTGGTAGGTCCCCACCGACAGCACCACCGGCAGATCGCCCGTCGGCACAAATCCGCTGGGCACCTGCGCATTGATTTGCAGCAATCCGACAAAGCCCGGCGCTTCGCCTGCAAACAGGATATTGGCCGGTATGTTGGCCATGGTCACCGTCACCGGCAATAGCGGCTCGGGATAGGGCGCCTGCGCGGCTTGGCCTGTGACGCCGGCGGCCGAAGTTTGCCCTTCGCCCGTAGCGTACAAAACGACAATCGATCCGCGCGGCGCGGGATGCTGGCCGGAGTTGATCGAGCCATCCTGATTCACAGCCACTGCGTTCCCTTTGCCGTTGCTCAAGGTGAACAGGGCAGGGTTAGCGTCCGCGAGCGTGACCTGCACGGTTGCCACCGTGGCTCCTTGATAGACCACCTGCAGTTGCGCGGAAGTCTGGCCCGCCATCTCATAAGGCACCTGCGCATTGATCTGTTGCGACTGCACGTAATACAGCGGCGCGGGCGTGTTGTTGAACAGCACTTGCACCGTGCCCAGCGAGGTCGAGAGTATGCCGGTGGTGTCGAATGCACCCAGCAGCGCCGTTTCGGGCCCGATGCCCTGTGCGAATATCGAGAAGATCTCGCCGGGCGCCAGCGGCCCCGGCAGCAGGCTGGCCGAACTGGCCAGCGCCACGCCGATGGGTTGCAGAGGCGTCACCACGGTCTGGGTAGCCGACATCAGGCATACGCGATCGTTGCCCGTGTCGGACACCCAGATGTTGCCTTGGCCATCCAGCGCCAGCCCCGCTGGATTATAGAGATCCGTCTGCAACGCGGGACCGTTGTCGCCGTTGTAAGTGGCCTGGCCGGTGCCCGCGATGGTGGCGATGTTGCCATTGGGCGCGACCAGGCGCACGCGATTGTTGCCGGTGTCCGCGATGTAGAGGTTGCCGCTGGGGTCCACCGCGACGGCCGATGGATAGCTCAACTCCGCGGCTGCAGCGGCCCCGCCATCGCCGCTGAACCCGCCGGTGCCAGTGCCCGCGACAGTGGAGAGCACGCCGCCCGCACTGAGCATCCGCACGCGATGATTCTGGGTATCGGCGATGTACAAGTCGCCGCCGGTGTCGAGCGCCAGGCCGGTCGGGCCATATAAGTCGCCGGGAGTGCCGGTGCCCGCCACGGTGTGCATATTCCCGGAGGTATCCACCTGGATCACGCGGTTGTGATTGGTGTCGGCGATGTAGACGTTGCCGGCGGAATCGGCAGCCACACCCTGGGGCGCATCGAGGGGCGTGAGGGTGGCGGGGTTGCCCTCGCCGCCGAATCCAACGGTGGCGCCATCGCCGGCAAACGTCGTGATGACGCCGGAAGATCCCACCTGGCGCACGCGGTTGTTGCCGGTATCCGCGATATACAGGTTGCCGGCCGGATCGAAGGCCACGGCGGTAGGACCGGCCAAACTCGCACTGGTGGCCGGAAGCCCATCGCCGGAGTAGGATTCGACTCCATTGCCGGCCACGGTGGAAATCAACCCGCCGGATACCTGGCGGACGCGCTGGTTGTCTTGATCGGCGATCGAGAGCGATCCACTGTTGAGCGCGATCCCCGTGGGTGTGTTCAGAACGGCCATCGACGCGCTGCCGCCGTCGCCGCTGAAGCCGAACGTCCCATTGCCTGCCACCGTATTGATGATGCCGGTCGCCGCGGAGACCTCGCGCACGCGGCGGGCTTCGGAGATGTAGAGGTCGCCTGCGGCATCCAGCGCCACTTCCACCGGCGTGTTGAGCGCCGTCTGCACGGCAAGCTGGCCGTCTCCCGTGTAGGCGCCGCTGCCTGGCGTGCCCGCCACTTGGGTGAGCGCTCCCGCGGGAGTCAGCCGCCACACGAAGGAATTGGCGCTCTCCGGGATATACAGATTGCCGGCGGCATCCGCGGCCAGGCCCGACAGTTGGATGTAAGGCATGCCGAAGCTCTGCTGGCTGCAAACCGTGCTAATCGTGCCGACGCCCGCCAGCACCTTGCGGATACGCACGTTGAGCGTGTCGACTATGAAGAGGTCGCCTGCGCCATCCAAAGCCAGGCCGGCCGGGAAAGCCAGTTGCGCGGCGGTGGCTGGCCCGCCGTCGCCGCCGAAGCCCGCGACGCCGGTCCCCGCTATCGTGCCGATGGTTCCATCCGGAGCCACGCGCCGCACGCGGTGCCCATCGAATTCGGAGATGTACAGGTTGCCGGCGGGGTCCACTGCCACGTTTCGCGGTCCCAGCAGCAAAGCGGCAATGGCGGCGCCGCCATCGCCGCTGGCGCCGCTTGCTCCGTTGCCGGCCACGGTCGAGATGTTGCCATTCGTATCGATGCGGCGCACGCGCTGATTGCCGAAGTCGGCGATGTACAGGTTGCCTGCCATGTCCAAGGCCAGATCGTACGGTTGATTCAATTGCGCGCCGGCCGCCGGCCCGCCGTCGCCGCCGAATCCGGCGTGCCCGTTGCCCGCGATTGTAGAAATGGCGCCCGATGGCGTTACCTTGCGTATGCGGTGGTTGGCGGCATCCGCGATGTAAAGATTGCCGCTAGAGTCTAAGACCATGCCTTCGGGCTGCGCCAATTGGGCCGCGACGGCCTGGCCGCCATCGCCGGCCAGGTCGCTGCCGGCCACTGTGGTGAGCTGATAAACCGCCTGCGGCGAGGGTAGGGCGGGGAAGGCTAGCCCGAACCAGGCCAGAGCCAGGGTAATACCCCGATGCTGCAACTGCATATTCCTTTAAGGGGTGGGCCATGCCCCAAGTTTTTCTCTGGGGTATTCGAACCGTCATTGGCCCAAGGCCTCCAGGCCAGCAGACGCAGGCCGTAATAGATGGGGATTCCGATTTCAGCCGTTTCGACGCATTGGTTCACATGGCGCAAGAGAGATGGCGCACGTCGAGGCCCATAAATGCGGGGGCTGAGAAGGAGAAGGAGTGGCACTGACACGTCTCGAAAAGGAACGGCTGACCGGCAGCCGGCTCAAGATTCGATCGGTAGCGAGGTCGCTGAAAGAGATCGATCCCAAGAAGGTCCGTGGTTTTTCGGAAATCGAGGACTGCCTGGAAGATGCCGGCGAGAGCTTGAAGGAGGCGATGCCAGGCTCCCCTCCCGACGAAGGCGGAAGCATCTAAGGCCGCCGGCCACTTTCAATCTCGCCTGCGCGGCGCAGCCGAATGGCGTACAATCGCGGGATGGCGCCGCCCACCGATCGGCTCTCCGGCACGTTTTGGCTCCTGTTTCTGTACGACGTGTGCGAAGAGATCCGGCTGGAGGAACTGCGCGCCATTTTGGGTGCGCAGCCGGCTGGACGCGAGCCCAGTTTCCGGCGCCCCACGCCGGAATACGTGCGCTTCCAAAAGCCGCCGGTGATCGAATATCTGGAGCCGCTGGTGCTCCAAACCGGCGAGCGGCTACAGCACCAGTTGCATTACTACGAATACGGCGTGGTGAGTATCGAGCTGCAACTGCCCTTCGATTTCGACTGGCAGGACTTGATGCGCCTCTCCAGCCGCTGGATCGCCGCGCCGGAGATCGAGAAACAGGCGGCCGACAGCGTCCGGCGCTGCCTGGCGCGCGCCCAACCGGCTTTGGTGAAGCCTTATACCGAGTGGCTGACCGAGGACTATTACATCATTCAACTTCGCCCGGTAGTCAGGGGCGGCAGCCCTCTGACCGGCGAGGAGCTGATCGCGGAGCGCGGCGAAGAGATCGCGCAGATCGTGCGTGGAGAGTTGTTGCGGCTGGCGGAAGACGAACGCATGGAGATCCTGCAATCGCGCCGTTCGTATTATCCGGAGGACCTGGTGGTGATCGGCTGGACTGCCGCGCTGGTTTACGACACGCCGGAAGGCGCGCTGCCCGTGATGCAGCTTCTGGAGTTCGCCAACTCGCAGTTGATCGAGTTCCGCTATTACGACGAGATGCTGACGGGCTTGCTGGCCGATGTGTACCGTTCGCTGGATAAGGGCACGGGGGTGCTGGCGCGCTGGCGCCTGGCGCGCGAGGCCGGGCGGCTGAACACCATCCGGCTGGATGTGCGCGAGCTGACCGAGCGCATGGATAATTCGATCAAATTCCTGAGCGACATGTACTCCGCGCGCGTGTACCGGCTGGCCGCCGGCAAGGTGGGGGTTACGGATTACCGCCGGCTGGTGGACGAGAAGCTGCGCACGGCCGGAGATCTGTATCAGTTCATGGTGGACCAGTTCCAGCAGGGCCGGGCGTTTGTGCTGGAGTTGCTGGTGGTGATTATTCTGGTGATCGAGCTGGTTTTCCTGTTCAACGGGAAGATGTGAGGTCTTAGCCGTGTCCATCCACATAGTGGGGCGGGCCCTCGGCCTGCGGCGGCCTCCCAGGCCGCCCTCTTCCCTCCGCAAAGGCTCGATTCCCGGGACAGAAGCGGGTCCCAGGGCCAAGGGCCTGCCCCTGGGCCTGCCCCACTACTTATTCAGACTGGTGAACGAGTCTAAACAAAGTTCGCTGGAACGCACTTCTTGAAGATAGCGCTGCTACCCCCCTTGACAAAGGCACGCAACCATGTTTAACCTAACGCGACGTGCGTCTTTCAGAGCGCACCACGTTTGGAGGGGGGGAACATGTTCAATCGAGCGCGACTTAGTGTGTCGCTATTGTGCATCGCAGCATGGACAGTGGGTCAAGGGTTGGCGCAGGCGCCGGTGGGATCTTTGAACGGCATCGTACACGACCAGACCGGCGGAGTCATGCAGGGGACCACCGTGACCGTGACTAACAAGGATACCGGCGCGGAACGCCAGGTGGTCTCGGCCGCCGATGGATCGTTCGGCGTGGCCCCCCTAGCGGCGGGAAATTACATCGTGAAGGCCGCGGCGTCCGGGTTCCGTACGCTGATCGAGCAGGCCACTGTGCAGGTCGGCCAGATTACCACCATGGACCTGGTGATGCAGGTGGGGGCTGCCGGCGAGGTCGTGAGCGTGCAGGGCGAAGCCGCACAGATCGATTACGACAGCCACACCATCTCGGGCGTGATCACCCGGCAGGAGATCGAGAATCTGCCGCTCAATGGCCGCAGCTTCCTCAATCTGGCCATGCTGGAGCCCGGCGTGAGCGTCTCGGCGAACAGCGTCGGCCAATATAACCGGCTGTTCGATGTGAATATCCTGGGCGCGGATTCCGGAAACGGCTCCGTACGCATCACCGTGGATGGCGCTACCATCGCCGACTCGGTAACCGGCGGCACCCAGCAGAACTTCTCGCAGGAAGTGGTGCAGGAGTTTCAACTGACCTCCACCAATATGGACCTGGCCAACGCCATCGGGGCCGGGGGCGCCATCAACATCGCGACGCGCGGCGGCACTAACGATTTTCACGGCAGCGTCTTCTTCTTCGACCGGGACCACGACTTCTCGGCATATCCGTACTTGCAGCGCGATCCCAATGAGCCGGCCAGTCCTTTTTTTGCGCGGCGCCAGACGGGTTTCGAAATTGGCGGACCCATCAAGAAGGACAAGCTGTTCTTCTTCTCGGCTCTGGAGCATACCAACCAGGTGGGGGTCTACAGCGCGGTTCCCAGCGATCCGTTGTTTCAGCAGTTCTCGTCGTACGCCGCCAGCCCCTTCCATGAAAACGAGATCAACGAGCGGCTGGACTGGCTGATCAACGTCAAGCACACCGCGTCTCTGCGCTATTCCCACGACGGCAACAACGGCTACGCGCCGCCCGGCGGCGGCGACCTGCCTTCGGATTGGGACGTGAACAAGAACTGGGCCGATTCGGGCGTCTTTTCCCTCACCAGTGCACTGAATCCCTCGACGGCCAACGAATTCCGTTACTCTTACACCTACTGGTCGAACACCAACAACCCGCCCACAGCCGCCCAATGCCCGGCGCCCTGCCTGGGATTGGGATTGCCGAACATGAGCATTTACGGCGTATCGAACTTCACCATCGGGAATGCCACCAATGCGCCGCAAAGCCGCGTCTTGCGGAGGCACATTTTCTCCGACAACGTCAGTAAGAACAAAGGTACGCACTCCATGAAATGGGGCGCATATTGGGAGTATCAGCAAGGCATCGGGACCTACGCCTATGCGGCTCCCGCGGCGGCCGAACTGTTCTCGCCGGAGATTGTAACGGGTATCAACGGGTTCCTGGCTCAGGCGGGCCTGGGGGCCTTCGCGGTTCCGATTCCCTCCTCTTACAACACCATCAACGACATCCTGCAGCTTCCGGTGGCCGGATTTGAGATGGGGGTGGGCGACGACAACCAGCCGCCCTTGTGGAACCGGGGCAATGCCGACCATGACAACACGTTTCATTTTTTCTGGGAGGATAACTGGCGGGTGAAACCGCGGTTTACCCTGAATTATGGGCTGGCCTGGACTTACGAGAGCAACGCCCTCAACTACGATCTGACCAAGCCTGAATACCTGGCGCCGATCTTCGGTGCGGGCAACCTGGGACATGAGAAACACCAGCCGTACAACTTCAGTCCCATGCTGGGTTTCGCCTGGACCGTAACCCGCGACAACAAAACGGTGGTGCGGGGCGGCGCCGCCATTTATTACGACACCCTCAACATCGAGGAACGGCTGCTGGAGCGGGCCAGCTTAGGCCCCAACGGCACTGGACGCGCTTTGATACCCGACAGCTTCTTCTTTTCGAACATCTTCGCAGCCAATCAATGGGGTTCTCTGCCCGCGCCGCTGCAGCCCACCACGCTGTCGAACAATCCGTTAGGCGACGCGTACGGCCTGCCCGGCGTCACGAACTTCACCGGGGCCGAAATGGTCGGACTCATCCCGCAGTTCTATGCCGGCGCGCAAGCCGCGCTGGGTCCTCCCGGCAACACCAGCCTGGCAATTCGCAACATCAACATCTTCAAGTCCGGGACGGACATCATCGCGCAGGATTTCCGGCCTCCCTATTCCGAGCACGCCAGCATTGGCATTCAGCGCGAGGTGCGTACCGACTTCGTGGTTACCGCCGACTTCGTCTTCCGGCAATACCTGCATACGCCTATTCGCTACATGGACCTCAACCATTTCGACAGCGCTGCCGGTCCGGTGATTCCGGCGTGCGCTCCGGCGCAGATTTTGGACCCCACCGCCGAGTGCTCAAACGGTCCCATCCAGGGATTGATCAGCGGCGGGCGCTCCCACTACACCGGACTCCTGCTTAAAGCCAACAAGCGTTTTTCGCACCGGACCAGCGGGCAGTTGTCGTATGCCTACTCCAACCAGGTAGGCTTCAACGGCGTAGTGGACGACAGCAACTGGTTCGCGTCCTGGGGTCCGCAAGCCGGCCATCAGCTCCTGACCGGCTCTATGGTGGTGGAACTGCCGTGGGGCTTCACGATTGCGGGCATCACCTCGTTCGCCACCGTGGGGCCGATTGAGCCGATTATTTCGGGCGTGGACCTGAATGGCAACGGCGCCGTCGAAAATGGAGAGACCGGTGGATCGCCGCTGCCGGGCGTCGGCTACAACCAGCTCGGCGTCAATGAGGGGAAGGGCGCGTTGATTCAGGCGGTCAATCAGTTCAATCAGAGCCACCCCAACCCCAGCGAACAACTTGCGCTGCCAGCGACGTTTTCGTTCCCCCGTCCGTTCACGTCGCAGGATATCCGCGTGACCAAAGTATTCAAGCTGGGAACCGAGCGCGCCAAGCTCTCCCTCATCGGCGAGTGTTTCAACGTTTTCAACATCGCCAACCTGGGCGGCTACAGCTATAATCTGGGTTCGAATCCCGCCGGATTCGGAGTGCCCACCAGCGCCAGTTCGAACGTTTTCGGATCGGGTGGTCCGCGCGCGTTCCAGTTCGCGGCCCGATTCAATTTTTAGCTGGTGGGGCAGGCCCTCGGCCTGCGGCGGCCTCCCAGGCCGCCATCTGGCAAGCAGCGGGTCCAAGGGACCCGCGCAGGCCGAGGGCCTGCCCCACAACTATTCCGAGCGGATGGCCGTAATCGGGTCAATCCGCACGGCCCGTAGCGCCGGCAAAAAGCTGCCCAGCACTGTCATCGCCAGGCAAAGTCCCATGGCGCTCGTAAAAGTGAGCGGGTCGCCGGGCTCGACGCCAGCCAGCAGCGCTTCGATCGCCCGGGCCGCCGCGTAAGCCAGCACGGCTCCGGGCAGGACACCCGCGGCGGCCAGTGCGGCGCCCTGCCGCGCGATCATCTTGACGATTTGGCCCGGCCGCGCGCCCAGCGCGATGCGCACGCCGATCTCCTGCGTGCGGCGCGAGACGGCGAACGATAGCAATCCATGGATACCGACGCCCGCCAGCAGAAACGCGAGGGCTGCGAAGGCCCCCAACACGCGCACCTGCGCCCGGCGGGAAGCGGTGGTCTCCGCAATAATATCCGTCATCATGCGGACATCCGAAATGGGCTGCTCGGTGTCCGCGCCGCGGACGATGCGGCGGATGGCGGGCAGCAGCCGTTGGGGATCTCCCGCGGCACGAACCACCAAATGCTTCGGGAGATAACCGGTAACCCATCCATCCTGCACTTGCCGGTACGGGAGGTAGACCTGTGGTTCGCTGGGGCGCTCTAATCCGCGCACTCGCACATCGCCCACCACGCCGGCTACCATGCGGTCGTGAAAGGCGAACTGAAAGTGCCGGCCCAGTGGATTCTGGTCCGGCCAGTAGCGGCGCACGAAAGACTCGCTGACCACCGCGACGAAGGGCGCATCGAGGGTGTCCGTTTCGTTCACATCCCGGCCGCGGTGCAGTGGAATTCCCATGGTCGCGAAGAAGCCGGGGGTGACAAACCGCATGCTGGCGGTGTGAGATGCGGTGCGTTCCTGCGTTTCGCCCTGCAGGACCACCGCCCAGATGCCTCCGCCCCACACCATCGGAAGCGAGGTGATGTACGCCGCGCTGGAGACGCCCGGCAGCGCCGCGGCGCCGGAAAGCACGCGATCGTAAAACTGCGCGCGCCGTTCGGTGCTGTCGTATTTAGGAGTCGGCAACGCCGTCTGCAGAGTCAGGACGCCTTCCGGACGAAACCCGGGATCGGTCGCCTGGACCCTCCACATGGCCCGCATCAGCAGGCCAGCCGAGACCAGCAAGACCACCGAAACCATCACTTCGGCAATCACCAGCGCGGAGCGCAGCCGCTCTTTGCGTCCGCCGCCCGTGCGCGTTCCCTCCCGTAACGCGCTCAAGTCCGACCGGCAGGCACGCAGTGCCGGAACCACCCCAAAACCGATGCCTGTCAAGCCTGAGATCAGGGCGGCGAAGACCAGCACCCGGAAATCGACCGTGGGCGCTTCGGCGATCGGCAGCGAACTGGGGACCAGCTTGGCCAGCAACGGCACGGCTGCGAAGGCCACCAAGACGCCGAGCGCGCCGCCCAGGGCAGCCAGCACCAGGCTCTCGGTCACCATTTGCCGTACCAACCGCTCCCGTCCCGCGCCCATGGCAGCCCTGACGGCCAGTTCCTTCCGGCGCGCCAGAGCCCGCGCTAAGAGCAGATTCGCCAGATTGGCGCAGGCAATTAACAGGACGCAGCCGGCCGCGGCGCTGAGCGCGATGAGCAGCAGCCGCGACTGCTGCGACATTTCGTCGCGCAGGCGAATGACGTTAGCGCCTACCTGCTTATCCTCTTTCGGATACTGCCGCTCCAACTGCCCGGCCACTACATTCATTTCCGCTCTGGCCTGCGTCAGGGAGACGCCCGGCTTGAGTCTTGCCACCACTTCCAAATAGTTGTTGTCGCGGTCCTGGAAACTCTGTTCGGTAAAGCGCATGGGTGTCCACAGTTCCGCCGTGTGGGTTGGAAAATGGAAGTCCGGCGGCATGACGCCGATCACCGTGTACGGTTCGTTGTCGAGGTTCACCCGCCGCCCGATCACGCTCGCGTCACCGCCGAACAGCGTTCGCCACAATTGGTGGCTCAGCAGTAGCGTTCCCGCGGCGCCCTCGCGATCCTCTTCCGCGGTGAACAGGCGCCCCAGCAGGGGATGCACACCCAGCAGCGGAAACAGATCGGCGGTCACGGATGCCGCATCGAGCCGCTCCGGCTCACCTTGTCCTACCAGGTTCACCGACACATCCCAAAACGCGCCTATGCCCTGGAAGGACTGGCTCATCCTCTTCCAATCGCGGTAATTCGGCGGAGAAAGCTCCATGCGGGAATAGCCGGGTTGGCGCTGCCACAGCTTCAGGAGGCGGTCCGGTTCGGCAAACGGCAGCGGCCGGATCAGGACGAAATCGGTTACCGAGAATGCCGCGGTATTGGCGCCCACCCCCAATGCCAGCACCAGAATTGCGGTCAGCGCGAATCCCGGCGACCGAGCCAGAGTGCGGGCCGTATAGCGCAGATCCTGCCGGAGGATATCCCCATGCACGGCCGCGGCATTGAGTGGAACTTCACAAAGCGTGGCCGCCCAGAGAGCGGCCGCGGCCATGGGTCCCGAAGCGTCGCGGCGGCGGCGTACCCAGATGGCGCACATTTCATCGCCGTATTCCGCGCGAAAGGATGCTGGATAAAAATGCAGGAGCAATTTGTATAGGCGCACTATGCCCGCCCCTCCACGAATCCGCGATCCCGCGCCATGCGTACAAGTTGGGTGAGCCGGCGCGCCTCGGCGCGGGCTACCTCTCCGCCAAAGGGCGTGATCCGGTAGTAACGGCGGCGCGCATCGTCGAGTTCGGGCGCCGGGCGCTCCTGGGTTTCCACGATCAAGCCCTGCTCCAGCATCCTTTGGATCGACCGGTAAAGCGTTCCGGCACTTAGCTTTAACTCGCCGTTCGTGCGCGCGGCCACGTCTTGGATGATAGCGTAGCCGTGGCGATCTTCCGCAGCCACGGCCAGGAGAATGTGAAGAGTCGCCGAAGGAAGCGGAAGAAGCGATTCCGGCGAGCGGTGGCGGCTGGGCATGGTTTATTATAGCCACTATGGATATATTGTCAACGGCTATACTTGGACTGACCGGAGCCGCATGGAACTACGTAATGAAAAGTACCAGTATTAAAAAGGGCAGAAAAAGTTAGTTTTCTTGTTTCATATCGTGCCGATTTGGGGTAGATTACTGAAAGGAGGAAGTTCCATGCTATCGGTCGCGAGGTCGCGAGTATTCTGGTTGGGTATTTTGATGCCGGCGCTCATGGTGTGTATTCCCGCGCAGTTTGGCGG
>Ga0302324_100017462_pt1 | contig 14222 bp, 12 predicted proteins | sample Palsa_T0_1_FD_201949 | JGI IMG/M metagenome (GOLD analysis project Ga0302324, IMG submission 201949) | Peat permafrost microbial communities from Stordalen Mire near Abisko, Sweden - Palsa_T0_1 | ecosystem: Environmental > Terrestrial > Soil > Palsa > Peat permafrost | place: Sweden: Abisko... | reverse complement strand
TCGCTGGCGTCGTCGTTCTTCCTTGCTACGGATTGCTCTATCTGGGCGGGGCGCGCTGCTTGCGAATTCCGGAAGTCGACGCCCTTCTCGGTCGCCTGCGCCGGCGCAAATGAAGTCGGCGTTTTACAATTCTCATATCCAACCTTGCGCGATGGCCGGTTTCCAGTTAACCGAGATCAAACTTGCATGGCAGAAAAGAACGGAAATCGCCCTCAGAACCGGTGGCACGAAGTGCTCAGAGAGCGTGGAGGAGAACCGCGCGCGCCGTACACGGAACTGGTCAGCCACCTTGAAGGAGCGACATCCGCCAACTTGCGGGAACTCGAAGAACGGCTGGACGCGACACTCCGGGAACTTGGCGTCACGTTTGAAGTCCCATCCGGCGAACACCACAACACCTGGTTTTGCGACCTGTTGCCACAGGTTTTCACGAGCGAGGAATGGAACCAGATTGTCTGCGGGTTCCAGCAAAGGATTCGCGCCTTCGATATGCTCCTGGCAGACGTGTACGGCCAACGAGAAATTCTGCGGCAGGGAGTGATTCCGATTCCGGCTGTTCTTGGAAGTCCGAACTACCAAAGAAGCGCGGCGGGTCTTAGCCGGCGCGGAGGATTTTTTTTGCATCTCAGTGGGCTTTGCATCTGCAGGGACAGCTCCGGCCGTTTGTTAGTGAAAAATCATTATCTCAGCCACGCCTCCGGTCTTTCGTACATGATTCAGAACCGGCGGCTGCTGGCGCGCGTTTTGCCTGAACTGTTCCAGACGCAACCGGTCGAATCGATTGCCGATATCCCGACTGAAATTTTGTTGAAGTTGCGAGCGATTGCGCCTCAGCCGGATCCTTCGGTGGTCCTGCTGACGCCAGGCGTGGCGAGCGCCGTTTATTCCGAACATGGATTCCTCGCAAGGAGAATGGGAATTCCGTTGGTCGAAGGAGGAGATTTGGTCGTCCTGGACGACGCACTTTTTCTGAGAACCGTTTCCGGTCTGGAGCGCGTGGACATGATTTACTCGCGTCTCGCGGACGCCTGGCTCGACCCACTGGTATTCAAGCGGGAGAGTCACCTTGGCATTCCGGGTCTCGTCCACTGCATCCGGAAAGGCAAGGTGTCGATCGTGAACAGCATCGGGTCACAACTCGCTGATGATCGGAGCCTGCTGCATTTTTCCAACGCGGTGATCCGCTTTTATCTTGGTGAATCACCCATTTTGCCGGCAATCCAAACCTACTGGTTAGGAGATTTGGATCAGCGTGAGATGGTTTTCGAACAACCTGATCGGTTTCAATTGCGGGCCTTGACCGGAGAATCCTTTTTAAAGTTCACGGGCGAAGAAAAATCCTGGAATGAGATCCGCACTGAGGTGCGGCGCGCACCCTATCTGTTCGTTGCTCAGCCTGTCGAAGATTGCGCCGAAACACTCTGTTTCGCTGAAGGAAAGAAGACCACGCGGCTGCAAGATCATATCGTCTACGGGATGAGGGATGGGAACCGCTTCGAAGTTTTTCCTGGCGCGTTGACGCGCATTTCAGCGACGGAGAATGGCCGAACTGAGTCGCAGCATGGCGGCGGAGGGAAAGACACCTGGGTACTCCAGGAGGTGTCGACGACAATTTCTACGGCTGAACCGTTCCGACGGCCAAAGATCTTGCCTGCGAGGCCCGTGACAAGCCGTGTCGCAGAGGGTTTTTACTGGCTGGGACGATACCTGGAACGGGCGATGACCATTTCGAAAATGATCCAGGTGATCGAAACGATCGAAATGGAGGAACTAACGTCCGCGGAACGGAGACTCTATCGACCGGTCTGGAATCGGCTTCTGCCGCCGCTGGAACACGCCATCAAGAAAGGCAGACGCAGCATGGCGAGTCCGATCGAACGATACCGGCTGATGCTCGACTCCAGCGAAATGGGGTCGGTGATTTCGATCGTCCGCAAAGCGATGCGCAACGCCGATTCGTTACGTGAGGCCATCAGCCCGGAGGCATGGTCGGCGTTGGCCGGCTTGCGCGGATTTTTTGCTCGAAGCCGGTTTCGCTCGGGCGCCACGGACGACGAGGCGCGCAGGATGACGCGTCGCCTGTCCGAAACGGCGGTCGCAGTTATCCCGCAGTTCTTCGCGACCGCGCAACTCACCATGCTTGCCGATGACGGCTGGCGATTCAGCGAACTTGGCCAATTTACTGAAAGGGCCATAACCACGGCCAATGCGACGCGCAGCATCACCCAGTCGATCGTCCGGCGGCTGGAGTCGTTGCACTCGATCGAGATCGAGTTGTCTGCATTTCTACGTCTTCTCGGGTCTCGGGACGCGTATCGGCGCATCTACCAGACCAGAGCGGAACCTCCCCAGGTTTTGGAGTTTCTATGGCAAAACGCTGAAATGCCGCGATCGGTCAAATATTCACTTCGGCGTTGCGCCGAAATTCTTCAGTCTACCCTGCCAAGCGGTTCTTCTACTGCGCAAAAGGCACAATCATTTCTGGAAGAATTGCTCAGAACGCTCAGAAGATTGGATTGGTACAATTTTTTCATCAGTGAAGACGAAACCAACATTCGGTTGCTTCGTCGCGAAGAGTTATTGTCTCTTTTGGATGTATTGCTCGCGGAGACAAAAGAGCTGCATCACGTGATCACGGATAACTTTCTAAGTCATCAAAGCATTATTTCGGACCCGGAACCGACTTTGTTCTGAAGGAGACAGGAGTTGCGGGAGTCAGGAGACCGGAGCCGGAGATGGCCGTTGCATGTCGCGAAAGACCGCAAGTGTAGCATTCTACAGTCAGGATTGCACAATCGCCCCAAGAATTATTCCATGGTGATCGGTAGCTCGATCACGGCGATTTTGTTTGCTGCCTCGGCGTCGTGAACTCGGAAGTCAAGAATGCTTCACGAACTGCTGCGTCGCGCTTATTAATTTCATCGAGCGATTGGCCATACGCGAATTGGCAGCCAACCATCAGAGCAAAAGCCCCTCGTGCAAGGAAAGCAATTCTGAGCGCAACGCTCCTAACGATGTTCATATGATCAGCATTATGATCCAACGAAGAAGAGATCCAGAATTTATTGTAAGCGAGATTGCGCTCCGGAAGGCAACAGACTTTATTTTCGCGATAGGGAAGACTGTCAATTCGGAGATGCGGCGGATACCTCGGTAAGCGCGCAGGCAGAGAATTCAGCCCCGAGACAGGCTGGAAGCTTATGCTATATTGCTCTTCGGAGTGTCGAGCGATCTCTAACAAATCTTCATCTCCTTTAGCACTTCTGAGGCAATGTTGAAACTGTCCATCGCCGCTGGCACCCCGGAATAGAACGCAGTCTGCAGGAAGATCTGCTTGATCTCGCTCAAGGTCAGGCGGTTATTGGCCAAGCGACACAGCAACCACGGATCGATCGCCTATGTCCAGCACTGAAGTGACGAAGATGCTTGCACGCTACATCGTGAGTGCAAGCTATGAGAATCTACCGGAAAACGTGCGCATGGAAGGCGTACGGACGCTGCTTAACTGGGTTGGTGTGGCTGTGGGTGGCTCTCGGCACGAGACAGTCAACGTTGCGGTCGATGCTTTGGCCCCTTTTTCGGGTCCACCGCAAGCGACCATTCTTGGGCGTCAAGAACGCTTTGATGTCATGAATGCCGCCTTTGTGAATGGCGTTTCTTCGCACATCTTTGACTATGACGACACCCATCTCAAGACGATCATTCATCCGGCAGGACCGGTGGTTTCGGCGATACTTGCGTTCGCCGAATATCATCCAGTAAATGGAACGGCTTTTCTGAATGCCCTTGTTCTAGGAGTGGAAACCGAGTGTCGAATTGGAAACGCCGTCTACCCGGACCACTACGACCGCGGTTGGCACATCACCGGGACGGCCGGCGTTTTCGGTGCCGCGGCAGGAGCAGGTAAGCTGTTAGGTCTTTCAGAGCGGCAAATGGTTTGGGCGCTTGGACTGGCCGCATCTCAACCAGTGGGGCTGAGAGAATCTTTCGGCTCGATGAACAAAAGTTTCAATCCGGGACGAGCCGCGAGCAACGGGCTGTTTGCCGCGATTCTCGCCTCGAGAAACTTCACCAGTTCCGATAAGATGCTCGAAGCCAAGCGCGGCTGGGCCAATACGATCTCGACCAAGCAGGATTTCAAAGAAATCACCGAGGGATTGGGAGAGCGTTACGAGACCTCTCTTAATACGTACAAACCGTTCGCTTGCGGAATCGTCATCCACCCCGCAATCGATGCGGCGATCCAGTTACGCAATGAATACCAAATTACCGCCAGTCAGATCGAGCGTGTCGATCTCGCAGTGAACCCGCTTGTGCTCGAACTAACCGGAAAGAAAACGCCACACGAAGGGCTTGAGGGTAAGTTTAGTATTTACCACGCGGTGGCTGTCGCCATTGTCGAGGGAGCAGCTGGCGAAAAACAGTTTAGCGATCAGGCGGTGCAAGACCCGACAATTATGGCTCTGCGGGATAAAGTGGTTCCGCTCGTGGATGCTGCTATCAAGCCGGAGCAGGTGGATATGAGCGTGACCTTAAAGGATGGCCGCAAGCTGCACAAGTATATCGAGCACGCGATTGGTAGCCGCGAAGCTCCGATGACGGACGCTAATCTGGAGACGAAGTTTGTCGGTCTCGCAGAGGGCATCCTTGCGAGACAACAGATTCACGAGCTAATCGATCTGTGTTTGGGTGTTGAGAAGCTCTCCAATGCAGCCGCAATCGCAAAAGCAGCCATTCCCACTTAATTAACGAAGCAGGCTGCAGAGGGATACTTGGTCCCGCCAAATGCGGAGTCATCTCAGAATCTGTAAGACGAGCGACGAGTGGTAAGCGAAATCCTCTGGGATTAAGACTTTTTGCCCGTTTGAAGGGTACTGGGGAGATCCGTGTAACGTGAAGCATAGGCTGTATTCTGTTCGGACCATCCAGTGATGAGGCGCTTGTGCCTGCTTCCCACCGACAAATTGTCTACAAAGCTCAGCGCTAAAGCTTGGGCTCTCCTCTCCCCCAATCGTCGTCGTCCTTCGTTCTCGATCTCTTCGGGAGCGAGCTGAGCCAACCGCTGTACCCTCCGTTCCCGCGTTTTCTTTCCGCGCAAACCTCTTTGACCGGCAACCGTCCATGGCCGACGACGACAAGCAAAGAGATCTTCAATCCCGGGTTCCCCGGTTGCGAAGTTGGTCGACAAAAACTGCTCCTAGCAGAATGGCGCCGCGCACAACATATTGGTAAAACGCGTCAATATTTAAGAGATTCATCACGTTTTCCGCTGTGCCCATAATCAGCACTCCGATCAGCACGCCAGAGATCGTAGCACGACCGCCCATTAACGAAACACCCCCCAAAACGCAGGCCGAAATCACGTTCAGCTCGAATCCTTGAGCGGAATTGGGTTGGCCACTGGTGATCCTGGAAGCAAGGATGACGCCGGCCAACGCGGCAACAGCACCTTCAATGGTAAAGATCCAGACGCGCGTGCGCTCGACGCTGATCCCGGCCAATCGAGACGCTTCCGGATTACCGCCAATCGCGAGAGTATTGCGGCCGTAGACGGTCTTATTAAGGAGGACCCCAAACACAACAAAGCAAAACAGAGTTATCCAGATTGGCATTGAGATTCCCAAAAATGACGCGCCTGCCAAAAAGATGAATTGTTCATTATCGACACCGACAGCCTGACCTTTGGAGGCTATAAATGCGAGCCCGCGGACAATTTGCATCGTAGCCAGAGTGGTGATGAGTGCATTGATCCGGAGGTAGGCAATGATCGCTCCGTTGATAAATCCGATAAACGCACCGGCCAGGATGGAAACTCCGACTCCAACGATGATACTGCCAGTCGCGTTCAGCAACATCGCGCATAAAACGCCGGAAAAGGCGACGGTGGAACCAACTGAAAGATCGAAATCACGCGACGCCAAGCAGAACATCATCGTACAGGACACCATCCCGATCTGCGAGACAGATAGCGCCAGTCCCAACATGTTGTCGACGGAGAAAAAATGATCTACGACGAACGAGAGCGTGGCGAACAGCAATACGAAGATTAAAACTAGGTTGTACTCTTCGGCCAGGTGAAGGATTTGGCGCAGTGGCTTACTTTCCTCGTCCGGGTGAGCCGCAGCTATCTCGTTAGGATTTTCATTTGATGTGTCTTTCATCTTGCCACCTCGTCGGTGAGAGCCAGCCCTAGAACCTTTTCTTCGTTGGCTTCTTCCCGGGCCAACTCGCCGGATATTTGTCCATCACGCATGACCAATATTCGATTCGAAATACCTAACACCTCAGGCAAATAACTTGAGACCACGATCACCGCACATCCATGCTCAGCGAGTTGGTAGATAATTTGATAGATCTCATTCTTGGCCCCCACGTCGATCCCTCGGGTTGGCTCATCCAGAATTGCAACTTTTAAGTCGGACTCGGCTAACCAACGAGCAAGAATGACCTTTTGCTGGTTTCCCCCGGAAAGAAAACGAATCTGCTGGCGCCGATTGGGTGTCTTAATGCGCAACCTTTTGATGAACGCGTCTGCCGTTTTAGCTTCACGCTGACTGTCCACGAAAAGACCCCATTGTAGATGACTTCGGCGGCAGCTGATGTTGATATTTTCAGAGACCGAACCTATTGGAATGATGCCCTCCTCCTTTCGATCTTCTGGACAGAGCACGATTCCATTGCGAATGGCATCGGAAGTACCGAGAATCCTCAGCGGCTTGCCATCCAATTTAATCTGGCCGCCACGTTTCTTATCTGCTCCGTAAATCAATCGCATAAGCTCGCTTCGCCCAGCCCCAACCAAGCCGAAAACACCCAGGATTTCACCGCGACGAACGGACAGGCTAGCTGGCTGCTTTAGTCTCGGTCCATCGAGCTCTCGAACGTCCAGGCGCGGCTCTCCTAACTTCCGCGGTTGATAATCGTAGATGTCCTTGATTTCCCGCCCGACCATTTCGCGGACAATCTGTTCACGAGTTACGCCAACCATGCTCTCGTGAGTGATGATGTTTCGCCCATCGCGGAAAACCGTGCAGGCGTCGCACAGCTCAAAAATTTCGTCAAGACGATGGGAAACATAGATGAGTGTCTTGCCGCGAGCCCTCAGATCCTTTACCAACCTGAACAAGATCTCGGTTTCCCGATTGGAAAGGCTGCTGGTTGGCTCATCGAGAGCGATGATCTGCGCATCTCGCAACAGCGCCTTGCAGATTTCCACCATCTGACGTTGAGCGACCGAAAGATGTCTTAGTTTTGTTGTCGGATTCAAGGAGACACCCATCGTTTTCAGGCGGCCGCGTACGAACTTGAACGCTTCGCCGGCACGGACAAATCCGAAGCGATTCGGAAGGCGGCCAAGCAACAGGTTTTCCATCACGTTCAGTTGAGGAATATATTGCAACTCCTGAGGGATAATCGCGATGCCGGCGGAGATCGCGTCAGCCGCCTCGGTGAAATGACGCGGCTTCCCGCCGATGACCAACTCACCTTGATTCGGTTGGTATTCTCCGCTCAAAATTTTGAGCAACGTAGATTTGCCAGCACCGTTTTCCCCGACTAACCCGTGCACCGTCCCTGCATCAGCGGCGAATGACACTTGGTTGAGGGCCTTCACACCGGGGAACAGTTTGGTGATGCCGCTAAACTGGAGATACGAAGACATCGTCTGCGCCTCGATGTTGGTTTGGGTCGGGAGACTCTTGAGGTGAGACGAACCCGATTGTTCCCAGCGAATTGCGTCGAGCATCCATTTCGCCAAAACAAAGCTGTCCGGTGATTTTGTTGATGTCTGGCCGCTTAAAGACCGTATTCGGCTCGGACCTCTTTCTGATTTTCGCGTGTCATCAGCTTGCCGGTGGTCAACGTAAGCATGGGCGGCTCCTGGTTGTTGGTGATCCAGTTGTACATATCAATCGTCGTCTCGTAACCATGACGTTTCGGACTAATCAGAACCGTACCGAAAAAGCCTGTCGGCTCAGATTTGGCGAATTCACTCAAAGCCGAAGCAGCACCACCAATGCCTACGCCAATCATACTATCCGCCCCAAAACCACGACCCTCTGCCGCGCGAACGGCTCCTAGGACCGCCTCATCGTTGAGCCCGAAGGCGATCCATTTCCGAAATTTTGAGTTCTTTGTAATCGCGATGTTGGCGGCGTTGAAGGCATTTTCGGTATCCGTTTTTGCCTGCGGAGCATCGATAATGTTTTCCTTCGGGAAACCCGCTGCTAACAGCGCATCAGTCGCGCCAGAAGTACGCTCATGAGCCGTCGGTAGCTGTTCGTAGAGGATGCGAATCGCACCGACTTCGCTCATGTTCCAGTTCCGTTTCTTCATCTCGTCAATCATTGTTTGTCCGGCCAGCTTGCCGATATCGTATGCCGAGATCCCCATGTGCGGGACGCTCTCAATCGGGTTGCCTTTGCCGTCGACCAGGCGATCGTCGACTGTCATTAATTTGAGATTGTGCATTTTGGCCTTCGCCACAATCCCGGGCCCCAGCTTTACGTCGGGAGGGCAGATGATAAATCCCTGTGCTTTTTGTGATGCCAGACTGTCGATTGCGGTTATCACCTTTTCACCGTCGACCGCACCGATCTTGATCAACGTAAATCCTTTTTCCTTGGCAGCCTGGTCGGCGAAACGCCATTCGTCCTGAAACCAAGGTTCTTCCGGCTGTTTGACAAGGAAACCGATCTTAACGTTTTCGGCCGCTGTCGAGTGGCAGACCAGCACCGCAGTGAAAACCCCGACTGCTAATGCTTTAATGAAAAAGGGCATTTTTGTGTCTACTTTCATTGTTATAATTATTTGTTGTGTTGGCGATTGCCGAATCTCGGCGATCGTTGAATTCTATACTGCTGGAGGGTCATAAGAATTGCTAAGTTGCCCAAAGAGCTCGGCTGCTAACGCATGATTTGGATCGCGGCGAAGAATCTCGGCCAGGAGTTCTTTTGCTGCGCCTCGCTCGCCCAATCCGAGCAGCGCTTGGGCCTTGAGAAACTTCGCAATTTTCAACTGACGAGCCTGAAGGTCATCCTCGAAAAGAAGCATTGTCGGCAGGGAGGTGGCGAAATAGTCGATCTTTGCCGGAGTGAGCGCGAGTTCGTCCGCATAAGCAAGCAGGTCCCGGAAGAGTTGTTCTCCACGGGACTTCTCCCCGAGGCGAGCCAAGGAGAGCGCCGAATAATAAGTGACCTCCGAGAACAGGCGGACGCTCATCTCCTGGAAATCCCCTTTGAAGGTAGCCGCAGCGACCCAGTGCTCCCGAGCCGAAGCGGTGTCGCCGCCGGCGGCGTAGGCCTCGCCTAGCCAGAAATGGATTTCGCTCTGGTTGGCAAGGAGATGTTTAGCCTCACAAAGATTGTTGGGTGCTTTCTGGGCGACAGTGAAGAGACGCTGGGCCTCTGCGACCTTGCCACTCGCGAGGGCCGCTCGTCCCAGCAGCAGGTGTGTGCGAACATGCTGTGCGAGCGCCAGGCCTTCGCCGCCCTCCCATGGCTGGAATTTGCGGTGTGCGATGATAGCGTGCGCTTTAGCTGGTTGGCCTGTTTGATTGTAAAGAGCACATAGTTCAACCGAGAGATCGTCGCGTGCGCGCACGAGGTCAAAATGGGTTTCGAGTTCGCTAAGGCGTTTGGCAGGCAGCACGCCCGTCCGCTTCCACAGTTGGTCGCGTTCAAAAAAAAGACGACCGTCACAAGGCTTGGCGCGAAAGGCCTCCTCATAAGAACGACGGCTTTCAGCGTGTTCGCCAAGCACGTTGAAATAGGCGATACCGAGATTGCGCAAAGCGATTGGATTCGCGGGCTCGAGACGGACTGAATTCTTCCAGCAGGTGATAGCTTCGCGATGGCGTCGGCGATCGTAAAGGAGGTTGCCGACGTAAAGGAGCGCGCGGGCGTCGTGAGGGTTTGCAATATTGGCAGCCTGCAAAATGGCAATTTCCTCGAGGCGCGCTGGGAAGCAATAGTCTGGGCAGGCGATAGCCGCCGCGAGATAAGCACTGCGGGCGGCATCAGCCTCACCAAGCCGCATATGTAACCAGGCCCGATAATATTCCACCATGGGAGCAGTTCCGCTATGCGGCTCAGGCTGGGCGGCAGCCAAGACACCTAACGCGCCCCGATAGAATCCGGCGCGGGCATAGTCTAGAGCGAGGTCCAATCGTACTTGCGTATCACAAGAAAGAACGTCGCCGCGCAAATCGCGAGCCAACCAATCGAGCGGATCGAGGACCAAGGTTTCAGCCAGAAATTTGTCGGCCTCATTCTCCCGAGCCAGGCGCCGCATCACCAGTACCCTCAAATTGCGTGCCCGCAAATTGTCGGTATTCAGGCGAAGGGAGCGGTCGAGGTGTTCGAGTGCAATCGACCAGTGACCGCGCGTGGCGTCGATTTCGGCGAGCGCATGATAGCTGGCAGCCTGCCAACCCTGATTCCAGGTCGCCTTATAGAGAGCGTCGTAAGCTTGATGTATTTTGGTATTCTCGAGCTTGGAATCTCTCAAAGCATCTTCAGCCAATGCCTGGTGGCATAGACAGCGAGCGAGTTGGTAGAAGGGTTCGCCATCGTAGGGATTGGGATTGAGGCGGGTGAGACGGGCGATGCTGGCGCGCAAATGTTCTTCCGCTTGTTTCAGTTTCCCCCGACGCAAGTGGAAGCGTCCGAGCGCTAGATTGCAGCGCGCGTCGCCGGGGTCACGACGTAGACCTTCTCTCCAGTAAGAATCGGGCATGCGCGTCGCATGGCGGTATTGCTCGAGGTGCAGGCCGGTCACAAACAGTTCGTCCGTACTTGTGATGTCCTCGGGCGCCGGCGGCTCCGTTGCCGCAGGCGGAATTTCACCACTCTCTCTAAGGGCGGGGGTGTAACGAATGATCTCTTTACCGGCTGCGGTGAGGACCCGTAGCGTCAAATCCGTGGAAGTCACCCCTGCAGCGATCTTTGTCTTGATCAGGAGAGGAGAGGCCGGTGTAATGTCGTCTTTCCATTCTGCCACAGCCTCGCCCTGAACTTCGAGTTGCACCCTGGACCCGGGACGTGCGGTGGTGACTGCCGCGCCGATGCAAAAATTCCCATTTTCGATCCTAAGGCTCACCGCTGCCTCGAGATTGGCGTGGTGCGCCGTGCCGATGGATCGGATGGGATACCAGTATTGGCTCCACGATTTTGTTTCGCCGGGCTGCAGGTAAGCGAAGTCGGGTTGGTTATCCGTGTAGACCCCAGCCATCAGCTCGATATAAGGTCGGTATTCGCCCTTGGAATCGGCATCGGTCAAATTCCGATCCCAGGCATAGCCGAATTCATGATTGCCCCACGTCCACTGTTTTTTTCCCGGAGAGATATGATGGTCGGCGATGTGGACTAGGCCAGCTTGATTCTCGTGATCATTACCCGCCGAAAAAATCTCCGCGTGAGCCCATGCACATGTAAGACGTTGGCACGGGGATGTTGGCGTACCATGAGAGGTCGTTGGGAACGTATCGAGGGACTAGAGAGTCGGAGGCTCGGGATTTCGGGTCCAAACAATGAGGCGGCAAGTATTGCCTCGGCCGCTCGTGCGATGGAACGCCATCCTCGCCGCGCGCCGCGTAGTTAACGCCGTAGTAATATCCCGAGCAAAGAGGGTAGGTGCTCACCGCCCGTTTGGCATGGTCTGCCACGTAGGTAGCGTCAGGCGGAAAAAACGATTGATACTTCTCGTGCACCCGCGTGGCGACATTGGCCCACCACAAAAAGGTCTGAACGTCGGTAGTACGATTGTATGCGCGGACCTTAAGTTCGATATAACTCTTGTCAGGATACAGGCAGACACCGTGCATGCCTTTCATCCGAGTCATCGGTTCATGCTCTGAAAGCCACACAGTGACGGCGCCGTCCGAGTGCTTTTCGATTTCCGTGTCGGTGGGCATGTAAGTCGATGGTCGATGGTGTTGTGGCCAGTTGAACTCGATTCCGCCGCTGATCCACGGACCTGCCAGGCCTACAAGTGCCGGCTTGATGACCGGGTTGCAGTAGACGAAGTCGTAGCCATTGGTCTTGTCCGTTGCGCGATAGATTCGTCCACCAAGTTCAGGAAGGATCATCACACTAAGGTAGGCGTTTTCCATCATCACCGCGTCCCACGTGTGCTGAGTCGGTACCTCCGCGACGCGGTCAATGAAGGGCAACGGATAAACTCGTCCGCTTGATCCTTGGAACACGCGTTTCTCCAGGAACATCGGATTTTTATCAGGAGCGTGGGGTTCGTAGGTTCGTAACACCACTGGTTCATGACGAACGACAACAGGCTCGCTCATAAGGGTTAATGCTGCGACGTTTACACGGTAATTCTGTGCTCTCCCATACTATTCTCGATGAGTTACGGTTGCGTTTTAGTATACCCCGGCGATACGCAGTGTCCGACTCCTTAACCGCTTCTAGCAAAATGTCCTCTTGGTCGCCGTTCGCCGGCGCAGTCAAGAGATTTCGGATGAGCTGCTTTTCCGCGGCCGAGGAGAAGCGGCACGAGCAAGATCGGCAAGGGGCGCGCCACACTGACCGAGCGCGGCGGACACGATCTGCCTCACTCCCAAGGAGCGGACCTCAGTGGTGCAAAATGAATGGTTGGCTCGAACCTGGATTCACGCTCGCCTCCTATAATGATCGACCCAAATCCTGATCTTGTTCCGGAGGTTTTTTCTGCTGGCGAAGCAACTCCTCTACTTTGGCGGGACGTTCCCGTTCCATCTCTGTGATGAATTCTGCGGCGAAAGGGTCGCCATTGTCACGCATCTCATAGAGTATTCTCCAACCTACGGCACGAATAGAATCCGCTTTGGACTCACGCACAGCAATTGCGGCAATCTCAGGAGTCGCGAACCTATCCAGCATAGAGACAGCTTCCGCCTCCGAGCACGTCCTCAGCCGTTCACGGTACTGTGCCTCAATTTTGTTGGTGAGGAAGCGAATATCCGTCTCGTCCTGTGGTCTATCGGTCAGCTGTTTGGTGATGATCAAGTCGATCGCTTCTATTAGCCTGACGCCGTGCTCTATCGAGATTCCACGCTCCCAAACGCCCTCGAAATCGACTGCTTCAAACTCATTGGGGACAAAGAACACATCAATTGGTCTCTCGATTCCCACAATTCGAATTAGCCGATCCTTGCTACCCACTACCGGAACATCGCCAACGCTGATCGGTTTCCACCCTCCGAAAGAGGAAATTTGTTGTGCCTGCAACGAGGCCTCGCGCGTTAGTAGCTGCTGAATCGGCGCTGCCCATGATTGAACATCTGGCAGTGGATCAAGCCAAATGTCGAAATCCTTGGTATTCCGGCTCAATCCATGGAGAATCACCGCCAAGCCGCCGAGAAGCACCGTCCTGCGTTTGCTTGCAAGGAATGCAACTGCCTCTTGAGCAGTCATTTTAAGGACCAGCCCTCCATCGATCGCTCAACGCTATCTGATATCGCTTCGGCGTCGGCAAGTGAACGTGGGTTCTCGATCCAGGGCTCGCTATTGCTCACGATCGCCTGGGTAGGTAGCGGCTTACCTTTTCTCAACCTCAAGAGCGATAGACGCAGGGAGTAGCGCCGCTTCTGCATCTCGACGTTCGGACGATAGGATTTCATTGACCTTTTTTTAACCTTTCCAGAATATCGGCTTCATCGGTTTCGGCATTCGAGGCAATGTTCTACTAGAGGCGATCAAAAGGACCGGGCAAGCCAATTTAGCCTGCGGATCCGACTGCTACCAAGGACATCTCGACAATGCCAAGCAACGCACCGCCGGCAAAATCGACATCAATTTTGCGCAGTACAAGAAGCTGCTTGATCGCAAAGATATCGATGCTGTGGTGATCGCCACGCCCGAACATTGGCACCTTCAGCAGGTGGTGGACGCCTGCGCTGCCGGTAAGGATGTGTATATTGAGAAGCCCCTTGACTCGGACCATAGAGGAAGGACCGAAGATGATTTCCGCGGCGAAGCGCTACGATCGCATCGTCGAGGTCGGAAGCCAATGGATCTGTTCACCAATTCAGAAACGAGCGAAGGAGCTCTTGCAATCGGGCGTCATCGGCACAGTGACAAACATCGTGGCCTCCTATGACAGCAACAGCCTAAGACGGCCGAGAATCCCTCGGAAGATTATAGCTACGCGGTCGATAGCTGGCCCCAACAATACCAGCAAGAGTTCTGGGCAGTCGGCGCTCATCGTCAGCAAGCGCATCCCTATGTGAG
>Ga0302324_100017460_pt1 | contig 14223 bp, 11 predicted proteins | sample Palsa_T0_1_FD_201949 | JGI IMG/M metagenome (GOLD analysis project Ga0302324, IMG submission 201949) | Peat permafrost microbial communities from Stordalen Mire near Abisko, Sweden - Palsa_T0_1 | ecosystem: Environmental > Terrestrial > Soil > Palsa > Peat permafrost | place: Sweden: Abisko... | reverse complement strand
TCGGTCCGGAATCTGGGCGCACCGCTCCAGCCAACGATTGATCTGTGGCTGCGAGAAGCGGGATTCTCGTTACATCTGATGGAGCGGGAGCACTGGTTGCGTGCTAATGGCGTCCATGGTGCCCTTTCACAGCCACAACTGATTTGGGCGGACGCGGTATATTTCCGTGGACGTGAATGGGTGCTGCACAATCTAGCTGCTGCCGGAAGTGCCGCGCAGGCTGAGGAGCGACTAGCAGCCATACTGGCGATTCTATTGATCTACAACGCACATGACTATGCTGCCGAGATCGTAGCCGCCGCAAAGGACCATGGTGCCGTCAATCCGTCGTCCGCGGCAGACTTCGCTTCAAGTGTTGAGGCCTCCCTGACATCGCTGCCTCTGTTCGCTGCACGCGGTGCGTGTGCGCTTATCATCGCGACTATCGCCGCCGTACCGCTCGCGCTTCTCGGATCACGCGGGCGCAGACTAGCAGGCCAGGTCATCGCCGCGCAAGCCGCGCCACTGTTTGGCTCACTGGCCCGCGCGGCTCGGCGCGGTGGTGTCAACGGCGGCTGTTTGCCCGACGTCTGAGCGAGTGTCGGCATTGCATATTCATGTCCTCGATTAATTTGGCGCTTTTCTCACGGTTCGCACGCCCGGAATGCATGCGCGGGTTGCATGCCTGAGGTCTGACAACCATGTTATTTGAGAACGCCTTGAATCTCCCCGCCGCGGCGCTGACACCGGATGTACTCGTTGTCGGAGCCGGTGCCGTCGGGATCGCACTTAGCCTCGCCTTGGCTCGCGCAGGACGTAGTGTGACTCTACTCGAAGCTGGGCCACGAGACCCCAAGCCCACGTTCAGGCTTCATAATCGGGGCCCTGTTATTGGACGACCTTACCTGGGCCTTTTGGATGGGCGAATGAAGGCGCTAGGCGGCACGACCAGGCTCTGGGGCGGACAATTGACGGCCTTCAGTAGAGCTGATTTCGTACGGGAGATCGAGGGTGTTTCAGGCTGGCCGATCAGTTTCGACGAGATGTCGCGCTATGTAGAGCGCGCCGTTACCTTCCTGGGCGTTAAGAACGCAAACCAATATCTCGATGACCCTGCTCTGACTGCGGAGATAGCGACACTTGATCTCGGCCCGGATCTCGACATTAGCCGCCATTTATGGCTGCCGGTCGCCGATTTTGTTAGTCTTTTCGGGCACGACCTTGTCGATCAAGAGGGATTGACCGTCGTTACAAATGCGGAGGTCCAGAGTCTAACCTTCGAAAAAGATCAGGTTCGTGCGGTAAACGCGAATACAGTCAATGGTGCGACGGCGAGGTTCACCCCCTGCCAGATTGTCCTGGCGAATGGTACCACGGAGCTTGTCCGCTTGTTGCTACGATCGGCCGCCACGGATCCCAGCTGCCCCTTTCGTCACAACCAGCATATTGGACACGGCTTCATCGATCACCTTCACGGTGTGGCAGGCCGGTTGGTGGATGTCGACAGACCCCGACTCCGCCATCTCTTCGAAACTCGCTTTCGAAACGGACTGAAAATTAGCTCGAAGATTCGAGCCTCGGATGGTTTCATTCTACGCGGAGGCCACTGCAACTGTGCAGCCAGTGTCATTTCAGACGGATCACTCTCGCAGTATGTCTCTGAGACTGCTGGTCTACTGAAACGCATACTACGGAATCCTTTCGGCGGCAGCCTATTGAAGGCGATTCGGCGCAGCGTTGCCATGAGCCGGATCATGGCACCTATGGCTTGGAGCTATCTTGTTGAAAAGCGTGGTTACAATCTTGTTGGAGATGCCATACTGGTGGGTTTGGAAGTTGAGCAACTGCCGACCGCCGAGAGCCGCCTGTTCTTGGATCCCGACCAGTCACCAGAACACGCACCGATTGGGGTTGAGTGGCGCGTGGGTGGGCGCGAAATGCGGACCGTGCAGATCTTCTGCAAGGAATTCAAAGATTTCATGCAACGCTCGGGCCTCGGGCGGGTTGAACTCGACCCCAGGGTTTTGGATGGTGATCCGTCTTTCCTTGACGACTGCCACGACGCTTATCACCACATGGGCGGCGCGCGAATGGCGAGGCGGCCATCGGATGGCGTAGTTGATCCCGATCTGCGAGTGTTCGGCGTGAAGAATCTTTGGGTGCTCGGCGCGGCGATCTTTCCTTCCGGCAGCTTCGCCAACCCGACACTCCTAGCTATGGCTTTCGCGCATCGGCTTGCAGATACGCTCGCCTCCGTCGCGGCCGAATCCAATCGGATCGTGGCATGACGGAACGCCTCCTTTTCGGTTGCGGCCACTTGGTCGGAGGCGCAAGTCAAACCCAGGCTGACCTTCTTGTAGCACGTTGCCTAGACGCGGGCGTTCGCTGGTTCGATACGGCGCCGGTCTATGGGCTTGGTACCGCTGAGGCCGCATTGGCGAGTGCTCTGCGCCGCGACGGGCGCAAAGCCCTTGTCAGCGTCAAGGTGGGTCTGCCCCGGCCTAGGCAGGGGATTTTGAGATCTTATCTTCGGGCCGCCAAGCGCCTGATTTCGGGACGCAGGCCGCAGGATGATCATTTTCCATCTCCGCCGCACCAGTCTGATCCGTGCTTGCCGCGTGGCAGATTTGATCTGCATGTAATCGCTCGGTCATTTGAAGAGACGCGGCGCTTACTTGGTAGCGCGGTCGTAATCAACGCACTGTTTCTACACGAGGCCTACGCCGACAATCTTACCGCCGACGCGGTCGAGGCGCTTCGCGATCGGAAAGCGCGAGGCGAGGCGCGAGACCTCGGCTTGGCCAATGGCTGCGCCTACTCTGAGGCGCTTCAGGCCCTCGCTCCGCCTGACTTCCTCATACAATCCGCAGTGCCGTCGAGCCTGTTCGGCCACTCCGGCGGCCATCTGACTGAGCGACATGTGTTCCACACTGTCATCAAGTCGTTTCGTTGGCGATGTTCGGTCGATGTACCGTTTCGGTCAGCGGTTGCGAGCAGTCGCGAGCGCTTCGCCGATCTTCTCGGCGACGAGGCGGACGTCGTTCTCTCGTACCTGTTACTGGCCCACGCGGCGCCAAAATCGAGGTTCATCTACGCAACAACCGACGTATTGCACCTGGATGCTTTTCTTCGAGCAATGATCAACGTCGCACGTGAGAACGCGGCTGCTACAATCGTCGACTGCTTCAAATCAGCCTACGATGCACCCTTGTATGGTCGGACGTTGACGAGAAAGGGCTCCTGATGCCGAATACCGACCCGAGCATGGTGACCATTTCTACCGTAGCCTCCCCTGTTGCTGAACTCGTGGACCATGAGGCGAGGCCGGCTTTGCTCTTCGGTCGTCGCCTTCTGATCTCTGAGGAAGGACTTCAAAACGAGATCGGCCACTGGTATGAGTACTGTAAGTCAGTCGTCGCTATCCATGAGGCGCTCGGCGCCGAATGCATGGTCGCCATGCATTCGGACGCAACGGAGGGCGCACGAACCGGGTTGTCGGCATGCGCGGTGTACCGTCGCTCCAGTTGGCACGGCCTTCATACCGAGCCCAACATTGTCAAGCGCTACTGTGGCATAATCTCACAAAATTATCTCGTTTACCGAACAATTGACAAGCTGATTAGAGAAAGAGGTCCATTCGATGTCGTGTTCGCGCCGACCGTTACGATCCACCACATCATAGGTTGGCGATGGCTGGCCGCACGACACGGCGGATCCGGACTGAAGCGCCTAGTCCTGCTATTTCGTAATAACGCTGGATACTATACTCAAGATAGCCAGAGGCCTAAATTCAGGAAGGCGACGAAGATATTTGCGGCGGTCCTTAGGTCCTTCAGACCGCTCCTTAAGTCCGGCGTCGCCGGGCTCGCCACCGACAGCGAGCGCCTCGCCGATGAATATGAATTGCTTTCGACGATCCGCCCGGAGGTTTTTGCCAGTCCGCGCGTCGCGCCGGAATCCGCCAGCGCTCCGTCTCCATCCGCAGGCGCTATTGTAAGAGGAAAGCGAACAGTTCGATTCAGCTGTCTAGGACCGGCGCGGTTCGAGAAGGGAATCGATATCTTACAAGATGCGATCAGGGTTGTACTGGCGCGCCGTGAGAGTGACGATATCTCCTTCGTCATTCAATGGAATTCGCAGATTCTCGACGAGAACGGCAGCGAATACCGACCAGCTCCGGCGCTGGCGGCAGATCGTCGTGTCCGTTTTCTGACAGAATTGTTGAGTAGCAACCAGTACAATCAGGAACTCGCACAGTCCGATTGTCTGGTTTTGCCGTATCGTCGGCAGAGCTACTTCGCACGGATCTCTGGGGTGGCGGTCGAAGGCATTACTGCAGGAATTCCGATCATCTACACGCGCGACACATGGTGTGAAAACATGGTCCAGGTGGCAGGCGCGGGAATCGGCGTGCCGGACGGAGACGTTAACGCCCTGGTGAACGCAATCGAAGAAATTGCTGAGAACTTCGAGATGCTCAAATCTCAAGCGGTCAAACGCGCCGATGCGGCGCGACGGCTAAACTCGGCCGAGGCGTTCGTGGCAAAGCTATGGGGTCCTTTTATAGCGGCCGAGCGAAATTGAAGTCCTTCTAAACACGGCGAGAATGGTTGGACGAGTGGTGAGCAAAGCAGACGAAGTTCTCGGATCTATTACACCAAGTCGCGTCATGAGAGGGACTGCGACGGTCCGCTCTCGGCGTTTTTTGGTATTCGTACGATCGAATCGCGGCGGCATCGCCAAGTACGCGACCGAACAGGCTCGGGAGCTTGCGCGACGCGAATATGAGGTTATGGTGTTGTCGACCCGCGCGCTTGGCCTAAAGCCTTCGCCCACTCTCCGCGTAATTCCATGCCTGTTCGACGCGCCGCTGTCGATCCGCGCCAAGTTGTTGCGCCGGCTGCTTTTCGTCTTGCTTATTCTTCTTAACCAGGCCATTTTGGTCACGATCATACTATGGCACAAGCCGGATGTCGTCCTGTTCGACGCTTACTCTGAAATCATGGCGCCGCTTTGGTCATGGCCGCATGTCGTCTTGAATCGAGTCCTCGGCGTCCAGTACGTCGTGACAATTCATGACCCGGAGCGAGTCCGGCAATTCGGGCCCCAGTGGTGGCACGACCTTTCGGTCTGGACCTCTTACCTACCGTTCACGGTTGGCTTGGTGCATGGGCTGGCTAGCCTGAAGCGGGAATGGATTCCACGCAAGTTGCCATTAACCGAAGTTCCCCATGGCGTTTTTGGAGTGGATGCCGACGCGCTACCTGAGCAGCAGCCAAGCGGAATTCGCGACAAGTTGGGCATTCCCTCCAGTGCGCCCGTGGCGTTAGCGTTCGGCTATGTCGCGGACCGAAAGAACCTTGACTTGACGATTCGCGCCCTCGCTCGGTGCCAAAAACTACACCTCATTGTCGCTGGAAGTCGGGCTTCGTCGACCGATCGTCCTATCGCCTATTACCAAAATCTTGCGAGGGACCTCCGCGTAAGCGAACGGGTTCACCTAATTGACGAATACGTGCCAGACAGCGAAATTGGGCGATTTTTCTCGGCCGCCGATATCGTTCTCTTGACCTATAAATCGGAGTTCGTCTCGCAAAGCGGGGTGCTGCATGTCGCAGCCAACTGGGGCAAGCCGGTGCTCGCGTCGTCTGGTCCTGGGCCGCTCTCCGAGACAGTCGAGAAGTACCGACTCGGCATCACGGTTGAGCCCGACTCCCTTGACGCCCTTGCGAGTGGGCTCGCCCGGCTCCTAGCCGGTGAAGGCCCGCCCTTCGGTTGGGAAAGATTTCGACGGGACGCCTCCTGGGCAACCAATATCGATCGTTTCCTCGCGGCACTCGAAAACGTGAGATGAGAGGAAAGTGTGAGACATACATCCATCGGCGGCAACCCCGGCGCGAGAGCTTCCCAAAAATTAGAAGGACTCGCATCCGAGACAAGGTCGACCCTCCAAGGTCCCGTCTGCTTCCTATATCATAAAATCAACAAAAGTTCGGCATTTCAGTACGCTCAAGCCATCCACCAAGGGTGTGTGGTCGCGGTGGTCGCGATTTAAGACCCAGGCTATTGCTCCGAGTTTCTCCACGAGCATGTCAAAGCGCAGCTCCGACTAAGCGAACCTAGCAAAGCCACTTGACTCGATGTATCCGAACGTATGAACTCGATAAGTAAACCACGTTCAGTCCTGTCTCTCGCGCAGCTTGGTGACGCCGTAAACTCGGCTGAACCGGCGGACGCCGCAGTGAGGGAAAAGAGTTTACCGCAACGCTGGCGCTTAACGGCTTTGGCCTCCGCGTACTTGGACGGAATCCGCGGGTTGGCCGCGTTAGCAGTGATGCTCGGACATTGCAGAGCATTCTTTTTCGTGGACTACGGCAACATCAATGTGGAAATGGCCACGCCGCTCGTCAGAGCGCTCTACATGGTGACCGGATTTGGGCACCAAGCTGTTATGGTGTTTTTTGTCCTAAGTGGTTTTCTCATTTCATCCTCCATTTTTCGAAGTTACGAACGAAGATCTTGGTCGTGGCGGACCTATGCTATCGATCGTGGCGTAAGATTATATGTCGTCTTGTTGCCAGGGCTCCTTCTCGGGCTTCTCTGGGACTTTAGCGGGATTCACTTTTTTAACAGCACCGGTATCTACTCAAATCCTTTGGTTCCGTTCGGCGACGGGATTCCCATTCAGTCTCTTACCCTAGTGGCGTTTGTGGGGAACATCCTGTTTGTTCAGACTAGGTTCACTCCAGTCTTTGGATCGAACGGGCCGCTGTGGAGCTTGTTCAATGAGTTTTGGTACTACCTCCTGTTCCCGTTACTCGTTGCTGGATTCTCGTCGTTAAGACGCCGCGCTTTGTTCACTTCGATTGGATTTCTGGCGCTGGCCACCTTGGTAGTGTGGATAATCCGAGCTCAAGTAGTCGGGTTCGTCGTCTGGCTAGCCGGGGCGGCGGTTGCTATCAGTACGGCAGATCTTAAGTTCGCGAGATCCCGCAAATGGCTGCTCGCAACATATTTAGCGTGCACGTGCGCAATGACTCTCGCGTGTCTGCTCGCGGCGCGGGCTAGAAATAATCCCTTTGGTTCCGATCTTGCGGTGGGAGTTAGTTTCGCCCTCCTGATGCACGCCATCATCCAACTGGACGTACCTATCGGCTCCCTCGGGATGATGCTGGCTAAAACCTTTTCCGGTTTTTCTTATAGCCTATACGTATTGCACTTTCCGCTCCTTTTCATAATCCGGGCGGCGTGGCTCCCAAAGCTTCGATGGCAGCCTGATCTGGCGCATTTACTCTGCTCGGCACTCATCGGTGGAATCGCAATCATGTATGCCTACTTGGTGGCCAAATTGACAGAGGCGAAGACGTCCTCTGCTAAGGCGTTTATTCAGCGCAAGTTGTCCTCAGCATCCCCAAACCATAGCAATTCTTGCAGTTAATGTCCGGCGCCTCGCGAGCCTTCTCCGCTACGGCCAGTTGGTCGACGCCAATGGCGAAAGACATGTGCAAATCCCGTGCCTCTAAAAGCCGCAATGACTGGGTCGTCTGCCAAATAGGCGCCCGTGAACACTATTTGCTGGCTGCAGAACTGCATGCACGCAAACAGCTGGCCGCGTTGTGCACGGATGCCTGGGCTGGGCCCGCATCAACATGGCGGGCCGTTTCGTCGATTCGCCGAGGTGCCGGACTTCGGATTGGCGAGCGGTTCTCGCCAGCCCTTGAGAACGCACACGTTCTGTGCGAAACACCGTTTTCGACTGCAGTTCATAGTCTCCGAATGTTTCGAAGTTCAGCGCGAGGTCTATGGCCGCGGACAATGGAGACGAACCGCTGGTTTGCTAGTCGGATGGCGGCGCGGTTACAGCGAGAAGGCATTCTCGCGGGTAAGAGCCGACCGTCGCCTCCTATAGTTTTCGCATACAGCTATGCGGCGTTGGAGATTCTGGAGACCGCCAAGAGGGCGGGGTGTGTCACCGTTCTCGGACAGATCGATCCTGGGCCGGTAGCCAGTGAGCGAGTAGCGGAGGTGGCGCGCAGTCACGGCTTCGCCGATACTCTTTCCCGGCCCCCTGACGAATATTGGGATCGCTGGCGTCGAGAAGTGGAACTCGCGGATGTCATCGTGGTGAACTCCCCATGGTCGAGGGAGGCAGTCTTGCGCGCTGGCGTGGACGCCAGAAAGATTTCCATAGCACCTTTGGCCTATGTTGGTAAGAAGGACTTTCCGACTTCACGGACGTTCCCCAAGGCGTTCTCAGAGAACCACCCCATGGAAGTGCTCTTCTTGGGTCAAGTCAACGTTCACAAGGGGGCAGTGGAGTTGCTACAAGCCATGCAGAGGTTGAAAGATGCCCCCATCCGCCTAACGCTCGTCGGCACGGTTCAAGACGGGTTGAAAGATCATTTTGCTTACATCCCCGGTGTGCGATGGGTGGGCTCCGTCCCACGCAGCGAAGCTGCAAGCTACTATAGCAATGCGCACGTATTTGTTCTGCCGACGCATTCGGACGGGTTCGCGCTCACCCAACTCGAAGCTCAAGCATACGGTCTCCCGGTATTCGCATCGAAATGGTGTGGAGAGGTGGTGGAAGACGGTGTGAACGGAAAGCTCATCGACCCAGTCTCGCCCGATGCCGTTGAAGCGGTCCTCCGATGGGGGCTTGACAACACGCGTGCCCTCGCTGATATGGCGAAGCGAGCAAAGTTGCGCATCAGTGCCTTTTCGCCCGAGAACGCCGTAAGCGCAATCCTTCGGGCCATTCAGTGCCGGGTGGAATAATGAATGTGCGACTGTTCGCGGGCACGGTAGTTGCTTTCGGCTACAACTCTATGATCTCGCGACTCCCAAGCAGGAGTCTTCGTCGCGCCTATTTGCGGGCTTGGCTGGGGAGTTTTGGGCAGGACGTCGGCGTCCAAACTGACTGCCGAATTCTCAACGGACGCAAGGTTCACTTGGGGGCACGGGTTGTAATCAATTTCGGATGCCTGCTCGACGGGCGGCGGTACTCAATCAACATTGGCGATGATGTATCTATTGGTCCGGAAGCCGCCATTCTAACGCTTGGCCACGATCCGCAGACTGCTGACTTTGCTCTGGTTGGCGGGGATGTGCACATAGGCCCCCGCGCTTGGATTGGATATCGTGCGATAATCCTGCCCAACGTGGCCATTGGAGAGGGTGCGGTAGTTGCGGCTGGCGCAGTGGTTACACGTGATGTCCCCAAATTTGCCGTCGTGGCTGGTTCACCGGCCAAAGTGATAGGCGAACGCCGTCAAGACCTAGAATATCGTCTGTCTTATCAACCCTGGCTAATGTAGCTTGCAAGTTCTCCTTCAGCTGCGGATTGATGAGCAAATTGAATGACTGATACCGTCCTCGCGCTAGCTTTCATAATCGGAGTCACATCCGTCCTGTTACTCCGTGGGTTAATAACACGAACGGGGGTGTTGAAGTATCCATTTCTGGCAAGCGCCGTTGTGGCAGGGTGGTTCATCCCGCAGGCCATAGGCCTGTCACATAGCACGGGGCTGCTGCCCGAGGGTGGGTTTGCACTAACCATGCTCATAGCCGCGCTCAGCCTGTTGGCCACGGTTCTCGGCGAAAGTATGATCAAGCCAGTTCCGCAACTCCGAATTCGTCTGTATGACCGCCCTTCCCTCCTCGTCGCATCTGCGCTTTTATCCGCTGTTGGGTTGGTAGCGTACACCCGGATTTTAACTACGCCGGAACAACTCAACGAACAAGGGCTTACGACAGGAATTGTAACCATTCTTTTTTTCTTCGCCCAGGCGCAATTTTACGGCTTAACTATTGCGTTGCTTTTGCTACTAAAGCGATTCTCTTGGACTGCTTTCGCAATTGTTCTGATCGACCTGAGCTCAATCTTGGGCTATGTCTTGTTTGGAGGACGCCGCGGTCCCGCCATGGACGTGATATCGATCTGTTTGTGCGCCTTATGGTTCCAGCGTCGCATGGCTCCGCCTCGCCTCCTACTGATCGCTGGTATCGCGGTCGCCGCCCTAGTCGGAAACAGTATCGGCCAGTACCGCAGTCTTGTGCAGTCCATCAATCAGTACAGTGTCGAGGGTGAAGCTAGGCTTCCAACTCCGGATGAAGTGCTAGCGAACGATTTCCTCGGCGACTTTTCGACGACTTTGGACCAAGGCTCTTTTGAAGCACACAATGCCATAATGTACATTTCTGGTACAGAGAAAACCGGAAATTACGACTTCGGAGCCGGGTATTGGAATTACCTTGTTTTCCGCTACGTTCCTGGGCAAATTCTCGGGTTTGATTTCAAGCAAAGCTTGATGCGGGATCTTCCCGACAACTCAGTGGAAGCCTTTGGTTACAACCGGCATATCGGTACTACTTTTACTGGTTTCGCCGATGCATTTATATCGTTTGGGCTATTGGGTCCCTTCGTATTCGCCGGTATTGCAGCGCTACTGCAGTTTTGGTGGATTCGGGCCGATGCGGGCGACTTCGGTTACCAAATGTTCTATTGTTTGAGCTTGGCGTCCGCGATGCAGGCCGTGACACACTCAACACAATGGTTCTGGGTCTATCTTCCACAGCTGGCACTTTTCTTGCTACCGGTCGTGCACTTCGCAAAAGAACGAAACGGCCCGATTCGGTCGATTGGGGGAAATGCTTTCGCCAGGCATCTTCGTGCTCCTCACGTCATATCTGGTATGCGAAGGTGATGGCAAGTTAACTGATAGCGCCAACAAGATCTCTGACGCTTGATATTTGCTTAGCGATTGTGATGTCTAGAATATCTAGCCAGTTACGGGCGGCCGTTATCTTCGACATGCTTGGTCCGTACCATGTCGCACGATTAAGCGCGCTGGGAGAGCAGTGTCAGACATTGGGGTTGGAGATTTCAGCTCGCAGCAACACCTATGGGTGGGAGCGCGTTGAGTACGAAGGCAGCTTTGAGCGCGAAACATTGTTTCCGATGAGCGATTCCTCGTTGATTCCCTATCCCGAGATCAGCAGATCAGTTGGTACAGCGCTCGCACGTTTCAAGCCGTCCGTCGTTTTTGTGCCTGGCTGGGCAAGCCGAGCTGCACTTGCGGCGCTCGGCTGGTGTCTTGATCGAGGGATACCGGCGGTTGTAATGTCTGAGAGTACCGCGGCGGATCATGAGCGGGCTCGATGGAAGGAGTCTCTAAAAGGTCAGATCATTAGCTGTTTTTGTGCGGGGCTGGTGGGCGGTGATCCGCAGCGAACTTACCTCGCTTCCATGGGTATGGCTGCGGATACTATCGTGCTCGGATACGACGCAGTGGACAATGCCCATTTCGCGCGAGGAGCGGCTCGTGTGCGGGCTGAAGGAAGTAGCGCACGAGCGCGCCTGGGGCTGCCGAACCACTTCTTCCTTTCATGTGCACGATTTATTCCTATCAAGAATCTCACCGGCGTGTTGGAAGCCTTCGCCGCGTTCTGCCGCTTGTGTCCCGCCTCTAAGACGTCGCTCGTAATGTTAGGCGATGGGGAGCAGCGACGGCAACTCGAAGAGGTCCGAAGGACGCTCAAACTCGAAGATCGAGTTATCTTCCCTGGCTTTAAGCAATACGGTGACCTCCCGAATTACTATGGGCTTGCTGATGTCTTCATTCATATGAGCAGAATAGAACCCTGGGGGTTGGTCGTGAATGAGGCCATGGCTGCCGGGTTACCCGTGGTGACTTCAGTTCAATGCGGCTGTGCTTCCACGCTTGTTCAGGATGGAAAGAATGGGTACAGCGTCCAATTTGATGCCATCGACAAGCTTGCCGATCGTCTTGCTCGGCTCGAAGCCAGTGTCGAGTTGAGGGCCCGTATGAGCGCTGATTCGCAAGAGATTATCTCTGCCTGGGGGCCGGAGCGTTTCGCACAAGCTACTTGCGAGGCTGCGGATATCGGGCTGGCCCGCGGTCCCGTAGTCCCGAGTTGGACCCAGCGCGCGGTCCTTGGCGCGCTGTCTCGCGCGCTGTAAGCACAATGACCGAGAGTGGTGCCCCATTGCGAGATCGATCTGACGCCCCCGGTGACGCCGGTCCACCAGCCTGGCCGTCAGTTCGGCTTGACCGTTTCGATAACAGGAGTTTCAAGCGTGGCCGGCCCAGGCTCACTGAGGCCCTCTGGCTTCTTTGCAGTGTACTTTTCGTACGGTCCGGCTTACACGGGTCCAGGCTGCGCGTCTGGTGCCTTCGTGCTTTTGGTGCTCGGATTGGTCCGGGCGTAGTCATCAAGCCACACGTTACGGTCAAATTTCCGTGGCGGCTCACGATTGGAGCGTATAGTTGGATTGGTGAAAGCGTCTGGATCGACAATTTGGCCGAGGTGAACATCGGCGCGCACTGTTGCATCTCACAGGGGTCGTACTTCTGCACCGGAAGTCACGATTGGTCGAGCGAGACCTTCGATCTCATCACCGAGCAAATTACGGTCGAGGATGGCGCATGGATCTGCGCGAAGGCTTGCCTAGGACCGGGCGTCCGAGTCGGCCTAGGCGCGGTGTTGGGTTTTGCCTCCGTAGCCACCATTGACCTTGCGGCCTGGACCATTTATAGCTCTGGGCACGGAATGCGCGCTAGACCACGCCACAGATATTGACATGTCCGCCAATTCGTTAGAACCGAGAACCTCCAAGTTCAAGGCCGAGCAGGGACGTTCGGTCAAGGAATTCTTCGATCAACAAGCTAGTTACTATTCGGAATTCTACGACGAAACGACGAAGACAGGTGCGGCCGTACTATTTCAAATGCGCCAGCACTTCGCCACGGCACTGCTATCAGGGGAGGGGCGTGGTCACCTCCTGGACCTCGCGACAGGATCGGGACACATAACTCGAACGATCGCAGATGCCTATTCTGCCGAACGCCTGCATCTTAACGATATCAGTACCCTAATGCTCGATACCTGCCGGCACGTCTTCGCTGATCATCCGCTCAGCACGGGGATCGAGTGGTCGAACGAAGATGCATTCGCGCTCCTTGACCAGTTGGGAGAGACCCGCTATTCGGTCATCTTATGCTTGGGGTTAATCGCACATACAGGGCGTCTAGAAGATCTTTTGTCGAAAGCTTATAAAGCCTTGAACAGCGGTGGCGTCTTACTAATCCAATCGTCGCTGTCCGACAATCCGGGAGCTTGGTTGACAGCGGCGCTTGCTAAGTCGAACCTACGGCGCAGACCTTACAAGCTCAGCAGTTACCAGCTCAGTCAGTTGCTCGGTGCCGCTACAGCCAATGGGTTTGAAATCGCCGGTATGCGACGGTTTGGTATTTGTCTGCCTTTCGGCGATCGCCTGCTTGGTCGGTGGAACTATCGTCTTGAGGCTGCATTCGCTGCCAATATCAGTCGCCGTGGCGGCGAGGTTGTGCTCAAGCTGCGGAGGCCGCATTGAAGAAAGTCATCCATGTCACTGACAGTGGATCACGCCTTGCTGGCGGTATGTTCGAAAGTGTTCGTGGACTGTGTCGAGGCGTCAGCGTTCACGGTACGTGGAGTGCTTCTGCTGTTGCGAGAGAGGACCGTTTTGCGGCTGAGGATGCCTCATCTTGGTCCACGACGCCGCTTGTGCTCGTACAACGCTCAAGGATAGGGTGGATAGGCTCTGCTCGGAGCATGGCCCAGGTCGTTCTGGCAGAGAAGCCTGACATAGTCCACCTGCACGGAGTCTGGGGTGTCGCAAGTCTTGCTATAAGCTTTTGCTTGACTCGTCACAGCCCATTTCAATCGGGTCTCATAGTCTCGCCGCGTGGGATGCTCGATCCTTGGGCAATGGCGAACAGCCGGTGGAAGAAAAGGCTCGCGTGGCAAGCTTGGGTGGGGCGGTTGCTTAGCTCGGCTGACTGCCTGCATGCGCTCTGCGAAGCTGAAGCGAATGCAATTGCCTCTCTCCTCCCTGGCCGGAACGTTCGCGTCATACCCAACGCAGTCGATCTTCCGCCGCCTTCAGCGCTAGGCGCCCCTCCGCGTGAGCAAATGGTACTGTTCCTTGGGCGCATTCATCCGAAGAAGGGAATAACTGCCTTACTATCGGCGTGGTCCACGCTTGGAGAGCAACGCTTTCATGGATGGCGGCTCGTCATCGCCGGGTGGGACGACGGCGGGCATGAAGCGGCATTGAAACAGCAAGCCAAGAGTCTCGGGCTTGGCAACAGTGTGAGTTTCTTCGGCCCGGCCGTAGGCGCGGACAAGGATCGGCTGTTCCGCAAGGCTGCGGTGTTCGTATTGCCAAGCTTTAGCGAG
>Ga0302324_100017457_pt1 | contig 14224 bp, 12 predicted proteins | sample Palsa_T0_1_FD_201949 | JGI IMG/M metagenome (GOLD analysis project Ga0302324, IMG submission 201949) | Peat permafrost microbial communities from Stordalen Mire near Abisko, Sweden - Palsa_T0_1 | ecosystem: Environmental > Terrestrial > Soil > Palsa > Peat permafrost | place: Sweden: Abisko... | reverse complement strand
AACAGGCCCCCTGGTTCGACGAGCGCCAACGACAGATCGGGGGAGAAGAACTTGTACTCATACCCGTTGTCGAGCGAAATACCGCTTTCGTAATTGTGCGGCGTATCGATGTCCTGGTCGGACCAGCCGCCCGAGGTACGTCGCGCGAGCACCTGATCATCCCGATAGGGATACCCCTGCGGCGAGGCTTCGATCGGGGCATTCGTCTCATACGTCACGGCGGCGCCGTTCGCGGCAGCCTCGATCACACCCTCATACTCGTTGATCGGATAGATCAACGCGCCGTGCTTATCCGGCGGAGAGACCAGTTCCCACGCCCGATCATCCGGCAGCGTCAGCGTGGTGCCCGGAGCCTGGGTCGTGAAGGTGTGAACGAGTTCTTCGCCTTTTTCGTTATGTTCGCCTTCGACGGTGCCGAGCGCGTTCGTCGCGATCACGCGGTAGTAGTAAACGGTGCTCGGCACCAGACCCTGCAAATGCACGCTCAATGACTGGTAGCCTTCCGCGGAGCCGACATCGACCTCGGGTGTATCGGCGCACGACGAGCGACTGATCGCACAGTTCGCCGTGCCGTACTGGAAGTAGGCGTGCGTGTCGGTGCCAAGGGAGTCGACCTGCGCGTTGAACGTCGTGCTCGTCTCCGTCACTTTGGACACCGACGTCCCTTCGATGAGGACCGCCGCGACCGTCGTAAACGTCTGATCCGGCCCGTATTCGGTGCCGAATTCGTTTTCGGCAAGCACCCTGTAGTGATAGGTCGTGCCAACCGTCAAACCGGACAATGCCGCTTCGACCGACACCGGCACCTCCCCCGAGCCGATATCGCCGGGAGAAACAGGAATACTCGTACCATAGTGTTCCGTCTCGCCATATTCGAACTGGTATGTCGTTTCATGTTCTGCGAGGGAGTCAGGCGTGATCTGCGCCTTTAGCGTCGCGTGTGTCTGCCCTGCCTTTTCGGTCGATTTGACTTCCGTGGACTCGCTATCGATCCGCGGGACCCCGGGCGTCGTGAAGACCTCATCGTTAGTGCCCGCTTCATAGGCATTCCCACCGTCCACGTTGGCGGCGTTCAGACGGTAATGGTAGGTCGTGTCTGGCTGCAGCCCGCTCGGTTTCGCCGTTACCGCGACCGCGCTCGTGCCACTGCCTGCCGTCTGTTCGCACGGCACGCTCTCGCCGTAGGAGGTGCTGGTGCCATATTCAAACTCGCATGACATCACTTCGGAACCGGCCGGGTTGACGCTTCCATTGAGCACCGCGGTCGTCGGCTCCACGCCGGACGGCGCCTGAACGCTCGTGCCAGGCACGAGCACCCCCGCGCCGAAGAGGTACACGGCGCCGCGGGAGTCTAGGACACCAGAGGAGCTGCGGTCGGCGACGAGGAGCTCCCCGCCTGGGTTGGCCGCGACGCTCTCAGGTTTACTGAAAGGCCCACTCGGGGTGCCCCGCGTTTCCCCCTCCAATTCCCCCGCGGGGTTATACTGATCGACAGGGGTAGGATGTCCATGCGGTTCTTGGCTGGTTTCGTAGAAGGACCCTTCATGAGTGACGTATACGTTCCCTGCAGAGTCGACCGCGACACTGGAGGATCCAGCAGAATCTTCACTCACGGTGATCTCGGCGATCTGACTTCCAGACGAGTTGAACTCATAGACCTCGCCTCGGCTGTAGTCATAAATATCACCGCCGGAGTTCGTTGCCAACCACTCAGGCTCATCAGGTGCGCTGAACTGGGACTCGTATTCGTTCGCCGAATTGAAGCGGTCGACGAGTTCATATTTGCTGCTGGCGATATAGACTTCGCCGCTTGACTGGTTGACAGCCACGTTCCCCACGTAGGAGCCTGCACCGAATCCCCCCTGGGGCGTACCACCTTCTTTGGGCGTGCCCGCACCGTTCATCGTCTTGATCCAATCGCCCAAATCATTGAACACGATGACATCTTCAGTACTACCGCCATTTTCGCTGCTACCCGCAAAATACACGTCACCGGTCACATCGCTGACCGCGACCGAACAGGGAGCTTGGATAAATGCATTGCCGAAGGAACCGAAAGGGATGCTCACACCACTGATCTGGGACTTGTACGTGTAGGCGCTGGCACCCGCAGGTTCGAAGATATCGATGACGTTATTTTCACGGTCGGCGACATACACATCCCCGGTGGCCGGATCGACCGCCACACCACACACGTTGGTGCCGAAGGAGCCGCCGGGCTCCCCGGTGAGCGATGAAACATATTTATGCGCAATCGCGGCCTGGGCGGGAGCGGCGGCGAACACGAGCGAGCCGAGGACGGCGATGAGCGCGCCAATCCCTTGGAAGGCACCCGAGCGCGCCGGCCCAGCGACACCGAGGCGGTGCAGCAGCGATCCGATCGTGTGGTGTCGATTGCTCATTTGCGTGCCTTTCTCAATGGTGCGGTGCATGTGTCAGTTCGTTTGTTTGTGCGATTGATGTGCGCTCGGGCTCCCCGGGAACATGAAGCCCCCGGGGAGAGAGCGCGCGTTCCTACGATCCGGCGGGGGCAGTCACCGCCCAAGTGCCAAAGCCCTTCCCAGAGCTTTCTACGATGTTGAAGATCTCGATCGCTCCGGTCGTGCCGGCGCCATATTCCAGGTTGCCGGGATTCAGGATCTTTTCCTGGTCAGCTTCTATGCCTTGTTCTTCATGGGCATACACGCAGAAGTTGCCGGGTTCGGCGGTCGGCTTTACGGCGCTCCCCTTGCACTCAGCGGGTGTTCCCGCAACCGGTCCGCTGTCTGTGACTTCTTCCCCATGTGGGTTGATGTAGTGGACATCTGCTTCTTCCACGCTTGTGGCCAGAGGAATCGTGAAAGAAGCGATCGGTACATAGAAGTCGTAGTCGCCGAAGCTCTCCGGAATGGATGCCTGAGCTACCGGCCCGAACGACCACACGCCGGTCTCGGAGGCTTCGGGCGCAAGCGTTTCGGCCGGATGGATCACGCCCTTTTCACCGTTGCAGGCGTATGATTTCTTCCCTTCGGCCGTGGTGAATTCGCTGCCGCCTTCTGCGCAGTGTTCGGCTCCGGCTTTCACCGGCAGCGACTTACTCTTCACGCTTTCGCCGGCGGCGCCGGCTTCACCCTTTTCGCCGTTGCTGCCGTTGTTGCCGGCAGAACCCTGAGGACCCGTCGTTCCGGCGGGACCTGTCGCTCCGGCGGTACCTGTCGCCCCCGCGGGACCGGTCGGTCCTGCCGCCCCGGTAGCCCCGGCCCGGCCCTTCAAGGCCGTCAGAACGCTCGGCTTGATTTGCTTGGTCGAGGTGATGAGATAGTGAGAGGCCGCTAGCGCTCCGCCGGACATGGCGAAGAACAGCGCCAGGGTCGCTGTCACGTTGGCGTAGGACAAGCGGGCTCGTAGTCGTCGGAACATCTGTTATCTCCTTTTAGTCGGCGACGTGCCGGCGCTTCGCGCTACGCACGCGGTTATGTTGTTGGTGCGGTGGGCGCCGCGGAGAGCGGGGTAGCTTTCCGCGACGCCCAGGAGGTCCGGCGCGGGAGGTTCTGCGCCTGGCTCCCTCAAACGCTGTCGGGAGAGGGTCGATTGACAGCGCTCAAGACCAGAGAGATTTTGCGGCTCGCCCGGAACGGCTCGCGTGGCTGTTCCCTCTTGCAGCGGCGTTCGACGGCCGCCCCCACGCGAGCGAAGTGTGATCTCGACCTTGCCCATCTCCCTCGTACCGTGTGCCCTCTCCCCAATGTTTACCGGGTCCACTTCCCCCGGATCTCCCCCTTATGAGCTCATGTTAGGCCCGGTGAGCGGCCAATCTGGCTACTCACCGTCAAATTAGGCCCAGTGAACAACGCGAAGCCCGAGCGCGCCACGGCCTCCGCGGGGATGAATCGGGACCGTCGGCTAGCGTGGACAGGCGACCGTGGTGGCCGCCGCGGCAGTGCTCGTGTCGTTGAAGTGGAATTCGGCGGCGAACGGGAAACCGCCGGGCGGGCAGCGCGGCGGAATCGTCGCGCCCTTGGGATCAAACCGCACACGCCTGTGGTCCACCGTCTTGTAGTAGGCGATCTGGCGCGTGCCGAGCGTCGAGGACATGCTCACGATCGCCGCGTCGGGCGTATTGGGCAGCGTCGGTATCAGTGGGATCGTCGCTTCGATCTCCTGACCCAGCGCGCCGGGGACGATCACCGCCGGGAACACGAGCTGCGTGGCGATCGGCAGGCGCCCGGCGGCGTAGAACACCAGCGTCGCCCGGCCCCGCTCGCGCGGCCCGTTGAACACCGTCAGCGCCGCGATCTCGGGCCGGGTCACTTCGCCGAGCGGCACCTCGACATCGACGCTACCGCTGCCCACCTCGGCGTCGCGTGGGCAGCCACGCGGGCCGTGCGCGAGTGCTGCGGCCGTGCAGCTGGCGAGCCCGCTCGTGTCTATGCCCATGCCCGGCGGCAGGCGCACATCGAGCACCGTCAGCGCCGCCGGCAACGCCACTCCTGCGGCTTCGATCTGAAAGGCGAAGGAGAGCGTCGTGCCAGCACCAAGCCGCTCGGGACTGAGGGCGACTTGGAGCTTCGCGCTCTGCGTCGTCTCGGCGGCGGCTGAGCATGCGCAGGTCGCCATCGAGCCGAGCAGCGCCCCGAGGGCGGCGCGCCGAACACCTCTGAGCACCCGTCTTCGCCCCGGCACTTACAGCCGCAGCTTCCCCGCGATGTGCGTCGTCATCGCGTACGTCGTGCGGCTGATCGTGCCGGCGAAGCTCGCCGTGCCGGACGCGCCCGAGCGGCTGCCCGTCCCCCGTTTGAGCGTTATCGTCCCGCTGAAGTAGGCCGCGACCGTGGTCGCGGAGTGGATGTGCGCGGTGGCCGTGCCGCTGATCGAGCCGCCCTGCAGGTACGCGGTGTACCTGGAGGTCACCAGCGTGCCGGACAGCGTGAGTTCGATCAGCACAGAGCAGTTGAAGCTGCCCCAGCCGACGCCCTTCTCCTCGATGCTCGCGCCGCTGCTGCTCTGCTTCTGCAGGCGGCCGTACTCGTTGACCGTGGTCAGGGCCGTACTCGCGCGGGCGTACGTCGGAGCCGTGGACGTGCCTGCGCCTGCGGGTGCGGGCAGCAGCAGGGCTGCGAGGGCGCCCAGGACGGAACACGTGCGTACATAGCTATTCAGACGGTCCACAGGCATCCGCGGCTCCTCGCTTACACCCTAACTGTCAAGCTGGCGCATAGTCGCGGGTGGACCGTCAGACGCGCGTGTTGTACCGTGTTTTGCGGGATGTCGCGTACAACGGGTCTGTCCGCCGGGGACGCGGTGCTGGGTCTGCTGATCGAGCAGCCCGATCACCGCTTCAACCTCGAACGACGGCTACGGGAGCGGTTCGGCTCGGCGCAGTTCAGCAACACCACCGCCTACAGCGCGGTCGCCCGGCTCGAGAAGGAAGGGTACGTCCGTGCGGTGGACGCGGAGCCGGATGGGAGCAGTGTCACCTACGAGGCGACCCCCGAAGGCGTGGCGCGCTCACGCCGGTGGGTTCGAGCGCTGACCGGCGCGCCGCCGCTGCGCGAGGAGCTGCACGCCAAGATCGCGTTGTGCGAGCCGCGCGACCTCCCGCATCTGATCGACGTCGTCTACCGCGCCGAACAGGCGTGCATCGCCGAGCTCGATCGTGTCGGCGAGCGGATGGTCGCCGAGCAGGGAAGCGCCGGCCCGCGGACGCTCGCCGAGGAGCAGTGGGCGAGCCTGATGGACCGCGCTGTCGTGTACAGCGAGGCGGACTACTGGGGTGGGCGGATCACACAGCTCGCGCACATGCGCACCTACCTGGAGGAGCTGCGCGGCGAGGCCGAGCGGCGCGCGCTCGCGCAGCATTGGCAAGGCCCAGCGGAAAGCCGGCGCAGCGCATGAGCGAGCTGCTGCGATTGACCGACGTCAGCAAGAGCTACCCGCGCGGCTCGCAGGATCTGCACGTGTTGCAGGGCGCGAGCCTGGACGTGCAGGCCGGCGAGCTGGTGTGCGTGCTGGGGATGCGCGGCCAGGGCAAGACGACGCTGCTGCGGATCGCCGCCGGTATGGAGAGCGCCGATACCGGCGTCGTGAGCTTTGAAGGCCAGGACCTCGCCACGCTCCCCGACGCCGCGCTCTCGCGCCTGCTGGGCGAGCGAATCGCGTGGGCGGGCAAGCGCGGGCCGAGGACGCAGGTGCGAATGTTCGACTACGTGGCGATGCCGCTGCTCGCGCGAGCGGGCTCCGGTGTGCAGCGAGGGAGCGTGAGCCGACGGCTGCTGGAGCGCCGACGCTATAAGCGAGCGGTTGACGCGCGTGCGCTCGCGGCCCTCGAGCGGGTCGGGGCGTCCGGGTGCGCCGAGCAGCGGTGGGCGACGATGAGCGATTGGGAGCGCGCTCTGGTCGAGGTCGCGCAGGCGATCGCCGATCAGCCGGCGCTGCTGGTCGTGGACGACGTGACCGACACCCTCGGCATGCGCGAGACCGAGACCTTCACGGCGCTGCTGCGCTCGCTGAGCAGGGAGTCGCAGTTGGGCGTGCTGATGAGCGTCTCAGATCCGCAGGCGACGCTGCTCTCAGATCGCACGATGACGCTCGTCGGAGGCAGGCTCACGCAACGACCGCGCTCGCCTGTGAGCGGGCGCCCGCGGCCCAGCGGAAAGCTGATCAGGCTTCCCGATCCCGCCTCCCAGGCCCGCGAGGCCGGGTACGGCAGCATCTCCTAGGCCAGTGCTCGAGCTGCGCGAGCTGGTCAAGCACTACCGGGCCGGCGCGGGCGAGCCCGTCCGCGCGGTCGACGGCGTGACGCTCGAGATCGCGGCCGGCGAGCTGGTGGCGCTGTACGGACCCTCGGGGTCGGGCAAGACGACGCTGGTGAAGCTGATCGCGGCGCTGTTGGCACCCGACAGCGGCGCGGTGATCGTGGACGGGCGGGAGATCTCCTCGCTCTCCGAGGACGACGCGGCGCGCTACCGGCTGTACGAGCTCGGGTATATCGCCCAGGCGCTCGATCTGCGCGCCGGCGGCAACGTCATGGAGAACGCCGCGATGAAGCTGTGGCTGACGAAGGACGCGCGCCGGGCAGAGCGCATGGTCGAGCCGTTGCTGGTGCGCCTGGGCCTCGGCGAGCGCCTGCGCAGCCGTCCCAGCGAGCTGTCGATGGGCGAGCGCCAACGCGTGACGATCGCGCGCGCGCTTTCGATGCAGCCGAAGCTCGTGCTCGCCGACGAGCCGACCGGCAGCCTCGACACGCGGCGCAGCCGCGAGGTGCTGGAGCTGCTGAGCGAAGTCTGTCGAGAGCGCGACGCGGCCGTGCTGCTCGTCACGCACGACCCCCAGGCGGCCGCGGTCGCCGACCGCACGATCGAGCTACGCGACGGGCGGCTCGCGGCCTTCCAGCCCGAGCAGGCGACGCTGGCCGCCGGCGCGAGCTGAGCGGGCCAAGGCCCTCCAACAGACGATGGCGCTGGCGGGCATCCTGCGGATCTACCGGGCGCGGCTGCGCGTGCCGGCGGTGCTCGTGCAGGAGCTGTTGGCGGTCGTGGGTCTCGCCGTCGGCGTCGCGCTGCTGTTCGCGTCGCAGGTCGCCGGCACGAGCTTGAATCGCTCCGTCTCGCAGCTGAGCCGCGACCTCGTGGGGAACATGCAGCTGCAGCTGCAGGCCCGCGGCCCGCGGGGCTTTCCCGCCGAGCTGCTGGGCGAGGTGCGAGCGATCCCGGGCGTCGCGCAGGCGCTGCCGGTGCTGGAGGAGCCGGCCGATCTGAGCGGCCCGCGCGGGCGCGAGTCGGTCGAACTGATCGGGGCGCCCCCGAGCTTCGCGCACCACCTGCGGGAACTGCCGGGACACTTCAGCGCCGAACAGATCGCCCACCAGCAGGAGCTGGGGCTGCCCACGCCGGTGGCCACGGCTGTCGGCGCCGCCCAGTCGCTGCAGCTGGTCGAGCTGCAGGTCGGCACCCACCTCACGAGCACGCTGGTCGGCGCGATCCTGCAGGAACGCAACATCGGCGCGCTGGTTCACAGCCCTGTGGCGATCGCGCCGCTCGCCTACGCGCAGGCGCTCAGCGGCACTCCGGGACGGGTGACGCGGATCTTCGTACGCACCGAGCCGGGGCGCGAAGCGCGGGTGCGCGCGGCGCTCGTGCGTCTGGCGGCCGGGCGCTTGAACGTGGCACCAGCCGACTTCGACGCCACGCTGTTCGCGCAGGCGGCGGCGCCCGCCGACCAGAGCGCAGGGCTGTTCGCGGCGCTCAGCGCGCTCGTGGGCTTCATGTTCGCGTTCGATGCGATGCTGATCACGACCGCTTCGCGGCGCGAGTTGATCGCGGAACTGCGCCAGAACGGCGCGACGCGCTACCGGACGATCCAGACGCTGCTGTTCGACGCGTTGATCCTCGGCGTGCTGGGTTGCGTGCTTGGCCTGATGCTCGGCGATCTCGCGTCGATCGTGCTGTTCGGAGCGAACCCCGGCTACCTGTCGTTTGCGTTCCCGGTCGGCCTGGAGCGGGTCGTGACGTGGCAGAGCGTCGCGATCGCCGTGGCGGCGGGGCTGCTCGCCGCCACCGTCGGCGTGCTGGTGCCGCTGCGCGGCGAGCTCTCGCGCCCACTGCGCGACGCCTCAGATCAAGCGCGTCGGCCGGCGGGATCGGCGCTGGCGCGCCGGTGGCTCGCGATCCAGGTCGGCGCCGGACTGGCGTGCCTGGCGCTGACAACCGGCATCCTCGTGTTCGACCCCGCCGGCGCGATCCTCGGCAGCGTGAGCCTCGTGGTCGCGCTGCTGTTGCTGCTGGCGCCGTTGTTCGACGTCGTGATCGGCGCCTTCGATCGTGTGCAGCGCCCGCTGCGCTCGGCGGCGACGCGACAGGCGTTGATCGAGCTGCGCAATCCCTCGACGCGCACGCGCTCGCTGGCGATCGCGGCGACCGGGGCGATCGCGGTGTTCGGCAGCGTCGCCGTAGAGGGCGCCCACGGCAACCTGCAGCGGGGCCTGGATCGGACGGCGGGAGAGCTGAATCGCGTCACCGACGTATGGGTCTCGGTCCCGGGCTTGGCCAACACGTTGGGCACGACGCCGTTCAGCACCGCGTCGGCGGCACGTCTCGCACACCTGCCCGACGTGCGCTCGGTCGCGATCTACCGCGGAAGCTTCCTGAACGTCGGCGACCGGCGAGTATGGGTGGTCGCGCCGCCGAGCAGCTCGCCCGCGCCGATACCGGCAACCGGGCTTGTCCGCGGCAACCTCGCGCTGGCCGATACGCGCCTGCGCGCGAGCGGCTGGGTCGTTCTGTCTGAGGCGATCGCCGAAGAACACCACCTGCACGTCGGGGGCTCGTTCACGCTGCCCTCACCCAACCCCGCCAGATTCCGGATCGCGGCGCTCTCCTCGAACATCGGCTGGCCGCCCGGCGCCGTCATCATCAGCGCCGCCGACTACGCCCGCGCGTGGGAATCAAGCGAAGCGAGCGCATTCAACATCGCCCTCGCGCCGGGGGTCTCCCCCGCGCGCGGGAGCGCCGAGATCAGGCGGGCGCTCGGACCCGACTCGGGGCTGACGGTGCAGACGGCGCGCGAGCGTGAACGCGAGTGGGGCGCCGGCAGCCGTCAGGGGCTCTCACGACTGTCGCAGATCTCCGCTCTCGTGCTGATCGCGGCGGCGCTGGCGATGGCGATGGCGATCTGGGCGATGATCTGGCAGCGCCGTCCGCAGCTTGCATACGATCAGCGCCAGGGCTACCCTCGGAGCGTGCTCTGGCGAGCGCTGATCTACGAGAGCGGCCTGCTGCTGCTCGCCGGCTGCTCGATCGGGGCCGTGTTCGGGCTCTATGGCCAGCTGCTGCTGAGCCATGCGCTCGCGAGCGTGACCGGCTTTCCCGTCGTGTTCACCGTCGGCTTGCTCGTCGCCCTGCAGAGCGTCGCATTGGTGAGCGTCGCCGCGGCAGCTATCGTCGCCGTGCCGGGATACTTGGCGACAGGAGTACCGGCCAGCGTCGACCCGGGTTGACGAATGGCCTCAACGTGACTGGCCGAACACGACAGAGCACCACACTCGCCCGCTCCACCGGCCGGGAGCTGATCTGGGGCCTACGGGCGGTGTCGCGTGAGGTAACTCGCTGGCGAGCTCACGCAGATCGCATACCCGATCCGCAACTGCGCGCCGACGCGCTCTCAGCGCTCGGGCGCAAGCGCGGCAGCATCGACGGCGCGGCGCTGTTCTGGATATTGCCGGACCGGCGCAGCCCCGAGCTGCTGAGGGCGCTCGTGGCGTATGAGGTCCTGGCCGACTACCTGGACTGCGTGAACGAGCGCAGCGCTGCCCTCGGCATCGAGAACGGGCGCCAGTTGCACCGGGCGCTGGTCGAGGCGCTCGATCCGCAGACGGGGATCTCCGACTACTATCGCCATCACGGCAGTCGCGGCGACGGTGGGTACGCGCGGGCGCTCGTCGAGAGCTGCCGTCGCGAGTGCGAAAGGCTGCCTTCCTACGAGCAGATGAGACCTTTGCTGATGCGTGCCGCGGGTCACTCCGGGGTGCTTGCCCTCAACCACGAGCTCGACTCCGCGCGACGAGAGCAGGCGCTGCGGGAGTGGGCCGGCGATCAGGCCCCGACCCTACGTGTCGAGCACAGCTGGTACGAGCGCGCGGCGGGCTCCTCGGCGTGGGTGACGGTGCTGGCGATGCTGGCGCTCGCGGCCGAACCCAGGCGCACCGTCGGCGGGTGGGTTCACGACGACGAGGCGGCCCACACCTACGACGCCTACGTGCGCTGGATCGCGCCCACCGGGGCGCTGCTGGACAGCTTCGCCGACGTGCTGGAGGACCGCCACAGCGGCGATCACAGCTACCTAGCGCACTATCCGAGCATGGACGTGGCGGTGGCGCGGCTGAGTGAGCTGGTGCGCCGCTCGCGCAGCGAAGCACGCACGCTGCCCGCGGGAGCACGGCACGCGGTGCTGCTCAGCTCGATGATCGCGTTCTTCCTGTCGAAGGACAGCGTGCGCACCCCCGAGCTGCGCGCGAGCGCGAACCGGTTGCGCCGCGCGGGTGGGCCGCTGGTGGCGCTGCTGGTGCCGGTCCTGCGGCTGTGGCGCACCGCCTACGGCCAGCGCTCGGCGTAGCCGGCACGCGCTGGGCGACGTCGCGCGGCCGGATCATCATTTTCATAAAACTAGGCAAGCCACGGCGGCGCATGCATGATCACTAGCGACCGTGTCCGTCTCGCCCGACCAAGCCGGATCTCGCTCGCTCGTGTACGGGTTGAGCCTGCTGCGGCTGTTCACCAGCGAGCAGCCGATACGGGGCATCTCCGAACTGGCCGACCAGCTGGAGCTGAGCCGTCCGACGGCGCATCGCTACGCCGCGACCTGCCTCGAACTCGGCTATCTCGAGCAGACTCCCCTGCGCCGCTACCGGCTGACACGACGGGCGGCGCAGCCCGGGATCGCACTGCTCGGCTCCCTTGCCCTCGCGCGTGAGGCGACTCCGATCCTGCGCGAGCTGCGCCGGCAGAGCGGGCGCACCGTGAGCCTTGCGCTGCTCGAGCACACGGACATCCTCTATGTCGTCCGGCTGCGCGGCTTTCTGCGCGGGCAGTATCAGCTCGAGCGCGGCCTCGGCGCCGGCTCCCGCAGGCCTGCGCGCGAGAGCGCCGCGGGCAAGGCACTGAACGCCGCCGTGACGGACCGCGACGATCACCTCGGGCACATCCACGAGAGCGAGCTGACCGTCGACGAGGGCGTGCCGAGCTCGGGCGCGCGCGGCCTGGCGATCGCGGTCATGGCCGAGGGCGAGCGCACGAGCGCAATCGAACTGACCGTGCCCGCCGGCGAGCTGAGCGCGCGCGAGCTGATCGCCGAGCTCGGCGAGCCCCTGCGGGCTGCGGGCGCCGAGATGCAGGCGCGATTGCTCGAGGACCGCGCGTCGCGATGCGCGTGACCGATTAGACGGGGTTGACGGGGCAGCCTTGGACGGGGACGAGCAGGAGCAGCGTGTGGCGCAGCAGGACCGTGCACTGCCGAAAGACCCGGCTCGCCCCTTTCCCACGCTGCGTGAGCGACGCTACTCGAACGCGCTCGAGCGGGGCCTGGCGATCCTTGCGTGCTTCACACCCGAGCGTCCGCTGCTCGGCATAGTCGAGATCGAGCGGATGCTCGGCACGAGCCACACGACCACGCACCGCTACGTGACCACGCTCGTGGAACACGGCTACCTGACTCAGGACCGCTCACGCAAGTACCGCCTGGACTTCGGCGCGATCGACGTGGGCATGGAGGCGCTGAACGCGATCGACCTGTGCAATCACGCCCACTCCGAGCTGCAGGCGCTCTCGCGCGCCACCGGCGCCACGGTCGAGATGGCCGTGCTCGACGGCCCGGAGATCCTGCTGGTCGATTCCGTGCGCGCCAGGCGCGGCGCCAAAGCCAAGCCCGGGGAGGGCGGCCACGGTGGCGTGGAGATCGCGGCCGGCTCACGCCTGCCTGCCTACTGCACCAGCATGGGCATCGTCCTGCTCGCCCACCTGCTCCCGGAGATCCAGCGCCAGCTGATCGCGGAGATGGCGCTGGTCGAGCACGGGCCGAAGACGATCGTCTCCGAGCAGCGCCTGCGCGAGGAGCTCGAGCGCGTGCGTGGGGACGGACTTGGCGTCAACGACGAAGCCAGCGCGGAGGGTGTCCGCGCGATCGCCGCGCCCGTGCGAGACGAAGCCGGCGACGTGATCGCAGCCGTGAACGTCGTGGGCGACGAGACGGTGCTCGACCTCGAGGATCTGATCGATCGCTTCGAGGGTGTGCTGCTCGCGGCCGCCGGCAAGATCTCCAAGCGGCTGGGGTGGGATGAAGAGGGCTAGCTGGCTCGGGGCCTGATGGGGCGGGCGGTGCGTGTGTGGTGGGTGGAGTGTGTCGCGGGCTGTGTTGGACGGCTCTCAGCGTGAGCGGATCCTTGGGGCGGTGGTGGAGGTCGTCGCGGAGCGTGGTTATGCGCGGGCGTCGGTGGGTGGGGTGGTTGGGCGGGCGAGGGTGTCTCGGGCGACGTTCTACAAGCTGTTTCCCGGTGGGGTTGAGGATGGTGTGGTGGCGGTGATGGATATGGGTTTGGAGCGGGTGGGGCTGCTCGCGTCGCAGGCGCTCGAGCGTGAGGGGTCGTGGCGGGATGGGTTGCGTGGGGCGTTGGCCGCGGTGCTCGCGTTCTTTGACCGTGAGCCTGAGCTGGCGCGGGTGCTCGTGGTGGAGTCGCTGGCGGCCGGTGGGAGGGTGCGCGAGCACAGGGAGCGGACGGTGCGGGCGTTTCGCCGGCTGGTGGTCGCTGGGATCGACGGCGAGCTCGGACACGCCTCGCCGCTGGCGGCGCAGGGTGTGCTCGCGTCGGTGATGGAGATCGTGCGTGCGCGTCTGATCGCGCCCGAGCGCCAGCCGCTGGTGGGGCTGGTCGGCCCGTTGATGGGGCTGATCGTGGGACCCCTCACGGGCTGGGAGACCGCCGCCGAGGAATCCCGCCGCGGCGAGGAGCTCGCGCGGGCGATCCAAGCTGGAGAGGTCAGCTGGGCGCTACCCCCAAAAGCGCCGACACCACACGAGGCGACGCTGCCCGCCATCTTCGTGAACCCGAACGCGCGTCGCGCGCGGGAATGTCTGCTGTTCCTCGCCGGCCATCCCGACTCCAGTAACCGCGAGGTCGCGGTCGGGGTTGGCGTCGCGCACCTGTCGCAGGTCTCGAGGCTACTCGCGCGCCTGGCCCACGAGAAGCTCGCGGTAAAGCGCTGTGAGGGCGCCGGCAGACGCAACGCATGGCGGCTCACCCCCCGAGGCAAAAAGATCGCACGGACACTCCAGCAGCAACAAGCGCCAGCAGCCGCGGACCTGTCTTCCCGCGATGCGTATCCCCGCTGACTCTCGCTGCTCGCCTTTCCCGTCATGTGACTCGTGCCCCGCAGAGACCAGGTCAGGGCCCTCCCGGCACCACGACACGCGGACAGCGGTAACAGTGCGAACGGGGCTCGTTCTCGCTTGTTAACTCTTGCGCTTACCGCAACGGTCAGATAGAAAGCTCGAGGCGACACGAGAAGAAACCGCTTCGTCTCCGCGCCGAAGCCACCGGCGGGGAACAATGGCCCAAGGCGTATGAAAACGAAAAAGGAGAAAAAGTCGAAGCGTTCGTGAATGTCAATTTTGACTCCGGGAACAAGAAGGCCGGCGCGATCTTCGAAGCAGAAGGGTTGTTCGAAGAAGAAGTGGAGTTCAAGGGCTAGCGTGGGCT
>Ga0302324_100017455_pt1 | contig 14225 bp, 13 predicted proteins | sample Palsa_T0_1_FD_201949 | JGI IMG/M metagenome (GOLD analysis project Ga0302324, IMG submission 201949) | Peat permafrost microbial communities from Stordalen Mire near Abisko, Sweden - Palsa_T0_1 | ecosystem: Environmental > Terrestrial > Soil > Palsa > Peat permafrost | place: Sweden: Abisko... | reverse complement strand
CGCGCCGCCGGGCATCCGCCGGCAGGTGACCGACTTCGCGGAGGACTACGTGCTGCGGGGCAGATGCCCCGCCGACGACAGGCTGGAGGAGAGCAGATGACATCGGAAGCCGAGCTGCTCAGGGACAGGATCGCGGACCTGCTCGCCACGGCCAGGCAGCGGACCGAGGGCCTGACCGAGTGCGTGGATGAAGACGACCTGGTCCGGCAGCACTCGCCGCTCATGTCGCCGCTGGTCTGGGACCTGGCGCACATCGCCAACCAGGAGGAGTTGTGGCTGCTCAGGGAGGTCGGCGGGCGGGAGCCGATGCACCCGGAGATCGACCTGCTCTACGACGCGTTCGAGCATCCGCGCGCCGAGCGCCCCACCCTGCCGCTGCTGCGGCCCGCCCAGGCACGGGCGTACGCCAGTGAGGTCAGGGGCCGCGTGCTCGACCTGGTCGAGCGGACCAGCTTCACCGGCGAGCGGCTGGTGACCGGCGGCTTCGCCTTCGGCATGATCGCGCAGCACGAGCAGCAGCACGGCGAGACGATGCTGGCCACCCACCAGCTGCGCCGCGGCGGGGCGGTGCTGTCCGCGCCGCCGCCCGGCCCACCGCCGGCCGACGCGCTGCTGCTGCCTGCCGAGGTGCTCGTGCCCGGAGGCCCGTTCACCATGGGCACGTCGGCCGAGCCGTGGGCACTGGACAACGAGCGGCCCGCGCACACGGTCGACGTGCCCGGGTTCTACATCGACACCGCGCCGGTGACCAACGCCGCATACGCGGACTTCATCGCCGCGGGCGGCTACGACGAGCCGGCCTGGTGGACCGCGGCCGGCTGGGCGCACCGGCAGCTGGCCGGCCTGTCCGCGCCCGGGTTCTGGCGGCGCGAGGGCGGCCAGTGGCTCCGGACCAGGTTCGGCGTCACCGAGCCCGTCCCGCCCGCCGAGCCGGTCATGCACGTGTGCTGGTACGAGGCCGACGCGTACGCCCGGTGGGCCGGCCGCAGGCTGCCGCGCGAGGCGGAGTGGGAGAAGGCGGCCAGGTTCGACCCGGCGACCGGCCGGTCACGGCGCTTCCCGTGGGGGGATGACGACCCGGCGCCGGACCGGGCGAACCTGGGCCAGCGGCATCTGCAGCCGGCCCCGGCCGGCTCGTACCCGGCCGGCGCCGCCCCGAGCGGCGCGCGCCAGCTGATCGGCGACGTGTGGGAGTGGACGTCCAGCGACTTCGTGCCCTACCCGGGGTTCGAGGCGTGGCCGTACAAGGAGTACTCGCAGGTGTTCTTCGGCGGCGACTACAAGGTGCTGCGCGGCGGCGCGTTCTCGGTGGGGCCGGTGGCGTGCCGCAGCACCTTCCGCAACTGGGACTACCCGGTGCGGCGGCAGATCTTCGCCGGGCTGCGCACCGCCCGGGACGCGGCGCCAGCGGAGCTGCGCTGATGTGCCGGCACCTGGCCTACCTAGGCGAGGCCGTGACGCTGCGCTCCGTGCTGATGGACCCGCCGCACAGCCTGCAAGCGCAGGCGTGGGCGCCGCGGCGGCAACGCCATGGCGTGGTGAACGCCGACGGTTTCGGCGTCGGCTGGTACGCCGACGGCGACCCGGTGCCGGCCAGGTACCGGCGGGCAAAGCCGATCTGGTCCGACCCAACGTTCGCCGACCTTGCCAGGGTGACGAGCAGCCGGGCGATGCTGGCCGCGGTCCGCGACGCCACCTCCGGCACCGAGGCGGGGGAGGCAGCCGCCGCCCCCTACGCGGCAGACTGCTGGCTGTTCAGTCACAACGGGGCACTCAGCGGCTGGCCAGCGGCGGGGGCCGCGCTCGCGGCCGACCTGCCGGCCGGCGACGTCCTCGCCCTCGAGGCCCGCTGCGACTCGGCCGTGATCTGGGCGGTGGTGCTGCGCAGGCTGCGGGCGGGCAGCGGGCTGGCCGACGCCCTGGACGAGACCATCCGCGAGCTGACTGCCCGGCAACTCGGCGGCCGGTTCAACTTCCTGCTCACGGACGGCAAGTCGATCGCGGCGACGGCCGCCGGGGACACCCTGTGCTACCGGAGCGGCCCGGCCGGCGTGGTCGTCGCGTCCGAGCCGGGCGACGACGAGCCCGGCTGGATCGACGTTCCTGACCAGAGCCTCGTGCAGGCGACGGCCGGCTCGGTCGTCGTCCGCCCGATCGGCGCCGCCGGGCCGGCCGGCGCCGCCGGGCCGGCCGGAGTCCCTGCAGCCCCGGCCGGAGTCCCTGCAGCCCCGGCCGGAGTCCCTGCAGCCCCGGCCCCGGCCGGACCGAACGGAAGGACGCCATTCCGGTGACCGAACCGAGGATCGAACGATGCCTTCCGGACGGGTTCCTCGCGGACTCGCTTCGGGCCGACGCGCTTGCCGGGCTGACCGCGTCGCCGAAGACGCTGCCGCCGAAGTGGTTCTACGACGAGCGGGGCAGCGAGCTGTTCGACAAGATCACCCTCCTCGACGAGTACTACCCGACCAGGGCGGAACGGTCCATCCTGCGCGACGCCGCCGGACAGATCGCGGCCGTCACCCGGGCCAGGACCCTGGTCGAGCTCGGCTCCGGGTCAGCCGACAAGACTCGGCTGCTGCTCGACGCCCTGCACGGGGCCGGCCCGCTGGAGCGGTACGTGCCGGTGGACGTGAGCGAGGCGGCTCTGGTCGTCGCCTCCCGGCGGGTGCTTGACGGCTACCCGGGCCTGGCCGTGCACGCGGTCGTCTCCGACTTCGAGGAGCACCTCGGCCTGCCCGAGGGCGGCAGCCCCCGGCTGGTCGCCTTCCTCGGCGGCACGATCGGGAACCTGCTCCCGCCCGACCGGGCCGCGTTCCTGCGCTCCGTCCGGGCCAGGCTCGCCGACACCGACGCCCTGCTGCTCGGTACCGACCTGGTGAAGGACCCGGCCGTGCTCGTCGCCGCCTACGACGACCCGGCCGGCGTGACGGCCGCGTTCAACAAGAACATCCTTTCGGTGCTGAACGCCGAGCTTGGCGCCGACTTCGACCCGGACGCCTTCGATCACGTGGCGATCTGGGACCCGGCGGCGGAGTGGATCGAGATGCGGCTCAGGTCCGCCTACCGCCAGCAGGTGCGGCTGCCCGGTATCGGCCTGACCGTGACCTTCGACGAGGGCGAGGAGATGCGAACCGAGGTCTCCGCCAAGTTCCGCCGTGACGGGGTGCGGGCGGAACTCGCCGCGGCCGGCCTGGCGATGCGGTCCTGGTGGACCGACCCCGACGGCAGCTTCGGCCTGTCCCTGTCGGTCCCGTCGGAGCGAGCCCTGATTTCATGATCCCGGCGACCCCGCACGGCCGGCCAGCTCCTCCGCGATGACCTACGCGGGCGCCCGGCCGCGCGGGTTCGTGCCGCGCTGGACGGGCCTGATGGTCACGTCCCGCAGCTCCAGCGAGCGCACCAGGCCGGCCACCACCGCCTCGCCGTCGATGGCGCCGCAGCTGAACAGGTCGATGGCGATCAGGTCTTCCTCGGGCCAGGTGTGAATGCTCAGGTGCGACTCGGCCAGGATCAGCACCAGGGTGACGGCATCGTTGGGGAAGGCGACGTGGCTCACCTCAAGGACGTGCCCGTTCCCCGCCAGCACGGCCGCGGTGGCCGCCTCGGTGAGCGCCGTGACGTCGGTCACCGGCGAGGACGGCGTCACGGTGGCGTCCACCGCGTACAGCACCTTCGGCGTCCGCGCTTCCTGCCTCCGCAGGTCCGCGTACCTGCTCGCCAGCCCGTCACCCGGCATGATGTGGGAGGATACCTTACCGTCTGCCGCAGCGGCGGCGGCGGCTCGCTGGGCACCGGAGGCAGAGGACCCGAGCATGGATGTCGACTCTGTCACTGCCGAAGTCGCGTCGGCGGTCGGGCTGGCCGAGGGCGCCTCGGGGGTCAGGGACGTGATCCGGGCGATCGCGCGGGCGGAGCCCGTCGCCACCAGGCAGATCAGCCGGATGGCGGAACTGCCCGTCCCTATCGTCACCGCCGTCTGCAACGAGCTGCGCAAGCGCGGCGTGCTGGACCGGGGCCGGCCGGTGCGGCTGACCCCGGCGGGCCGGGAGGTCTTCGCCAGCGGCCAGCGCGACCTGGACGCGCGGTGCCCCGCCTGCCACGGCCGTGGCGTCGCCAGCGTCAAGATCACCGAAGCCATGACTAACGAGCTAGAGCGCGCAGTGGCTTCGGCGCCGGCGGCCAAGCCGGAACTCGATCAGACCCACTGCACCGTGGCCACGAAGATCAGCCGCGTGCTGGCCATGCACGAGGCCGGGGCACTGGCCGGCCGCCGGATCATCATCCTCGGCGACGACGACCTCGTCTCGGTGGCGATCGCCAGGTTCGCCGCCCTGACTCAGCCGGCTGGCCAGATCAGGCGGCTGACCGTGGTGGACTCCGACCCGGACGTGCTCGCGTGCGTCGCGGCGCAGACCGCGGGCACCGGGCTGGACGCCGAGATCCTCCAGCACGACCTGCGGGCGCCGTTGCCTGCCGCCTTGCGCGGCGCGTTCGACGTGGCCTGCACGGACCCGCCGTACACGGTGCCCGGAGCCGAGCTGTTCCTGTCCCGCGCCGTGGCGGCCCTGGGCGGCGAGGCCGGCCAGCACGTGTTCTTCTCGTTCGGGGCGCGCAGGCCCGCCGAGACCCTCCGTACCCAGGAACTGATCACCAGCATGGGCCTGACGGTGCGCGGGATGACCCCGAACTTCAACGAGTACCTCGGGGCGGGCATCCTGGCCGGCACCAGCCACCTGTACCACCTGCGCACCACCGCGGCGCCGGCGCCGCGGATCGCCGGCGACTACTGCGGGCCGCTCTACACCGCCGACCTGCGCGCGGCAGCGACCAGGCCGTACCGGTGCGCCGGGTGCGGGGCCGTGCACCCCGTCGGGCCGGGAGCGCGGTGGCCCACGATCGCCGCGCTGCAGGCGGCCGGCTGCCCGGAGTGCGGCGCAGCGGTGTTCCGCCCGATGGCCCTGCAGCAGCGATGACACCGACCGGACCGGCCGAGTACGTGATCCGCGCCGCGGCGCAGGCCGACCTCGACGCGATCGCGGAGTTCGAGATCGAGATCGCGAAGGTGTCCTTCAGCGACGACGCGATCGTCGACCCGGCCCTGCACCGACGGCGCGTCGGCGGTTCCCTCGGCAAGCCGGGCGAGGTCATGCTGGTGGCCGTCGCGCCGCCCGCGTCCGCGGCCGCGCTGGCCGGCTGGGCCTGGCTGTCTCCCCGGACCAACTCACTGACCGGCGCCAGGTACGGCAACTTCCGGTCGCTGGCCGTCGCCGACGTCCCGGACCGCAGCCACGTCGGTGAACTGCTGCTCGCCGCCGTCCTGCGGGCCGCCGCCGACGCCGGGCTGACCCAGCTGACCGGCAAGGTGCACGCCCGGAACCTGGGCATGCGCGCCCTGTACCGGAAGTTCGGCTTCGAGGCGGCCCACCTCACGATGGAAAGGCGCCTGCCCCCGGGCGGCGGCCCGGCGTCGCCATGACGGAAACTGGCCGGCCGGCCGGCGACCCGGTACCGGGGACCACGGCCAGGCAGGTCGCCGCGAGCGTGGTCAAGTGCGTTGCCTGGGACATCGACGACACCCTGCTGGCCGGCACCTTCATCGAGTCGGGCGAACGGCAGCCCCCCGCCGACCCCCAGATGGCCGCGGCGCTTGCCGAGCTTGGCCGGCGCGGCATCGTGCACGCGATCGCGAGCAAGAATCCGCCCGCCGCCGCCGTGTACGCCGCGCAGGTGACTGGCGGCCAGTTTGTCGCGGCCGAGTGCGGCTGGGGCCGCAAGTCCGCGGCGATCGAGCGCATCGCCGCGGAACTCGGCATCGGCGCCGACGCCATCGCCTTCGTCGACGACGATCCCTACGAGCGGGCCGAGGTGTCCTTCGCGCTGCCTGAGGTGCTGGTCTTGTCGCCGGAGGACGTGACGGACGCGCTCGGCTGGCCCGAGTTCAGCCCGGCGGTCGTCACCGACGAGGCCAGGCGGCGCAGCGAGCTGTATCTGGACGCCAGGCGCCGGCGGTCGGCCGAACGAGAGTTCGGCGGACCGCGGGACGACTTCCTGCGGTACTGCCAGACCGAGGTGTCGATCGCCCCGGCCGGCCAGGCCGACGCAGCCAGGCTGCACGAGCTCTCGGTCCGCACCCACCAGTTCAACTCAGCCGGGCAGAGCACGACAGAGGCAGCGTTCCGGGTCATGATCGGCCGGCCGTCGAAGGAGACGGCCGGCTCGCCAGCGCGGCAGCTAGTGACCGTACGGCTGCGGGACCGGTTCGGCGACGACGGCATCGTCGGCGGCTGCGTCACCGAACAGGGCGAGGACGGCCGCGCGGCGGTGCGGCTGCTGATGATGTCGTGCCGGGCGATGGGCCGTGGCGTGATCGACGCGCTGCTGGCCTGGCTGATCCGCTCGGCAGCGGCCGGCGGCGCTCGCACGCTCGAGGTGCCGTCCGTGCTGAACGCGAGGAACGTGCCGTTGCGGCTGGCGCTGGCCGCGGCCGGGTTCCGGGCATCGGACGCGCAGCCGGAAGCGGGCACCTCAGGCCCCGGGCCCGCGGTGCGCGCCGCGGCCGGCGACGCGGCGGAGGCTGGGGAGAAGAAGGCCATCCCGGCGGCGGACGGCCAGCTGGTCGTGTATCGCAGATCACTCGCCGGGCCGCTGCCGGAGCTGCCCGGCTGGCTGGCCGGCCCACCGGAGGTGCGCCCTGATCCTCGATGAGCTGCGCCGGATTCTCGCCGAGGTCACCCGCCGCCCCGAACTGCTTGAGGTATCCGCCGATGCGCCGCTGTTCGGCACCGGCATCGGGCTGGACTCGCTGACCGGCACGCTGCTGCTGCGCGAGATCACGGACACCTACGGCGTCGACGTCGCCGACCAGGACGTCAACCTCGACGCGCTTGCCTCGCTGCGGGCGCTGGCCGACTTCGTCGAGGCCCGCTCAGCCAGGCGGCGCGGGTGAGCCCTGGCCCGCGGCATGCCCAGGTATCGTCGTGACAGGACGTGACCAGCAGCAGGAGGAGCCGATGGGCGCGGTCTTCGCGGTGGACGCTTGCCGGACGCCGGTGGGAAAGATCAAGGGCGCACTGGCCGGGGTGCGCCCCGACCACCTCGCGGCCGAGGTGATCGGGGCGCTCGTCGCGCGCAGCCCGTGGCTCGACCCCGAGTCGATCGACGACGTGTACTGGGGCGCGGCCAACCAGGCGGGCGAGGACAACAGGAACGTCGCGCGGATGGGCGTCCTGCTGGCGGGGCTGCCCGTGACCATTCCCGGCGCGACGGTCAACCGGCTGTGCGGTTCGGGCATGGAGGCCATCGCCGATGCGGCCAGGGCGATCGCGACGGGCGACGCCGACATCTGCCTGGCCGGCGGGTCGGAGTCGATGACGCGGGCACCGTTCGTGCTGCCCCGCGCGGAGGAGGCGTTCCCGCGTGACGCCGGGCTGACGGACACGCGGCTCGGGTGGCGGCTGGTGAGCCCGCGGATGAGTGAGCTTTATCCGCCCGTCAACCTGGGCGAGACCGCAGAGAACGTCGCCGAGCGGTACGGCGTGAGCAGGGAGCGGCAGGATCAGTTCGCGCTGCTCAGCCACCAGCAGGCAGGCATCGCCCAGACTGCCGGGCTGCTGGCCGAGGAGATCGTCCCGGTCGCGACGCCGCGCGGCCCGGTGACGGTGGACGAGGGCATCAGGCCCGACCTGACGCTGACCGAGCTGGCCGCCAGGAAGCCGGCCTTCCGCGCGGGCGGCACGGTGACGGCCGGCAACTCCTCGTCGCTGAACGACGGCGCGGCCGGCCTGCTGCTGATGTCGGAGCGCGCGGCCGCCGCCGCGGGGGCTGAGCCGATCGCCAGGTTCGCAGGCACCTCGGCGGCCGGCGTGCACCCTGACTACATGGGCATCGGCCCGGTGCCCGCCATGACGAGGGCGCTGGCACGGGCCGGCTGGCAGATCGACGACCTGGACCTGGCTGAGGTCAACGAGGCGTTCGCCGCGCAGGCGGTGGCGGTGATCAACGAGCTGAAGCTCGACGTGGGGAAAGTGAACGTCAACGGCGGCGCGATCGCCATCGGGCACCCGCTCGGCTGCTCCGGAGCCCGGATCACCACCACCCTGCTGCACGAGTTCCGGCGGCGCGGCGCCCGCCGGGCAGCTGCCACCATGTGCATCGGGGTAGGCCAGGGGATCGCCTCGCTCTGGGAGGCGAGCTAATCCTCCCCTCGCCGCAGCGACCGGCGGAGTCCCGCCCGGTAAGGTCGGCGGTGCGTCACCTGCGACCGAGGGGACGGTGAGCGTGCGGCCAGGCGGGTTGGGCGGGCCTCCGGCGCGCGCGACGGAGGAACCCGATCCGCTGACGCGGGTCGTCACGATTCCGAACGCGATCAGCGTGGCCAGGCTGGCGGGCGTGCCGGTCTTCCTGTGGCTGATCCTCGGGCCGAGAACGCAGGCCGCCGACTCCTGGGCGGTCGTGCTGCTCTTCGCGGCCGGGGCGTCCGACTGGCTGGACGGCAAGATCGCCAGGGCGCTGAACCAGCAGAGCAGGCTTGGCGAGCTGCTTGATCCGGCCGCTGACCGCCTCTACATCGTGGCCACCATATTCGCGCTCGCCATCCGGGCCATCATCCCCTGGTGGCTGGTAGGGCTGCTGGTCGCCCGTGAACTGGTGCTCGGCGGAGCGCTCCTCGCGCTGCGGGCCGGCGGCTACGGGCCGCTGCAGGTGAGCTTCGTCGGGAAAGCGGCGACGCTCAACCTGTTCTACGCGTTTCCCCTCCTGCTTCTCGGCTCCCACCAGGGAATATTCGCTGAAGTCGCCCGTGTCGTCGGTTGGGCCATGGCGATCTGGGGAACTGCACTGTACTGGTGCGCCGCCGGGCTGTACCTGGTGCAGGCCCGGCGCCTGCTGGTGGCCGGCGAAGCCGGCGAACGGGACGGTTCACCGTAGTGTTGGCTGGGCGGAGCCAACTCGTGGCCGCTGCCGTGCCGAAGGGAGCTCAGCCAAACTGTGAAGGCCGTTGTGATGGCGGGCGGGGAGGGCACCAGGCTGCGCCCGATGACCGCCAACCAGCCGAAGCCACTGCTTCCGGTGGTAAATCGGCCGATCATGGAGCATGTGCTGCGCCTGCTCAAGCGGCACGGCTTCTGCGAGACGGTCGTCACCGTGCAGTTCCTCGCCTCGCTGGTACGCAACTACTTCGGCGACGGCGAGGAGGTCGGCATGAGCCTGCAGTACGCCACCGAGGAGATTCCGCTGGGGACGGCGGGCAGCGTCAAGAATGCGCAGGACGCACTCCGCGACGAGCCGTTCCTGGTGATCTCGGGCGACGCCCTGACGGACATCGACCTGTCGGAGATGGTCCGCTTCCACAAGGACAACGGCGCGCTGGTGACCGTCGGCCTGACCCGGGTGCCGGATCCGCTGGAGTTCGGGATCATCATCGTCGATGACGACGGCCGCATTCAGCGGTTCCTTGAGAAGCCGACCTGGGGACAGGTGTTCTCCGACACGGTCAACACCGGGATCTACGTGATGGAGCCCGAGGTGCTCGCCGACGTGCCGGCCGGCGAGTTCGTCGACTGGTCAGGCGACATCTTCCCGCGGCTGCTCAAGCAGGGCGCTCCGCTGTTCGGCTGGGTCGCCGGCGGCTACTGGGAGGACGTGGGCACGCACGAGAGCTACCTGAAGGCCCAGGCGGACGTGCTGTCCGGCCGGGTGCAGGCCGAGATCGCCGGGTTCGAGATATCGCCGGGCGTCTGGGTTGCCGACGGAGCCGAGGTCGACCCCGACGCCATCTTGACCGGGCCGCTCTGCATCGGGGAGTACGCCAAGATCGAAGCGGGCGCGCAGTTGCGCGAGTTCACCGTGATCGGCAACAACGTGGTGGTCAAGGAGGGCGCGTTCCTGCACCGCGCCGTGGTGCACAACAACGTCTACATCGGCCAGGGCGCCACGCTGCGCGGCTGCGTGATCGGGAAGAACACCGACGTGATGGCGTCGGCCCGGATCGAGGAGGCCGCCGTGGTCGGCGACGAGTGCCTGATCGAGCCCGAGGCCTACGTGTCCTCAGGGGTGAAGGTCTACCCGTTCAAGACCATCGAGGCCGGCGCGGTGGTGAACACCAGCGTGATCTGGGAGTCGCGCGGCCAGCGCACCCTCTTCGGGCCGCGCGGCGTCTCGGGGCTGATCAACGTCGAGATCACGCCCGAGCTTTGCGTGCGGCTGGCCAGCGCGTACGCCACCACGCTGAAGAAGGGCGCCGTGGTCACCACCTCCCGCGACGTGTCCCGTGCCGCCCGCGCGCTCAAGCGGGCCGTGCACAGCGCGCTCAACGCCAGCGCGATCAACGTGGTCGACCTGGAGGCCCAGCCGCTGCCGGTGGCCAGGTTCGAGACCGCACGCGGCGAATGCAGCGGCGGCATCGCGCTGCGCACCACCCCCGGCAATCTGCAGTCCATCGACATCGTCTTCCTTGACGAGGCCGGCGCCGACGTGTCGCAGGCCGACCGGGGCAAGATCGAGCGGGTGTTCTCCCGGCAGGAGTACCGGCGGGCCTTTCCCGGCGAGATCGCGGAGCTGATCTACCCGGCCAGGGTGCGGGAGTCCTACGCGCACGAACTGCTGCGCTGCATCGACCTGACCGGGGTGAGCGAGGCCGGGATGAAGGTCGTCGTGGACTGCGCGGGCGGCACCGTCTCGCTCATCCTGCCCGTCCTGCTCGGCGGGATCGGCGTCGAGGTGCTCACCCTCAACAACCGGCTGGACGAGGCGTCTCCCACCCAGTCGCTAGCGCAGACCCGGGCGGGCCTGCAACGGCTCGCGGACCTGGTCGCCTCCTCCCGGGCCGATTTCGGCGTGCGGTTCGATCCGGTCGGCGAGCGGATAATGCTCGTCGACGAGAAGGGCGGGATGATCAGCGATGACCGGGCGCTGCTGGTCGTCCTCGACCTGATCGCCTCCGAGCGGCGCACCGGCCGGGTGGCGCTACCCGTCACCACGACCAGGGTCGCTGAGCAGGTGAGCGCGTTCCACCACGTCCAGGTCGACTGGACCACGACCTCCCCGCACGGCCTGGCCGAGGCCACCGCGGCCGACGACGTGATCTTGGCGGCGGACGGCAGGGGCGGTTTCGTGGTGCCGGAGTTCACCCGCACGGTCGATGGGATCGCGACCTTCGCCCGGCTGCTTGGCCTGGTGGCCCGCGCCCGGCTGACGCTCAGCCAGATCGACGCCAGGATCCCGGTGGCCCACCTGCTCAAGCGCTCGCTGCCGACCCCGTGGGCGGCCAAGGGGAGCGTCATGCGCATGGTGGCGGAGGCAGCGGGGGAGCGGGAGGTCGATACCACCGACGGCATAAGAGTCATCGAGCCGGACCGCGGCTGGATCCTCGCGCTGCCCGACCCGGCGGATGCCGTCACCCACCTGTGGGCGGAAGGCACCGACGACGACGCGGCGCAGGCACTGCTGGACGAGTGGGCGGCCGTGGTGGAGAGCGCCGGACACTGAGTGTGCGCAGGTGATCACGAGCTGTTGAGTGCCGGCGCGAACGCCGCGTCGCGTGAGAGAATCGCCGTCATCGTCGGTTGCGGCCATCTGTCGGAGGTGCGTGCAGATGTGGCGGAGGCGTCGCGAGAGTGCGCCGGTGGGTCCCGCGCGCGCCGAGGCTGCCGGGCGGCCAGCCGCGGCAGCCGGGCCGACCGCGGCGGGCCGCCGCTTCGCGTGGCGGCGCCGTGCGTGGCGGATGGACCGGCGCGCCGCCGCACAGGTAGCTTGGACAGCGCCACCGGAGTACGCAAGAGGCCGTGCCCAGAGCGATCTGGCGCCCGCTCCGGTCGGGTGGCCGACGGAGGGGAGGCTCGGCAAGGAGATGCCTAGCGTCTACTGCACCGGTTGCGGCCGGGCGAACCCGGCAGCGGCTCGTTTCTGCTCGCATTGCGGCACTTCCCTCGGTTACGGCACGCTAGAGCGCGGAACCGAGACCACCTCGATCATCTCCGGCGGCGTCGAGCCCGCCGAGACGGAGTTCGGCGACGATCCGCTGGCCGACCCGGCGACCCTGGCCGCGCTGCCGCCCGGCACTGCCCTGCTCGTGGTGCGGCGCGGGCCGAACGCAGGGAGCAGGTTTCTGCTCGACCGCGATCTCACCACCGCGGGCCGCCATCCGGAGAGCGACATCTTCCTTGACGACGTGACGGTCTCGCGGCGGCACGCCGAGTTCTACCGGCAGGGCGCCCGGTTCACGGTACGCGACGTGGGCAGCCTCAACGGCACCTACGTGAACCGGGAGCGGATCGAGGAGATGGACCTGAGCGGCGGCGACGAGGTCCAGGTGGGCAAGTTCCGCCTGGTGTTCCTGATGAGCCCGCGCACTCCGGCAGAGTATGGCGGCGGGGGTGCGCAGGTCGGGGGATGAACGCATCGAATGCCCGGCCCTACCTCGGCATCGGCGAGGTACTGGCCAGCCTCCGCGCGGATTTTCCTGACGTCAGCGTCTCGAAGATCCGCTTCCTTGAGTCAGCGGGACTGATCGCGCCCGCGCGATCGCCGTCCGGGTACCGGAAGTTCGCCGTGGCCGATCTAGAGCGGCTGCGCTACATCCTGACGGCCCAGCGGGACCACTACCTGCCGCTGCGGGTCATCAGGGAACGGCTCGTGCCCGCGGCGGCCGATCCGGCTGCCGGCGAACGGCCCGCCGACCGGCTGGCCGACAGCCCCGGCCCTGGCGGCCGGGCCGCCACGCTGACCAGGCGCGAACTGCTCGAAGCCGCCGGAATTGACGAGGAGCAGCTGGCCGAGCTCGAAGACTTCGGGCTGGTCCGCAGGACGGGCAGGCAGTACAGCCAGGATGCGCTTGAGATCGCCAGAACCGTCTCGGCGCTGGCGGCCTACGGCGTGCAGGCCCGGCACCTGCGCGCCGTGCGCGCGGCGGCGGAGCGCGAGACGTCACTGATCGAGCAGGTGATCGCGCCCACGCTGCGCCAGCGCAACGCGGCGGCCAGGGAAAGCGCGGGAGCGGCGGCGCGGCAGATCGCCGCCCTGTCGCTGCGGCTGCACCGCGCACTGATCGAGGCGGCGCTCGCCGAGGCCGGGCTCCCGGGCTCCGGCTTGCCCGATGTCGGCCAGCCCGGTGCCGGCCAGCCCGGTGCCGGCCAGCCCGGTGCCGGCCAGCCCGGTGCCGGCCAGCCCGGTGCCGGCCAGCCCGGTGCCGGCCAGCCGGCTACGGCGGGGCCAGCGCGTGACGCCTCCGGAGCGGATATCGGCGGCCGCCGGCCGGCCGCCGCCGGGGGCTGATGCCCTTGCCGCCCGCCATCTGCCGCCGGGGCGCGGGCCAGTCCGCCGGGATGGCCGGTGTACGTTGACAAAGGGAGCGCCCTTTAGCAGGGTCCGCAAGTCAGGCAGCGCGTCAGGCGCACGTGAGGACGGAGCCGCCGTGAGGCAGATGGAGGTCGTAGGCGTCCGAGTAGAGATGCCCACGAACAACCCCATCGTCCTGCTGAAGGAATCGCAGGGGGAGAGGTACTTGCCGATCTGGATCGGCCCGATGGAGGCGACCGCGATCGCCTTCGCGCAGCAGGGCATGGTGCCTGCGCGGCCGCTCACCCATGACCTGTTCCGCGACGTGCTCGAGGCGCTCGGCGTGCAACTGCGCACGGTCAACATCACCGCGCTGCGGGACGGGATCTTCTTCGCCGACCTGATCTTCTCGAACGGCAAGGAAGTAAGCGCCAGGCCGTCGGACTCCATCGCCCTCGCGCTTCGCACCGGCGCTACCATCTTCGCGAGCGACGAGATCCTCGACGAGGCCGGGGTCGCGATTCCGGACGAGCAGGAGGACGAGGTCGAGAAATTCCGGGAGTTCCTCGACACGATCACGCCGGAGGACTTCGGCCGCTCCACCTGAGGGTGGCGGAGCGCACTGATGCCAGCGGGAACGATGGTCTGTCACGATAGGTCAGTCTTGCTGCGACGCGCCGCAGTAGATCGTTGACGGGGCCACCAGGCCGGCCTAGCGTGCGAGGGGTACATCCAGGGAGTCACCGGCCGGAGGTGGGCGTGGCGGTAACCAAGGGTGAGGGCCAGGCGCCGGGCGTTGGTAACGCGGTGGCCCGGCGCGCTGAGGAGCAGGGGCTGCTCTTCGGCGAGGAGCTCACGTCGCGACCGGGGGCCGCATGCACCGAGTCCGAGGGTTACCGCGGGCCGACGGCTTGCACCGCGGCCGGCATCACTTACCGCCAGCTCGACTACTG
>Ga0302324_100017451_pt1 | contig 14226 bp, 12 predicted proteins | sample Palsa_T0_1_FD_201949 | JGI IMG/M metagenome (GOLD analysis project Ga0302324, IMG submission 201949) | Peat permafrost microbial communities from Stordalen Mire near Abisko, Sweden - Palsa_T0_1 | ecosystem: Environmental > Terrestrial > Soil > Palsa > Peat permafrost | place: Sweden: Abisko... | reverse complement strand
GGACCGTGGCGGATCGCGAGATCCGGACCGCCGTCCTCGAAACGGGTGAGCCCGGTTTCGGTGTCGATGTTGAGCAGGATGTCGGGATGCAATGTGGCGAACGCAGGCAGGCGTGGCGTCAGCCAGGTGTAGGTCAGTGAATGCAGGGCCGAGATCCGCACGCGCTGTTCTTCGTCACGCGTCGCACGCAGGTTGCGCAGTACGCCGTCCATGTCGGCGAGGGCGCTACCGGCTGAATCGGCGAGTCGTCGACCTTCCGCCGTCAGCGAGACGCCGCGTGCATGGCGCTGGAACAGGGCGACGCCGAGCTGCTCTTCGAGCTTGCGCACGTGATGGCTGACAGCGCTTGGCGTGAGGTGCATCTCCTCACCGGCATGGGCGAAGTTCTGGTGGCGTGCGGCGGATTCGAAAGCCGCCAGCGAAGGCAGCAGGTCGGCGCGCAAGGTCATGGTCGAGCCCCGTATCTGATTTGTGCCTGACCGGAAAAGTATGCGCTTGTGGCCGTCAACAGCGCGCGGAAAATGGCGGTCAGGCAGGAGCCAGATGATGGTCTGGCGCCTGGACCGGCAGTCCGAAAGCTCCTTCGCAACCGCGTGCGGGTTCCCATGAGTAGCGTCGATTTCGTTGTGCTGTCCCTCCCCGTGTCGCGCGAACGCGCATGGCGAAACCCGCTGGAACTTGCCTTGCTCGGAGCGATCTGGGGAGGCTCGTTCCTGTTCATGCGCGTCGCGTCGGCGGACTTCGGCGCGCCTGCACTCGTCGAGGTCCGGCTCGCACTGGGCGCCTTTATGCTGTCGCCATTCCTGTGGCGCGCGCGCGCGTCGTTCCCGGCGAAGCTGTGGCCGAAGCTGGCCTTGATTGGCGCGATCAATTCGGCGGTCCCATTCGTGCTGTTCGCGTGGGGCGCAGAACGCGCACCGGCCGGGATCGGCGCGATCTGCAATTCGATGGCGGTGTTGTTTACCGCGCTCGTCGGCTTCCTGTTCTTCCGCGAGAAGATCGGTATCCAGCGCGGGATCGCGCTGCTCACGGGCTTCATCGGCGTGGTGGTGCTGGCGAGCGGCAAGACGGCTGGCGCCAGCATCGGCTCGGCGGTGGCGGCTGGCACGACCGCGGCGTTTCTCTACGGCGTCGGCGTCAACCTCGTGCGACGCCACCTGGTTGGATTGCCGCCAGCGGCAGTCGCCAGCGCGACGCTCGGCTGCGCGGCGTTGCTGACCTTGCCCTTCGCAATCGCGCAGTGGCCGCAACACGCGATTGCGCGGAGTTCGTGGCTGTCGGTGATCCTGCTCGGCCTGCTGTGCACCGGCGCCGCCTTCGTCATGTACTACCGCCTGATCGCGCGCATCGGCGGCAGTCGCGCCGTTACCGTCACCTATCTGGTGCCGCTTTTCGGCGTGGCCTGGGCGTGGCTGCTGCTCGGCGAATCGCCGACGTGGACGATGGGCATCGCCGCCGTCCTGGTCCTCGGCAGCGTTGCACTGAGCCAGCGGCAGACGGGTTGAGGGCAGCGCACGGACGCAGCGCATCTGGCATGCGCCTGGGTCAACTTCCTGGCCGCCACTGGCCGATCCTGAAAAATCCTTAATCCTCCAGTCGTCCGTTCGCAGGGTGCAGCGCTCAATACTGGCGGCTGCGGCACTACGCCGCACCGCTTGATCCCTACCAGGCAGACTTCCATCGATGAAATACGTGCTGTCCGTGGCCCTGCTATGCCTGCTCGCGCTATTCGGGCTGGCGTCGTTCTCCATCGCACAGGCCGCACCGCAACCAAAGCTGACGATCCTCAGTTATCACGAGATCGCCGAGGGCAATGACGCCCTGGTGCCGATGTATACGGTCACGCCGACCAACTTCGTGCGGCAAATGGACTGGCTGAAGAACAACGGCTTCCACTTCGTCGGCGTGAACGATGTACTCGCCGACTACGCGGGCAAGAAACCGCTGCCTGACAAGGCGGTGCTGATCACCTTCGACGATGGCTATCGCTCGGTCTACGTGCACGCCTTCCCGATCCTCAAGCTGTTCAACGCACCCGCGGTGATCGCGCTGGTCGGCAGCTGGATGGACGTGCCCGAGAACGGCAAGGTGAATTTCGACGGTCGTTCGATCCCGCGCACGGACCTGCTGTCGTGGGATCAGATCCGCGAGATGACCAAGAGCGGCCTGGTCGAGGTCGCGAGCCACAGCTATGGCATGCACGAAGGCATCATTGCCAATCCGCAGGGCAACCTGCAGCCGGCCGCGACCGCGCGGCGCTGGATCGCCGAACAGAACCGTTACGAGGACGAAGCGAGCTACGCGCGTCGGGTGCACGACGACCTGCTGCGCAACAACAAACTGCTGCAGGCACATCTCGGCGGCAAGGGGCCGCGCATCATTGTGTGGCCGTATGGGCGCTACAACATCGAGACCCTCCACATTGCCGCAGAACTCGGCATGCCGATCGGCCTGACCCTTGACGACGGCGGCAACACCGCCGACACGCCGCTGTACGGACTGCGTCGCTCGTTGATCGAACGCACGATGTCGCTGGCCGACGTCGCCCAGGAAATCCAGTTGCGCAATGAGCCGTCGGACGCCGAAGACAAGCACCCGCTCAAGATCATGCACATCGATCTGGACTACATCTACGACCCCGACCAGAAGCAGCAGGAGATCAACCTCAGCAAGTTGCTCGATCGGATCGTCGCGATGGGCGTGAACACCGTCTACCTGCAGGCGTTCGCCGATCCCGATGGCAACGGCGCCGCAGATGCCGTGTATTTTCCGAACCGCCACCTGCCGATGCGCGCGGACCTGTTCAATCGTGTTGCATGGCAGATCGCGACGCGCACGCCGGTCAAGCAGATCTACGCGTGGATGCCGATGCTGGCGTGGCAGTTGCCAGCGAAGGAGCCCGCCGCGAAGGACATGGTGGTGACCTTGCCGAATACGGCAACCGGACACGTCGCGATGGGTTATCCGAGGTTGTCGCCGTTCTCGCCGCGCGCACGCCAGGTGATCCGCGATCTGTACCAGGATCTCGCGCGCTCGACGCCGATCGACGGCATCCTGTTCCACGACGACGTCACCCTGTCCGATTACGAGGACGCGAGCCCCGAGGCGCTCAAGGCCTACAAGGAATGGGGACTTCCGGATTCGGTGCAGGCGATCCGCGCGAGCGACGATCTGCTTGGGCGCTGGACGATCCTGAAGATCAACGAACTCGACAATTTCGCGAAGGAACTCGCGCAGGTCGTGCGCGACGAGCAGCCCGGCATCAAGACCGCACGCAATCTCTACGCGAGCGTGGTGCTCAATCCGAAGGCGGAGGTCTGGTATTCGCAATCGCTGGACAATTCGCTCGCCAACTACGACTACACCGCGATCATGGCGATGCCGTACATGGAGCAGGCGACCGATCCGATGGCGTTCTACAAGCAGCTCGTCGACAAGGTCAACGAACATCCAGGCGCGATGAGCAAGGTGGTGATGGAGTTGCAGACCGTGGATTGGCGCAAGGACGAACAGCCGCTGCCGCCGACGGAACTGGCGGATACCATCCGCGCACTGTATGGATGGGGAGTGCAGAACGTCGCCTACTATCCGGACAACGTGTTCAAGAACAATCCCGATCCGGCCCAGTTGCGTCCGGTGTTCAACAGCAAGCCAGACAATCCGCTGCCCGTGCCGGTCATCCGCTAGTGTCCGGTCTCACAAGTGCGTTGGGGAAATTCCGGATGGCTTTCGCTGCGAGACAAGGCGCTGCGAGGAGACGTACTGGTAGTACGGCGACGAGCAGCAACGCAGGATCGCGGCGAAAGACGCCGGAATTTGTCAATGGTACTTGTGAGACAGGACACGAGGTGCCCTGGTGCTGACCGCACTGCTCAATACCATCTGGCTGGGCCTGCAGGGGTTCGTGTACTACTACCCGTTGTTCATGTCGTACCTGTGGATGATGGGCGCGGCGCTGTTCTACTGGCGCTATGAGCGGCATGACCCTCCGTTCAACCAGCCGGTGCCAATGCCGGACCCGCCACCGGTCAGCATCCTGATCCCCTGCTTCAACGAAGGCGCGCATGCGGAGGAAACCCTGCTGCATGCGCTTGCGATGCGCTATCCCGAGTTTGAAGTCATCGCGATCAATGACGGCAGCCGCGACAACACCGCCGAGATCCTCGATCGCATGGCACACGAGCATCCGCGCCTGCGCGTCGTGCATCTTGCGCAAAACCAGGGCAAGGCGATGGCGTTGCAGGCGGGCAGCTTGCTCGCCAAACACGAAATCCTGGTGTGCATCGATGGCGATGCGCTGCTGGACCCGCATTGCGCGCACTGGATGGTGCGGCACTTCGTGGAAGACCCGGACGTCGCCGCGGTCACCGGCAATCCGCGCATCCGCAACCGCTCAACCCTGCTCGGACGCGTGCAGGTCGGCGAGTTCTCGTCGATCGTTGGCATGATCAAGCGCGCGCAGCGCAGCTTCGGGCGCCTGTTCACGGTTTCAGGGGTGATCACCGCGTTCCGCAAGTCCGCCGTGCACCACGTTGGCTACTGGAGCGCCGACATGATGACCGAGGACATCGACATCACCTGGAAGCTGCAACGCGACGGTTGGGACGTGCGTTTCGAGCCACGCGCGCTGGTCTGGATCCTGATGCCGGAAACGTTGCGTGGACTGTGGAAACAGCGTCTGCGTTGGGCGACTGGCGGCGCGCAGGTGCTCGCGAAGAACCTCGATGTGGTGCTGCATCCATCGCAGAACCATCTGTGGCCATTGCTGCTCGAGCTGTGCCTGAGCCTGCTGTGGTCGTACACGCTGCTCGCGGTGCTGGTGCTATGGCTGGCCGGATTCGTGGCGCCGCACGGTTTGTTTCCGGTCGTGGGATCACCGCTGATTCCGCAATGGAGCGGGGTGCTGCTGGGCACGACCTGCCTGCTGCAGTTTGCGCTCAGCAAGTGGCTCGACAGTCATTACGACACGGGCCTGGGCCGCAACTATTACTGGATGATCTGGTACCCATTGGTGTTCTGGCTGATCAATATCGCCGCGACCGTGGTGGCGTTTCCAAAAGCGCTGTTTCGCGATACCGGCAAGCGCGCTCGCTGGGTCAGCCCGGACCGTGGCGCGCATCTGCGCAAGAAGAAAAAGCGCGCCGGGGAGGCGTAACGGGCATGCCGAACAGACTCATCATCAATGCACGTGGCGACTTGAGCTGGCGACGCCGGTTGCTCTCGGACGTGGTGACCGCGCTGATGTGGGCGGGCTGGATCCTGATGTGGCTACCGGTGTTCCGCAAGCTCTACCAGGTCGTCGCGCTGCACCTGAGCTTTGCGCCGGCTGCGATCCAGGTGCTCGATACGCTCACGCCGATCTCGCTGCCACACTCGCTGATCGCACTGCTCGGCACCAGTGCATTGCTACTGCTATGGACCCTGCTGCCGAGCCGCAAGCTCACCCACGCGCACGGCGTGCAGACTCTGGATGACTACGTCGAATATTTCGATCTGGACGGACGCGACATCGTGGTGGGCCAGAACAGCGCCATCTGCGTCGTCAGCCACGATGAATTCGGCAACATCGTGTCCATCGTTCCTCGCACCTGAAGCAGCAACGACCGATCACGGCAGCCGGAAAACGTCGAGCTCCCGGATCTGCGTGATCGCACAGCGCTCGTCGCCAGCGAGCACCCCATTCTTGCCCGCGAAGACCTGGGTCGAAAAGCTTTCGATCGTGATCCGCTCGGTCGTCAGCAATCCCGGACAATCGGCAGAGAAGTCCAGCAGATAAGCCTCGTTGTAGGTGTTGTACACGGCGAGCTGGTGTGTGCCGACCGGGACCCAGCGGTACGGGTTGTAGCGGAACATCGAGACCCGGTCGCGGGCAGCTTTTTCGTAGACTGCCGGATCGGCGGCTCTGCGCAGCGTTGGCCCTGGCGGAGCGGGCGGCGGCATCGGCGAAGGGGTCATCTGGGGCGGTGGCGACGCTGGCGGCGGCATTTCGACCGCAGCAGGCGTAGAGGGTTGCGTTGCCTGCGTCGGCAAAGGCGGCGGATCGCTCTTTTCGAGCTCGCTCAAACGATCCTCGATCAGCTCCTGGTCGCGATCCATGCGATGGATCTGCGTGCGCAATGCCTCCTCCCTGGCTCCAAGCGACGGGTCCGTCCCGGAGTGATCGTTTTCGAGTACGTACAGTTGCGATTCGAGCGCCTGCAGATCGTTGTCCATGTGATCGATCTGCGCACGCAGTGCACGTTCCTCGGCTCCGCGTGATGCGGCGGATGTGTCGGAGGATGCGGCTAGAGCAGCATTGCCGGCGATCGGCAGGACCAGAACGGATGCGAGCGCGAGCCATGCAGGACGAACGGTCATGACGTGCTCCAGCGACAGGTGCGAGGCAAACATGCGCCACCCCGCCGACGCTGTAAAGAGTCGCCATCCCGCATCCGCAGCCCGCGCATGGCCCGGCTTGCGTTACTGTGGCGTCCCGTTCGCCCGCGACCTTTCCATGACCGAAAGCACCCTGCTCGACTGCGTCGAGAAACAAACCGGACCGGCCCCGACCTGGAGCGTCATCTGGTTGCACGGCCTTGGCGCTGATGGCAACGATTTCGCGCCGTTCGTACCGCACCTCGTGCGTCCCGGCTGGCCAGCTTTGCGCTTCGTGTTTCCGCACGCGCCGGTGCGCGCGGTCACGGTGAACGCCGGGATGCGGATGCGCGCGTGGTACGACATCGTCGGATTCGATCTGTCGAACCGCGCGGACGAGGCCGGTGTGCGCGAAAGCGTCGTCCAGGTCGAGGCGCTGATCGCGCGCGAAGCCAAGCGCGGCATTCCGCCAGCACGGATCGTGCTCGCCGGTTTCTCGCAGGGCGGCGCGATTGCGCTCGCGACCGGTTTGCGCCAAGCACAACCATTGGCCGGGCTGGTCGCATTGTCGGCTTACCTGCCGATGGCCGAGTCCAGTGCCGCGGAGAGCACTGCGGCCGCGCGCACGACGCCATTGTTCATGGGGCATGGCAGCCTCGATCCGGTTGTGCCGGAAAAGCTGGGCCTCAGCAGTCGCGATGCATTGCTCGCGCTTGGCATGAGCGTGGAGTGGCACAGCTACCCGATGGCACACCAGGTCTGCATGCCTGAAGTGGAGGCGCTGACCAGGTGGCTCGGCGCACGCCTGTCCGCGCGCTGAGCGATACTCGCGCCATGCGCGCGCCGCCACGCCTGTGGGTTCCGGACTTCTGCCGCCTGTCGACCCTGTTCGCGGTGGTCGTCGGCGCAGAACTCGTGGTGGTGATCCTCGGCTTCGCGCCGCTGGGCCGCGAACGCTGGGATCCCTACGCGTTCGGCACCGCCAGCTTGTTTGCGCAGTGGAGCGCGCTCGTCAGCGCGATCCTGCTGTGCAAGCTGCGCATTGCGTTGTCGCAATTGCCGCCTGTGCTGGGCGCGTTGCTCGCATGGTCGGTGCCGGTCGGAGTGGCCGCGTTCGGCGCCTGGTTGCTGCTGCGGATCGACCTCGGTCTCGGCCTGCTGTTGGGAGTGCCGAATGCCGACCCGGTCCGTTTCGTGGTCCGCTGCGCCGCGCTCGCGGGTCTGATCGGCGCCGCCGCGTTGCGCTACGCGTATGTGCAGGAACAATGGCGGCAACAGGTGAGCGCGCAGGCCAAGGCCGAGGTCGATGCGTTGCAGGCCCGGATCCGGCCGCATTTCTTGTTCAACAGCATGAATACCATCGCGAGCCTCGTGCGCAGCGATCCGGCCAAGGCCGAACGCGCAGTGGAAGATCTGTCCGACCTGTTCCGCGCAGCACTCGGCGCTGGCGAGCGCGATTCCACATTGGCCGAGGAAGTCGAGCTGGTCGAGCGGTTCCTCGCGATTGAAGCCTTGCGCCTGGGCGATCGGCTGCAGTTGCGCTGGCAGCGCGAGGAGCCGCTGCCGTGGGATCTCAGGTTGCCGAGATTGGTGCTGCAGCCACTGGTCGAAAACGCGATCATCCACGGCATTGCGAGGCTCGCCGAAGGCGGGATCATCGACATCGGCCTGCGCGCTGAAGGCAAGAAGTTGCACGTCACGGTCGGCAATCCATGTCCGCCGAACGATTCGATGCCAAGCGACACGCACGGCAACAGCAATGGCCACGCCCAGCAAAGCATCGAGCACCGGTTGCGCTATCGCTTCGGGTCCGCTGCCAGAATGGTCACGCGCCACGACGCTGGCTACTATGCATGCGAGCTGGTATTGCCCGTTTGACAGGAAGTCGCACAGCGCGGGTCGTCCCTCGCCCGCGCTGTGGGTGAATGGGAACGATTGCGGACCAGGCGTCCATGCTCCCATCAACGCCAGGGCGTTGTACGCTCAAGCTGGAATGCGGGCACCGCCGGCGGAGCTGGTGGTGCAGACGGCAGTAAGATGACACTCATCAAGACTTGCGAGTGAAGAAGCCGAGCACATGGATGTCCTGATCACCGACGACGAACCGCTCGCACGCGAACGCCTGCGTGCGCTGCTGGCCGAGCACGCGGACGTGACCATCGTCGGCGAAGCGGGCAATGGTCGCGAGGCGCTCGATATGGTCGAACGCCTGCGACCCGACCTGCTGTTGCTGGACATCGCTATGCCGGTCATGGACGGGCTCGAGGCCGCGCATCACCTCGCGCAATTCGACGCACCTCCGGCGCTGGTGTTCTGCACCGCCTACGACGAACACGCGCTGTCGGCGTTCGAGGCAGCGGCCGTCGACTATCTGGTCAAACCCGTACGCGCGGAACGCCTGGCTGCGGCGCTCGACCGCGCACGCCGCTATATCGTCGCCCGACCGGAAGGGCCACGTTCACCAGACTTGCCGCGCAGCAAGCCGCGCACGCACCTGAGCGCACGCCTGCGGGGCAGCCTGCGGCTGATTCCGGTCGCCGAGATCGTCTATCTGCAGGCCGACGAGAAATACGTTTCCGTGCACCACGCGCATGGCGAGGACCTGATCGAGGAATCGCTGAAATCGCTCGAATCTGAATTCGGCGACCGCTTCATGCGCATCCACCGCAATTGCCTGATCGCGGCGAGCGCACTCACCGAATTGCGTCGCGGTGCCGACGGTCAGGCGCATGTGCTGCTGCGCGGCGTGGCGACGCCGCTCGAAGTCAGTCGCCGCTGCCTGCCTTTGCTGCGCGACCGCCTGCGGCACCTCTGACGTGGCGCAAGGAGGCACTGTCACGACGTTGCGTCTGGCCACGCGCGAAAGTCCACTCGCGCTATGGCAGAGCGCACATGTCGCCGCATTGCTGCGCGCTGCGCATCCGCAGTTGCGCGTGGAACTGGTACCGATGACCACGCGCGGCGATCGCATCATCGACCGTTCGCTGTCCGACATCGGTGGCAAGGGACTGTTCCTCAAGGAACTCGAAATCGCGATGCGCCACGGCGTCGCCGATGCGGCAGTGCATTCGCTCAAGGATGTGCCGATGGAGCTCGACGGACCGTTCGCGCTCGCGGCCGTGCTCGAGCGCGCCGATCCGTTCGATGCCTTCGTCTGCAATCGCTGGGACGGTCTCGACGCGTTGCCTCCCGGTGCACGCGTCGGTTCGTCGTCGTTGCGCCGGCAGGCCCAGTTGCGTGCGCGACGGCCCGACCTGCGCATCGGGGATCTGCGCGGAAACGTCGGGACCCGCCTGTCGAAACTCGACGCGAACGACTACGACGCGATCCTGCTCGCCTGTGCGGGTCTGCAGCGACTCGGGCTCGGCGAACGCATCCGCGAACGCCTGCTTGCGCCGGATTGGTTGCCCGCGGTCGCGCAGGGTGCGATCGCGGTCGAATGCCGCGACGATGACGACGCAACCACAGCGTTGCTCGCCGCGCTGGAACACGCACCGACGCGTCTGTGTGTCGAAGCAGAGCGCGCGATGAACCGCCAGTTGCATGGCAGTTGCCAGGTACCGATCGCGGGCTACGCGACGCTTGCTGATGGCGCGCTGTCGCTACAGGGATTGGTCGGCGATGCGCTCACCGGCAGGCTCGTGCGAGCGAGCGCAAAGGCCGACGCGAGTGATCCGCATGCGCTGGGTCGCGAGGTGGCCGGCCAACTCATGCGCCAGGGGGCGGGAGAGTTGCTCGGTCTGGCCTGACATCCGCGCTTGCGTCGCTGGCTCGACGGCGGAAGCGCTGGAATTCAGTAATACAGCGTCACCATATGCTTCGCTTCGGCGAAGAACAGCCAGCGTTCGACGAATGCGCCGACGAGCACAGCGATCGCTGCGACCCACAACGCGAAGTTCGCGAGAGTCGGCAGCAGCATCGCAAGGATCAACGCAAGCAGCGGCGTTCCAGCGAACAACGTCAGCGCGATCACGCGCAGCTTGCGTGCGTGCTTGCGCGCGAGGACGAAACCCATTTCACGGGTCAGGTAGTTGGCTTCGGTGTGCGGGCGCTCGAATGTCGTGACCTTTCCGATGCCTTCCAGGGCCGTCGCGGATTCGCGCGACGGCAACGCGAGATGGTCGACGTCCTTCCAGTAGCTGCGCTTGAGTGCCGCCAGAGCCAGTGCCCACAACACCGCACCCACCAGCGCAGGCGTTGGAGCAAGCGCAGCAGTGCAGGCGAACAGGAGCCAACCGCTCAACGCGGCGAACATCAGGTAACCGGGCAACACGAGCTTGTGCTGCCATGCCGGAACTGGTTTGAGTGAAACATAGATCATCGCGGTGCACGCGACCGTCGCGAAACTGAGCAGCGCGAGCAGGATTCCGACGACATGCGAGAGCGGACCGGAATCCCCGCGCCAGGCCAGCCATGCGAGGAGCAGCGCTGGGATATACGTTTTCAACGCGAGCACGCCTTCGCGCGACAACCACGAGGTTCGCCATTGCGAGAACGCGCGCCACGCCCGCAAGGGTTTGCCGAGGTGGAATACCGAGCTCGACAGCCCGATGGTCGCGAGCATCAGCCCGACGCCCAACGGAATCAACGCGACGTCACGCTGCGATGGCAATGGCCACCAGGCGTAGTGGATTCCGAGCCACGCAAGCAGGCCATAGCCGGCTCCGGACAATGTCGTGAACAGCAGGACTGAGAACGCGGGATTCATTGCCGGCGAATTGCTGTCGCGGCGAAGCGCAGCATCATCGCGACAACACGCGATCAAGCCACCGCAACATCGGCGACAGCGCGCCGGTGTCGAGCGATTCGTTTGTGTTCGCCGCATCGCCTGGCGCGGATAGTGCCGCTCCACGCCGTGGCCTTGGCGGAAGGTATTTGTTGACGGGCTTGTAGCCGAGCTCGGGCAAGAGGTCGCGACCGCCGCGCGCGGCGACCAGTTTCGAAACATCCGATTCCGGATCGCCCAGGTCCCCGAAGTGCCGCGCGCGGGTCGGGCACGCCTGTACGCAGGCCGGCTGTCGCTCGATCTCGTCGAGTTGCTCGTTGTAGATGCGATCGATGCACAGCGTGCATTTCTTCATCACGCCCTCGACCGCCGAATATTCGCGCGCGCCATACGGACAGGCCCACGAACACAACTTGCAGCCGATGCATTTGTCCTCATCCACGAGCACGATGCCGTCTTCCGCACGCTTGTAGCTCGCGCCTGTCGGACAAACCGTCACGCAGGCGGGCTCCTCGCAATGCAGGCACGAGCGCGGGAAGTGCACCGTCATCGCAGGGGTTGCGCCCGACGCTACGAGACCCTTCCCTATTTCCGATTCAGCATTCTCGATTCCCGCTACTTCGTAGCTGTGCACGCGGTTGAACCAGACCCCGAACGGCGCCTTGCCATAGGGATCCTCGTCGGTCAGCGGCCCGGCGATCCCGCCCGCGTTCCATTCCTTGCATGCAACCGCGCAGGCGTGGCAGCCCACGCACGTGTCCAGGTCGATCACGAGCCCGAGCTTCTTTTGCGCGGGGGCCGGCAACGCCGTCATTACATGAACGGCCAGTAGCGCGGGATCAGGATCATCGAGATCACACAGAACAGCATGATCAGGGGGATGCCGACTTTCAGGAAGTCCGTGAAGCGATAGCCACCCGGGTTGTACACCATCGTATTGGTCGGGTAACCAACCGGTGTCGCGAACGAGGTTGCTGCGGCGAACGCGGTCGCGACCACGAATGGTTCCGGCCGCACATGCAGGGCATGCGCGACCGAGACGCCGATCGCGATCATGATCACCACCGACGGGTTGTGGCCCATGAGTTCGGTCAGCAACGCGGTCACCAGATACACCATCAACAGTCCCATCAACGGCCCGTGGTCGCCGACCAGCGACATGCCGATATCGACCACGTGCTGGGCGAGCCCGGTTTTCTGCAACGCAATTCCAAGCGGCAGCACCGCCCCGAGCAGCACGATCACCTTCCAGTCCATCGCTTCATAGACATTGGTGAACTTGAAGCAACCGGTGATCGCCATGAGCACACAGCCGACCAGCGCGCTGACGACAATCGGCAGCAGGCCGAAGCCTGCGACCGCGATCACGCCGACCAGGATCGCGATCGCGATCGGGGCCTTGCGTCGCGACTCGTGCTGATCGGTGCGTTCCGCGAGCACGACGAGTCCGGCATTGCGGTTGAGCTCGGACACATCTTTCTCGTCGACCAGGACCAGCAGTGTGTCGCCGATGTCCAGCCGGATGTTTTTGATCTGTTCGCGCAGCACTTCGCCGCGGCGCTGCACTGCCAGCACGGTTGCCTGGTAGGTCCAGCGGAAATCGAGTTCGGCGAGCGTCTGCCCGATGATATGGGTGTTCGGCGCGACCAGCGCCTCGACCAGCACGCGCCTGGCATTGCCAAGCGCGGCATTGGACCGGGTCGTCGGCTGCAGTCCAAGTCCTGCGGCGCGCTGGAAAGCGCTGAGCCGATCCCACTCGCCACGCGTCAGCAGCACGTCGCCCTCCTGCACGATCTGTGCGCGTGGAGACCACATGCGCTCATCTCCGCGCAGCAGCTCGAGCACATACACGCCGAATTTCTCGCCGAGCTTCGCATCGCTCAGAGCCTGGCCGATCAGCGGCGATCCCGTCTTCACGCGCAGCTCGGTAACGTACTTGCCCTGGATCACATCCTCGACCAGCTTGTTCGCGCCAGAGGTCTTCGGCAACAGCCAGCGTCCGATCAGCATCATGTAGACGATGCCGACCACGGCGAGGACCGCTCCGAGCTTGGCGAATTCGAACACCGTGAAACCGTGCAGCCCCTGTTGCTTCGCGAGGCTGTTCGCGAGCAGGTTCGAGGACGTACCGATCAAGGTGCTGACACCGCCCATCTGCGCAGCGAACGACATCGGCATCAGCACACGCGACGGCGCGGTCTTTGTGCGCGCGCAGACGGTCAGCGCGACCGGCAGAAACGTCGCGACCAGTGCGGTGTTCTTGATGAAGGCGCCGAGCGCCGCCATCAGCAGCATGATCGACAGCTGGAGCAGCCACGGTTGCCGGATCCTGACCAGCAACCGAATGACCGGATCGAGGCCACCGGTTCCGACCACGCCGGCGTTCAGCGCGAACATCGCCGCAATCACGACCGTTGCCTCGTTGCTGAAACCGCTCAGCCCTTCGACCGGGGTCACGATGCCGAGCACGAGCAGCAAGACGAGCATGAGCAGCGCGATCACGTCATAGCGCAGCTTCTCGCTTGCGAAAAGCGCCATACCACCGACAAGAATGGCGGCTACTTCCCACGCTTGCGGAGTCATGGTGCGGATTGCCCGTATCGAAAGGACGAATGCGCGCCTGCCGTCGATCCCTGGCCCGCGCGCCCGGCATTCTCTCTCACCGACCCGGTACAAAGCGACATGCTCACCGGGCACCCCTCCGGCGGCTGATTCCGACCGGCAACACGGCGACCGCCGCGAACTCGTGCGCGAACGCCGCCGGATCGACCAGATAGTCGAGCGCCATCTGGGTCGCATCGTTGCCCCAGAACTGCGCAGTGCCGATGCACAGGGTCGGTACCCCGAACACGCCGCGCGCGATGGCTTCCTCGGTGTTCTGGCGCAGCGCCGCCTTGACCCTTTCGCTTGCGATGGCAGTGGCGATGTCCGGAATTCCCAGCGTCGCGGCCACTCCGGCGAGCGCAGTGGCGGAATCGGAGGCCTGTCCATCGCGCCAGATATGCGCGAACACAGCGTCGGTCGCCTGCGTCGTGTCGTCGGCCGCGAGGATCAAGCGCAAGGCGCTCAATGGGTTGAACGGATGCGCCGGAGGAAACCGCAGCGCAATGCCCAGCCGACGCGCTTCCCACGCGACGAAGCGGTAG
>Ga0302324_100017450_pt1 | contig 14226 bp, 11 predicted proteins | sample Palsa_T0_1_FD_201949 | JGI IMG/M metagenome (GOLD analysis project Ga0302324, IMG submission 201949) | Peat permafrost microbial communities from Stordalen Mire near Abisko, Sweden - Palsa_T0_1 | ecosystem: Environmental > Terrestrial > Soil > Palsa > Peat permafrost | place: Sweden: Abisko... | reverse complement strand
TCACCCATAGCCGCATCGCGTATTGACCTGCGCCGAAAACCTGGACACTTCCGACGCCGTAAGAGCGGTTGATTTGATCGGCCAGATTAATGTAGGCGTAGTTGGCAAGGAAGCGCGCGTCGTAGGTCCCATGCGGCGAGTAGAGAGTGATCAGCATTAGCGGAGCGGTTACCGTTTTCTGGACCGTCACGCCGTAATTGGTGACATCAGCCGGAAGCTGAGACGCCGCCTGCGTCTGGCGCATTTGTGTCAACACGAGATCGGTATTCGGATCTGTTTTCACGTCGTAGTTCACGATCAGGCGTGAGAGTCCATCGGCCGTCGAGTTCAGCGAGTACATGTAATTCATGTTGTCCACGCCGCTCATTTGCTGCTCAATGGGTGTCGAGACAGACTGCTCGATGGTCTGAGCATCCGCGCCTATGTAGCTGGCGAGCACTTGAATCTCAGGCGGGACAATATTGGGAAACTGGGCGACTGGAAGGATGGCGATCGTGACCGCTCCCACGATTACCATCAGGATTGCGATGACCATGGCAACGATGGGGCGGTTGATGAAAAACTTGGACACGGCTCACTCGCCTTTCGCCGACTCGAGCTGTTTGATTTTCACGGTCGAGCCGCCTTGCACTTTCTGCAACCCTTCCACAATCACGAGTTCGCTCGGTTTGACACCGCTTTCGATGATCCAGTCCTCGCCGACGCGCTCCCCGACGGTCACGGGCCGGATGCTAACCTTGTTGTCACTTCCTACCACCGCTAACTGATAGGCTCCTTGCAATTCGCTCACAGCTTTCTGGGGCACAAGCAGCGCGCCGTGCCTCACTTCAGCCGCAGCCCGCAGTCGCCCAAACTGTCCGGGACGAAGGATGTTATGGGGATTGGGAAAGGAGCAGACGAGCTGAATACTGCCGGTGGTTGTATCCACCTGGCGGTTGGTGAGCAGACCGATACCCTTGTACGGGTAAGTCGATCCGTCAGCCAGAATCAAATCAAACGAAGGCCCGCCGGAAGGAACCTCCTTTTGCGTCTGGGCATTAATTCTCTCGGCAAAGTGAAGGTATTCCTGTTCGCTGATCGAGAAATACACTTTGATGGGGTCCACCTGCGAAACCGACGTCAGAACTGTCGTCGGGTTAACGAGATTTCCGATCTGCACCTGAGCGATTCCCGCGATGCCGTCTACCAGCGATTTAACGGCGGTGAAATCCAGGTTCAGCCGGGCCTCTTCCACTTGCGCTTCGGCGGCCTTGACCGCCGCCTTGGCCGCGTGGTTCGCTTGTATGTCGTTATCCAACTGGCTCTGCGCGATCGCGCGTTCTCTGGCCAGCGGAGTATCTCGGCCAACATCCATTTCGGTTTTGCCAAGCTGTGCCTGAGCCTGTGCCAACTGGGCATTTGCCTGGTCGAGTAGGGCTTGAAAAGGGCGCGAATCAATTTGAAAAAGAATTTGCCCCTTGCGCACAAAAGAACCTTCTTTGTAGTTTTGCGCGACGACGTATCCCGCTACTTGAGCCTGAATCTGTGCGTTGACGTAGCCGTCGAGCGTCGCCACCCATTCGCTGACAATAGGGACGTCCTCCTGCGCAACCTTGGCGACTTCCACCTCAGGACTCGGAACTGCGGGTGCAGCGTTCGTTCTCCCACAACCAGTAGCCAGAGATACCGTTGCTACGAGGAGAATCAGAACGACGCGAGACGTGGGGCTCAAACGAAGACCACGAACGGCCGGTGGGCAACGATGGCGTAGAATCCCCGCCCCATTTAGTCGCCCGCTCTGCAACTTCGTTAACTCCGCCAGGATTTTGTTTGGCACTTCAATCCTTCCCAAAGCTCCGTTGCACCGTACTTATGCAATTCCTCTGCCAGACAATTGAGGCTTTAAACTACGGTCGTTCCTGCGCAAATGGTCCACACCCCCGCACTAGCTGTGACCAAGCGTGAACAGTGGCAGGATCCTGACACTTAAGGTTTTCTGTGAGTTGAAGAACGGTTGCGCTTTGGGGCGCAGAAGAGGACCGAGTGTTTGTGCCGCGTGGCAGTGCACTTGCTTTTTACACGTTCGCCAATCAGGCCGCGGTTGACTCAAGCGGGTAACCGAAACGGAGAGGGATGATGGGGCGGAGGGAAACTGTGCCAGTCGCGGATGCTTGCACCTTTCGTGGAGTGGCGCAACTCATCTGCCCGTGGATGGTGACCGAGGAACTCAAAACGTGCTAACAGACTCGGTTGCTGGACCGTTTATTGTTGAGTGCCTGTTCGACATCAATCTCGTCGGGCAGTCGGAGGATCCCGTGCTTTTTCATGCGGGCGACTAGAGTAGTGCGCTTCAAACCCAACCTCGCGGCTGCGCCATAGGGTCCTCCGACGACCCATCCAGATGCCTCTAATGCGCTCAAGATCAGTGTGTGCTCGGAGTCGCTCAGCTTTGTGGTCACAGGAAATCCAATAATCGAGGCACTGCGACTCGGTAAAAGATTGGGAATCACGCCGTTATTCGAAAGTATTACCGCACGTTCGATCACGTTCTGCAGTTCTCGAATGTTTCCCGGCCACGAATACGACCTAAAGGCGCGAATGAAGTCGTCTGGAATAGTATCTATGGGTCTCGCCAGTCGCCGCGAAAAGATTTCAACGTAGTGTTCCACTAGAGGACCGATGTCTTCGAGCCGCTCCCGCAGGGGCGGCACAGTGATGGGAAATACGTTCAGGCGATAGTACAGATCGCTGCGAAATTGGTCACGCTTCACCATCAGCTCAAGGTCGCGGTGAGTTGCTGCCACGAGCCGTACATCAACACAATGAGTGCGACCGCTCCCTAGGCGCTCAAATTCCTGCTCCTGTAGAACACGCAGGAGCTTGGGCTGTAACGCGAGTGGTATGTCTCCGACCTCATCAAGGAATAGAGTCCCTTTATCGGCCAATTCAAAGCGGCCAATTTTTTGTGCGATAGCGCCCGTGAAAGCCCCGCGCTCATGGCCAAACAGCTCACTTTCGAGCAAGTCAAAAGGAATTGCAGCGCAATTCAGCTTAATCAGAGGTTGGCCGCTGCGGGAGCTGGCTTTGTGGATTGCGTGAGCGATGAGCTCTTTGCCAGTTCCGGTTTCTCCGTGAACGAGCACCGTGGTATCCGCCGCTGCAACGCGCTCCACTTGCTCCAAGACGACTTTTAAGGCCGAGCTGCTGCCAATGATCTGCTCAAATCGGCGGCCCCGACGGTCTTGATCAACCACTTTCATTCGTTCGACTCCCTAAGCCTTCGCGAGCTAATCCTCCAGCGCGGATCGCACCATCTCTATTAGGACTGCGTTGTCGAAAGGTTTAGTCAGGAACTCCACCGCCCCGTCGCGCATTGCTTGAATCCGCATCTTGGCGTCGCCATGGGCCGTAATGAAAATGATCGGGATCGCGCATCGTTCAGTTTTAAGCCTCGCTTGCAATTCAAGACCGGATATGCCCGGCATGCGAACGTCAGCGATCAGGCAAGCAATCTCCGAAAGTCGGCCGGAGTTCAGTAAATCTTCCGCCGATTCGAATGAGATTGCCCCTAACCCAGAGGCTTTGAGCAGGCGCCGTAGTGCGTCCCGGAGCAAGTCATCGTCGTCGACGACGGCAACCAAGTTCGTTCTATTGACGCTGCTCATGTCTAACACGAATGTATCTCCGCCTTCAAAAAACGCAATTATGATTTCATATAGTCCGGTTATATATGGGGATACGTATAGCCGCGAGGAGCAGGATTTCGTGCCTAGAGGAACTGGTGCTGCTGTGAAGGCAAAAGCCCTATCTGTTTGCGGAAGGTTTCAGTCTTTCCGCCATGCTGCCCAATTCAGCGGGAGAACCCGCCTGCATCTTATGCATCACGCGTCCCCGATGCACGGCGGCGGTAATTTCGCTCGTCCCGAGCACGGAGGCGATCTGTTTAGTCTGCATACCAGAAACTACGAGGTCCATCACTTTACGCTCGCGCGCAGTCAGGCCTTTGTACCTTTCCTGCAATTCGGCCATCGCGTTCCGTTGTCGGCGCGATAGCTGGTCGCGCTGCAATGCCTGGTGAATCGCATCCAGAAACTCCTGATGACGGAATGGTTTCGTCAGGAACTCAGAGGCACCCGACTTCATGGCCTTTACCGTCATGGGAATATCCCCGTGGGCAGTGATGAAGATAATAGGGATATTGATTCCTGCTTCAATCAGCTTCTGCTGGACTTCTAGTCCGCCCATACCAGGAAGGCGCACATCCAATACCAGGCAACTCGGAACATCTGGAATTTGCCTCTCCAGAAAATCCTGTGCTGTAGCGAACAATTCTGCTCGCAAGTTGACCGTCTTCAGAATGCGCTGCATCGCGAGGCGCATGTCCTCTTCGTCATCCACGATGAAGACAATTGGGGAGGAAGAAGTAGTCATGTTTCTTCCTACACCTTGTGCGGCAATGTGAATTGGAAGGTAGAACCACGTCCAGAGTTGGAAGTCGCCCACAGGCGGCCCCCATGTGATTCGACAATAGAACGGCTGATTGCCAAACCCATGCCGGTCCCCTGGGGCTTGGTAGTAAAGAAGGTATCGAAAATCTGGTCAAATTTGTCAGCCGGGATGCCGACTCCAGTATCGCTCACCGAAATTGACAGCTGCCCGTCATCGGTGGATTGCGAGGTTATCGTCAGATCTCCCTTGGCATCATGCATGGCCTCAATGGCATTCAGCATAAGGTTCATCAACACTTGTTCCAACTGCACTCGATCTCCCGCGATCTCCGGAAGGTTTTCTGCCAGTTCGAGCCGGACTGTCACAGAGTTGCGCCTGATGTCGTTCTTCAATAGAAGAGAGATTTCTCGAATGAGTTCGTTTACATCAACAGCTTCACGCTGCGGGAAACTCTTCTTGAACAGCGAGCGAACATGGTCGATGATTTCCGCCGCACGCCTCGCACATCCAATTGTGCCAGAAGCAGCTTCACGGGCCTCTAAGATATCGGGAGGTTCCCCATTGAGAAATCCCAGACAAGCACCCGCATTGGCTGCCGCTGCGGCGATAGGCTGTTTGATTTCGTGCGCCAGTGCTGCGGCCAGTTCTCCCATCATGTTCACGCGGTTGATGTGCGCGAGATCAGCTTCTAGTTGGCGAAGTCTTTCACGCTCCTGCTCGGCGTGCTTTTGTTCCGTTATATCCATCGTGATGCCGACGTATTCACCGATCTCCTGCGAGGGGTTGTGATGTCCGATGCCACGCAGAAATCTGATGGCGCCGTCTGCTCGGCGAATCCGAAATTCGACATCGTAATCCGCGCCTTCGCTGATCGCATTCCCGAGTCTTGCACTGATAGCCGATTCGTCTTCGGCAAGAATCGAATTGTAATAGTGGTCGAATGGAATCGGGCCTTGGCTAGGATCGAAGCCATACAAACGAGCGTTCTCGTCCGATGAATGAACTATCTGTCGTTTGACCAGATTGCACGCCCAGCTGCCAGCATGAGTCAGGCTTTGACCTTCCGCGAGGTATGCTTGTTCCCTTCGGAACTCCTGCGTCAGTAGTTCATGCTCAGTGACGTCGATTGTGGTGCCGCGGTATCCCTTAAACACTCCATCTTCTACGACTGGAATGCCGACGCACCTGACGTATCGAATCTCGCCATCGGGACGAACGATCCGGTTCGTAACATCGCAGCCGCAATGCTCCTCATGCAGTTTCTTCATTGTTGCTGTCAACGAGGCTTGGTCCTGGGGATGAACCGCACTCAAGAACTGCTGAAGACTCGGAGTTCCATTTTTAGGATCGAACCCGAAAATCTTGTAGACCTCGTCAGACCAGTAGATATTCAAATCTTCTGACCAACGAATGCCCAAATCTGTCGACGCCCAACTCCCGATGTGGGCAAGGCGTTCCCCTTCGCTCAGATAAAACTGGCTTTCTCGCAGAGCCTCTTCCGCTAGTTTTCGCTCGGTGATGTCCTGACCGGTCCCGAACATCTCATAGGGTTTCCCCGATGCATCTCGCTTTATGGTTCCAATACCCAGGATGACGCGCACTTCACCACTGGGAAGCACAATTCGATGTTCCGACTTGGCATGAATCCCGTTGCTAATGGCTTCGGCAGCCTCGCGGGAAACCTTTTCCCTATCCTCCGGATGAATTCTTTCAAAAATCGCACTCACGTCAAAAGAGTCTTTCACCGGCGGTATTCCCCAGATACGGCAAAGCTCTTCAGAATACGTAACGCGATTCTCGATGAGATTCCACTCGTAGTGCCCGATGTGCGCCAATCTCTGAGCTTGTTCAAGCCTCGCGTTACTTTGCTGTAAAGCATTTGATAACGCCTGGCGATCTTCCTCTACACGTTTCCGGTCGGTGATGTCCTGGGTCGTACCGAACATCTGGATTCGGCCCTGTGAATTTTTCCTCACTTCGCCCAAGCTGTGAACTACCCGCATTTCGCCATCGGGACGAAAAAGACGATGCTCACAGTCGGCGCGGGTCTCAGTATCAATCGCCTTTTTAGCCGTCGCAAATACAGCTTCCCGGTCATCGGGATGGGTCATTTCGCGCACTAGCGCAACGTCAAAGGACCCGCCCTTCGGAACCAGGCCAAAAATGTAATAGGTCTCCTCAGACCAAATGACCTGATTCGTCTCTAGATCCCATACCCAGTAGCCCAGGTGAGCAACACGCTGGGCTTCTTCGAGCCAATCCTTACTCTCCTGTAGATCGCGAGACAAGGCGTGACTCGCTTCTTCGGCCCGCTTCAATTCTGTAATGTCTTGGACGGTGCCGAAAAGTCTGTTGTGCTCTCTGGAAATCCCATTCTCCGGTCCCGGAAGCGTCGTCTTCCATAGCTTCGAGGTAATGGACTGAACGTTACGCACTTCTCCACTCGGACGGACGATCCGATGTTGGTGAACTGGATGTACGCCAACAGCAACCTCCTCGTCTACTGTGCTGTAGAGTGCCTCGCGGTCATCGGGGTGGACCAACCTGCTAACCGTTTCAATATCCATAGGGCGTTCTTGCGGTTTGAACCCGAATATTCGATAGGTCTCGTCGGACCAGATGATCTCGCCCGTCTCAAGATCCCAATCCCAATAGCCGACATGGGCGACACTTTGAGCTTCTTCAAGTCGTGCTTTGCTTTCTTGAAGGCTCCGGGACAGCACCTCGCGCTCGACATCGGCTTGTTTGCGTTCGGTGATGTCTGTTACTACACCGGCATATTCGAGGTTGCCGGAGTTGTCTCTTCCGGCATGTGCAACTATATGAACATGTTTGATGACCCCGTCAGGCAAGAGAATTCGGTGTTCAACATCCAAGTCTATGCCGTTCTGAGTGGCACGATCCCTGAGCTGTTGCAGGCGGTCCCGGTCCTCAGGGTGAACTCTGTCGAATACCAGATCAAGCGTAGGATTGGTTTCTCGTGAGAAACCCAGAATCTTGTAGGTTTCGTCAGACCAAACGAGTTCGCCGCTCTGCACCTTCCATCCGAAAGTCCCCGAGTGACTCAGCCTTTGCGCCTCTGCAAGGTACTGCCATCGTCTTTGCAAATCGGCTTGCAAAGCTTTCAGATTTTCATTCGCTTTTTCAAGTGCGGATGTTCCCTCAGCGTCCCGATCCTGCGAGCGCTTACGAGATTCGGAGAGGAGTCTTCGATCTCGGCTCCAGCCACCCAACGTGGCGATTAACCCGATAGAAAGCGCAAGAATGATTAGAAGATGCACCATTGGCACTAGAAGCTCCAAATTTGATGAATCTTACCCTACCTGCCGGGGGCAAGTCTTTTCACCATCATCCATGCCGCCGGCCAGGGACCACGTAATCCGCGCGCGCTGTGGGAACTGGGGAAACGTCGGCGAAAAAAGACCCGCATGCGGAATGCCAAAAAGTGCTCGCGAAGGCCAAACCGAAAAGTGCCCGAGATGCGAGCCGAGCCCGTCTCCTCTAGAAAAGAAGGCTCAACGGGCAGACTTTTAGCCCGTTGACACCGCTGAACCCGATCCAATTCAATAAAAATGGAAGCTAAGGGGATCGGCCTATGCCGTCTTGCGCTTCTTCGGCTTTGCTCCGGCTTTCGTCTTTTTATCTCGTTTCGCGGCAAGTTCCTCAGCCACGGCCTTTTGCAGCTTCTCAGCGTCTACTCGGTACCGTTTGGCGGCATCCATGAGAACGTCGTCTCGGCTGACGGTGAATCGCTGGTACGCCGAATCCAGCAAGCTGATTTCAAGCAGCAGCTTGCATAGTCCGGCCTCGTCATAGGTGCCCACTTGCTTGACCAGAACCTCCTGTGCGGATACAGAGTCCTTCTTCGCCTCTACCTTGTGTCGCTTCGCTAGAGCCGGGACTTGGCTGTAGGAGAGATGACCGATCAGGTATTGGGCAACCGCCAACAGGTCTGCCTTCTTTAACGGTGCCGATACGCGTTGGAGGATCGTCGCCAAAACACGATGGCGTGGCCAGTTTCTCCTTTTCGATGCGCTTCCGTTCCTCCGCCCGCTCCCGCTCGACTTGCTGCGGGGAAGGCGTGTTGGGATGGTGGGTGCGGCAAGCTGGATCGACACAGACCTTGACGACCTGTCCGCGCTTACCGCCGTCCATGACAATCGCCTCCGTCATCTTCTCGCATGGCTTCTGGTTAGCTGCCAGCTTGGTACTTGCGCCGTTCGCCTTCGGTTTTTTGATCTCCAACTCCACATATTGATTCCGTCCCAAGGGCGCGCCCTCGCGGGAATTCCACGCCGCCGAAATCTGGATTAGCTGCGGTTTGGTTTCCAGAGTCTTTCTCACGGAAGCGTCAATCTTGGCCCTGAAACAGTCGGGCGACGTGCAGGAATCCTTACGCACGTCGGGAAAAAGTAGTTTGTTGAATCCGGTTCGCTTCGGACAGTTGACGCACGATCCTGCTTCGGGAGCGAGTGTCTCATCCTGCTTGTCAAACGGCGCAGAGGCCAGTTGTAGCAGGATGTTCGATTCAATCCACGCGGCCAACTCGCGGACTGGAATCAAGACTTGGGTGTTGCCTTCGCTTGTCCACTGTCCGCGAAACGCGGCTGCGAAGGCTTCCTGCTGTTGCGAAGCCGGGAGCTTGGCGATCAGCAAAGCGTGGCCGATGGTGATCTGGTCTTTCAGAAATGCCTCAGCCACAGGCAGTATGAGGTCAGCGAGTCTGATACGACCGTAGACATACGCCTCGCTCTTGCCAGCACGTGAGGCGATGGTGGCGATGGTGTAGGCAGGCTCTGCGAGTTCCAAAAGCGACTTGAAACCTAGAGCTTCCTCAAGCGGGTGGATGTTTTCGCGTTGCAGGTTCTCAACGCACTGGGCCTCGATGGCCTCGGCATCGGTTAGTTTGACTACGCGGACGGGAAGTTTTTCGAGTCCGGCCAGCTTCGCCGCTCTGAGGCGACGTGCCCCGGCTACGACTTCGTACTTGCTTTCCTCCAGTTCGCGTACCAGAAGAGGCGCTAGAATCCCTTGTGTCTTGAAACTGGCGGCTAGCTCCTCAAGGCTCTTTGCATCAAATCGTTTGCGGGGATTGGTGGCGGACTCGGCAAGCGCGGTGATGGGAACGCTGCGATATTCATGGTTGTTGACTGTATTTTGCGTACTCGGCATGATCTTTTCTCCTCTCATATGTTTTTGGTTAGGTGTTCGTGGACTCGGCGCACACGTCGGGCCTAGAAACCAAACGGTGCAGGTGTTGGCGTGTTATGCGGCTGCCGCGAGGGCCGCTGGCTCGGGGGCAATGCCCCCGAGGATCACGGCTGCGGTTTGCTGGACGGCTTCCAAGCTCTCGCGCAGGAGACTGGCGTCTCCGTGCCAAAGCTGGATGTAGTCCTGGGATGCGGTTCCGTTCTGAAGTCCGACCGATTGGCAGACCACAAAGGCCACGGCTTCGGCTTCGGTCTCGCGGACTTGTTTGGTGGTTAGGGTGCGGCGGTCGCCACGATGCAACATTTCGTGAGCGATCTCATGCACAAGCGTCGAGAACTCCTCGGCTGGCTGCATCCCGGAAAGCAGCTTGATCTTGCCGCCATACGACAGACCTTTCGCGGGAGCAATTCTTTCGGAGAAACTAATCTCGATGCTTTGCGCTTCAACGAACCTAAACAGACGTTCGCGGTATCCGCTCACGTCGCCATTGACTTCGGTCAGCGTGGGAAGGTCTTTGCCTTCGGTCTGGCTGACATCGAAAACGTAGACGGCCCGGAAACCGTACAGCGTCCGTTGACCCTCAGTTGTTGCGTCCTCACTCGGCTCGTCGGTCGCTACATCCTTCGTGGTTCGTCTTCCGACCATCGGGGCGAGAATGAAAATGCCTTTTTCTCCCCGTTTAACGAAGCGGCCAAGCGAGTTCCATGTCCGAAGTCCGGCAACGTTGGTGGCATCGGGCTTCTGACGTGCGATCAGCATGATGTTGCCGAAGCTGTAGGTGTGAAACTTCGCCATTGCTCCGAGGTATGCGGTGAGGACTTCACTGTGACCGGACTCCAATGCTGCAACGAGGAAATCCACGGCCTCTTTGGTTCGTGTGTTGACTTCTTCTAATTTCATGTTTTTTCTCTTTCTGCCGTTTCCGGCTTGTTTCTTTCTTCACTTGAGCGGCAGCGGGAAGAAACAAGGCGGAACGGTGAAAGGGACAGAACGGAGGCCGAAGGAGGGTGGCAGGGCGTGAGTGAAAGCGCGGTGAGTGCCAAACGCGTTTGGGGTTAGTTTGGCGCGAAACCGGCGCAGTCCGAAACGCCCGTCCGAGCCGCGGCCAAGCGGCGTCCACCCGGAAGGGCTGTAGTGGGGAGAAGGACGGCGCAGCCTTCCGCGTGAGTTTACTGGGGAAGCAGTTCTCTCCCTTGACAACGAGCTTGGGCACCGCTGATATCACCCCCGTTCGAGTTGCTCGACGGTTCTAGTTTTGGGTTCCGCAGAGTCCCTTTACCCCCGTGACTGTGGGCATGATGACGGTGCAATGGCGAATGGGCGAAGGAAACGCAGACAGGATCCCGATTTGTGCTGTCGTACGAATCTGAAAGAATTAGGATAGAATGCAGTGTTGAAATCGCATGTCTCGGTCCCGATCAAGCGCATGTCCGGCTGCGAGGACATTGCACTGCCCGCGTACGAATCCATCGGCGCCGCCGGGATGGACGTCAGGGCGGCAGTAAAATCGACAATTCGGATCGAACCCGGCGGGAGAGCCTTGATTCCGTGCGGTTTCGCGGTAGCGGTTCCGTCTGGGTATGAGGCACAGCTCAGACCTCGGTCAGGCCTAGCAACACAGTTCGGCATCACCTTGGTGAACTCACCAGGTACGGTCGATTCGGATTACCGCGGCGAGGTTGCGGTGGCATTGATCAACCTTGGAACAGAGGCTTTCGAAGTCACTAGAGGATTGCGAATCGCGCAGATGGTGATCGCGCCGGTCCAAACGGTTGAATGGAATGAAGTCCAAGATCTCGAGTCGACTGCACGCAACAGCGGAGGCTTCGGCCACACTGGCCGATGATCGCCCGAGTGATGCGACCAAGCTGGACTATGGGGATCTGCTTAGAACCCTAGTCCGTCGATATCAGCGGGGAAAGCGGCCCGTCAGCATCAACTTCCGAAAACTGATTCCGGCGTTGAATTCAGCCGATCGATTTAATCATTTAATTCATCCGTATCCGGCAAAACTGCTGGTTCATATCCCATATTTGTTCTTCACGAACGATCTATTGTCAAAGCCTGGGGACCTAGTGCTCGACCCATTCTGTGGTTCGGGAACGGTGCTGCTTGAGGCGCAATTAGCGAACAGACGAGCTTACGGCGCGGACGCGAATCCGATGGCTCGCCTGATCGCGCGAGTCAAAACCACCCCATTGGACGCCGGATCAACCAAGCGAACGCTCAAGGAGGTTCTCAAGCGAATACCTATCGAACCGTCTGGGGAGCGCCCGGATGTGGTCAACCTTGAGCACTGGTTCTATCCGAATACTGCAAGACAGCTGCAGTGCCTTCAGGAAGCAATCATGAAGGTCAGGACGCCTGCAGTCCTGGATTTTTTAATGGTCTGCTTTTCGGTATGCGTGAGAAAAGTGAGCCTCGCTGATCCTAGACTTTCGGTGCCGGTGCGACTGAGGCTCGGGCAATACCCCAAAAAACATCCTTTGCGGGAAAAATCTGATTCACATTTACGCCGATTGAGACGTGTACGTGTGGACGAGATCTTTAGTCGCATTGCCCAAGCAAATATCGCGCGTATGGAAAGACTTCAGACCGCCATATCCCGGACCGGTTTGGCAGAAATTCTATGTTCTGATGCGCGGAAACTCAGACACGAATACTCGCTAAACGGGAGTCGTAACAAGCCCCTGGCGGATGAATCCGTTCAACTCATCATTACGTCGCCACCCTACCCCGGTGCGCAGAAATATATTCGTTCGTGTTCCCTGAGTCTGGGCTGGTTACAGCTTTGTCCGGCCGCCGATTTGCGCGCGTACAAAGCATGCATTATTGGACGTGAGGAATTCACCAATGCCGAGCGTTCACGAGTCCCCAAGACGAACATCGCTGAGGCAGCGAAACTGCTAGCGGTGATTCAAAGTCGGAGCCCAATCAGAGCAGCGATTGCCGCCACATATTTAGACGATATGCGGATAGCGATTCGAGAGATGTACCGCGTGCTGAAGCCTGGCGGACATGCAGTCATGGTTGCCGCCAACAATCGCGTCTCAGGATTGGAATTTTGCACGGTCGATTACCTTCGAGATATCGCGGAAGAGTGCGGATTCCATCTCACAGCGTGCTTCATCGATGCGATTAGATCGAGAGGCCTGATGACAAAACGTAACCATACTGCAAACGTCATCACAAGGGAGTGGGTGCTGATCTTGAGTAAGGGAGGGGTACCAGAATGGGGGCGCTGATGCCATCTCTCAAAGCAAAGATCAAAACGCTGAATGAAACGATTTGGGAGGGCCGAGCGACCGATCCAAAAATCACGGAGTGGTTGGATAATTTCGCTCTTTCCAGCGGTGCTGGCCTGGATGAGCGACTGCATGCATTATTTCTATTGTCCAATTTTATGTACTTTGGTGACCGAGAGATTCGTGGGCTACTCAAAGCGATGTACCGCGACCTTTATCGATACCCCATCGTTGAACACGTCCGCCGTACCAATCGCGATACGTTGGATTCCAACGTAATCGATCCGTTGTTTACCGCACAACTCGGAGCGACGCGCTTCCTTGGCGTCGGGAACCCTTCAGAAAGCGGCAGCCATCTTTCTATTATTTTCGACAGGAGAACGGCCTACCTAAGAATCTGTTCATACATACGCATCAGATTTTCTCGCGCCATGGCGGAGCTGGTTCCCTTGAGCTTCGTGACGCAGCCGTGTCGCGCTATATTTTCATTGACGACTTCTGCGGATCGGGCAAGCAGGGCATCGAGTATTCAAAAGATTTGGTGGAGGACATTAAGAAACTGAAGCCGGACGCGTCAGTGGCGTACTACGTCCTTTTCGCGACGAAAAAAGGGATCAATAAAATCAAAGATGAAACAAAATTCGATTTTGCTAGATCAATCTATGAGCTAGATTCATCATTCAAATGCTTTTCAGCTGATTCTCGATTTTTTCGCAATCGACTACCTGAAATCGATCAGTCTTTCTCCGAGCGCATGTGTAGGTTGTATGGTGAGAAGATGGTCTCTCCTGCAGATGCTCTTGGCTTCGAGGATTCGGAATTGCTGATTGGATTTCATCACAACACGCCAGACAACACATTACCTATCATCTGGTTCGATGAACCTGGTGGCGTGCCGTGGAACCCGATCTTTCGACGCTATCCGAAGTTGGCATGGTGATCTCATGAAAGACGCGACGCTGAACCCTTTTAACATCACAAAGGCAGTAGATTTTTCAGACCAGGAAATAAATGACTACTGGGTCGACATTTCCTCAGGAGATGGCTTCACAGGGTTGGCGAAACCGACATCTCCGATGCCTATGCTGATCCTTGGTGGTAAAGGGAGTGGAAAGACCCATCTAATGCGATATTTTTCATATCCTCTCCAGTGCATTCGGCATAAGAAAGATGTAATCGGCGGAATAAAGAACGATAAATACATCGGTGTGTACCTTAGTACCTATATAAACAAATCGTTGCCAAATTTGGCAGCAAATCTCAAGCTGCGGCAGCGGTGGAGAGTTGGGGGACGATGTGGAGTTCCTTGAGTTTGAGGCCGAGCGTCATGACCTGCTTGCCG
>Ga0302324_100017449_pt1 | contig 14226 bp, 6 predicted proteins | sample Palsa_T0_1_FD_201949 | JGI IMG/M metagenome (GOLD analysis project Ga0302324, IMG submission 201949) | Peat permafrost microbial communities from Stordalen Mire near Abisko, Sweden - Palsa_T0_1 | ecosystem: Environmental > Terrestrial > Soil > Palsa > Peat permafrost | place: Sweden: Abisko... | reverse complement strand
CATATCTCTTGCACCACCAACGACATCCTTTGCGCCACCGACGACATCCTTTGCGCCACCGACGACATCCTTTGCCGCACCGGCGAAGCGGCCCAAGTGCCGCTGCAGGTCACGCCTGCATACCTGTGCCCTCTGGAAACCGAGCACCCCGAAACCAACTGCAACGTACACGGGCTCTTCCAGGGTTTTAACAACCTTGCCGAAGTTCGCGTCTGCCATAGCTGGAGCGTACCGCTGGCGGGACCGGTCCCCCTGCTACGCTCGGGATCTTTGATGGGCCCAGAGTTGACCGCGCCTGGCGTGGTGGCGGTGGTCGTGGCCAGCGGTCCCACGCCGTGGTTGGACGAGGCATTGGTTTCGCTCGCGGCGCAGGACTACCCCAACTTGTCGGTGCTGGTGATCGACGTCGGTGGCGACGATGCGATTGAGGCCAGGGTCGCGGCGATGCTGCCCGAGGCGCACCTAGCTCGAATGCCTGCGGGGACAGGGTTTGCAGACGCGGCGAACAAAGGGCTCGAAATGGTCGAGCAAGTCGCGCACGTCCTGATCTGCCACGACGACGTCGTGCTCGAGCCGGACGCCGTCCAGCTCCTCCTGGAGGAGGCCTACCGCAGTAATGCAGGCCTGACTTGCCCGAAGTTCGTCATGTGGGACGCTCCTGACCGCCTTGCATCGGTCGGGATGGGTGCAGACCGGCTGGGTGTCGTCCACCAGCTCGTCGAACCGGGTGAGCTGGACCAGGGCCAGCACGATGCGGCCCGGGAGGTGTTCTTAGCGCCGAGCGGTGCGGTCCTCGTGCGCACGGACCTGTGGCGGGCGCTCGGCGGCTTCAACCCCGGCGCTGGTCGCCCGGGTGAGGACCTGGACCTGTGCTGGAGGGCGCAGCTTGCCGGTGCCCGCGTGGTGGTGGCTCCCCAGGCGCGTGCCCGTCATCTGGAGGCCAGGTCGAAGGGTCTCCGGTCTGACGGCGCGGGCAACCCACTGCCCAAACGGGACGACATGAGCACCCTGAGCGAGCAGCACCGGCTGCGCACTCTTTGGACCTGTTACAGCGCCCGGTACCTCTTCTTGGTTGTCCCGGTGGTGGTTGCCTTCACCTTCGCGGAATCGCTCTGGGCGTTGTCGCACCGTAAATCCGCTCGGGATGCGCTCGGGCCCTTTGCGGCCCTCGTCGGGTCGGTGCGGGCGCCACGGTCCCTGTGGGCTGCCCGTCGCCACACTCAGCGGCTTAGGCGTGTGAGTGACCGGGTGCTGTGGAAGGCCCAGAGCAGGGGTAGTGCTCGACTTCGCACCCTGGTCCGCCTCAGGCTCGAAAGAGGCCACGAGCTTGCTTGGGCCGCAGCAAGGGCGGCCGCTGTTCTCGAGGGTAGGAGCACGACCGACGGCGTCGCCGGGGTCGCAGGCGACGGGGCGGCGAGCGCTGGGGGGGAGGTTCGGGACAGAGCGCGCGAGGTCGACCATGCCGGGTTTGCGGAGCCCGCTAAGGCGAAGCGGCCTGCGCTAGCCGGCGCTGCTCTCGCCCGGCCCGTCCGGACCAACTGGAGGTACACCGCGGCAACAGCCTGCGCCGTCGTCCTGGCGCTCTTCATCGGTTCGCGCAACGTCCTGTCCCAGCCGTTCCCTCTCGTCGGTCAGCTGCCGTTCCTAACTGGCGGCGTCGGGTCCTGGTGGCACGAGTGGTGGTCGGGCCTGGGCCCAGGAGGCCTGGGTGGTTCGTCCTTCGCACCGCCGGGGCTCCTTTTCATGGGGCTCATCGGTGCCGTCTCGTTCGGCTCGACCAACTTTGCGTTGCATGTCCTGGTCCTTGGGCCGCTGGCGCTCGGGCCGCTCGGGATCTATTTCGCGGCGCGGCGCTTTGGCTCGCAGCGAGGCCGGCTCGCAGCCACTGTGATCTACGCAGCTTTGCCGATCCCGTACAACGCCCTGTCCCAGGGCCATTGGGCGGGTCTCATCGGTTATGGGGCGTCCCCGTGGCTTCTCGGCGGGCTCTGCCAGTTGGGCGGCCAGGCCCCGTACCGCTTCACCCACTGGGACGGCGCATGGGCCAGGTTGATCTCCCTGGGCCTGCTGGTCGCCTTGGCAGCATCTCTTGTCCCCGCCATGTTGCTGCTGCTGCCGATCATCGGCCTCGCGCTCCTCGTCGGTTCGCTCCTGACCGGCCGCCACCAGGGTGGGGTCAGGTTCCTGTTCGCATCGCTGATAGCGACGGCAGTGGCGTTCGTCGGCCTCTTGCCGTGGTCCGTTGGGCTCCTCCGCCGGACAACGGCGCTCTTGGGCTCGCCTTCCGGGCCGGCACATGCCCTTTCCGTGAGCCAACTGCTCCGCTTGCAAACCGGGCCTTTTGGAGGGGGAGCGCTTGCATGGGCGGTCGTCGCTGCCGCGGCGGTGCCGCTGTTCATCGGGCGCTCTTGGCGCATGGCGTGGGCGGCAAGGCTATGGGTCGTCGCGTTCACGTGCCTGTCACTGGCGTGGGCCGGGTCGAGAGGGTGGTTCCCTATGCCACAGCTCGAGCTCGTACTGGCGCCCGCCGGAGCGGCGCTCGCCCTTGCCGTGGCGGTCGGAGCGGCCGCGGTAGAGGTGGACCTGTCCGGTTTTCGTTTTGGGTGGCGGCAGTTCGCGCCGGCGTTTGGGGTATTGGCGGTCGTGGCCGCCTCGCTCCCGTTCCTGTCGTGGGTGGGAGGAGGTCAGTGGGGCCTGCCAGCGTCCGGCGCCGAGGCGTCTTTTGCGTTCCCTTCCGGTTCGCCAGGCGGCGACTACCGGGTCCTGTGGGTTGGCGCTGCTGGGACGATCCCACTCGCGCAGCAAGGGACGTCAGGAGACGTGGCCTTTGCTACATCGCTCGATGGGCTGCCCTTGGCTAGCCAGCAGTGGGCACCGGACGACGAGGGCAACGCCCAGCTCGTAGCCCAGGATCTGCGTTGGGCCGAGGGGAACGAGACGACCGCTCTCGGCCACTTGCTCGCCCCGTTGGCGGTCCGCTACGTGGTCGTGCCGCTTGGGAGTGCGGCCACCAACCAAGCCGACCTCCCGGTCATCGAAGCGCTGGCGCGACAGGTCGACCTGCTACCCGTGGGGACTGACTCGTCATACCGGGTCTTCGACAACGCATCATGGGTGCCTCTTTTCTCGGTGATCGCGGCGAGCGCGCCGTCCGGAGGGGTCCCGCCGCAAGTTCCCGAGCCGGCCTGGACGGCGGCTAACAAGCTGCAACAGTTGGATCTTGCGGCGGCTCTCCAGCTGCCGGTCGGGGGCTCCGATGGCCGCTCTTTCACCGTGGCCGCCCGCCCGCCGTCGCTCCAGGTCTACGGGGCCGTGCCGGCGCGGGCGTGGCGGCTCCGTGCCAACGGCCATGTAGTCGCTGGGACGGCCACCCTGGGAGGGGGAACTGCATGGGCGTTGCCGGTGGGCAACGACGACGTCGCGCTCAGCCGGTCGGGCCCGCTCGGGCAGCAGTTGGCCGACGTTTTATTGCTGCTCGGCTGGGGCGTCGCCCTTTCGGCGGCCTTCCACCGGTTGCGTGCAAGGTGGGGGGACCAACTCACGGTGGCCAGCCTCGAGCTCGGCCCACCGAGCGCGGACGTCTCGGAGATCGATTGGTCCGAGGTGCTGGACGGGCAGAGCGTTGGCTGACGCGAGACGTCTCGTAGTGTTGGCCGCCCTGACATCGGTCCTGGTGGCGGGATTAGCGCTGGGCGACACCGGTGCCGCCGGCCGCTCGGCTCAGGCAGCCGACCTGGAAGCCCCGAGCCAGGCCCCAACCATTGCCTTGTCCTCTTCGTGGTTTTGCGCCGGAGCGACCGTGTCCAACGGCGGCACCGCCCCCGGTGAGCTGGTCTTTGCCAACGCCGGCAGTGAGAGCCTTACCGGGTCCGTCAGGCTCGTGTCCCATAGCGGCCGCGTCGAGAACCTGAGCGTCACTGTCCGGGCCGGGGCGACCAGCACCCTCGAGGAGCAGTTCCCAAGCGTCCACGGGGGGCCGGGGGCGCCGTGGGTCGGCGCCTTGGTCACCCTTTACGGCGGGACGGCGAGCGTAAGCCAGCTGGTGAGGACCCCCGAGGGCGTTTCCAGCCAACCGTGTGCCTCGTCGGCGGCAACGAATTGGTACTTCGTTGATGGCGAGACGCTGCGCAACGCCACCGAAGAGATCTCCCTGCTCAACCCCTACCCGGAGGTCGCAATTGCCGACCTCTCGTTCACTACCGAGTACGGCCAGGAACGGCCAGTCGTATTCGAGGGCGTAGTCGTCCCAGCCGATGGGCTGACGGTCTTGAACCTCGGGAGCCACCTGCGAAGGCGAACACGAATTGCCGTGACCGTTAGCGTGCGCACCGGCCAGGTAGTTGCCTTCCAGACCGAGCTGGTGACCCCGCCGCCGCCGGGTGCACCACTTGTTGGGAGCAACGGCGGGCTCAACCCGGCGTCCGCCGTCGCTGGCGCCACGCTGACGCTCGGCTCGAGCGAGCCATCGACCTCGTGGTTTTGGCCAGAAGGCGCCGACGGCGGTGGGTTGACCGAGAGCTACGTGTTCTATAACCCCGGAGGGCGCGCAGCCACGCTGAGCCTGAGCCTTATCTCTCGGGGCGCCGGCGGTGGCCTGGGTAGTGCGACAGAGCTGACCGTTGCCCCCTACGCCACGGCGACAGTCACGACCAACGGCCAGCCATGGGCTCTCCCGGGTGTCGCGTATGCCGCGCATCTCGTGAGCACCAATGGGGTACCTGTCGTGGCGGAGCGGTACCTGGTCGGGTCTTCACCCTCGTCGGAGCGCGGCCTTGGCGTGCTGCTGGGCCAGGACCAACCGGCTAACAGTTGGCTGCTCCCCGCGAGCCCGGCGCTGGCGATCAGCAAGATGGCGCGCGCCACGACAGCACCCGCCCCGCTGTCGCCTCTGGCGCTGCCCGAGCGAGTGTTGTTCCTCGTGGACCAGGCGCTCGCCGGCCTGGTGGCCAGCGCCATGGCCGCACAACCATCGGGCCAGCTCTGGCTCGAGGCGTTGGACCGGGGCCCGAAGACGGCAGTGATCGTGGTCGGATCGATCGTGCGGGGCAAGCTCGTCGCACTGCCCGGCACGCGCCCGCTCGTAGTACCCCCGGGGGAGCGAGACGGGATATTGCTGCCTGCTACGGCTTCAGGCCACGCGCTCGTCGTCTCGAGTTCGCAGGCAGTGCTCGTCGAGCAGGACTGGTATGGCTACCAGCCGGCAACCGCCATGAGCCTGTCGCCGGCGGTACGGCTCGGCTAGTTGTCGCCCGGCTTTGGCGTGACCGCCGCCCATCCAGATTGCAACGGCGGCGGGGGTGCGCCAGTGGTGATCGGCGCTTCTGCCGGGAAGGCGCCGGGGTCGCCGTGGTTGGCACCGTTGCCGGCATTGACGAAGGTCGGGACACCGACCTGGTCGTGAACGGGGCGCCCGTAAGCCTGGTCCACAAGGCGGGAAACCTCGGCGCCGTCGATTGTCTCTCGCTGGATCAGGGCCTGAGCAATCGCCGCCAGGCCGCGCTGGTGCTCCCGGAGAAGCCGCAGGGCGCGTGATTCCTGGTCGCGGAGGATCCGCTCGACCTCTTCGTCGATCACCCGGGAGGTCACGTCGCTGTAGTCGCGAGTGTGCATGAGGTCGTCGCCCAGGAAGACCTCGCCCCCGTTGCCCCAGGCCATCGGCCCGACGCGCTCGGACATGCCGAACTCGCGCACCATTTTGCGCGCCATCTCGGTCGCCCGCTGCAAGTCGTTGGAACCCCCGGTCGACAAGGTCCCGAAGATGAGCTCCTCGGCACAGCGGCCGCCCATCATTACGCAGAGCGCGTCCTCGATGTACTCGCGCCAGTAGGTGTGGCGCTCTTCGATCGGGAGCTGCTGGGTTACACCGAGCGCCATGCCGGTGGGCAGGATCGTTACCTTATGGACGGGATCTGCGTCCGGGAGAATGTAGGCCAGGACTGCATGGCCCCCCTCGTGGTAGGCGGTCGCCATTTTTTCCTTTTCGGAGAGCACGGTGGACTCGCGCCGCTGGCCCATCAGGACACGGTCGCGTGCTGCGTCGAAGTCCATCATCGCGACCGAGGAACCACTGCGACGGACCGCGTGCAGGGCGGCCTCGTTCACAAGGTTTGCGAGGTCGGCACCGCTCATCCCCGGAGTTCCACGAGCGACCACCATGAGGTCGACGTCGGGCCCGATCCGTTTGTCTTTGCAGTGGACCTTGAGGATCGGCAGTCGCTCTTCGAGGTCGGGGAGCGGCACGACGATCTGGCGGTCGAAGCGGCCGGGACGGAGCAACGCCGGGTCAAGGATGTCGGGCCTGTTGGTCGCCGCCATCATGACTATGCCCTCGGTCGCCTCGAAGCCGTCCATTTCGGCCAGCATCTGGTTGAGGGTCTGCTCCCTTTCGTCGTGGCCGCCACCGAGCCCAGCCCCACGCTTGCGCCCGATGGAGTCGATCTCATCGACGAAAATGATCGCCGGTGCCTGCTTACGGGCGCTCTGGAACAAGTCACGAACTCTCGAGGCCCCGACCCCGACGAACATTTCCATGAAGTCCGAGCCGGTTACAGACATGAACGGGACACCCGCTTCGCCGGCCACGGCCCGCGCCAGGAGGGTCTTGCCGGTGCCCGGCGGCCCGACCAGGAGGACGCCCTTGGGGATCTTGGCGCCGATCTCTTTGAAGCGACTGGAAGAACGCAGGAAGTCGACGACCTCCCGGATCTCCATCTTGACCCCCTCATAGCCAGCGACGTCAGCGAAGGTGGTCCGCGGTCGTTCGGTCGTGTACACCTTGGCCCGGCTCCGGCCGATCGACATGATCCCGCCCATCTGGCCCTGGGCGCGCCTAGCCATCCAGAAGATGAAGACAAGTATCAACGCACCGAGGAAGATGTCCGGTAGCAGGCTCACCAGGAGGCTTTCGCCAGGCGTCGTGAACGAGAGGCTCTTGCCGGCAGTAAGGTACTTGCTGAGAGTGGTGAACTCTTGCGGGTCGTAACCTCCCGGAGGGCCCTGGGTGTCGAAGCTCGTGCCGTTGGGCCCCACGAAGGTGATCGCCCCGGTGTTGCTGTTCACTTGGGCCTTCGTGACCTCGCCGTGCTCGAGCTCGGTAAGGAACTGGCTGTAGCTGACGCTTGGGCTCGACTGCTCGGACATGACGCTGGACACCAGCACGGCCAAGACAACAACGCCAAGCAGCACCATCAAGGCCCAGCGCCAGGACCGGTCGGGGCCCGTGCCAGGTTGCGCGCCGTTCTGCCGGTCGGGCGGGCGCGACCTCATGTCCCCGGGTTGCCGGCTCATATCGCAGCAATCCTAGGGCGATGGCGAGCTATGCCGGGGCCCTCGTGTAGTTTCGAGCTGTGAACATTGCTAGCTGTGCTCGTCCTGGCTGCGCCAAGGCACCCGCCGCCTGGCTCGCGTACGACTATGGAGCTCGCTGCGCCTGGCTTGATGACCAGGCCGACGACGGGACGGGCAAGGTAGGGCGCTGGCCGCTCTGCGAGCGTCACGCCGACAACCTGAGGGTGCCGAGGGGCTGGTTCTGCGTCGACCGGCGGGGAGCCCCGTTCGTCACTGCCGCAGTCGGCCTGGACACCTCAGGCGGTCAGGGCGGCCGAGATGGAGCCGTGCCAGGTGAAGGCGGTCCAGATGGTGGAAGCCTGGATGGTGAGGCCGGCGAGGCTCAGCAGCCCGGGCGGGGGCGGCGCACCTCGGCGGCTCGCTTGACGGCCATCCTCTGACCCAGCAGCTAAAAGGGCGAAATCGCGGCCAAAAGTCGCCGAACGCCTAAAGCTCCCCACATGGAAATGCCGATGCAGTCGCTAGCCGTCCTCCGATCTCGCACGGGGTGACCCGCGGGTGGCCGGCAGTCAACCCCAGGCGAGACAGGGAGCAGGTCCGGATGAAGTGTCCTAATTGCCAGACAAGAGAGCTAGTAGTAATCGAGATGGTCGTTAGCGGCGAGCAGGTGGCTCTGCATAGCTGTTCTTCTTGCGACCTTCGCTGGTGGGAAACGCGAGATGGCTTGCTCTCGCTGGCCCGGGTACTGGACCTGGCGACTACGCGCTGATCGTCACGGCGCCCACCCGCTGATCGCACCGCGCCTACGCGCGGATCGGCACGGCTCGCTTGCCAGAGGGCGCTCGTACTGCCATGTCTTCCGGAGGGCGGCCGCACAAGTAAGAATGGCCTCACAATGACCTATGCGGACGAGGGGGCTGTCTCGTCGCCGTCGGCGGGCGATGGTGACGGCCGGGGCGACCTCCACAAGGGCGGCGACCTCCACAAGGGCAATAGCGGGACCGCTGACGCCAAAGCGGTCGATGTCGAGTTGGGCGAGGCCGAAGTGGTCGACGGCGCAACGGCCAACGTCGAGGTGGTCGATGCCGAAGCGGTCGATGCCGAAGCGGTCGACGGCGCAACCGCCTCCGCCAAGGCGGCTGACGGCGAAGCCGTAGACAGGCCCTCCTCTAAGGTCGCTGCCTGGTTCGAACGAAAAGTGCGGCTTCTCGGCCAACCAGAACCGCTCGTCACCTTGGCGGTGGTGTGCGTATGCGTCGGGTTCATCTTCTGGCAGTTCGAGCCCTCGAAGCTCTTTCTCAACACGACCATCTCAGGTGGTGACACGGGGGCGCACGTGCTGTTGCCGTCGGTCGCAGAACACCAGTGCCTGACCCACTTCCGCCTCACCTGTTGGACTTCTTCCAACTGGGACGGGTTCCCGGCGGTTACGTTCTATTTCCCGCTCCCCATATACAGCGTAGTCGCATTGGCGCAAGTATTGGGCTACAACGTCGCCTTCAAGCTTTGCACGGCTGCGCCAATGATCTTGATGCCAGTGGCGGCGTGGTTGATGGGCCGTATTGCCAGGGCGCCCTTCCCGATCCCTGCAGTGTTGGCGATCGCCACAGTCCCCTATATTTTCCAGACCGATTTTTCGATCTACGGGGGAAATATCGCGTCCACGCTGGCTGGCGAGTTTGCCTTTGCCTGGAGCCTTTGGTTCGCCCTCGTATTTTTTGGCTTCGTCATGCGCGGACTTCAGACCGGGCGCTACCGGGCCTGGGCGGCGGTGATGTTGGCCTGCTCGTTCATGTCGCATATCGACCCGGCCATGTTCGCCGGGGCCGGCGCGCTCGTTTTAATAGTCACGTACGCCATACGCAACCGCGATTGGGTGGGAGCGTTCTGGTGGTCGCTGCCGAGCTTAGTCGTCGGAGGGTTTCTGGCTGCGTGGTGGGCCCTGCCGTTCTATATCCGGTTCCCCTACGTGACGGACATGGGTTACACGCGCAACACGGCTTTTTTGAGCACCTTGTTCCCGAGCGGGTACACCTGGCTGTTCGTCCTCGGGGGGATGGGCGCCGTACTATCCATAGCGCGCCGCCGGCGCATGGGGGAGTTCCTCACCATCATGGCGCTCCTGTCGGTTTTCGCGTTCCGCTACATGCCTCAGAGCATCTTGTGGAACAACCGGGTGCTGCCATTTTGGTTCTTGTGCCTTTACCTGCTGAGCGGGCTGGCGTTGGCCGAGCTTTACGCCATCATGGTGGAGCGCACGACGAACTTCATGGTCACGTTGCGTGCCGCCCTGCTCCCGGCCCCGTTGTTGGTCCTGGTAGTTGCTCTTGTCTGGGTCGGCTTCCCGCTGCAGATTTTGCCGGGCCAGGACAATACCAGTAACGCCAACCACGAGTTCCTCGGCGTGCCGTCCACTGCGATTTCTTATGTTCCCGGCTGGATAGGTTGGAACTACAGCGGCTACCAGTACGAGTGCCCTCCCAGCCCCGGGAAATGCGACCCCGACGACATCAAGTCGCGTTGGCCTGAGTACACGCAAATTCTCAAGCACTTAGGCGCAGTCTCCAAAACGTATGGCTGCGGCGAACTCATGTGGGAGTACCAGTCCCAGATGAACGACTACGGCACCCCTGACGCGCTCACGATCCTGCCGTATTGGACAAACGGCTGCATCGATTCAATGGAAGGCCTCTACTACGAGGCGTCGGCCACTACCCCGTTCCATTTCTTGGACCAGAACGAGCTTTCCCTGCAACCTTCCAACCCGATGGTCGGCCTGCCCTACGGGAGCGCGCCGAACGTCACCCTCGGTGTCGAGCACCTGCAGATGCTCGGGGTGAAGTACTACATGGCGCTGAACACCGCGATCCAAAAGCAGGCGGACGCCGACCCCTCGCTCAAGTTGATCTCGACGTTCGGGCCTTTCGCGATCAACTACACCGGCAATACCGCCCCGGACCCAACCGGCACCGTGGAGCAGTACTGGAAGCTCTACCTGGTACTCAACTCGCCCCGTGTCCACCCCTTGGCAGACCAGCCGGTAGTCATGGAGGGCCTCAACAATTCGGCCCAGCCCAAGTACTTGAAGGTGATGGACACCTGGTACCTGAACCCGAGCGCCTGGAATGTCTACCTTGCAGCTGCCGGCCCCTCCAATTGGGCACGGGTCCCTTACGACGACACCAACGTGCCGGTTAAGCCCGAGCCAAAGACCACGGTCAGCGACATCGTCGAGCACAACTCTTCTATCAGCTTCAACGTCAGCCGAGTCGGGGCCCCGGTCGTGGTAACGATCTCGTACTTCCCCAACTGGCACGTCTCGGGGGCCGAAGGCGTCTACCGGGTCAGCCCCAACCTGATGGTCGTTGTCCCGACCTCCCACCACGTCAGCCTTTCGTATGGGTACACCCCCGTCGACTTCGAGGGCTACGCCCTGACGTTGCTGGCCCTGGTCGGCCTCTTGTTCCTGGTCCGGCGCCCACTGGCGCCCGTGGCTGCGGTGCGCCGTCCTGGGCTCGGGCAACGCCTCGAGGTTTTGGGCGCCATCGGGGGGACACCCGCGCGCCCACAAGGTCCTTGGCAACCCACCGGTGGCCCTGGGACGACGCCGTACTGGCCCGCCCACAGCTCGAGTGCTCCCTGGCCCGGCTCACCCGAGGAGGTACCGGTCCGCAACGGTGACGGTGCCACCCATCCCAACGGCGCCACTACTCCTGGTACCGCTCCTACCAACGGGGACGGCGCTACCCCGACACCACATTGGGTGGCAGGACCGGCCGAGGCGCAATGGGAGCCGCCCCCTTCCCCAACAGCTCCCGCCGCCGTCCCCACTGGTCATACAGCCCCTGCAGCGGAGCCTTCTCCGGAGGACTGAGGCGGCCCGGAGGTGAACACCGGCCGTCGTGTTTGTTAGCTTGTGAGGACCGGCTCCGGAGGGATTTGCGGGTATGGGCTCACTAGACGACATCTTCAAGGCTTACGACATCCGAGGTGTCGTGCCAGACCAGCTCAACGCGGAGCTGGCGAAAAAGATCGGTACCGCCTTCGCGGTCTTCGCAAAGAGCCCGAGCATCGTCGTTGGCCGCGACATGCGACCGTCGGGTGTCGAGCTGGTGGCCGCGTTCACCGAGGGAGCGACCGCTGCAGGCGTAGACGTGGTCCTTTTAGGCCTCACCTCGAGCGACGAACTGCTCTATGCGTCCGGCGCGCTTGGTTCGCCGGGCGTCATGTTCACCGCCTCGCACAACCCAGCTCGCTACAACGGCATCAAGCTCTGCCTGGCGGGGGCAAGGCCCGTCGGTGTCGAGTCCGGCCTGGTCGACATCCGTGATGCAATCGAAGTCGGCGACCTCCCAACTGTCGGCGAGGCGGCGCGGGGCACGGTGAGCCAGCGCGACGTGCTGGCCGATTACGCCGCCAAGGTCCGCAGCTTCGTCGACCGGGACGCTTTGTTGCCGCTGCATGTGATAGCGGACACAGCCAACGGTATGGGCGGGCTCGTGGTCCCGGCGGTCTTCGAGGGCCTGCCTTTCGACCTGGAGATCCTTTTCCCCGAACTGGACGGCAATTTCCCCAACCACCCTGCCGACCCGATCCAGCCGGCCAACCTGGTCGACCTGCAAGCGAAGATCCTCGAAACAGGGGCGGATGTAGGCCTCGCTTTTGACGGTGATGCCGACCGCTGCTTCCTCGTGGACGACAAGGCCCAACCCGTGAGCGGGTCGACGACGACAGCCATTGTCGCAAAGGCGATGTTGGAGAAATACCCCGGGTCGACGATCCTTTACAACCTGATTTGCTCCAAAGCGGTGCCTGAGGTGATCCGTGAGAACGGGGGCATCCCGGTTATGACCAGGGTCGGCCATTCGTACATCAAAGCCCTCATGGCTGATACGGGAGCTGCCTTCGGCGGGGAGCACTCCGGGCATTACTATTTCCGTGACAATTACAGGGCTGATTCCGGGTCGATCGCAGCTCTTGTGGTGCTGGAGGTCATTTCGAAAGCGGGGATGCCTCTTTCCGAGCTGCGCCGCCCCTTTGACCGCTACGCCATGTCAGGCGAGATCAATACCGAAGTGAAGGGGAGCCCTGCTCGGGTGATCGATGCGGTGGGCGTGTATTTTGCCGCCGAGCACCCAGAGGGGGACCAGTCACGCCTTGACGGCCTGACCGTGGATTTTGGGGACTGGTGGTTCAACGTCAGGCCTTCCAACACCGAGCCGCTTGTGCGGCTGAACGTCGAGGCGGCCGACCGTGCAAGCTGCGATGCTCATACTGAAATGGTGCTTTCGCTAATAACAGGACGGTCGTAGCCGTGGCCCTTGACCCTTTGCTCGTCGAGATCCTCGCCTGCCCCCAGGACAAAGGACCTCTCCTGTACTTCGCTGACGAGGATGGCCTCTACAATCCTCGGCTGCACCGCCGGTACCTGATTAAAGATGGTATCCCTGACATGCTCATCGAGGACGCCGAGGACGTAACCGACGCCGAGCACGAGCGGTTGATGGCTAAGGCCGCCGCCGACGGGGTCAAGCCCAATTTTGAAGTTCCCAAACAAAAGGAGGCCTAGTTGCCCCCCGCAGAGCGCGAAATACTCGACACCGATGGGATGTTCGAGCTGGCTGCGGCGTTCCCAGAGCAGGTATCGGAAGCATTTGCCGCTTCCAGTTCGATCACCGGGTTGCCAAACCGGGAGGAAATCGAAAACGTAGTTGTCATCGGTATGGGCGGCAGCGGCATATCCGGCGACGTGCTCCAGGCCATCGCTGCCCCGCTCCTTCCTGTCCCGGTTACGGTTGTGAAGGGCTACGAATGCCCCCACTTCGTGGGGGAGACTTCACTGGTGTTCGCGGTCTCCGCCTCGGGCGGCACGGAGGAGACGATCGAAGCAGCTTCGGACGCAGCCTTGGCGGGGGCCAAGATGGTCGTCGTCACCAGCGGGGGAGAGCTTGCGACCCTGGCGGGAGCGTGGCGCGCCCCGGTCATTGATGTGCCACCGGTGGCCTGGCCACGGGCCGCCTTCGGTTCGATGGCCGTGCCCTTGATAGTGGTCCTGTGGCGGATGGGCTTCTTGCCGGGGGCGGACCTGTGGATCGAACGAGCGGTCACACAGTTGCGGCACCGGCGCGACCAGTTCGTCCGGTTGGGGCCAAGCTCCGAGCCGGCAGCCGTCGCCCGCAGCATCGGGACCAGCGTGCCTTTGGTCCACGGTGGCGGGGCGGTGGGTGCCGCCGCTGCCCAGCGCTGGAAGACCCAGGTCAACGAGAACGTCAAGCGTCTCGCCTTTTCCAGCACTCAGCCCGAGCTGTGCCACAACGAGGTTTGCGGGTGGGCTCAGAGCTCGAAGGAGATCGCGGGGTTGATGAGCCTCGTGATGCTCCGCCACGACAGCGAACACCCTCAGGTCGGGCGCCGTTTCGAGATCACCGCGGACCTCATCCGGCCTTGGGTGGCCAATGTCGTCGAGGTGCGCGCCCAAGGTGAAGGTGAGCTGGCTCAGTTGCTCGACCTCGCATACTTCGGGGACTACGTCTCACTCTGGATGGCCGCCGATGCTGGCATCGACCCCGGCCCGATCGAGGTCCTGATGTGGATGAAACGCCAGCTTGCGGGGCGGACCGGCCCCCCGGGTGGCACCGGCACGCTGTAACCAAATGACCAGGCCAGCGCCGCCGTTCCACCACCCGTCTTGGTGGGGCAGCCCGCTAGGGGTCGGCAGCGGCCATATAGGGTAGGTATTTGGCCGTGATGACTAGGCACAGTGGGCCAACCGGCTCTTCCTCACGCATTAGAGGAGGTGACGGCCTGTGAGCACAAAGACGTCCACTCGGGGACCGATCCGCGTTGTCGTGGCCGACGACCAGGCGCTCTTCCGTCGCGGTCTTACCGTAGTGCTCTCGGTAAGCGAGGACATCGAGGTGGTAGGGGAAGCCTCCGACG
>Ga0302324_100017447_pt1 | contig 14227 bp, 15 predicted proteins | sample Palsa_T0_1_FD_201949 | JGI IMG/M metagenome (GOLD analysis project Ga0302324, IMG submission 201949) | Peat permafrost microbial communities from Stordalen Mire near Abisko, Sweden - Palsa_T0_1 | ecosystem: Environmental > Terrestrial > Soil > Palsa > Peat permafrost | place: Sweden: Abisko... | reverse complement strand
TGCCTGACTTTGCCTTCAGGCCGCGTTGTGGGCTTCGTCCTTGTAGCGGATCACTGCATCCGCCTGGGGACCTTTTTGCCCTTGGACGATGTCGAACTCCACATCATCGCCCTCTTTCAGGGTCTTGTATCCGTCCAGCTGAATTGATGAATAATGAACGAATACATCAGGGCCGTCATCGCGTCCGATGAATCCATAGCCCTTCGCGTTGTTAAACCACTTGACCTTCCCTTTGTACTGAGCCACAGCTTCCTGCTTTCTTGCCACCGAGCATGGGGTCTCCGGCGAGCCGGGGTAACAGGGGAATGCTCGCTGGTAATAGCTAAGACGCAATTTTCTCCCGAAAGGTTGATTTATTCGTGAAGAAGAAATTCCACGAAATGGGACAGGCTATCTGTTGAACAGATGAACAGATGAGATGGCTCGCGAGGAACACTCGCGCCCCTAAGCGTCACGCGATTCCGCGTTTCCGGGATTTATCGGTTTATTTCTTGCGTTTCTTGGTGTTCAGGCGGGAATAGAGAAGCACGCTGGTAAGGGTTTTTCCGTCAAGGATCGCCCCTTTTTCAATCATCTTGATCGCGTCAGACAACTTCACCAGGCGGAATTCAATCTGCTCGTCGTCCTCAGGATGCGCGTCTCCCGCCATTAAACCCTCTGCCACAAACACCTTCATCGACTCGCCCAGAAACCCAGGGCTGGCGTAGTACTCCACCAGCGGCCGCCACTTTTTTGCCGCATAGCCTGTCTCTTCAGCCAGCTCGCGTTTTGCCCCAACGAGCGCGTCCTCGCCTGGTTCGAGCTTTCCCGCCGGCAACTCCCATAGGTACTGGTTGGCCGCATGGCGGTACTGCCGCTCGATCACGATCCACGGATTCTTTTTGCTCTTTGAGCTGTCCACGGCCAGGATTACCACGCTGCCATTGTGCCGGATCACGTCACGCTCGCTGTGCTTGCCGCCCGGCTCAATCAGTTTGTCGTGTCGTACTTTGAACAGCGGGCCCTGGTACACCACCTTGGACGAGAGCACCTCCGCCTTCTCGACCTCAACTTCTACCGACGATGCCTTCAGGCTCTTTGGCTTCGAACGCTTGCCCTTCTTCGGCGCTTTTTCCTTTTCGGCTTTCACGGCTTTCGCGGAAACCTTAACAGTTTCCTTCGCGGCAGCCTTCTTCGCGCCTTTTTTCTTGTCCGCCATCGGGAACTCTCCTTCACCATCGGTGAAAGAAAAGTATACCCATCCCTGCTGCTCCGGCCCGTATCCGATTCGCAAAACGAAGCTTGGTCCTGGATTGGCGCCCCACGAGGGCCTGGTTCTGCATCGATTCCGCACGGCGTGGCATCCTAGACAGAGCTAAATCTTTACGGCCTCCGGCGGAGTGATCGGCCACCGGCGGGTGATCGGCGCCTGGCGGGCCGATGGACTCCCGGCGGTGCGCCGGACGTCTCGAAACCCAATTGACGTTGCACCGTCGCTTGCTTCGCTCCTCTGTGGCGAAACATGGCGGCGACCCCGGCACTAACCATTGCGGCAATCCCGCGATGACAAGCAATCACGATTGTCCGGAAGTGACCGACTTGCCGAACGTAGACTGCCTCCCCATCACCGCTGTGCCAGGCTTGCACAGGCTGTTTCTCGATTTCTGCTCGGGTCAGCCGGGAGCGAGACCGTATTACGCGGCACTGCCCCCCAACTCCGCATGGCAAGCCCGTCCGGCGGTTCCCGCGCACTGGCCGCAGATGATCGATCTCCTTGCCGCACAGAATCCCTCGCCCTCCGCGGCTCCTGCCCTCGATGCTCTGCGAGCCGGTGCAGGCACTGTCGTCACAGGACAGCAAGTTGCCCTCTTCGGCGGTCCGCTGTTCACGCCCCTTAAAGCCGCCACAGCGATTGCCCGCGCCCGCCAGGGTACTGCGTACGGCTCTCCCCATGTCGCTGTTTTTTGGCTGGCAACTGAAGACCACGACTTTGAGGAGATCAATCACGTCGTCTTCCCCGCGCGCAGAGAACTCCGCAGACTCACCTACTCGACTGCCCCTTCCACCGCCTGCCCCGTCGGCGGCATCACCTTCGACGAATCCATCACGCCGCTGGTCGACGCAGCCTGGGAGCTGCTCGGCGCTTCCGACGCCATGGACGCTCTCGCCGCTGCCTACCGGCCGGGAAACACCTTTGCCGAGGCCTTTCGGGAGTTCTACGCCCAAGCGTTCGGTGCGCAGGGCCTGCTGTTGCTCGATGCCGGGGGCAGGGAAGTGCACAGGCTGGGCGCGCCTGTTCTCCGCGCCGCAATCGAGCAGGCAGACGAACTCCACGCCGCGCTAATTGCGCGTGATTCCGAGCTTCAGGCCGCGGGCTATGACGTTCAGGTGGCCGTTACCGCCCAGTCGAGCCTGCTCTTTCTTGTGGATGAACGCGATGGGGATCGCACCGGCGCGCGGATTGCCCTCAGGCGCACGCCGCCCTCAGCCGCCGAGCCGAATGGTCTTTGGACAGCCGGCCGCCAGACTCTTTCCACCAATGAGCTGCTGGGAATTCTGGAGGCCGAGCCCGAACGGATTTCTCCTTCGGCGCTGCTTCGCCCCGTCTTCCAGGATTTCCTGCTCTCCACCTCGCTCCTCATTGGCGGACCGGCGGAGATCGCCTATTTTGCCCAGTCCGCGGTTCTCTATGAACGCATTCTCGGCCGGCTCACCCCGGTTCAGCCGCGATTTTCGGCTACGCTCATCGAGCCGGCCGTCGCCGAACTGCTGCGCAAACACGAGCTTCCCCTCGAGCGGGTATTTTCAGAAAATGCCTCTTCGCTGGCGCAACTCCTGGCCGCCCGTTCCATGCCCGTGGAAGCAAAGCGCCGCCTCGCCGCCGCCGGACAGGCCCTCGAAGCGGAGCTTGAGCCACTGCTCGCCTATTTGGGGAGTCTCGATGCCGGCTTGGGCAACTCCGCGCAGACCGCAGCCAGCAAGATGCGTTATCAGATGGACCGTCTGCGCACTCTCGGCGCCAACTTCCAGTTGCAGCGCGAGGAGTCGCTAAGCCGCCAGGCGGAGGCCATCAGCCAGGCCCTCTACCCTTCCGGCGGGCTCCAGGAACGCCTCCACGGAGCGGCCTACTACTTCGCCCGGTACGGCTTCGAGTTGGCTGAATCCCTCTCAAAACAGGCCGAAAACAACTGCCCAGGGCATACGGCTGTCTGGCTATAATCCTCGCCAGCAGAGCGGAGGATTTCGATGAAACTCTTTGCAGTTTTTCTCGCGGCGGGATTGCTGGCTGCCGTGGACGCCCCGGCCCAGAAACAGAGCCCATGCGCAATTCCCGGCAACGACAATGTCTTTCTGAATATCCAGACCATCCGCCTTTGGCCAGGCAAAGCTCCTGAAGCCAAAGGAGATGCCTGCGAAGACACTCCCACCCTCACCATCGTCAGTCCCCGCAGCGGGTCGGCCAACGATTCGGCTGTTGTCATATTCCCTGGAGGCGCCTATCGCAATCTTTCCGGGGATCTGGAAGGTGGTCAGGTGGCCGACTGGTTTGCCGCCCGGGGCTTTCGCGCCTTCATCCTCAGCTACCGCCTCACTTCGAACGGCTACGTTTTGCCCGTCCCGCTGCTTGACGCCCGCCGCGCCATCCAGATAGTTCGCGCACGCGCAGCCGACTACCACATCAACCCTAACCGCATTGTTGCCATCGGTTTCTCGGCTGGAGGCCACCTTGCCGCGCTTGCCGCGACGCAGTTTGTTCCGGGAAGCCCCGACGCAGAAGACCCCATCGACCGCGCGTCCAGTCGCCCCGACTTCCTCGTTCTCGCCTATCCCTGGATCGGCGCAATCTCCTCTGAAACCTCGCCCCAGAGCCAGAGCTACTGCGACCTCTTCAACCTAATGAAGAGTTGCGAGGCGCTGCGTGCGGCTTACTCTCCGGACCTGTTTGTCACCAAGAACACGCCGCCCACCTTCTGGTACCACACATTCAACGACCAGAGGGTACCCGTCGAGCAGGGTCTGCGCTTCTATGAGGCGCTCGTGAAAGCCGGCGTTCCGACCGAGGCGCACATCTTCGCGAATGGAGCCCACGGCAGCGGTCTGGGCAAGGGCGACGCCGCGCTCGATCAGTGGCCTGCGCTGCTTGAGACATGGCTCCGAGCCCAGGGGCTGATGACCCAGGAGCAGGCTGTAGCAAAGCCCTAACCTCGACTATCGGGCCGTTCATGATGGGCTTAAAGCTGATGGCTGAGAGCTGAAAGCTGCCCCCAAAATGAAGAAGCGGGCTACAAGCCAGAGGAGTGGAAGGACTTCCTCTGGCCGTGCAGCCCGCCGGACCCTGGACCGGGTCTAGGTGGTATCTTTAGTTTAGGCTTGTTTGGCCCGAAATCAAGTACTATTTTGGGCCAAGTCCCCAATTCGTGACTGCTGTCACACCTCGTCCCAGAATCGACCCTGCATGCGTTGACCTTGAGGGTCGGCCCCTGTTAAAAATGAGTGTTCCACCCGCGTAAAACTGGGCTATCGCCGCGTCGACCCAATACCAACATGCAAGAAATCTCACAACAACTCGGGACCCTTCTGCTCAGCGCAGTGCCGACTGTTTTGCTGTTCATTTTGCTGGTGGTTGCTTACCAGTTTTTGATTCAGGGACCGCTTGGGGCCACTCTCAAAGAGCGCCGCGCGCGTACCGACGGAGCCGTCGAAGATGCCCACAAAGCCATCACTCTCGCCGAGGAACGCGCCGCGGAGTACGCGGCCAAACTCCGGCTTGCGCGTGCCGAGGTCTACAAGGTACGCGAGCAACGCGTGAAGCAGTGGAGCGCCGAGCGTGACGCCGCTCTGGACTCGGCCCGCAAGACTGCCGGTGTAAAGGTGAGCGAAGCACGAGCGGCGCTCGAATCCGAAGCCGAGTTGGCGCGCAAGTCCATTCAGTCCTCAGCGGCTGAATTGGCCAGTCAGGTGGTGCGGGCTGTGCTGCCTGCGGTCGCCGGGGGTACCCGTTGAGAGATTTCAGCCAGCATTCGCGCTTTTTGCCTCGCATAACCCAACTCTTCTTTCTGGCCGTTCTTGCAGCGGGAATCGTCGCAGTGCCCGCCCGCCTTGCTGCGCAGCAGCAACCGGCTGCCGAGGGCGCTCCCTCTGCCGCTGGACCTCCCACGCAGCCTGCCGAGCCGGCCAACGCTGACTCCGACGAGGAGGCGCAGACCAGGGCCTTTCGGCTTGAGGGCCCGCTGGTGAAGGCGACATCTCATGCGCTTCATCTCTCGCTCGAGACGACGGCGCGCATCTTCGAATTCACCAACTTCGCAATCATTTTTCTGGCTATCGTCATCCCGCTCTTCAAGCTTTTGCCGGCTATGCTGCGCAAGCGCACCACGACCCTCACGGAAAGCCTTGAGTCCGCCCGCCAGATGACCGAAGACGCCAATGCCCGGCTCAGCGCCGTCGAAGCCAAGCTTGCCTCGATCGACGAGCAGATTGCCGCGTTTCGCGCCGAGGTCGAGCGCGAGAGCCTTGGCGACGAGGCCCGCATCAAGGCTGCACTCGAAGAGGAGCGCACGCGCATCGTTCAGTCTGCGGAGCAGGAGATCGGGCAGGCTGCTGCTCTGGCCCGTCGCGGCCTGCGTCACTTTGCCGCCGACCTGGCCATCGATCAGGCTGCCCGCGAACTCAATCTCACGGCGGAAACCGATCGCGCCCTCATCAGAGAGTTTGCCACCGGCACCGAGTTTGCCGCAGGCGCTGAGTTTGCCGCAGGCGCTGAGTTTGCTTCCGGCGCCGCAACGGGAGGGAAGAACTAGATGGCCGCCTTCGTCTCCCGCTACGCTTCGGCTTTCCTCGACGTTATTACCGCTGCCCGGCTCGACACCGTGGCGATCGACCGTCAGTTTGCCGACTTCCTGGCCACATGGAGCGGCAGCCTGGACCTCCGCGAGTTTTTCGCCAACCCCGCAATCCCGGCAGCGCAGAAAGTCTCTTTCCTCGACAAGCTGAACGCGAAGATGGGACTTCAGAAAGAGCTGCGCAATCTGCTCGCGGTGCTCATCAACAACGGCCGCATCGGCGAGGTTGCAGAAGTCGCCGCGGCCTATCGCAAGCTCCTCCAGGACCAGCTCGGCATTCGTCAGGCAGAAATTGTCACCGCGCGCGAGCTGGATGCGACGGAACGCACAGCACTGTTCGCAACCGTCGGCAAGCTGGCCGGCGCGCGCATTGAAGCAAGTTTCAAGTTGGATAAGTCCATCCTCGGCGGAACCGTGGTGCGCATCGGCTCCACGGTCTACGACGGCTCCGTCCGGGGACGGCTGGACAGGTTAAAGGAAGCGCTAGTCGGTGGTTAGTGGTTAGTGATCAGTGATCAACTTTTTGCCGAGCAGCGGTCGGCAATTTCGGGGTAAACAGTTGGAAGTCGATGATGAGGAGAGTCAAGGAACGGAGCTCGGTGGCTGGCAAACTGACCACTGATCACTAATCACTGACCACTCGAAGGAACGCAAATGGCTCAGATCAAGGCAGACGAGATTACACAGCTTCTTCGCGAGCAGATCGCGAATTACGATTCCAAGGTCCAGGTGGACGAAGTCGGCACCATCACGTCGCTCGGCGACGGCATCGCCCGCCTGTACGGCCTCGACAAGGTGATGGCCGGCGAGTTGCTCGCCTTTCCGCACGACATTGCCGGACTTGCGCTATCGCTCGAAGAGGATTCGGTGGGCGCTGTCATTCTCGGCGACTATACCGAGCTTCGCGAAGGCAATGAGGTGAAGCGCACCGGCAAGATTCTAAGCGTGCCGGTGGGCGAAGGCATGATCGGCCGCGTGGTTGACGCGCTCGGGCAACCCATCGACGATAAAGGACCCATTGCCAGCAAGGAATCCCTTCCCATCGAGCGCCTGGCGCCTGGAATCATCGATCGCCAGCCTGTTCGCGAGCCCATGGCCACCGGCCTCAAGGCCATCGATGCGATGATACCCATCGGCCGCGGCCAGCGCGAACTGATCATCGGCGACCGCCAGACCGGCAAAACCGCCGTCCTGCTCGACACGATTATCAACAACGCGAAAAACAACCTGATCTGCATCTACTGCGCAATCGGGCAGAAGCGCTCCTCGATCGCACAGGTAGTGCAGACGCTCACTGAAGCCGGCGCCATGGGCCACACTATCATCGTGGCTGCCTCGGCCTCTGAGCCGGCGCCGATGCTCTACATCGCGCCCTACGCTGCCACAGCCATGGGCGAGTACTTCCGCGACTCCGGCCGGCATGCGCTGGTGATGTACGACGATCTCTCCAAACACGCCATGGCCTATCGCGAAATCTCGCTGCTGCTCCGTCGCCCGCCCGGCCGCGAAGCCTATCCCGGCGACGTCTTCTATCTCCACTCGCGTTTGCTTGAGCGCTCGGCCAAGATGAGCGAAAAGCGTGGAAGTGGTTCGCTCACCGCGCTGCCGGTCATCGAGACCCAGGCGGGTGACGTCTCTGCTTACATTCCAACCAATGTCATCTCCATTACCGACGGGCAGATCTTTTTGGAGACGGACCTGTTCAACTCCGGCGTCCGTCCGGCCGTCAACGTCGGACTTTCGGTCTCGCGCGTGGGCTTCTCGGCGGCCATCAAGGCGGTCAAGCAGGTAGGTTCCACGCTCAAGCTCGACCTCGCCCAGTACCGTGAGCTCGCTGCCTTCGCGCAGTTCGGCTCCGACCTCGATCCGCTCACGCTCAAGCAACTCAACCGCGGCCAGCGACTCACTGAGCTGCTCAAGCAGCCGCAGTTCCACCCGCTCACATGGCAGCAACAGGCGGTCATTCTTTTTGCCGGTACGCAGGGCTACCTTGACGATCTGCAGGTCTCTGACATTCACGCATTCGAGGACGGACTGTATAAGTACTTTGACTCTGCCCAGACGCAGCTGATCGACGACCTGACGAGCAAAAAGCAGATCGACGACGACATTCGCGGGCGGCTACATTCGGCGATGAAAGAGTACACGGCAAACTTCAAGGCGGACCTGGAAGCGAAAAAGGCCGATGCGGCACCCACCGCGCCTGCGGCAAGCACGAAGGAAGCCGCTCCAACCTCAAGCGCCAAGGAAACCGCCCCGGCAGCGGACGCCAAGGAAGCCGTTCCAGCAGCTAGCGCCAAGAACTAAGGAAGTCCATGGCAAATGTCTTAGACTTACGGCGACGCATCCGCAGCGTGAAGAACACGCGGCAGATCACCAAGGCCATGAAGATGGTTTCGGCGGCCAAGCTGCGCCGCGCCCAGGAGCGCGCCCTTGCGGCACGGCCCTATACCAAAATGATCACCAGCGTACTGGAGTCGCTCACGCGCCGCATCGACCGTTTCGATCCCGAGACCGGCGAACTGCGCCATCCGCTCTTCACCATACGCCCGGAAAAGCGCGTATTGGTCGTTGTTATCAGCGGCGACAAGGGTTTTGCCGGAGCTTTCAATGCCAACATCCTCAAGACGGCTTACCAATTCATCTCTGGCAATCCGGACAAAGAGATTGACCTCGAAGCCGTCGGCCGCAAGAGCCGCGATCAGCTGCGCCGCAACTTTCCAGTGGCTGTTTACAACGAACAGACCGACGATTCCGGCCGCACACGGCAGGTACGCGAGGCGCGCAAGGGGCCGGTCGAAATCACCGGCGACCACCCCGGCATGCTGCTCAAGCTCGAAACCGGCCGCGTGCAGGAGTTGGCCCACAGCATCGTGAGCCGCTATGTGCACGAGGAGATCGACGCCGCCTACATCGTCTACAACGAGTTCAAGTCGGTCATCCAGCAGCGTCTCATTGTCGAGCGCCTGTTGCCTATCATGAAGATCGGCAGCCCCGAGATCACCGGCGCCGTTGAGCCGACAGCAGAGGAGCGCGAACGCGCCGCCGAAGCTGCGGCGAGCGCTGGCATTTCCATTGAGCCCATCGATACGGCCGAAGCCGACGAAGAGGCCCGCAAGTTTGGCACGGCGCAGGTCGACTACATCTACGACGAGCCGCCGGAGGAACTCTTCGACGGCCTGCTCAAACAATACATTTTCGCCATGCTGTATCACGCCATGACCGAGTCAGTGGCAGCCGAGCACGCTGCCCGCATGACGGCCATGGATTCGGCAACCAACAACGCCTCCGACATGATCGACGACCTCACGCTGCACATGAACCGCGTGCGCCAGGCCGCCATCACCAAGGAGATCATCGAGATTGTGAGCGGAGCAGCGGCGCTGTAAAGAAGCGAGCTGTCAGCTATCAGCTTTCAGCCATCAGTTTTTCGTGGAAGACAGGCGCGGCGAGGGCAACGTCCGGGGTCGCGCCTCAAAATAGCTAAGGGCTGAAAGCTGAAGGCTGAAAGCTCCTGCATCAAGAAGGCAGAAAAATGGCAGACAACATCGGCAAAGTAATTCAGGTATCCGGCCCGGCGGTCGACGTGCAGTTTGAAGAAGAGACCATGCCGCCCATCTACCAGGCGCTCCGCGTCACCTCGGACGGCTTCAACGTGCCCACGCCCGTCAACGTTATCCTCGAGGTGGAACAGCACCTGGGCGAGGGCCGCGTGCGCACCGTGGCCATGGAAGGCACCGACGGCATGGTTCGCGGCATGAAGGTCATCGACCTCGGCGGCCCCATCCGCGTGCCCGTGGGCAAGGAGACGCTGGGCCGCATCATCAACGTGATCGGCGAGCCTGTCGACGAGCTCGGCCCCATCGGTGAAAAGCAGCGCATGCCCATCCACCGGCCCGCGCCGCTATTCGACGAGCAGACCACCCACGAGGAGATGTTCGAGACCGGCATCAAGGTCATCGATCTCATCCAGCCCTTCCTCAAGGGCGGCAAGATCGGCCTCTTCGGCGGCGCTGGCGTGGGCAAGACCGTCGTCATCATGGAACTGATCAACAACGTCGCCAAGAATCACGGCGGTTTCTCGGTGTTTGCCGGCGTCGGCGAGCGCACCCGCGAGGGCAACGACCTTTGGCTCGAAATGAGCGAGTCCGGTGTCATCAAGCCCGGCGACTGGGCCGACTCCAAGTGCGCCCTCGTCTACGGCCAGATGACCGAGCCGCCCGGCGCGCGTCTTCGCGTGGCCCTCAGCGCCCTCACCGTCGCCGAGTACTTCCGCGACGTCGAGGGTTCCGACACGCTGCTCTTCATCGACAACATCTTCCGCTTTACGCAGGCCGGTTCCGAGGTCTCCACGCTGCTCGGCCGTATGCCCTCAGCCGTCGGCTATCAGCCCAACCTCGCCACGGAGATGGGCGAATTGCAGGAGAGGATCACTTCCACCAGCAAGGGGTCTGTGACATCAGTACAGGCCGTTTACGTGCCCGCCGACGACCTGACCGATCCGGCCCCGGCCACCACCTTTGCTCACCTCGACGCCACCACCGTGCTCTCGCGGCCGCTCTCGGAGCTCGGGATTTACCCGGCCGTCGATCCGCTGGCTTCCACCTCGCGCATTCTTTCGGCACGCATTGTGGGCGACGATCACTACGACGTGGCTCAGGGTGTGAAAAAGATCCTTCAGCGATACAAGGATCTGCAGGACATCATCGCCATTCTCGGCATCGACGAACTTTCTGAAGAAGACAAGCTCACCGTGGCCCGCGCCCGCAAGGTGCAGAAGTTTCTCTCGCAGCCCTTCCACGTGGCCGAGCAGTTCACGGGCATTCCCGGCAAGTACGTCAAGATTGCCGACACAGTCCGCGCCTTCAAGGAAATCATCGACGGCAAGCACGACGATGTCCCGGAACAGGCCTTCTACCTCAAGGGCGGCATCGAAGACGTGCTCGAGGCCGCGGAGAAGCTCAAGGCAACGGCGTAAGAAACAGTGGTCAGTGATCAGTGGTCAGTGGTCAGTTTCCTCTTGGCACTGCCGACCGTCTCAACTGACAACTGACAACTGACAACTGAGAACTGAGAACTGAGAACTAAACAATGGCTGACGAAACCAATCAACTTCGCGTGCGGCTGGTCACTCCCGAGCGCACGCTCTTTGAGCACGATGCCTCGGCGGTGGAGTTGCCTGCGAAGTGTGGCTACATGGAAGTGCTCTATGGCGCTGCGCCGCTGCTTGCCGAGTTGGGCGCGGGCGACGTTACCGTGCATGGTGGGCCGGATGGCCCCGACTCTGTCGAACGCTACAACGTGAGCTGGGGATTCGTTGAAGTTCTTCCCGACCGCGTTACGATTCTTGCCTCCGATGCGCTCAAGCCCGAAGAGATCGATGTCCCTCGCGCGCAGCAGCAACTCGATCGCGGCCATCAAGAATGGGACAAGGCCGGCGACAGCGAAGAAGCATATACCGACGCTCTGCACGTCATTGCCGAAGCCGAAGCCAAGCTGGCCAGCGCTGCTGAGAAGCCGAGCTAGAAATCCGACCGTTCCAACCCTCCGAAAACGCAACGACCCTGTTCAAAGGAGCACGGCAGTTGCGCCTCGATTCTTGCGACTTGAACGGTGAGGCCAGGCGCCTGCTATTTACTGCGCCTTCTTCAGCACCAGCGGCATGCTCGCCGGGCCCTGCGTAAACGTTCCGTCAAACGCCCCGAGATCCGTGGCGATTTTGCCTGAGAACTGAGCCTGCAGTGCAGCGAAGCTGGCGGTCAACGTTCCGTTCTCACGTTTCACCGCGCTTGCCGTCAGCCAGGCAGGGCTCTGGTCGGGGCTCTGCAGCTTGGCGGTCAGCCCATCCGCAGTGTTTGTGATCTTCAGCAGAATGTGCAGTGTCTGCCCGTTCACGTCCAGCGCGCCGGCCCAAGTGCCATCAATGTCAGAGGGGGTCGCCGGCTTGGGTGCTGCGGCGGCTGCCGCTGCCCCGCGCGTAAAGTTCAGCGTCATCGGCTGCCCTTGCGACCAGGTTCCATCAATCCCCGATCCGTCCGCCTTCACGGCGCCCTCATAGGTTCCATGCACCATGTCCACCGTGAGCGCGAGCTTTGAGTCCTTCAATGTGATGGTAGTGACCGGAATGCCCATGACGCTCTGATCCAGGCTGTCGAGCGTTGCAGTCAGGGTGCCATCTTTGGCCGCGGCAATGTGCAGCACCAGCCTTAGTATGGCGCCGCCTGTGTTCAGGGAACCACTCCAGTCCCCGGAAATCGAGGCGCCTGCGGGAGCCGCTGCTGCTGTCGCTGCAGCCGTCGCCGGAGTTGCCCCGGCGGCAACCCGCGTAAACTCGATCGGCGTCTCCTGGTCCCCCGCGAATACGCCCGAAATCTTCGTCCCATCGCTGCTGATCGTCCCGGTGTAGACGCCGTGGTAGGCATCCACGTTCATGCTGAACTTCCCGTCCTTGAACGTTACCCCGCTGGTCGCCACACCGGTCACTCCCAATTCGGGGCTGTCGAGCGTCGCCGCGAAAGCGCCGTCATTACCCGCTGTGATGTGAACGATGATGTGGTAATCGGTGCCTTGAATACTGGCAACCCCCTGCCAGTCGCCCACAATCTGCGCCTGCGCTCTGCACAGCGGTAGAAGGGCCAGAGCGGCCACAGCCATCAACATCCATCTCGAAGCAATTCGGCGAATCATCGGACTCCTCTTTTTTGTCGTGGAACTTCCGACTGCCATTCTACAGCCGCCCGGTTAACTTGACTTGAACCCGGCTCGGTGAGTTCGTCGTTTCCGCTGCCAGTCTGCCTGGCATCTGTTCAAAGTGCTTTCTGTGCGCCTACAATTCTCAACAGGATGGCGAAAGCGAAAAACAAGACTTTTGAAGTTCCCTGTCCCGACTGCGGCGCGATGATTCTAGTCGACGCCGCCAACGGGCTGGTTGTGAGCCACACCCCGGCCCCGCGCAAGCGCATGTTCGAAGACCTGGAGACCGCGGCCCAGGCAATGCGCGCCCAGGACGAGCGCAAGGAATCCATCTTCCGCCAGTCGGTGGAGGCGGAGAAGAACAAGGAAGATCTCTTCGAGAAGAAGTTTGCCGAAGCCCTGCGCAAGGCCAAAGATGCGCCGGACGGCAAGCCATTGCGGGATTTCGACCTGGACTGAGGTGTGTGGCCGGCCCTTTGTTGCCCGACGCTCGTCGCCCAGCGCTCGTCTGCCTGATGCTTGCACTGGCCTGGCGCTCAACCCCAGGGCTCGGCCGTGCATCTCAGCCATTGGGAGCATTGTTTTCGCGCGACGAATCCGTTGCGCGGCGTTTCAGGGCATACTGATACTGGCTTTCTTTCGAGTTTCATCCGTCACTGTCGAACCGAAGCCGCACCTAAGAGGAGAGATCATGGTAGTCGTTCCGCTGTCGCAACCCGAATTGGAATCTAACACCGCATGGGAGACCCGCTCGAGCTCGAACGAGGGAACGAACTGGGCTACCATCGCCGCCGCTGGTAGCCTCGTCGCCGGAGGCGTGCTATTGCTCACGGGAAACCGCAAGGCCGGCACCATTGCCGCCGCCACCGGCACCACTCTGTTGTTGCTCGACCAGCAGGATCTTCTCCGCACCTGGTGGAACGCCATTCCTGGCCATATTGAAAATGTGCAGAATCTTCTCGGGAAAGTTCAGGACTCGGTGAGCGAGGTCAGCTCCCAGCGCGACAAACTTCACAGGATTCTGCACCGCTAGAGCATTTTCCTGATCCCGCAAAATCTGGGTGCCCCACCCTCGCCACGCCCTTGCTCTTGTGGGCAGGGTGGGATGCCACAACGTCGACGTTGCAAGTGCTTCGAAACAGCTCTAGATCCCCAGCTGTTTCCGCCCGGCCTCGCTGATCCGGTGCGGTGTCCATTTCGGCTTCCACACCAAATCCACCTCGACTTTGCTGATCTGCTGGATTCCCGCCAGCCGGTTGTGTACCTGTTCAAAGATGAGCCCGCTCGCCGGGCACTGCGGAGTGGTCAGGGTCATGGTTACCTTCACCCATTGCCGCGGCCACGCAGGCGTGGAGTCCGGATCCGGGCCGGTCTCGAGGCCATAGATCAGGCCGAGGTCGACAAGATTGAGTTTCACTTCCGGGTCAAAGCAATCCCGCAGCGCCGTCAGGATCTCCGCTTCAGACAGCATCGGCTAGTTCTTCCGTTCCACCAGGTAGCGCGCCACCGACTTCAGTCCGTCGGCGCGGCTGCCATAGGGCTCAAGGGCCGCAAACGCCTCTTCGATCAGCTGCGCAGCGTCCCTCTGGCTCTGCTCAATGCCGTAGACCGCCGGCCAGGTGGCCTTCTCGGTCGCCGCATCCTTGCCCGCCGTCTTGCCCAGGTGCGCAGAATCCACCGTCCTGTCCAGCACGTCGTCCACAATCTGGAAA
>Ga0302324_100017446_pt1 | contig 14229 bp, 12 predicted proteins | sample Palsa_T0_1_FD_201949 | JGI IMG/M metagenome (GOLD analysis project Ga0302324, IMG submission 201949) | Peat permafrost microbial communities from Stordalen Mire near Abisko, Sweden - Palsa_T0_1 | ecosystem: Environmental > Terrestrial > Soil > Palsa > Peat permafrost | place: Sweden: Abisko... | reverse complement strand
CAAGCGCAAGATGAGCAACTTCCCCCTCCGCCCGCGACATCGCAAGCCAATGTCCAAGATCAATATCCGCGAAGCGATCAGAATACTTAAGTGAACAGTATTAGGGCTAGCCCATAGTTGTAACGTGTTCCCAGGACGAGCGTCCTGGGCTAAGTTCAGGTCGCCCCTGCGGGGCTGGTTTTGCAAATCGGAGTTCTCACGCGGATCGTTTAAGGCGCATTGGGCGCTCAAAAACCACACTTCCACCCCGACAAGGGGGAATTACCTCGCATACTTCGCTTGTTTCGCACCTCCGCAGAGAAAAGCGGAGACTTAAAACGCCTAAACGTTAAACCGCAGCCTCTTTTGAGAGGAAGCACCCGAGTATTCCTTTAGTCAGCCTTCGCGGCCACCAAGTGCCGAAGACCGAACCTCGATCAACTTCGGTAGAACATCCCCTAGCTCCACCGGCGGTCCGCCGTGCCGGCCAAATGCAAAATACACCTTCCGGTAAAGCTGGTAGAGCTCCTCGTACACGGCCACAGCTTGGGTTTCAGGCTCATAGGTCTTGTGCGCCAGGCACATCTTCGCCTGTGCTTCTTCGACGGAAGAGAAGGCCCCCGCAGCCAACAGAGCAAAAATGCCGGAGCCCAGACTCGTGGGAATCCCATCAGGCACCAGCACTGGTTTCCCCAGAACATTGGCATAGACCTGGTTGAGCACCGGATTATTCTGCGGAACTCCGCCCGCGTTGATCACCCGTTCCACCGGCACTCCGTATTCGCCCAAGCGCTCGAGAATGATGCGGGTGTGAAACGCCGTGCCCTCGATCGCAGCGAACAACTCATCCTGCGCGGTGTTGACCAGGCTCCAGCCCAGGGTGATGCCCCCCAGTTCCGGGTTGACCAGGATCGTGCGGTCGCCATTGTCCCAGCTCAGCCGCAGCAACCCGGTCTGCCCTGGCCGATAGCTTTCCAGCCCGCGGCTCAACTCCGCGACCTTCACATTGGCGCGGCGCGCAATCGCTTCGAAGATGTCGCCGGTGGCCGACAGCCCTGCTTCAATTCCCGTATAGCCGGGATGTACGCTACCGGGGACCACCCCGCACACGCCTGGGATCAGCGTGGTCTTCTGCTGCATCGCCATGATGCACGTCGAAGTTCCGACTACGTTGACCACGTCGCCCTGTCTGCACCCTGCGCCGATCGCATCCCAATGCGCGTCGAAGGCGCCTACGGGGATCGGAATACCCGCCCGCAGACCCATCTTCTCCGCCCACGCCGGCGCGAGATGGCCCGCCAGCTTGTCGGAGGTGTGGTACTCCCCCGCCAGTTTTTCGCGGATGCCGTCCAGCAGCGGGTCCACGCTCGAGAGAAAGGCCTGCGACGGCAGGCCATCCCACTTGGGGTTCCACATCCACTTGTGACCCATGGCGCAGATGCTGCGCTTTACCAGTTTGGGATCGGTAATACCCGAGAGAGTCGCCGCCACCATGTCGCAGTGCTCGAAAGCGCTCGCCAGCCGGCCCCGCTTCTCCGGGTTGTGGCGCAGCCAGTGCAGCAGCTTGGCGAATCCCCACTCGTGGGAATACACCCCGCCGCACCATTCGATCGCTTCCAGCTGCTCGCTATGGGCGAGCTCTGTTATCTCCTGCGCCTCGCCCTTGGCGCGATGGTCGCACCACAGGTAGTAGTCATCCAGCGGTTGCAGAGAGGCGTCCACCGGCACCACGCTCGAGCCGGTCGTATCGAGCGCGATTGCCTCCACCTGCTCCCCTGAAATCCCAGCCTTGGCCAGCACTTCGCGCATGGCGCTGACCAGCGCATCCATCTGGTCCTGATGGGACTGCGTCGCGAAATCCGGGTCTTCCCGCTTGCGCTTCAGCGGGTAGGACGCCGAGGCAGTCGCCAGCCCGCCCTTCTCATTCCCCGCCCGGCCGCTGTCAAAAAGCGTGACCCGAACACTCAGCGTGCCAAAATCCACTCCTGCGACGATCGCCACGCTTACCCCTTGATCAACGAAACATCCAACTCGAGTTTGAGATCGTCGCCAATCAAAAATCCGCCGCTCTCCAGCGCCGCATTCCAGGTCAGCCCGAACTCGCTGCGCTTGATTTTGGTGACTGCGGAAGCGCCTATCCGCGCATTCCCCCACGGGTCTTTTTCTTCCCCTGTCGGACCGTCCACCTTGAGCGTCACCTCTTTCGTCACGCCATGGATGGCCAGGTCGCCCTTCACCAGCAAATCGCCGTCGGCCTCTTGAGTGATCGTCTTGCTCTCGAAGATAATGGTGGGATACTGCTCCACGTCCAGAAAATCCGCGCTCTTCAGGTGCCCATCCCGTGACGCATCCGAAGTGTTGAGACTATTTACGTCGATGACCACATCGATGCTCGACCCGCTGAGATCCTCCGGATCGTAGACCACCGTGCCTTGTACGCTGGTGAATCCGCCTCGCACGTTGGTGATCATCAGGTGGCGAACAATGAAATGCGCGCTGGAGTGGGCAGGATCTATTTTGTAACTCGTCTTCACAGAGCTCTCCTCTCTTTAATTTTCCAGATCGTGGTTGTACATGCTCCACCCCAGATAACGGGTGGCCGCTTCGTGGACCGAACTGGCCACCTGCGAGAAATTAGCAGCGACATGGTGTTCGAAGCCCTGCTCGCAGATCAGCCGCAGCAGTTTCTGCAATCTGGGAATCTTGGCAACGCCCGCGCCGCCAAAGGTTTCCAGTGGATCGTTGGTAAACTCTCCCTGCCCGACGTACCCCCGGATCTTGCCGTGGTAGTCGTCGGTGGAGAATCGCACATAAGTCATGGCCCCGGCCTTGACCCGGCCAACGCAGGTGCCGAAGGTATTCTCCTTGCCTACCGTGCCCGCGATGATCGCCTGAAAGTCCATGATGACGTCTTTAAAGAAATGCTTGGGCAGGTTGGAGCAGTGGAAGCAGACGCACTTGTCGGGATCGGAACCGTAGTTGTTGTTCCAATCCAGCAGCGCGCTGGGTGTCTCCGAGGCCAGCGCCAGGGCATGCATGCTGATGGTCCCGCAAATATCCACCTCGCAGGCACTGGGGAACAGGTTGTCGCTCATCATGCTCATCACCGTGCAGGGCACCACGCCGAAATACTCCTCCAGCGAAGTCCAGCATTGGATGGCGCTCACCGTGCAATAGGTCTGCTGCATCCACTGCTCGATCACCACCCCCAGCTTGGACATCTTGATCAGCGCCGCCAGCGGAATATTGTTGGTCGACACATACGATTGGATGGCTGCGAGCTTGCTTTGGACGCTGTCGTCATTGTCTTTGAGCCGTTCGATCCGGCCCAGCACTTCGGAGAGGTCGAGCGTATCCACCGAGATGCCGCTGCGCTCCAGCAGCTTCTCGCTGTAGCGAACCGTATTGAAGGCCGCGGGGCGCGCCCCGATCGCGCCTACCCGGAGATTGGTAAAGCCGCGCACCACCCGGCAGACCGATGAGAACCAGGCCAGATCCTTGCGAAAGGCATCCGAATCCGGCTGCACCGTGTGCAACTCCGTGAGTGAGTAGGGAATGCCGTACTGCATCATGTTGTTGCAGGCCGACATCTTTCCGCAAAAGCTATCCCGGCGGTGGGAGATTTTCATGTCGGCGGCCCGGTCGGGAGTCGCCTGTACCAGCACCGGCACCTTCAAGGTAGAGAGCCGCAGGGCATCGACAATCCCACGCTCTTCGCCGAAATTCGGAAGTGTAACAATCACGCCGTCAATCTCGTCGCGGTGCTTGCGGAAGAGATCGCCGCACAGGCGCGCTTCGGTCGGCGTCTCGACCGCGCCGAACTTGGATTCTTCCGGCGTCAGCGCGATGGTGCGGATACCGGCCGCGGCCAGCACTCTAAGGATCTCTTCGCGGCCCGTCTTGGCCAGCTGGTCGGGGAAGAACCCGCGATTCCCGACAATCACGCCAAACGTCATTTGTCTCGCCATTGCTATTTCCTTCGCTTGTCAGCCACGTGCCGGGGACGAAAGCCGATGGTGTAACCCAGGCCGACTACCGTGAGCAGGCCGCCCCACCAGATCGGCGCGTGCAGGTTGCTCAGCACCGGAGGCTGGGGCAGCGGGTGGCCCACCTCCCAGAGCCCGGTCGAGAGAATCACCACGCCATAAGCCAGCATCAGCACGCCGGCGAACCACCAGATAGAGAAAGACTCCCGCATCGGATTTTGCTCCTTACCAGAAGATGATATTGAGAATGATGAAGCCTGCGGCAACAGCGCCTGCCCACACGATAGGCTTCTGATACCAGTGGTCGTCGTGTTCCTCGGGCAGGACAGAAGCACCGTAGACCAGCCCCTCCAGTTCCGCCACCGGCCGGGGTTTGGTCATGTAGCTCACCACCACCGTCACCAGCACACACGCCGACCAGGCCCATAAGGAGCGATAAACATCTTCCGCCAAGTGCTTGGCGTCCGGGGAAAACGCGACGTAGCGCAGAGCGCTCGGGTCATTCTTGACCCACAGCCAGAGGCTGATGGACGTCACTGTACCGGCCAGCAATCCCCAAAAGCCGGCCTCCTTGGTCGCCCGTTTCCACAGCATGCCCAGGATCACCGTGCCAAACAGCGGCGCGATGAAGAAGCTGAACAGTTGCTGCACGTAATCCATGATGCTGGCTGCGTGCTGCACCAAATACGCGGTGCCGACCGAGACCAGCACACCGATCAGGGTGCTCCAGCGGCCCATGGCGACATAGTGGCGGTCGGTCGCCTTCTTGTTGAGAAAAGCGCCATAAATGTCATAGGTCCAGACGGTCGAGAACGCGCTTACGTTGCCCGCCATTCCAGACATGAAGCCGGCGATCAGCGCAGTCACGCCCAACCCTAGCAAACCGGGTCCGCAGTAGCGCACCAGCATCAGCGGCAGAACCTCGTTGAAGCTATGCTGGCCGGTCTGCACCGCCACGTCTTGCGCCACTAGGTGAAAGGGCAGCACGGACAGGGCCAGTAGCCCGGGCAGGATCACGATGAAGGGCACGGCCATCTTGAACGCCGCCCCGATCACCGGGGCCATCCGCGCGGAACGGATGCTGTCTGCCGAAAGAACCCGCTGTACCACCAGAAAATCCGTCGTCCAATAACCAAAGCTCACCACGAAACCCAGGCCGAAGACGATGCCGAACCAGTTCACGCCCATGGGGTTGCTGCTGAAGTGGCCCAGGGTCGACCACAGGTGCACATAATCCGAGCGGCCCAGATTTGTGGCGATTTGCTGCCGCAGATTGCTCCAGCCGCCTACCTCGATCAGGCCCAGAATCGGCACCAGGAGGGCGCCGGCCCAGATCAGCAGGAACTGAAGAATCTCGTTGTAAATCGCCGACTTCAGCCCGCCCAGGGCAACGTAGACGGCCACCGTGACCGAAGAAACCCAGATGCTGAAGTTCAGGTCCCAGCCCAGCACCACCTTCATTACAATCGCCATCGAGTACATGTTGATCCCGCTCATGAGAATGGTCATGAACGCGAAGCAGATCGCCGAGAGGGCCCGTGCCCCGTCTCCGTAGCGCAGCTTCAGGTATCCCGGCACGGAGTGGGTCTTCGAGATGTAGTAGAACGGCATCATGACGATGCCCAGAAACAGCATCGCCGGAATGGCCCCGATCCAGTACCAGTGCATGGCCAGGATTCCGTACTGGTAAGCGGACCCGGCCCAGCCCATCAGCTCCAGCGACCCCAGGTTGGCGGAAACAAAGCTCAGACCGGCGATCCACGCCGTCATTTCGCGACCCGCCATAAAGAACTCTTCGCTGGTGTTCGAGGAGCCCCGCAAATAAAAGCCGATGAAGACCACGATCACGAAATAGATCGCGATCACCAGCACATCGATCCAGTTCAGCCGTGCGAGTTGGGTGGTAACAGTCGCCGCCAGGGCCCCCGTTCCGGGAAGAAAGCTGGTTGTCAGGTCTATCCCCATAGGTCAGCGTTTCTCCTGTCCGTAGGTTGCGTTGGCGCCGTGTTTACGAAAGTAGTGCCGATCCAGCAAAGCCTGGGAAACACCCGGGCAGTCGTGCCGCAGGTTGGCCGTAAAGTAGGCCATGCGGGCGACCGTTTCCAGAACGGCAGCGTTGTGGGCCGCTTCGAGCGGCGTTTTTCCCCAGCAGAAGGGCGCATGGCCCGCAACCAGCACCGCCGGAGTGGCATGCGGATCGAGACCCTCAAAACGGCGGGTAATGGCAATTCCGGTATTGTGAACGTAATCTCCACCAATCTCCTCCGCGGTCAGCTCTGCGGTCACCGGGACGGGACCGTAGAAATAATCCGCGTGAGTGGTTCCATAGGGAGGAATCTCCCGTCCAGCCTGGGCCCATGCCGTAGCATATTCGGAGTGTGTATGCGCTACCCCGCCGATGCCGGGAAACGCCTTGTAAAGAAGAAGATGGGTCGCCAGGTCGGAAGAAGGCTTCAGTCCGCCGTCGACCACCTTCCCGTCCAGATCGGTAACTACCATGTCGGAGGACGCCAGAGCCGCGTAGTCCACTCCGCTGGGTTTGATCACCACCAGCCCGCGGCTGCGGTCGATGCCGCTGGCATTCCCGAATGTAAACAGAACCAGGCCTTGGCGAACGAGTTCCAGGTTAGCGTCGAGCACCTGCTGCTTCAGTGGATCCAGGGCGCCTGTGTCGCTCTGGCGATGCTCGGTGGCATGGGGCATAGGGATAGGCACTCGTCGGAGCCGCCTGTGGCAACCAACAAAATAACAGACGCGGCCCGGAAACGTTTTCTGCGCTCACTGACCTTAGGAGACTCAGGCACACTGCGTCAAGCGGCAGCTTGCCTAACCGGCTTTGGAGGTGGGGGGAAGGCTGAGAGGGGTCTGCTGAGGCGTCTTGCGGAGACCCTCGGTCGGGCTTAGCTCAGGGGACGCCGTAGGGCTTCCCCATATCGCCCGGACGGCCTTGCCGAAGGCGCCGTATTCTTTGATTCCGGTCAGGGAGAGCTCGATCACCACCCAGCGATCTTCCAGAATCTTGGTTTTGGAGTGGTAAGCCGTTTGCCAACGGTCGAACTCCGATCCCACGTTCTGCCGCAGGTATCGCCACATCTCCCCGTCGGCCGCGCCGCCGTAGGCGCTGGCGACCAGCACTGGCTCGTGATCGGGCCAGCCGTGTTCTACGGCGTGCGCCACCATGGCTCCGCCGCGGATCATGCGGGTGATTTCCAGCTCGGCTTCTCTGAGGGTGCGGGCGATCACATTAGCCTGGACGTCTTGTCCGATGTATGCCCGGCAAAAGTAACCGAGGTGCTGTTCCATAAGTCACCTCAAACAAGCTACGCGATCTTGCCTGCGCTGGGAAGAGAGAAAAAACCACAGAGGTTACGTTTGGTCAGGGCCTTACGCCGCCGCCAGGCCCCTATTGCTGTTGCTGTTGCATTTGCTGGAGATGCAGCAGCTGGGCGGGTGCCGGCGGAGGCTCCTGGGCTCTTTCTACCAGAATAGACCAATCTTCCGGAACCGGCATATCCCGGTCAAGGGGCGGCATGTCGACGTATTTCGATACCTTCACCGCCACGTAGAGCTCGCTCTCTTTGCTGCCGCGGTAGGTACCGCGGGTCGGCGGTACATCCGTGTAATCCCTTCCCAGGGCAGTGCGGATGTACCGGTTGTGGGCCAGCAGGTTATTGGTGGGGTCGAACCCTACCCATCCCACCTGGGGCAAAAAGGCCTCCACCCATGCATGGGTAGCGTCCGCCGTCGATCGGTCGGCATTCTCCTCTCCATGGTAGAGATAGCCGCTCACATAGCGGCACGGAATCCCCACGTGCCGCACCAGCGCAATCATGGTGTGGGCAAAGTCCTGGCATACCCCCTTTCTGCTTTCCAGCGCTTCTTCAATCGGAGAGTTGACGTGGGTGCTGCGTGGCACGTAGTCGAACCAGTGATAGAGCGAGGCATTCAACTGCCGCAGCAGCACTAACGGATCGTCGCGCCGGCGCACGTCCAGTAATTTCGCCAGATCGAGCAAGGCGGACGATGGTTTAGCGAATTCGCTGGGCAGCAGCATCTCCGAAAAATCCCCCAGGGCCACCAGGGAGTCCAGCTCATTCCACGCTCCGGGCCGAAGTGATTGCGGAATCTGCGGCAGAGGCTGTTGTTCCACCAGGGCTTCCGCCACCATCACCAGTTGAGAGTGCTCTCCCGGGATGTCGAAGTGGTGCACATTGTTGCCCAGGTGATCGCGATACGAGAAGACCCGGCAACGCGGGCTCACGGATAGGGAGAAGGACAGGCACCGTTGATTGTTGTCGCTGCGCGGGTGCATGCGCGCTTCCATGACGCTTTCGCTTACCACGTCCGCGTACAGAAACTTGGTCAGGTGCCGTATCTGATAAAAATCCATTGCCCGTCGATCTCCCTGCCTTCAAAATTTTGCTTCCCCGCCGCAGAAGCAAAGGAAAGCGCCGCCCTTCCCCTTTGTCATCCCGAGGGAGAAATGAACGACATCCATTGGGATGGTTGGTGCGACCACCAAATTTAAGGAGAGCGCCGTCCTCCCCTTTGTCATTCCGAGCGAAGCCGAGGAATCTGCAGTTTCCCCTTCCCAGTATCGAACGCTTATGGAGAAATCGTTTGTTCAATAGGAGCGCAGCCGAGGGATCTGCAGTTTCTCCATCCGGCATCAAACGTGAACGAAAACAACCCTTTCCCCGCAAATGAATTGTCATCCCGACCGGAGCGTAGCGCAGTGGAGGGACCTGCTGTTCCCAACCTACATAGCCAGAGCCGCTTGCACTGAATATTGGATGTAGAACCGGTAGATCAGGTCATGCGTCTGCCGGCACTGCTTGAGAATGTTATGCAGGTACGCCCCTGCATCCTGGGCCAGAATATCGGTGACCTCGACAAAGCTCAGCGAGGCCTGCAGCCTGCCGGAAACTCTGGTCAGCTCGTCCACCGGCTGCCGGCCGCTCGACTGTTGTATTGCGACCAGCGCCTGGCGCAGGCAATCGACCGAGTACCTGAGCGAATGTGGAAACTGCGGGTTCAGCAACAAAAACTCGAGGATCTGGTCCGCCGTAAGGTCGGCGGTATAAACCTTGCAATACGCTTCGAAGGCCGTGCAACAACGCAGCAGGCCCACCCATTCCTGATACTGCAGCCCCTCGGATGCTACTTCCGGCGTGCTGAGAATCTCTGACTGGTAAAGATCCAGGAGATTTGCGATAGCGGCCGCCCGCTCCAGGTACCGGCCCATCTGGATAAAATGCCACTCCTCGCCATGGCTCATGGTGGTATCGGTGACCCCCTGGAAAAGGTGGAGTCCGTCGATCACCGCGGGAAGAAAATCCGCCAGCCGGGTATTCAATCCGTACTCGGAATGTGGCTGGATCACCCAGTGGTACATGCGGTTCAACTGCTGCCACTGCTCCGAGCTGATCTCGTCGCGCACCTGGCGGGCGTTTTCCCGTGCCTCGATCAGGCAGGAAGTCACCGAGGCGCCGATCTCCGCGTCAAAGGTCAGCGAGTGAACCAGCTGGTAATAGTCGTTTTGCCAGCTCACGCCTTGAGGGTTCCCCAGGGCGGCTAGAACCCGCTTCCATCTGCCCTCCGCGCTGGTGCTGGACTTGTCCAACATCAGGCCCATGTTCACATCGAGCATGCGCACGGTATGCTCGGCGCGCTCCAGGTAGCGGCTCATCCAATAAAGACTGTCTGCAACGCGAGAAAGCATATGCCCTCAAAGCTAATCGTTTAACACCCAGGTATCTTTACTGCCCCCGCCCTGCGAGGAGTTCACTACCAGGGAGCCCCGCCGCAGAGCCACTCTGGTTAGCCCGCCAGGAACGATTCTGACCTTATCGCCGTACAAGATATACGGCCGCAGGTCCACGTGCCGCGGCTCGATGCCGTTCTCCGTCAGGCAGCCGGCACGGGAGAAATCGAGCGTGGGCTGCGCGATGTAGTTGCGCGGGTTGGCTTCGATCGCCCGCTTGAACTCTTCGCGCTGCTCGGCGCTGCTGTGCGGTCCTATCAGCATCCCGTAGCCGCCCGACTCTCCGACCGCTTTCACCACCAGCTTGTCCAGATTCTCGAGGGCATATTGGCGCTGTTTCGGGTCGGTCATCAGATAAGTTTCCACGTTGTTCAGGATCGGTTCTTCGCCTAGGTAGTAGCGGATAATCGCGGGCACGTAGGCATACACCGCCTTGTCGTCGGCGATGCCGGTTCCGAATGCATTGGCCAGGGTCACATTGCCGGCACGGTAGGCATTGAACAGGCCGGCCACTCCAAGAATGGAATCGGAACGAAACGACAGCGGGTCGATAAAGTCGTCGTCCACCCGGCGGTAGATTACATCGACGCGCTTCAGACCTGCCGTGGTGCGCATGTAAACCACGTTGTCGTGGATCACCAGGTCGCGGCCTTCCACCAACTCGATGCCCATCTGCCGGGCGAGGTAGGTGTGCTCGAAATAGGCGGAATTGTAGACACCGGGGGTCAACAGCACGATCGAAGGGTCGTGGCGTCCTTCGGGCGCCAGCGAGCGCAGCGTGCTCAAAAGCAGCTGCGTGTAATGTTCAATCGGTTGCACCCCATAATCGCGAAAAAGCTGGGGAAATGTCCGCTTCATCACCCTACGGCTGGTCAGCATGTAGGAGACGCCGCTCGGCACTCGGAGATTGTCTTCCAGGACGACGAATTCTCCGTTGCTCAGCCGCAGCAGATCTGTGCCCGTGACGGTGATATAGACATTCCGCGGCACCTGCAGCCCGCGCATTTCTCGGCGAAACTGGCGGCAGCTGTACACGATCTCGCGCGGCACATGACCGTCGTTGAGGATCTTGCCGTCGTTATAAACGTCATGCAGAAATAGGTTGAGCGCGGTGATTCGCTGCGTAAGCCCCTTTTCCACGTGTTGCCACTCCGCCGCTGTGATCAGGCGCGGCAACAGATCGTAGGGAAAGATTTTTTCCGTTCCTTCGCCGTGCCCGTACACGTTGAAAGTGATGCCCTGGGTGAGGAAAGAAAGGTCGACCGAACGTTTGCGGCGCGCAATCTCGTCCGGCGGCAGGCTGAGGAACGTCTCCAGCACAGCGGCGTAATGCGGCCGTACCAGCCCGTCCTCGGTGAACATCTCGTCATACGTGTTGTCCAGGGCGTAGTCCCGCAACAGCGGATTGGCAAACGTGCTGGGGCGGGCTAGTTCCATGTGACCGTCACTGTCTGAATCCCGCGGTGGCTTCCGCCACCTCGTCGCTGACCACATAGAAGTTGGTGAGGCTGGCGATGCCAAACGACGTGGTGATGGCCACGTCTGAGGCATCCCGTCCCACCGCCATCAGCACCCGGCCAATGCGTGGATGGTTATGCCGTGCGTCCACCGTCCACCAGCGGTTCGAAAGGTAGACCTCGAACCAGGCGCTGAAGTCCATGGGAGTAAAGGTCGGTGGTATCCCAATATCTCCCAGGTATCCGGTCACATAGCGCGCTGGTATGTTGAGCGCGCGGCAAAAAGTCACTGCCAGGTGCTGAAAGTCGCGGCACACCCCTACTCGCTCCGTGAAAACATCGAGAGCCGTCTTGGTGGAGCGGGCATGCTGATAGCCAAATGCCACTTTGGCGTAAACCCAATCGCAGATCGCCTGCACCCGGCTCCAGCCCGGGGCCACGTTGCCAAACAACTCCACCGCGACATTCGAGAGTCGATCCACCTCGCAGTAACGGCTGTTGAGCAGATAGATCAGCGTCTCGTTGGGTAAATCCGCAACCGGATGTTCGGTCGCATCGCGCGGTGTAGGGTCTTCCAGGCCGGAGTCTTGAATCAGCGTGGAACCCGTCAGCCTGATATGCCCCACCGGCGCCACGAACCTTGAGCAGCGATTGCCGAAGGTGTCGATGTAGCTGGTGATGGGCACACTTGGATCCAGCGTCATCTCGTCGGGCTCCAGCAAATCCGGCTCCCGGGAGGGGTGCACGTGGAGCATGGCGACGATGGTGACGGGAGCTGGAACGTTGAAACCGATGTCATAACCTAAGCGAATCTGCATTTTTCCCTCGATCGAGCCCTGAAGAGCGAAGTGCCCAGGGTTTCCCCCAGGCAAGTCGACAGGAACGACAAGGTCCTTGTCGCAAAAATTATGATGCTGAAAAACTACCAGACAAACCCGATCGGTTCCCACCTCTTTCTATCGTTATACGCGTTCCGGCTGTAGCATTCATCTTGGAGGGCAATAATGACCTATTGTCTGGGCATCATGACCCGCCAGGGCTTAGTGATGGCGTCCGATTCCAGGGCGAATGCAGGCTATGACCAGGTTAACGTCAGCCCCAAGATGCACACCTTCCTCCAACCGGGGGAGCGTGCCTTTGTCATCCTGACCAGCGGAAATCTGTCGCTGACCCAATCCGTGATCACCCTGTTACGCGACGATTTTGCCTCTGGAGAAGGTTTGGCTAAGGCTGAATCCATGTACGCGGCTGCCCGCGTGGTGGGCGATATGGTTCGCCGGGTCTCCGATCTGGATCGCGCCGCGCTCGAGAAAGACGACTTCAAGTTCAATATCCACCTTCTGCTAGGGGGGCAGGTCAAAGGGGAGAAGCCCAATCTTTTCCTCATTTATCCCCAGGGAAACCCTCTCAGCGTGACGGAGGGGTCGCCTTATCTGCAGATTGGCGAAGTCAAGTACGGCCGCCCGATCCTCGACCGCGGTATCGAGTTTGACTCCACCAGCCTGGAAGTTGCGGGCACCTACGCCTTGCTCTCGCTCGACGCCGCGATGCGCTCGAATGTGACAGTAGGGCCTCCCCTCGATGTTCTGCTCTACCAGAACGACCGGCTGGATTTCGATCGTTACCGTCGCTTTGAGGAAGATGATCCGGAGTTGGCTATGATGCACGCCCGCTGGGAGCAGGCCTTGCGCCGCGCGGTAGAGGACCTACCCAACCTCCACTTCGACACCCACCCCGAATACGCGCGTGAGAGCCGTTTGCGGTAGCGACCACTCCTTGCACCAGCAAGAGAGTCGGCTGGCCCAGGTCTCGCCTTTGAGACCTGGGAGTCCAGCAGAAGCCCTACAGGATGTACCTCGACAAATCCTGGTCTTTGACGATCGACGCCACCATGGCCCGTACGTATTCCGGGTCGATCAGGACCACTCGCTCCCTGCCCTCTGCCGTCTCCACGTCGCTCACCGGCAACGGTACGGTAGCGCCATTTTCCGCGGCCGACGCGGCAATTTCCAGCAGCGTGCCTTCCGCCGAATGGCCTTTCATCATGTCAGGCGCCATAAAGCTGATCTCGTCCAGCACCCGCTCCATGATCGTGTGCAGCCGTCGTGCCCCAATGTTTTCCGTGGTCTCGTTAACCCGGAAGGCGAATCGCGCCATCTCTTCCAGAGCCTCTTTCGTAAATCTCAGCTTCAGGCCCTCGGTTTCGAGCAGCGCCGTGTACTGCTTGGTGAGCGATGACTTCGGCTCGGTAAGAATCCTGACAAAATCCTCCACCGTCAGCGACTGCAGCTCGACTCGTATCGGAAACCGGCCCTGCAGCTCAGGAATCAAATCACTCGGCTTGGACACGTGAAACGCACCGGCCGCGATAAACAGGATATGGTCGGTCCGCACCATGCCGTACCGGGTATTCACTGTCGTCCCTTCGACGATGGGGAGAATATCCCTCTGCACCCCCTCGCGCGATACGTCCGGACCGTGACCGCCTTCGCGCCCGGCGATCTTGTCGATCTCGTCCAAAAAGATGATGCCTGAGTTCTCTACCCGCTCCACGGCCAGCCGCGTCACCTGGTCCATATCCACCAGCCGCGTTTCCTCTTCCTGCACCAGGTACTCAAAGGCCTCTCCGACCTTCATCTTGCGCTTCTTGGTGCGCTGGCCGAAGAGGTTGGGCAGCACGTCTTTGAGATTGATATCCATCTCTTCGACGCCCTGGTTGGAGATGATCTCGAACGACGGAGTACTGCGCTCGCGCACATCGATTTCCACCGTACGGTCATCCAGTTTGCTTTCGCGGAACTGTTGCCGCAACTTTTCCCGGGTGCGGTTGTGGCTCTCCTGGCTTGCCGCGGGGAAGCTATTGCCATCCACGGCGACCGGCCCTGGGGCTCCACCTGCCGGGGGGGACGAAGGAGGCAGCAGTAGGTCCAGCAGGCGCTCTTCTGCATTGAGCTCCGCCCGGTCTTCCACCTCTTCCAGCTTTTCCTCGCGCACCATGTCCACCGCGTTCTCCACCAGGTCGCGAATCATCGACTCCACGTCG
>Ga0302324_100017444_pt1 | contig 14230 bp, 12 predicted proteins | sample Palsa_T0_1_FD_201949 | JGI IMG/M metagenome (GOLD analysis project Ga0302324, IMG submission 201949) | Peat permafrost microbial communities from Stordalen Mire near Abisko, Sweden - Palsa_T0_1 | ecosystem: Environmental > Terrestrial > Soil > Palsa > Peat permafrost | place: Sweden: Abisko... | reverse complement strand
CAGATGCGTGCACTCGGGTTCTGCGTGTCCGTCAAGCACGCGGAATACATGGCTCGTGCCTTCAGCGACCGCAATCTCCCCAGCGAGGCCCTGTCGGGTGAGACTGACACCGCAGAGCGTGACTCGATCCTCAGACGACTTGAGCAGGGCGAACTCCGCTGCGTATTCAGCGTCGACGTACTCGGCGAGGGCGTTGACGTTCCGTCCGTCGACACCGTGCTGCTCCTGCGGCCAACCCAGTCCGCCACAGTCCTCACCCAGCAAATCGGTCGCGGTCTGCGAGAACACCACAACAAGAACACGCTCACGGTCGTCGACCTCATCGGTCAGCAGCATCGGCGCTTCCGATTCGACACGAAGCTTCGGGCACTGATCGACGCCCGCAACGGTCGACTTGTCGACCAAGTCGAGCACGACTTCCCGTACCTCCCGGCCGGCTGTGAAATCAAACTCGACCCTCAGAGCCGCGACGTGATTCTCGATAGCCTCCGCGCCGCCGCCGGCGCTGGCAACTGGTCGGTGCTCGTCGACGATTTGGCACGCCTGGGTGATGTGTCGCTGAGGGTCTTCCTCCGCGATTCCGTGCGGAGTCTCAACGACCTTTACCGATCACGGGATCGCACCTGGACCAGGCTTCGCCGCGATGCGGGGCTCCCGGTGGCGGCCGGAGATGCGCATCACGAGACCCTGCTGCGAGCGATCCATCGGCTCCTGCACATCGACGACGCAGACCGGGTCGAGACCTACCGTCGGTTCTTGACCGCGGCGAGCAAGCCAGCACGGCTCTCGGAACGCGACCGGCGTCTGCTGAGCATGCTCGCGATCGACATCTTTGGTCGGCGGCACGGCATGGTCGATGTCGACGCCGCGCTGGATGCCATCTGGGGCAATCCGGCCGTCCGAGACGAGCTTGCCCAGGTCCTGCAGATCCTCGGAGAGGAAGCTGACTCTGCAACCGAACCGTTCGACTTCGGCCCGCTTCGCGTTCACGCGCGCTACACGAGAGACGAGGCGCTTCTCGCGCTGGGCGACGGCACCTTCGAAAAGCCACCCACCGCTCGCGAGGGCGTTCGCTGGCTCAGCGACATCAGCACGGATGTCCTCTTTGTGACGCTGAGAAAAAGCGAGAGCCGGTATTCGCCGTCAACCCGTTACCGCGACTACGCACTCTCGTCTCGACTCTTCCACTGGGAATCGCAGAGCACGACGACCCGGGACAGTCCAACGGGGCGTCGTTATCGCCAGCAACGCGAAGCCGGCACCACGGTCCTGCTCTTCGTGCGCGAGAGCCCAACGCTCGCCAACGGCGCGGCAGCGCCCTTCACGTTGCTGGGCCCGGCAGCGTTCGTCGAAGACCGTGGCGAGCGGCCGATCCAGATCACGTGGCAGCTGCATACACCGATGCCCGAATCGCTGCTCGAGGTCGCGCGCCTCGTCGCGGCGTAGGGGAGCGGCCGTAACCTGCAGAACTGGGCCGAGCTGATGGTGTCAGCGACGAACCACGCGCTCCGCGTCCGGTTCAAATCCGTCGTTTTCGGGCCCTGTTTGGTACTCCACTTTGGTACTCCACCCCAACAAGATCGGTGAAGATTACGCACCGGAAAATAGAAAAGGCCCGCTAATGCGGACCTTTTCGGAGTAGCGGGGGCGGGATTCGAACCCGCGACCTTCGGGTTATGAGCCCGACGAGCTACCAGACTGCTCCACCCCGCGGCGGACACTGGAATATAGCAACCGCTGGCAGTCTGGCGGAACGACGGAGGCGCTCAGGCATTCTCGAGCAGCTCGCAATAACGGTCTGGCTCATCGCACGAGCGACCGACGCGGCGGGCGGCGGGCTATCGACGACCCGCGCGACGAGGAACGCCGGTCGCAGTCCCGATCAGCATCACGCCCACGGGTACCCGTCAGGCGAGCCATGGCACCGCACAACAGCTCTAGAGTGTGACACTCGGCGGCCTTGGTGATACTGCGAACGATGGACACGACCTCGGCCGGGGCGCGATTCCCGTGGCGCCGGATGTTGATCGGCTGCGCGGTGGCGCTGATGCTGCCCGCGACGGCGAGCGCCGCGACGTCGGCAGCGCTGGCCCGCTACGACGGCCCCAGCGGTCACTGGGTGACGACCGGCGCGGTGACGAGTGGCTACACGCTCGAGGAGACGCTGGGATTCCTGTCGCCGGTCAGCGTGGCGGGGGCCGTCCCGCTCTACGGGTGTCAGGAGGGCAGCGACCATTTCCTTTCGCTCAACTCTGGCTGCGAGGGACAGACGCTGCTGCGGACTGAGGGGTACATCTATAGCCAGCCACCGGCCGGCGTCGCTTCGGGTCCGCTCTATCTCTGCTTGGCGGCCAGCACCTCGAGCGAGGATCACTTCGCCTCAGCCGACCCTCAGTGCGAAGGGCAGATCACCATCGGCCTGCTCGGCTATACGTTGCTGTCGGCACCGCTCGATCGCTACAACGGCGGCACGCACTGGATCACGACCGGAGCGCCCCCTAGCGGCTTCACACTCGAGGAAGGTCTGGGCTACCTCGTGTCCGGCGAGAGCGGGGCCGCCGGTATCGCCCCGCTATACGGCTGTATGTCCAGCGGCGGTCAGTTCCTGTCGCTGGATCCGGGCTGCGAGGGCCAGACTACGCTCGACGTCGAGGGGTACATCTACTCGTCGCCGAGCGCGGCCTCCGACCCCCTCTACCGCTGCCGCGACGGCTCCGACCACTTCGCTTCCTTCGATCCCGGCTGCGAGGGACAGGTCACCGAGGGACTGCTCGGATACACGCTGCAATCGCCGCTGACCCCGCCGCCGGCGACCGCCCCGCCCCCGACCACGGCGCCCGTCACGTCGAGCACGGTGCTTCCCGTGGCGCGGCCGAGCGCGCATCGGGCGTTGCGGGTGAAGATCGTCCTCAGCTGGACATGGCGCGGTGCAGCGTCGCGGCTGACCAGAGCCCAGATCGGCCGTCTGCCGGCGGGCGCCTCGGTCCGCGTCACCTGCCGCGGCCGCGGGGCCGCCTGCACATCGCGGGCGATCGTCGCAGGCCGCCGCGGCCTGCGCCGGCTGGTGCACGCCCTTGATGGCCGTGTTTACCGTGCCGGTGACCATCTGTCGGTGACGGTGAGCAAGCACGGCTACGCGCCGGAGCGCGCGGTAATCCGGATCCGCTACGGCAAGCTGCCGTCGGTGGGCTTGCGCTGAGCTGCCACGAGCTGGAACGGGTCCGAATCCGCCGAGCACCGCGATCGTCGCCTTGGCGTGTGTGGCGCTGTCCAAGAGCCTGCACCCTTGGTCGGTGAACTCGGCTGGTAGACGATCTACGCCGCGGCCGTCCCCCGTGTAAGCGCAGAAACGTCACACAATTGTTCGAGTGTTGCCACACCCAGGTCTAGATCCGTTGCAGGGCCCGGAGGCATCCTTCGCTCATGGCATCTTTGACGCGGAAAGTGGACGCGGAGCGGCGGATGCGGGACCTGCTCGAGAGCGGTGGGTTGCCTCAGCCCGACGCGATCGAGTACGACGAGGAATGCATCCGGCTGTTCTTCTACGAGACCAAGCTGGTGGTCATTGTCGACCTCGACTGAAGTACCGCGAGATTTCGAGACGGAGCCGCAGACCCCAGCGGCCCGATGCCCCGGCGCTCCCGGCGCGCCGGGGCGACCCTTATGCCCCGGTCGCGCGGCGATAGCGCCGCACGGCCAGCGGCGCGAATACGGCGATGATCACCACCGACCAGACGACCGCGCCCCAGACGTAGTTCCCGGCGGCCTGACCGATCCAGAGATGGCGCATGGCGTCGACGACGATCGTGAACGGGTTGACGTTCGCGAAGGCTCTGAGTGCGGCGGGCATGAGCTGGGGCGGCACGAAGGCCGAGGAGATAAAGGTGAGGGGGAAGATGGCGATGAAGCCGAAGGAGTTCGCCGATTCCGGGGAGGAGACGAGCAGCCCGACGAGGGCGAACACCCAGGAGAAGGCGTAGCCGAAGAGGACCAGGATCCCTACGCCGGCGATCACGTCGAGCGCCGTGGTGTGGCTGAACGAGAAGCCGATGATCAGTCCGGTGACGGTCAGCACGGTCATGGAGAGGAGGTTGGTCACGATGTCGGAGAACGTTCGCCCGGCAAGCACTGCGGGGCGGGCCATGGGCAGAGACCGGAAGCGGTCGATCAGGCCCTTGTGAACGTCCTCGTTGAGGCCGAGCGCGGTGACGAAACCGCCGAAAGCGATGTTCTGGACGATGATGCCGGGGATCAGGAAATTGGCGTAGGTGATCCCGGGGGGCGTCCGAATGGCGCCACCGAAGACGTAACGGAACAGCAGCACGAACATGACTGGCTGCACGGTGAAGGCGAGCAGCAGATCGGGTGCTCGCGGCAGCCGGACGAGATTTCGCTCCGCGATCACGAGCGTGTCCGTGACGAGCCGCCTCACGCCGCTGCCGCCTCCTCGTCGGCCTTCTCTTCGGCCACGTGGCCGGTAAGCGAAAGGAATACGTCGTCGAGCGTCGGGCGTCGGATCACCAGGTCGTCTACTCCGATTCCCGCCTCGGTAAGGCGACGGACGGCCTCGACGATGACGCCGCGACGCTCGCGCACCGTGAGCTTGACCAGGCCGTCCTCGGCGACTGGAGGCTCGGCGGACATTGGCGCGAGCGCCCGCACGGCGGCGTCGACGTCCTCGCCGTCCTCGAGTCGGACCTCGAGGCGCTCGCCGCCGACGCGGTCTTTTAGCTCGTCAGACGTCCCCTCGGCGATCACCGTCCCGTGGTCGATCACCGCGATGGTGTCCGCAAGCCGGTCCGCCTCGTCGAGGTACTGCGTCGTCAGAAGCACGGTGGTGCCCTCGGCGACGAGGCGTTCGATCGTCTCCCACAGGTTCAAGCGGCTGCGGGGGTCGAGACCGGTGGTGGGCTCGTCGAGGAAGAGCACGGGCGGCTTGGCGACCAGGGCGTCGGCGAGGTCGAGGCGACGGCGCATGCCGCCGGAGTACGTCTTGACGGGCCGGTTGGCGGCCTCGTCGAGCTCGAAACGGTCGAGCAGTTCTACGCCGCGCGCCTTGGCCTGGCGGCGAGGCATGCCATACAGGCGGCCGACCATGGTCAGGTTCTCCAGGCCCGTGAGGTTCTCGTCGACGGCTGCGTACTGGCCGGCGAGGCCGATCCGCTCGCGCAGCTTGGCGGCGTCGTGGACTACGTCGAGACCCGCGACGCGGGCCGTGCCCGCGTCGGGCAGTAGGAGCGTCGCCAGAATTCGTACCACGGTCGTCTTGCCCGCCCCGTTCGGACCGAGCAGTCCCAGCACTGTCCCGCGCCTCACGTCGAGGTCGACGCCGTCGAGCGCCTGGACGTCGCCGTACGACTTGGAGAGGCCCCGAACGCTGATCGCGAGCTCATCGTCGGACGTTTCGGGGGGGACGGATTGATCGGCTGGACGAGGGGTCCCCATATTCAGCACAGTACGCATCCGACCCGACGGGTGGCGTTCCGGCGTCCGTCAGAATTTAGGTGCGCCCCGCGGCCTGGCGTCCGGCGGTTCACTCGTCCGCGGGTCCGGCTCGCCACTGGCCCATGCGCTCCCCGGCGAGGCGCGGCGGCCACCCCAGCGCGCCTGTTCACTCCGCCCGCGCTCTCGCTGCCCGGCGGCTCTTCACTCCGCCCGCGCCACCGTGCGCTCAATGGCGCCGAGCACGAGCGGCGAGACCCATCGGGGGAGATCGTGACCCATTCCGGGGACCTCGACGAGATGGGCTTTGGGAATTGCGTCGGCGGTGGCGCGGCCGCCCGAGGGCAGGATCACGCGGTCGCGGAGGCCGTGGATGATCGTGGCGGGGATGTCGAGGTGCCCCAAATCGCTGGTGCGGTCACGCTCGGCGAGCACGGCGGCGAGCTGGCGCCCCGGTCCCGACCCGTCGCCCTGCTCGCGGGCCATCGAGCGGCGCATGGCGATGCGCACGTCCTCGTCGTCCTCCTCGGTTCGGTGGATCGAGCCGATGCGCCGGAAGTTCTTGACCAGATGCTCGACGGCGCGGCCCGGATCGGCGGGCGTCGCCCTGAGGAACTCGGGGAGCATGCTCTTTGCCACCCGGCCGGTGCGCTTGTCGCCGGGCCGGCCCATGATCGACACCAGCGAGCGGACGCGGTCGGGATGGCGGATCGCGAGCTCCTGGGCGACGCAGGCCCCCATGGACGCGCCGACGACATGGGCGCCACCCGTCGGCGCGAGGTGCTCGATCAGGCCCGCGGCGTCGTCGGCCATATCGGCGAGCGTGTACGTCGGCTGTGCCGTGCGCATGAGGAACTGCCAGGCCGAGACACCCGGGCCGCGGAACTGGGTGGAGCGGCCGACATCGCGATTGTCGAAACGGACGGCGTGAAAGCCCCGGCCGGCCAGGCGCGAGAAGAACGCGTCGCGCCACCAACAGAGATCGAGGCCGAGGCCCATCACGAGGAGAACGAGAGGATCCGAGTGGCTGCCGGCCTCCTCGAAGCAGAGCTGGACTTCAGGTGACACCAATGCGTGCTGCTCGCAAGCGCCCGGGTCGAGAAGCTCGTGCAACTCGACGCCGCGGCCCGCGGCCTGCGGACTTGTCGCGCGCTCGCTCAACGCGGGGGGAGCGGGAAGAAACCCGACGTTCGCTTGATGTACTCGGCGTACTCGGGTCGGCGCTTGCCGATGTCGCGCTCGAGCATCGCCTTGCCCGAGACCCGGACGAGGAGAAGGGTCATGACTGCCGGCCCGACGAAGGTCCACCAGACGCCGCCGGCCGGCACGGCGACGAGCCAGAGACCCCACCAGACGCAGGCGTCACCAAAGTAATTGGGGTGACGCGTGTACCGCCAGAGTCCATGATCCATGACCTTGCCTCGGTTCGACGAATCGATCTTGAACCTGCGCAGCTGCTCGTCGCCGATCGCCTCGAAGACGAGGCCGACGATAAAGACGATCACGCCGGGGATGACCGCGGCGCCGAGCGCGGCCGGACGGTCCGCGGCGGCCTGGATCGGCAGCGACACGATGAGAACCAGCAGCCCCTGGGTTCCGAAGATCGCCCACAGGCTCCACAGCGTGAAGCGGTCACCTTTTCGCTCGCGCATGGCTGCGTAGCGCCTGTCCTCTTCATGCTCGGCGAGCTTGCGGCGCGTGAGGTGGACGCCGAGCCTCAGCCCCCACGCGGCCGTCATCGCCAGGAGCAGCCAGCGGCGGCCCGTGTCGCCGTGGCCGGCAAGCGCGGCGACGAGCGCGACAATCACAAACGCGGGCCCCCAAACGGGGTCGATGATCGACACGTCGCGCAAGCGAACGCTCAGGGCCCACACGACCAGCATCAGCACGACGACCGCCGCTGCGGAGAACGCAAGCACGCGGCCCGGACCAGCGAAAACAGTGGCGGCGGAGATCACCTAATCATCTACGAAACGTGGGGCGGATCGGTTGCCCGGAGGGCCGATCGGTCGCCCGGAGGGGCGGATCGCTTGCCCGGAGGGCCGATCGGTTGCCCCGCTCGCGAGCCGCTCTCGGCGCCTCAGCCCAGCAGCGCACCCATGTCGCGCACCGCCCGGTACGTTCCGCGTGCGCTCCCGCTGACCTTCGACTTTCCCCCGGTCCGCGGGCCGTACTTGACGGGGACCTCGCCGATCCGCCAGCTGGCCGCGGCCGCACGCATCACCATCTCCAGCGGCCACCCGAAACCGCGGTCCCGGAGCCCGAGTGAGATCAGTGCTTCACGGCGTGCCGCCCGCATCGGGCCGATGTCGCAGAGGGCCACGCCGCAGCGCCGGCGGATCTCGAAGGCGAGGACACGATTCGCGGCCCGCGCGTGCCACGGCCACGCACCGGCCGTCTGGGGGACGCGAGCCCCGAGGCACAGGTCGCTGACACCGTCCGCCACCGGTCCCGCGACGAGCGTGAGCTCGCCCGGGTCGAGCGACCCGTCGCAGTCCATGAAGCACACGATCTCGGACCTGGCCGCGGCGAGGCCCGCGTAGCAGGCCGACCCGAAGCCGCGCCTGGGCTCGAACACAATCCGTGCCCCGCAACGCGCGGCCACCTCCGCCGTCCCGTCGACCGAGCCGTTGTCGACGACGAGCGGCTCGAACCCCGGCGGCATCGCCGCGAGCACGCCCGGAATCGCCTCGGCCTCGTCGAGCGCGGGGAGGATGACCTCGATCACGTGCCGCAGCGTACGCGCCAAAGACTTAAATGAGGATGAACACGACGTCGGGTGTGATCCGGACCGCTTTCGGTGGCGTAAGTTGGCAGAACATGATCCTTGTCACCGGCGGCGCCGGCTTCATTGGTTCACACGTCGTCGATGAGCTGGTCGAAGAGGGCCACGAGGTTCGCGTCCTCGATCTGCTCCTCGACGCAGCGCACGCGGTCATTCCTGACTACCTGAACCCTGGCGCCGAGTTCATCCAGGCCGACGTCGCGGACCGCGACGCCGTGTCGGAGGCGCTGCGCGGAGTCGACGCGGTCTGCCATCAGGCGGCGATGGTCGGGCTCGGAGTGGCCATGGGTGACATCACGGACTACGTCCGCCATAACGGTCTCGGAACCGCCGTCCTCCTCGGCGGGCTCGCGGAGGCCGGGTTCGAGGGGCGGATGGTGTTGGCGAGCAGCATGGTTGTGTATGGGGAGGGCGCCTACCGCTGCAAGCGTCACGGTCCGATGACCCCCGAGCCTCGAACTCGCGAGGACCTCGAGCTCGGCCACTTCTCGCCGCGATGCCAGGTGTGCTCGGGCGACCTCGAGCCGATCGCGATCGACGAGTCGGCGACGCTCGACCCGCGCAACGTCTACGCGGCAACCAAGGTCCATCAGGAGCACCTCTGCTTTGCGTTCGCGCGTGAGACGGGTGTGGCTGTCACTGCTCTTCGCTACCACAACGTCTACGGCCCTCGCATGCCCCGCGACACGCCCTACGCCGGCGTCGCGGCGATCTTCGCGAGCGCGCTCGCCGCGGGCGAGCCGCCGCGGGTGTTCGAGGACGGTGGCCAGTTGCGCGACTTCGTCCACGTGCGGGACGTCGCCCACGCGAACGTCATCGCGCTCACACAGGAGAATCCGCTGACCGGGGCGTTCAACGTCGCGAGCGGCGATCCCCGAAGCGTCGGCGAAATGGCTAACGCCCTCGCCGACGCGGCCGGCCCGCGAGCGCCGCGGCCGGTCGTCACCGGTGAGTACCGGCTCGGCGACGTCCGCCATGTCTTCGCGTGCGCCGAACGGGCCGAGCGCGAGCTCGGCTTCAAAGTACGCGAGGATTTCTACGACGGGATGGCGGAGTTCGCCCTCGCCCCCCTGCGCGTGGCGTAACCGCTGAGAGCCGCTCGAGCGCGTGCCTAATCCGAGGCGGGCGCGGGCGGAGCGTCGTCCGAGGGGTGCGGGGGCGAGGCGTCGTCGGACGCGGGCGCGGGCGGAGCCTCATCCGACGCGCGCGGAGGCGGGGCCTCATCCAAGGCGAGCGGAGGCGTTGCGTCGTCCGACACGCGCGCGGCCGGGGCCTCATCCGACGCCGGCGGCGGCGGGGCGTCGTCCAAGGCGCGCGGAGGCGGGGCCTCATCCGACACGGGCGGGCGCGAGACCTCGTCGCCCGTCGCCGTCTCCCCCGGCCGCGCGGCAACATCGTCACCTGGCTTCTCATGCTCCGCCGCCACCGCCGCCGCCTCAGGCGCCCCCACCCGGTCCGAACCCTCCGGATCACCGGACCCGGCCCCGGCCCCGACCCCAGCCCGCCCCACCGCCACCCCCCACACCACCGCCGACAGCGCAAACATCACCCCACTCGCGATCAGCCACCGCGCTAGATACCCGCTCTCGGCGATCCCGCTCGCGTCGAGCTCGGACTGGCTCCCGAGCCCGAAGATCACCGGGAAGAAGACGATGAGCAGGAGACCGCTGAGAATGGCCGGGATTCGCACGTAGGGCGTCGAGTTAATAAGGCCGAGGACCGTCCGCGGCCCGGCACCGCCGCCGGCCCGCCGCCCCAGCCACCCGAAGGCGACCCGGTCGAGCAGCGTGTAGAGCGGCACGGCCACGAGGTCGTGAAGGAGGATCGCCGCGACGAACCACTCGATGACCGTCTCGACGTCGTGGGGCCGCTGGAACCAGCCTTGCACGGCGAACCCGGCGATGACGAAGCTCAGCACGAGGACGAGCAGATTGACCGGCCCGGCGCCGTACAAGACGCGGAAGCGCCTCATTCCGACACCGGCGTGAACTTCATGTTCGTGACCCACTTGGTGCAGTGAACGCCCGGCACGGCGGGGCTGATGATCCGGGCCGGGTAGCCGTGGTCGAGCGAGAGATCGAGGCCGTTGACGCGGAGGGCGAGGAGCGAATGGTCGTCCGCCACCTGCTCGTGGCCGAGCGTCGCGTGCCCGTAGGTGCCGGGGTCGAGCGAGCTGGTGAACACCCTGGCCGGCCCATTCACGGCGCACAGCGAGGCGAGGTCGCGGAGGCGGACGCCGCTCCAGCGCTGGGTGGTCGACCATCCCTCCACGCACGCGATCGGGAGATCGTAGGTGTACTGGGGTAGGGCCAGGAGCTGCTCGCGCGAGAGCGAGACACCGCGCCCTCCAAGAAGATCTAGGTGCCACCCGGCACCGACCTCCGAACCGGTGACACCCGCCGCCACCGCCGTCTTATTGACGGGGAAGCCGAGCGGACCTGGGCGGACGCGCCCGCGCGGGAGAAGGAAGGCCAGGCCGCGCAGCGGGCCGCCGATCGACTGGGCGGCGCCCTGGACGAGAAGGAGCAGCGATCCCGCCGCCACCGTTCCGAGCAACGCCCGGCGCGACATCGACGCGGGGACCGGGGACGCCGCGACGAGCGAAGGCTCACCGCGGACGGAGGCACGAGGCGGTGCGGGCAGGCCGCCCACCACCTCCCGCCGCGTCCGGAGCGACCGCCGCATCGTCCCGAACTTGAGCGTCACGTGGGCGATGAACGCCCCGATGAACACCCAGGCCCCGTAGTAATGCGCCTGGACGAAGGAGAACGGGAACACATACCAGTACTGGATGTTGAGAATGCCGGTGACGAACTCGAACAGGGCGCCGCCGACGAGAAGGGCGAGGGAGAGCCGCTCGAGCAGGTGGGCGGGGCTGCGGACCGGTGGCCACTCGAAGAGCCGGGGGATCACCGACCACAGCTTGGCCAAGACCACCGGGAACAGCGCCAGCCCAACGGTGACGTGCAGGCCTTGGCTGAGCGCATATAGCCACGTCGGGTGGGCCGGCCACCCGAACAGGTAGAAGTCGAGCGGGCCGTGGATGTTGCGTCCGAGCGCGTTCGAGCCCAGCCCGGGCTGGTACGCGTCGTTCGAGAACAGGCCGGTGACGATGACGATGGGAAGGCCGATGAGAAGGACGAGGCCGAGGACGGCGGTGAGCCACGCACCGCGCAGTGGGCTGCGCCAGAAGCCCTCCCGGAACGGTCCTGGTGGCGGCTTGGATGGATTGAGTCCTGGCAAGCGCACCGGTTGAGCCTGGCAGACGCACCGCCGTCTGAGAACGGTCTGAGCGCGTCGTTAAGTCACTGTTCACGGCTGTGGGTTTAGCTCCACGTGTGGACTCAGCCGCGATCCTGGACCCGCCGCGCGCGCACACGGCGCCCCCAGGACCCCCACAGATCCTCCCGCGCCGTGCGATCAGCGTCCTCGTCTGTCTCGCGCTTGCCGCCCCCATCGCCATCTACCTGTGGATAGCGCTCCACCGCGTCGACTATCCCTTCGAGCTCGACTGGATGGAGGGCGGTTCGGTGGAGCTCGCCGGGCGGGTTCTGGCGGGCCACTCGCTGTATGCCGCACCCTCGATCGCGTACGTGGGCTGGACCTATCCCCCGCTCTACTACTGGATCGCTGCTGCGGTGGCCAAGATCACCGGCCTCGGGTTCCTCCCCCTGCGCCTGGTGTCGCTCGCCGCCTCGCTGGTATCGATGGCGATCCTCGGCTGGATGGTCGCGCGCGAGACCGGTAGTCGGATCGCCGGCCTCGTCGCCGCGGGGTTGTTCGCAGCAACCTTCCGGATCTCCGGCGCCTGGTTCGACACCGGGCGCGTCGACTCGCTGTTCCTGGCCCTCACCTTGCTCGCGCTGGCATGGGGACGGTGGGCCACCGGCGTCCGCGGCGGGCTCGCCCTCGGGGTGCTCGCCTTCCTCGCCTTCTTCACCAAGCAGACGGCGCTCCTCGCGCTGGTGCCCGTGCTCCTCTATCTCGTCCTCGCTCGCCGCCGGGTCGGCATCCCCGCGTTGCTCACCCTGGCCGCGCTCGTGCTCGGCTCGACGCTCGTCCTCAATGCGTCGACCGGAGGGTGGTACGACTACTACGTCTTCAGCGAGCTCGTCCACCAGCCCGTGGCGCAGCCGGAGTGGATCAAGTTCTGGACGCACGACATCCTGGATGAACAGTGGCCGCTCGTGACCGTCATCGTCGCCGGCGGCGCGCTGCTGGCAAGCCGGGCGCTTCGCGCGCAAGCGTGGCGTGGCGACGGGCGCCGGTCCCGAGCGACCGCCATGCGCGCCGCAGTCGCCTCGCCCGCCCTGTACTACGCCATCGGCGCCGCCGGCCTGATCGGGTCGGCCTGGGTGTCGCGCCTGCACACGGGCGGGTACCTCAACGTGCTCATGCCCGCCTACGCGGCGATCGCGCTTCTCGCCGGATTGACCTACGGCGCCCTCGACCGCCGAAGCAGGGGCTGGATCACGCCCGCCGTCATCGCCTTGGCCCTGCTCGTCCAACTCGCCCTGCTCAGCTACCCCGTCGGCGCGCAGATCCCCACCGCCGCCGACCGCGCCGCCGGGACTCAGCTCATCGCGCGACTAAAAGCCCTCCCCGGGCCGGTCATCGTCCTGCGCCACCCGTGGTACGCGACGCTCGCCGGAAAGGGGACGTTCGCACAGGAGGAGGCGATCGGCGACGTGCTGCGCTCCGCCTCGACGCGCGGCTCGCGCCCCCTGCGAGCGTCGCTCGCTAATGCGCTCAACCGCGACGACGTCCAGGCCGTCGTCCTCGACGGCACCTTCGACGCGCACTTCCTCGGCGCCGAGCTGGCGCGCGACTTCCGCCTCGAGCCGGAGCCCATCACCGCAGAGAGGCTCTACCCGCTCACCGACGTCCGCACCGCCCCCACTCTGCTCTACCTGCGCGTGCGGCCCGCCCGCGCGCGCTTAAGGGCCCACGCGCCCTAACGGCCCAAAGGGCGCGGCACCACCAGGTCCCGCACCGCCCCGCGCACCAGCTCGGCGAGCTCGTCCGGGGGCACGCCGCTGAAGGCACCGCCGGCGGCGACGACCCCTGTCAGCGCCCCGATCGAGGCGGCCATACGCACCCGCTGGGCGAGCGGGATCTCCTCGCTCGTGAGCAGACGGCTGATCCGCTGCTGGATGTCCTCGTTCTCGGCCTGGTGGGCTTCGTTGTCGGCGAGCACGTCGAGCGCTCGGTGGTTGCGCACGTGGAAGAGGAAGAGCTCGCGGTTGCGGATGACCTGGTCGACGAAGTGGTCGAGGACCCGGGGCCAGGCATCGGCGCGCTGCTGGTCATCGTCGAGTCCGTCCAGCTCGTCGATCGCCTCGTGCCCGAGTGCGTGGAGGCGCATGTGGAGCTCGAGGAGCATGTCCTCCTTGCGCTCGAAGTGGAAGTAGATCGCCGCCTTGGTGACCCCGAGCCGTTCGGCGATCTCGCGCAGCGAAGTCTGCTCATAGCCCTGCTCGGTGAAGAGCTCGAGGGCGACGTCGAGGATGCGCTCACGGGTCGAGCCGCGCGGGCGGCCTCGGCGCGCGGGACCGCCGGGGGGCACCAATAGCTCGTCGCGTGCGGCCATATCTCGGAGCTTACTTTACGGCCGGCTAGAAAATGTGTATCCTGCCGCCCTGCCCTACCTAGCCGGCCGACAAGTTAGGAAAAATTCCGCCCGTGACCACCACCACCTCGCCCATGATCGAAGCCCACGGCCTGACCAAGCGGTTCGGGACCACCGTGGCCCTCGACGGGCTCGACCTCGAGGTACCGGCGGGTGCCATCCTCGGCGTCCTCGGACCCAACGGCGCCGGCAAGACCACGGCGGTCCGGATCCTCACCACCCTCGCTCGCCCCGACGCGGGGTCGGCACGCGTCGCCGGCTATGACGTCGTCACCGAGGTGGCCGCCGTGCAACGCAATATCGGTGTCACCGCTCAGGACGCAACCCTCGATGGCCTGCTCACCGGCCGCCAGAACCTGGTCATGATCGGGCGA
>Ga0302324_100017440_pt1 | contig 14232 bp, 8 predicted proteins | sample Palsa_T0_1_FD_201949 | JGI IMG/M metagenome (GOLD analysis project Ga0302324, IMG submission 201949) | Peat permafrost microbial communities from Stordalen Mire near Abisko, Sweden - Palsa_T0_1 | ecosystem: Environmental > Terrestrial > Soil > Palsa > Peat permafrost | place: Sweden: Abisko... | reverse complement strand
GATTGCCTGTAAATCGACAGGAGAAGTCCGGGAATTATTCATCGTGCTCCGCTTTCAGGAACTAGAAGTTTGAAAAGGCTAACACGAATCCCGATTTTCCTTGGTGAACCTTGACGCGCTTGCGGGTAGTCGCTTTCCCCAACGACCTGCTTACTCTCGGCAATGAGCCATGGTCTCGAGAATGGAAAAGGGACGTGATATTCTAATACCAGTAGCTGCGTCTTCCTCCGATAGGATCGATTCCCGCAGTTTCCTGAAGATCATGATTTCAGTTAGCAATGTGTCCATGCGCTACGGCGCCAAAGTACTGTTTGACGAGGTTTCCACCGCCTTCAGCCCGGGGAAGCGCTACGGCCTTACCGGCCCCAACGGGGCGGGCAAATCCACGTTCATGAAGCTGCTGACCGGTGAACTCGACCCGCAGAAGGGAACGGTTGTTCGTCCCCGTAAGCTCGGAGTCCTGAGCCAGGATCAATTCGCCTTAGATCAGTATCGCGTCATCGACGCCGTCATCATGGGCAACCGGCGCTTGTGGGCCGCTCTTGAAGAGCGCGAACTCATCTACGCCAAACCTGAGATGACCGACACCGACGGTATGAAATTGGGCGAACTCGAAGGCATCGTCGGCGAGGAAGACGGCTACACCGCCGAAACCGACGCCGCGATTCTGCTCCAGGGCCTCGACATTGCGGACGAGATGCATGAGCGGAAAATGTCGGAAATCCCCGTCGGGCAGAAAATGCGCGTGCTCCTGGCGCAGGCTCTCTTCGGACATCCCCAGGCCCTGTTGCTCGACGAGCCCACGAACCACCTCGATCTCGACTCGATTCACTGGCTGAAGAATTTTCTCAATCAATATGAAGGCGTGCTGATCGTGATCTCGCACGACCGTCATTTCCTGAACGGGATTTGCACCCACATCGCTGACATCGATTACGAAACCATCATTACCTACACCGGCACTTACGACGACATGGTGATCGCAAAGACCCAGATTCGGTCGCAGATCGAATCGCAAAATGCTCAACGCGAAAAGAAAATTTCTCAGTTGAACGAGTTCATCGCTCGCTTCGCCGCCGGAACCCGCTCCAGCCAAGTGCAGTCGCGGCGCAAGGAAGTGGAGCGCCTGCAAGTGACGGAGTTGGCAAGGTCGAACATCCAGCGCCCGTATTTGAAGTTTGAGCAGAAACGGCCCTCCGGCAAACACATACTCGAAATCGAAGGCATCACGAAGTCGTACGGAGAAGCCAAGGTGATCACGGCCTTCACCGCGAGCGTGCTGCGCGGAGAAAAAATCGCGCTCATAGGGCGCAACGGCTCCGGAAAAACGACGCTGGTCAATGCGCTGCTCGCGAACTCGCCCACGATTTCAGAATCGGAGCTGCGCAAGACGAGCGGCTACGACGGTCCTTTTGTGGATAGCGGAAAAGTGATCTGGGGACATGAAGCTGCCGTGGGATATTTCGCCCAGGATCACAAGGCGCTCATCGAGCCTGGAATCAAGGTGCTGGAGTGGCTCCACCAATGGGATCCTTCAGCCTCGACCGAAGAGATCCGCGGCATCCTGGGCCAAATGCTTTTTCCGCGCGATGACGCTGAGAAGCGCACCGACATCCTGTCGGGCGGAGAGGCTGCCCGCCTGCTCTTTTGCAAGTTGATGCTGCAGAAACCGAACCTGCTCGTGCTCGACGAACCGACCAACCATTTGGATCTCGAATCGATCAACGCTCTCAACATTTCGCTGCAGCGCTACCAGGGAACGGTGCTGCTGGTGACTCACGACGAAGACCTGATTGATGAAGTCGCGACCAGAATCTGGCATTTCGAGGGCAGCCGTGAGATCAGCGACTTTAAGGGTGCTTATGGCGAGTACCAGGCGGTTCTCGCTTGAACTGATCCGAAAACGCTTCCGGATGACAATTTATTTCTTGTTCTCACCCTGAGCCGCGGAGATGGTCTCGCGTTTTTTCGCTTTCTTGTTGGTCTTTGCGCTCGGTGACTTGTTGGCTCTTGAGCCTTGATCGAGAATGTCAGCGACGGAAGTGCTTTCCAGTATCCTGGCGGCGGCGTCGCGCACCTCCAGGAACACGCTATAAAGGGCGCGGTGGTCGGGATCGGAAGTGATCAGTCCGCGCAGTTGATCGGCATCGCCGAAGGGTGCGAGCGGACCGTCAATCAGGCGAATGATTTCGGAGAGTCTGATCTCCTCGGGCGCTCGCCGCAAACGGTAGCCGCCTTTGGCGCCGCGAACGCTTTCGACGATGCGCGCGTTCTTCAACTCAAGCAGAATTAATTCGAGGAACTTTTCCGGCAGGTCGCTATCAACGGCGATGTCCCGAATCTTTATCGTTTCAGTTCCGTAGCGGCGACCCAGTGTCATTATCGCCTGCAGTGCGTAGAGGCCCTTTTGAGAAATCTTCAATTCTGTATCCTCTCCAACTGGTTATGTACCCTGAATGCCGCGTGTCTTCACGCTTCGACGTACTCTAGCGGGCCTGCTGCCGCTTTGCAACTGCTTTGCTTCGAACATTGCTTTGCTTCGAACCGAATCCTGCGGAATCATGGTCGCCGGCGAAACAGACTGCTGAAAAGCAAGATTCCGACGCCTGGCCCCCTAAAGGGGGCGACTGATTTCGGAGGACCAACGGTATCGCTCAAGCGATGCCCGGATGCGAATCCGAATTTTCGGCATTCCGGAAGGCCGCTACCGGGTTAGAGCCATTTTCATTGCCGGCTGTCCTACCTCGGCGTGGGATTCGCCTTCCAGACAAACTCGATGCCACAATTCAAGATTCATCAAACGCCAGATGCGATCTTGATTGTCGCGATGGTGCGAAAAATGGTCGTGGAGAAGCTTTTCAATCGCTTCCCGCCGGAAGTATCCGCGATTCAAGCTGCGCGGCTCAAGCAGCAGGTCGCGAATCGTTTGCCCTCGCGAGCCGGCCAGCCACCCGCTCCAGGGAGTTGGAAATCCCAATTTCTGCCGGTACAGAATGGAGTGCGGCAGGAGATCCTCCACTGCCTTCTTGAGAATCCGTTTGCCGGCCAGTCCCCGGATCTGCACTTCGCGCGGAATCCGGGTTGCGAATTCAACCAGCACGTGATCAAGAAACGGCACACGGCTTTCAATGGATGCGGCCATGCTCATGTTGTCCTGTTTCATGAGCAACTCGACCAGGTAGGTCTTGATGTCGGTATAGAGCAGCCGCTGCAGAATTTCGCCCGATGAATGTTCCCAGTATGCGAGGACATTTTTATAGGCTGTGCTGGGCGCCACCTTTCGCGTGAATTCACCGGTCAGTAAGCCGTTCTGTTCCGCTTCGCTGAAGGCAGAAAAGAAATTGTCGAAATAGAAGGAAGCCCAGGAATTCCCGTCTTTGGCGAGAAACGTGTGTTCCAGTTTCCGGCGCAGACTTGCTCCGAGCATCGAAGAGGTCGCAAGCGTATTGCGTAATCCGCGGCGCGCAATGCTTGGGATCAGGCTGCGATAGGCGCGATCCATAGCCGCATTCTTCAACGTGAAAGCGTAACGAGAGTAGCCCGCCAGGGTTTCATCCGCGCCTTCTCCAGTCAGGACTACGGTTACGCTTTCGCGAGCCAGGCGAGCGACAAAATAAAGAGAGATGCTCGAGGGCCAGACGATCGGTTCGTCTTCATGCCAGATTAAATGCGGCAGCGCCCCGAAAAAATCGTCCTCGCTGAGCACCACTTCGTGATGACGCGAGTGAATATGTTCAGCCACAGTTTGCGCAAAAGGAAGTTCGCTGTAGCTCTGCTCGGCGTAGCCCACGGAAAATGTTTCCACCGGCTCGCGCCGCAATTTTGTCATCAGCGCGGCCACTGCGCTCGAATCGACGCCGCCGCTCAGGAATACGCCCAAGGGCACGTCGCTCATGAGATGGCTGCTGACCGCGCCTTCCAGCAACTCTCGATAAGTCTCGACGTAATAGCTTTCGTCGTAACGATTAACTCCCGATTCGTGCGTCGTCGACGCCTCCAGGTCCCAGTATTGCCGGATCTCCGTCTTGCCATCCGGAGTAACAGTCATCGCGTGTCCCGGCATCAGCTTCAGGATTCCGTCGTAGAAGCTCTCCTCGCCCGACAAATATCCAAACGCCAGATATTCCGGCAGCGCCCGGCGATTGAACTCGGCACGAACTCCACCATGGGCAAATAACGCTTTGATCTCCGATCCGAAGAGCAGTCGCTCCGGCGTCAACTCGTAGTACAAGGGCTTGATGCCCAGCCGGTCGCGCGCGATAAAGAGTGTCTTGGTGTTGCGATTCCAGATGGCGAAGGCGAACATCCCCCGCAGGTGCTGTACACAATCGGCGCCGTATTCCTCGAAGAGGTGGACAACGGTTTCGGTATCGCTGTTCGTGTTGTAATAGTGCCCGCGCGCGATAAGTTGTTGTCGGAGGGCAAGATGGTTATAGATCTCGCCGTTGAATACGATCCACAATGAGCCGTCTTCGTTGGAGAGCGGCTGATGGCCGCCGGCCACGTCGACGATGCTGAGGCGCCGCATGCCGATGCCGACTGCGCCATCGGTGTAGAAACCGTCGTCGTCGGGTCCGCGATGGGTGATGGTGCGGCACATTTCGCGTAGAGCCGCCGCATTCGCCCGCGCGTTCCGTCCGAATTCCAGAATTCCGGCAATCCCGCACATTCAGTGTTTCCCCACGTAGGGCGCTGGCAATTCCTCAAACAAAGCCGTGATCGAGAGCCCGGCCGGCATTGAATTCATCATCCCGTCCTGCCTGCGCCATTCAAAAAATTCCGATCGTGCCGAGAACTGTACAAGTGGTCGTCCTTGCCATGCGACATGGGTTCCGCCGATTACAACCAGTTGCGCGAGCCTCTCATTCTCGATGCGGCAATAGAGCACGCGCGCGTCCGAAGACCATGGACCGAAACTCCACGAGTCATGACCAGGGTTATCGCCAGCAAAAAAGAATGCATGCCTTTCTCCAGGATTAGGACCATGCCTCTCGCTAAGATAATGATAATCGAGTTCGTACACCTGCACACCAGTTTGCGCGATGCTGGCCAGACGCAGTTGGACAAGAGAATCGTCGAAACCTTTCTCAAGAGGCTCCTCCTCCTGCCGGTGTACTCTGCCAGAGACCAGTGCGATCGCCATTTCCGCGGGTAGCAGTGCACGCCCATGACATCGCACCAGAGGCGCTGGCTGCAACCTACCGTAAGCCGGAGAGACCATTGTTTTCGCAACTTCCATTACCGACGGCCAGATCGTTTCCTCCGGTACGATAAGGCTAAGCCGCGATTCGCCGGGCAGAGCGCCAGCTCTGAATATTTCTACCTGTCTCGGGCCGACAGCCTGAACATTGTTTCGAGTAGCATGGTTTCGAATCACGAGATCGGGCGCAAAGTGCCATAGTATCTCGAGTTCATGTTCCGTCCGGCCGAGAGCGACATCGCGCACCAGGCACAAACCACCCTCGATTTTTAGAATATGGCGTCGGTGTATGACCGGATCCGGCAGCCGTGCGTAGCCATTGTGACTGCCCACGAAGTAAGTGAAACTTTTCCCGGCGACCCACGTTTCCGCTTGAGTGGCCGGAATGTGAGTCCAAGAAAACGGCCCAGCGGGAACCGCCTGATCCAGCCCATCCACGCGCAGGGTGTTGTGGGCACCCGTCCCGCGAAAAGCATTGCGCTCGGCCGGGTCATTGGAGATATAGACGCCGCTCCCGGCATCGACCAGCCAGCGCCGTCCATCCATGGCGAGCCTTACGCTGAGTGCGTCAGCGTGCCCATGCCCGGCCCGGCCCATGCCTTGCGGGCCGGCATCCACGACCAACACCTGGGGGTAGGGTTCTGAATCCGCCAGAACATAGAGCCCGCCATCGGGAAAGGCAATCGAACGCGCCGACGGCGTCGTTGGCTGATCCGATTTCTGCGACAGCGTATCCACGGCCTGATTTCCGAACAACCAGACCACCTCCTCCGTCAATCGCGCCGCCGAGAACTCTCGCGAATACATCACCGCTCCGAGCGCCAGGGGGTCCGTCATGTGCTCTGTCCGGTTGCGTCGCGAATTCCACAATCGTCCGCCATCATCGTCGCCGAAACCTTCCGCCGGTCCTGCCTGCGCGAGCGCCTCGACTACATCGAGCATTCGTCCCACCACCGCGTCGTAGGCGGTGGGAATATCCATACCATTTCGAACTCTGAGCAAACGCGCATATAAGAAGAAGTCGAGCGCGTAAACGTGGTAATGCAGAGCCTGCTCGAAGTAAATTCCATCCGGACGCACCTGCCGTTCCGCCTCCTGCACCACGATCTTCCACGCAGATTCCCTCCAGCGCTCGGCTCTGGGGAATTGCGGATACAAAATGCCAAGGAAAAGCAGCGCAAGCGCCTCTCCCAACAAGTGCGTGTTGGGAGAAAAATAAGCGGACAGGTAGCGCTCAATATAAAGCCCGTGAAAGGCAAGAGCCGGTAAAAGTTCCGCATGCAAACTCGCGTACTCACGAGTTTTCCCCAGCAACTGATCCATCCATATCCACGACAAGCTGCGGAAGGCTACTTCCAGCGTGCTTCCCCAGTTGATCCCCAACGGATAGGGATTAGCGTCGATCCAACTGTGCCACTGCGCGTTCAGTTCGCGAAGGTACTTCTCGTCTCCAGTCAGCAATCGCGCCTTGGCCAGCGTCACCAGATGCTGGTGGCGATTCAATTCCCATATAACTTTATGGTCGCCCACGGTTGCGAAATCAAGAAAGGGGATTTTGAACCACGGATCGAGCGGCGCACGCTTGCCATGCACCGCATCAAGATGCCAGTCCAGTGGCTTGAAATTGTCATTGCCGCGGCCTGGAGTCGGGGTAGGAGTGAAGTCGAGGTTGTCGTAGCCGAGCAGGCGAAAACGATGGCTGCAGATCGTATCGGCTTCGCGCACAATTTCAGAAGCCGCGTCGGGAAGATGTTGGCGTAGCAACTCGGCTCGCGCCGAACTGTCGCCTGCTGCACCTTTCGGGGTCGAACCCTCGATGCCAGAAAAGAAAAATCGTCCGGGTGGCGCTGCCGAGTCTGGAATTAGCCGCATCGCTTCGCGGCGCACACCCATGCGGTGAATGAAAAGGTCGCGTTGCTTGTGGAATTCCTGTAGTGCGCGCACGCGAACTTCATCCCATTCCATCCGGGAAACGCGCGCCATCTTGCTTTGCCACCCAGAACCCATCCGATTCACATCTTACATGCTGAAAAGGGGCCGGTCTCGGTCTCCCGTTACCTTTGTAACTTCAGTCCATCATTGACCAGAATTCCACTGAAGCCGGCGCTGACGGGATCTTGCCAGTTTCCCTTAGGGCTCTCGGCGAAAAATCGCCAAGTCAAGAATCCTTAGCGTTATCGCCCGGCAGCAACTCTTGGTGGACAGCCATCGACGAGCAGACCCAGTTCGAGTTATTGCAGCTTCCTATACTCCGCCTTGGCTTCATTCAAGATGGGAATGTCGGCATCGGCATCTTTCCAGACGGTGAGGAAATCCTTGTAGGCGGCAAGCGCCCGGGCGCGGGCGGCATCGGCATCAGCTCCCTGCAAGGTTCTTGCTTCCAGGGCGTTGGCGCGAGCCACGCCCAAATGCGCCAACGCTCCTGTCCAGCAGTTCCAGACGATTCCGCTGTGATCGAGAATCTTCTGGTACTCGGCGGCGGCGGCGCTGCCTTGTCCAGACGCCAGATAGGCTCGGCCGCGTAGGTACACGTGATAGAGGCAGGAAATGTTGGCGACGAACTGAATCTGGCCCAACTCAATGGGTGAAGCACCCTGGAGAGCGTTCAGGGCGGCAGTCGGATTGTTCTTATCGAGCGCCAATTGCGCCTGAATCGCAGGCAACCAAAGCGATTGCATCTGCGTGTCCAGCGGGAACCGTTTCCCCAAGTCTTGGGCCAACGATTCCGCTCGTGCCTCGTCGCCGGCCATGGCAAACGCAAGCGCCGCTTCGCTCTCGACGCCCTGACTCGTGGGCGCAAGCTTCAAAGCCTCCGCTGCTGACTGCCGTGATTCTGCAGCATTGCCATAAGCGGCCTGTTCGAGAGCGGCATTGGTCTCGAAGGTGGCCCCAGTTTCCTTGCTGTCAGCTCGGACGGCGGACTCCACAGCCCGCCTGGCCAGTTGCCGCGCCTTGCCCACATGACCGCCATACGCCTCGGTGTCGGATGCGAGCGCAAGGGCATCGTTCTCGTAATCGGGCTTGCCCGCAAGCCATTGTTGCTGTTCCTCCATCGCGGCAGAGTCCGCGCCGATAAAGGCAAGAGCATAGAGAGCGTTGTGGAGTACCAGATCCCCCGCATTGCGCGCCTCGTGAATGATCTGCCGCGTTTCATCAAAACGCTGCAAGGCGAGGGTGTAGTTGGCGAGATTTCCGTAATTGATCAACCGATCTGGCGCCAGGCGCAAAGCTTCTCTGGTGGCCTCAGCAGCTTTCCCGTATTGCCCCTGTTCGGCGAGCGCTGTACCTAGATTGCCGTACGCTGCGGCCTCCCTCGGGTAGTTCTCAATCTCCTCCTGAAATGTCTCCGCCGCTTTGTCCAGTTCTCCGGTTACATACTGGTAATAGTTGGCCGTGATCGTCAGTTTTTCCCGCTCGCTGGCATGGACCCGCAACTGGAATGCCTGGGTCAGGTACTCGCTAGCCCGGCCTAGTTCCCCCAGATTGTGGTAAGCCTTGCCCACCGCGTTGTAGCCCATGGCAAAATTCGGATCCAGCTCAATCGCATGTTGATAGTAAGGCAGTGAGGAGGCGAATCCTTTCTCACTCGTCGCCTTCATTCCCAGACTGTATGCTTTCAGAGCTTCAAGCGAGGACGTGGTAGCCTGTTCGAGCGGTATATCAAACCTCTGCACAGTAGCCAGCGATTCGCCCAGTTCACCGCGTAGCTTCGTCGCCGCTTTGCCGAGCACGTCCAGCACCTTCTCCTTGGACTCCGCCGTCGTCTGCTCCTCGGCGAGCGCGTCTCCGCTCTCGCAGTTCACCGCTTTCAACCCAAGCACATATTTGCTACCCAAACTCCCAATCGCTCCGGCAATGTAGGCTTTGCTGCCCGCACGTTGGCAAAGCTCGCGGGCAACCTCCGGCGTGAGCTTCGTGCCGGATGGACGGGTCATCAGTTGCAGCGTCTTCGCAACCTCGCTGTCAGAAAGCACATTGAGGAAAGGTGATTGCCGCAGGGAAATGTTTAGCGCTGTCTTCAGCGTGTCGTCAAATACCGCATCGCTCGTGCTGTTAGCGAAATCGGCGAGAACGATAGTGTCTTTCTCGGTCAAGTGCGTGCTGGGCTGATGCGATCGATAATAGAGGCCGCCTGCGAGAAGCGCGGCGAACAGGATTGCAGCCGCGAAGTAACTGCCGAGCTTTGCTCGGCTTGGACGGGCGAGGGCGCCCGTCGCCACACGACCAGTCCCCACACTGCCTGTGACTCTTGCGGCGCTAGATGAGGCAAGGACAGGGGAACCGGACGTGGCCGACGGCGACTGGGCGAGTCTCGGTTGAGCGGCTGCGGGACCGCTTTCCGATATGGCCGCCACCGCGCCGGAGCCGGCCGCGATGGCGCGTCCGGTCTCCGTATCTCGCTTCAGCCGTTGCAAATCGGTTCGCATATCGGCCGCGTGCTGGTAGCGCAGGTTGCGATCTTTTTCCAAGGCCTTGTTGATAATGTCTTCGAGTTTCGGCGGAATGTCATGATTCAGCCGCGCCATGGCCACCGGGGCACGGTTCATGATGGCTTCGCAGACGACGGCTGAGCTTTCTCCGTGAAACGGCGCATCGCCGGTTGCCATCTCGTAAAGCACTGATCCAAACGAGAAGAGGTCGGTCCGCGCATCGAGTTCCTTCGCCCGAACCTGCTCCGGCGACATATAACCCACTGTTCCTAGCATCGTGCCCGCACTGGTCAGGGGATCAACGTCCACCGAACCTGTTACCGTGTTAAAAGACGCAATCCTGCTCGAAGAACTGCCTGCGAGACTGACCTTCGCCAGTCCAAAATCCAGAACCTTGGCATGACCGCGCTTGGTCACAAAGATGTTTGCGGGTTTGATGTCGCGGTGGACAATGCCTTCTGAGTGAGCGGCATCCAGCGCGTCCGCAATTTCGATGGCCAGCGACAGAAGCAACTCAATTTCGAGCGGTCGGCGACCAATGCAATGCTTCAGCGTCAGCCCATCTAGAAACTCCATGGCGATGAAGGTTTGTCCGTGCTGATCATCAATCTCGTGGATCGTGCAGATGTTCGGATGATTGAGCGCCGAAGCGGCCCGGGCTTCGCGCTGAAAACGGCTGAGAGCTTGTGGATTCCTCGCTACTTCGTCGGGCAAGAACTTGAGAGCAACGAGTCTCCCGAGCTTTACATCCTCAGCTTTGTAGACCACGCCCATGCCCCCACCGCCTAGTCTTTCGACAATGCGATAGTGCGAGATGGTCTGCCCGATCATAGGGGCAAATCTTACGTGGGCGAATCGGGCAAGTCAATGAAAGTGGCGGAGTTGGAAGCGAGGCAAGCGGTGGTTGGAGGAAAAACTATCAGCGCCTTCTGGTGGTCATAGTTCCGGTGCTCGTAGCTTCGGCATAGTGATGAAGTTCCAGCCAGCGCCCTAAACAAACCTCAACCCCGGCGCCCGCGGAAGCGCTCCAACTTCGGCCGCCAGCCGGTAGTAAAGATCGAGCCCCTCCAGGCACGGCGGGTCAAGATAATAATGAATGTTATGCACCAGGTAGCCCCGCACGACTTCGACCGAAAGGCCGAGTCGCGGTGCCCATTCCTGTGCGATGGCTTCGAGATTTTTCGGCGACATCCCATGATCGCGCGACTGCTTGAATAGCTGCGCAATCGCCCCGCCGTTTCGTCCGGCAAGCGCCTGCCCTCGGATCGCCCAAAATGCGAAGACGAATGATTTTCCCGTGCGCGCCACCCACTCCTCAGCCAAGTCAAGAGTGAAGTAGCGCATGCGATCGACTCGCAGCGCCGGATCTCCGATCAGCAGCGCCGCATCGCAGGCCTCGAGCATGGCATCCAGATCCGGAGCCATTGCCCTATAGTCGCGCGCTCCGCCCAGCCAATTGGCAAATAATACTTTGACCAGCGCAACCGACGTCATCGAAGAAGTGTCGAGCGCGACGGTTCGCACCTTCGCCCAGTGCTGATTTGCTCCCGTGGCATCGACCATGGTGGAATCGGTACGCCGTCTGCTGACCAACAGAATCGAACGCACTGCGCGCCGCGCTGCGATTGCCACATCCGGAATAACGATGAGATCCGGAATTGTCGCGTAGGCCGCTGCCGGAATGATGCCAATATCAGCCGCCCCCTGGCGCAGAGCCTGAGCGCAGGCCGAGGGAATGGTGTAGGAGATTTCGAAATCGGCCCCGGACACGGAATGCTCAAAATCCCACATGAGAGGGGCTGTGTTCAGGTAGGAAATGGCCGAGATCTTTAGCCGGCTCATCACTTTACGCATTATACCGAAAGTGGTGTGCGGACCGTCCTTGACGGTGTTTGTCCGAGAGGGCCAACCAGGTCTTGCCGAGGAAAAGCTGCGAGCTGCGGGTTCAGACCTTCGAGCTGCAAGTTAGGAGGGACAAGCGGTTCGCTCCATGCTCGCGGCCGACGCTCGGAGCCGAATTTTTTTCGCCGCTGGGTCGTCTGTCAAATGTTGCCGTTAGCGCTCCCACACGAGCCTCCAATCCAGCGACGTATTGTCTCCCACTCTCTCTCACCCAGGGATTCGGCCCTTCCCGCATCAAGAAACTGATTGAACTGTAGGGAAGCGCTGATCGCGTTTTTCAGGCGAGCTTCACCGAACTTGAGGGCACAGGGATGCGCACCGTATCGGCGCAATCGGTCACGAACGGAAAGTCCGTGGAACTCGCGCAACCGGAGTGCGCGAAAGCGGCGCAGGCGGGCGCAAGAATCATTTCGCTGCGCGATCCCGAATATCCATGCGCCTGAAAGAGATTTACGACCCGCCCCGTGATTCGCTTTGTAAAGGGAAGCGTCGCCGTTCTGGCCCTGCCCGGCATTGCCTGACCGCCTCCGCCGATTTCGCGTCGCGTGGCCTGGTGATCATCAGTGACTAGCGCGCGGAATCGACACCGCCTCGCATCGCGGAGCGGTCGCATCCACAAGGAAGAACCATCGCGGTGCTAGGCACGGGAATTGACGTCATGTACCCCAAAAGAAACTACGAGGCTCCCCGAGCAGATCGTGGCCCTCGGGGGCGCGCTGATCACAGAGTTCCCAGTTCGGACTCCGCCGACACCACAAAATTTTCCCATCCGCAACCGCATCACCAGCAGTTTCCCTCGGCGTGTTCGTGGTTGAAAACGCGAAATACAGCGGCACACGCATTACATCGCGGCTTGCGTTCGAACAAAACCGCGACGTCTACGCGGTCCCTGGCAACCTAACCGACAAGGTTTCAGGGGGTCCGAATACGTTCATCAAGCAAGGCGCAAAACTCGTTCCCACTTGGGAAGATGTGTGGGAAGGGTTGCCGGCGGATGTGCAGGTTGCGCTAGACGCCATGCAGCAGAATGAATCCTCCCAACCCGAAACCGCATCTCTATTCCCGGACGAGGCAACCTCGCCGCACGAAAACAAGATCTTCAGATTGCTGAAACCTGATGAGTCGACGCACATCGATCAACTGGTGGAAATGCTGGCAGAAGAAATGTCCGCCTCCGGAATCTTCGCTGCTCGGTTTGAGCTTGAACGGAACGGGAGAGTGCGCCAGTTGCCGGGCAAAAATTTCGTGAAACGCTTTTGAGTTAGCGGCGAGCTACGAGCTAAGAGCATTACTGGTTTTGGCGCTCGAGGCTTGTAGACCGACCTGCTTCTTTCGCGAAATTTGCCAAATCATGTTAGTTTCGAATCAAATAAGCTGTCTTTAGAGGAACCATTGTCCAAAGGTCTAGTCATCGTCGAATCGCCGGCTAAGGCGAAAACTATCCAGAAGTATTTGGGTAAGGGATTCACCGTAGACGCTTCCTTTGGCCACGTGAAAGATCTTCCGAAGAGCAGCCTCGGTGTCGATCTCGAAAATCATTTCGAAACCGAGTATGTCGTTATCCCCGGAAAAGAGAAAGTCCTCGCCAAGCTGAAGAAGTTGGCGCTCTCCGCCGACCACATCTACCTTGCGCCTGATCCCGATCGCGAAGGCGAAGCCATCGCTTCCCATCTCGCAGATGAACTGAGTGAAGACACCAGCAAAACGAAAAAAGGCAAGAAGGCCGCCAAGAATAAGAAAAAGAAGATAGACGACATTGGCGATGGCGCCCGCATCCGCCGTGTGACGTTCAACGAAATCACGCAGCGCGCCGTCAAAGCCGCTTTCGAGCATCCTCGTGACATCGACCGCAACCTCGTCGATGCGCAGCAGACCCGACGTGTGCTCGATCGCCTGGTGGGCTACCAGGTGTCTCCTCTTCTCTGGGACAAAGTCCGCCGCGGCCTTTCCGCCGGACGGGTGCAGACCGTGGCCCTGCGCCTGATCGTCGATCGCGAACGCGAAATCAAAGCCTTCGAGAAAAAAGAATATTGGACAATCGACGCCAATCTCGCTGCCGCGAAGCCTCCGGCATTCGACGCGCGCTTCCTGGGTAAAGGCGAAGAGAAGATCGAAATTACCAATGGTGAGGATGCCGAGACAATCCGGCTCGCGCTCGAAGAGGCGGATTGGGTCGTCCGCTCAGCGGAAAAGAAAGAACGCCGGCGCAACGCGACTCCGCCATTCACGACCAGCAAATTGCAACAGGATTCCTCACGCAAGCTGCGATTCAGCGTAAAACGAACCATGATGATTGCGCAGCGGCTCTATGAAGGCATCGAACTGGGCGATGAGGGACTGGTCGGCCTGATCACCTACATGCGAACCGATTCCACCCGCGTTGCGCCCGAAGCGATCACCGAGGTGCGCGAATACATCTCCGAATCGTACGGAGCACCCTACTTGCCCGATTCTCCCAATACCTATAAGGAGAAGAAAGAAGCGCAGGCGGCGCACGAGGCTATTCGCCCGACCTCGGCGGCGCGGCATCCGGACCAAGTGAAGAAATATCTGCAGGAAGACGAATTCAAAGTTTACAAACTCATCTGGCAGCGCTTCGTTGCCTCGCAGATGAACCCGGCCCTATTCGATCAGACCTCGGTCGATATCGACGCCAAATCCGGCAACGACGTTTTCTGGTTCCGCGTTACCGGATCGGTG
>Ga0302324_100017435_pt1 | contig 14235 bp, 11 predicted proteins | sample Palsa_T0_1_FD_201949 | JGI IMG/M metagenome (GOLD analysis project Ga0302324, IMG submission 201949) | Peat permafrost microbial communities from Stordalen Mire near Abisko, Sweden - Palsa_T0_1 | ecosystem: Environmental > Terrestrial > Soil > Palsa > Peat permafrost | place: Sweden: Abisko... | reverse complement strand
ATCGCGGCCAATACCGAGGCCCTGCGCAGCGCACTGCGCGCGCACAAGGTAGCGCTCCTGGTGCCAGAGGACGGCATGTTCGGCACGCATCAGATTCTCCTCACCGCACGCTCGCAAGAGGATGCCGCGCGGATCGTCGCCGAATTGCAAAACTCCGGCATCACCACAAGCCTGTGCGCCGTGCCGGGAAGATGGGGCTCTTGGGCAATTCGCTTAGGGACGCAACTCGTCACCCGCCGCGGCATGGGGATTGATGAGATGCAGCGCATCGCATCTATCATCGCCGCCGTGCTGCGCTCTAACCGCTCCATAAGTCTGCGCGATGAGGTGACAGAGCTCACGGGCCAGTTCCGAACGCTACTCTTTTGTGGCGGGACCCCGCAAAATGACGGCGCGCATCTTTGTGCCAATGAACGCTGACTCGTCTTTAATTCGTAAGAGCGCGATCGAAATCATCGCCCTCTTGCGCGAACGGCAGATCACTCCACACGATTGTCTGGACGCCCTCGAGGCGCGCATCGCTGCCGTCGATAGGCCAATCAACGCCCTGCCAATACTCTGCTTTGAGCGCGCGCGCGCCGCCGCCGACGCGCTCATGAAGAAACCGGCCGACCGTCGCGGCTTGCTCGCGGGACTGCCGGTCGTCATCAAGGATCTCGCTCAGGTCGCGGGCGTTCGAACGACCTTCGGCTCGCCAATTTTTGCCGACCACGTACCCGAGCGCTCCGATCCGGTTGTGGAGCGTCTGGAGCGCGAGGGCGGCATCGTCTACGCCAAATCCAACGTCCCGGAATTCGGGGCCGGCGCCAATACGTTCAATGAGGTATTCGGCCGCACCCGCAATCCCTGGAACACGACGCGTTCGGCCGCCGGCTCCTCAGGCGGCGCCGCCGCGGCGCTCGCGACGGGCAGCGCCTGGCTTGCGCACGGCTCGGACCTGGGAGGATCGCTGCGGCATCCGGCAAGTTTCTGCAGCGTGGTGGGACTTCGTCCTTCGCCCGGGCGCGTCGCAGGTCATCCGGGTTATCCGCTTGATCAGCAGCTCCTCGTGGAAGGCCCGATGGCGCGCAGCGTCGAGGATGCCGCACTGTTTCTCGATGCGCTCGCGGCCGAGGACCTGCGTGATCCGGTCTCGCTGCCGACACCCTCGCAATCGTTTCTCGCCGGAGCGCGTTCAGGTTGGCGGCCGCTGCGCGTCGCATTCTCGGCGGATCTCGGGATCACGCCTGTCGATCCGGAAATCGCGGCCATCTGCGCGAAGGCGGCTTTGCGCTTCGCGGATGCCGGCGTCAGCGTCGATGAAGCGCATCCGGACTATTCGCAGGCGCATGACACCTTCAACGTACTGCGGGCGCGCGGCTATGCGATATCGAAGCTGGAACTCCTGAGGAACAAGCGCGCGCTCTTGAAGCCGGAGATCGTCTGGAACATCGAGCAGGGGCTCGCCCTGACGATGGCTGACGAAGAGCGCGCCGAGCGCCAGCGCGCGGCGCTGTATCAGCGCACGCTGACGTTCTTCGAAAAATACGATCTTCTCTGCACGCCCACGACGATCGTAGCGCCGTTCCCGATCGAGCAGCGTTATGTGGAACGCTGCAATGGTGTCGTCTTTGACAATTACATCCAGTGGTTCTCAATCGCGTATGCTTTCTCGCTGGTCAATTGCCCGGCCTTGTCTTTGCCCTGCGGCTTCACCCGCGAGAAGCTGCCGGTCGGACTGCAGATTGTCGCCCGGCCGCGCGATGAGGCGCGGCTCCTGGCCGGAGCGAAGCTGCTCGAGGATCTGCTTGGGCTTGCGAGAAAGACGCCGATTGAGCCGCGCGTCATGCATATATAAGGAGAGACCAATGTCAGCGAAGTCGAACACGGTTCTGAAACATCCGGAATTTCACGGTCGCATTGGCGTTGCACGCCGGGTGATTACCCCGCCGGTGGGAATCTATGCGCGGCTCTGGGGCAGTGCGACGCACGACGTCGCCGAGGGCGTGCATCGGCCGGCGTACGGCAGCTGTCTTGTGTTTCAGGATGCAAACGGCGCTGCGGAACTGGTGCTGGTGGCTCTCGACGCCTGCATTCTGGTGCAGGAAGAGGTGATTAAAATCCGCTCGGCTCTATTGGCGCAGTTCGAGCTTGAATCCTATCAGCTGATACTGCATCCCTCACATTCCCACAGCATGCCCTCTTATGTGCGCAAGCACGCGGACCGGCCCGGCGGCCACATGATTGAGCCTTATCTCGATACGCTGCTTGCGACCTGTCGCGAGCTTGTTTCCGAGGCTCGCGCCAATGCAGCGGACGCCACGTTGAGCTGGGCTTACGGCCGCTGCGCTCTTGCGTTCAATCGCGACTCCATCGATCCGGCGACCGGCCGGGAAGTTTGCGGCCTGAATCTGCGGGAGCGCGCCGACGATACCCTGCTCGTCGGGCGGATCACGGACAGCGCAGGCAAAGTGCGCGCGACCATCGTCAATTACGCCTGCCACCCGGTCTCACTGGGCGGCGCGAACCGCCTGATATCCCCGGATTATGTGGGCGCGATGCGCGAGGTGGTGGAAAAGGACACCGGCGGCGCGGTGTGCGTCTTCCTGCACGGCGCCTCGGGTGACCTCACTCCGCGGCGCAGCTACGAATCGAAGGTTGAAGCGGCCGATCAGAATGGCCGGGAGCTTGGTTTTGCCGCGCTCTGCACGCTCACATCGATGTTTCCTCCCGGACAGCAGCTTGAGTATCAGGGCATCGAGGAGTCCGGAACCGCCTTGGGCGTTTGGCGCCTGACACCGAAGCCTTCCGTCAGCTCCGAATTATCCGCGCAGATGCTCTCGACCAAGTTGCCGTTAAAGGGCGTACCGAGCCGCGCGGAAATCGAAAAGCAGCTCGCGACCGCGACGGAGCGTTATGAGATTGAGCGCCTGGAAAGAACCTTGAGTCGCCGAGAGCTCGCAGGCGACGGCACGGAGGGGGAGTTTTATCTGACGGTCTGGCGTTTGGGCGACTCATTCATGGTCGCCGTTCCGACCGAGTTGTACAGCCAGCTGCAAATTGACCTGCGGGAGAAATTTCCCGACGCCGCGGTCGCCGTTCTCAATCTCGCCAATGGGACCTTCATGTACCTGCCCAAGCTTGCCGCCTACAAACGCGGCGACCTTTATCAGGTGCGCGTAGCCTTGTATGGCGCAGGGTCCCTCGAGCACGTGACAGGTCTTGCGGCAAAGGCCATTCAGAACTTGACGCATCCGTAGCATCATTTCGCGCGCGGCCTGCGGAAAATCAATGCGGGTTGGGCGCCTGCAGTCACTGCCGCGTCGAAGGCGACGCTCGGCGGTGATCCGCGCCGCAAGGGCCCACGTCGGCGCTCCTGTTTAGAATCGTTTCCAGATTGCTCCGCTGAGGGGCACTTATTTTCCATAAGCTTTCTATGGCGCTAGGGCGGCGCTGCAGCGGCGTCCCACGTGCCGTGAGCCACCCTGAAACGATCGCGCGGGTCTGACCGCGAGTTGACGTGGAAACGTTCCCGAGCTATCGTCGATCGCACAATGCACGCGCGTCCTCAGGTGGGCTGCGAGCCGCGCGGATCGAGCACCGACTGCGGCGGAGCGCGAAAAAGTGAACAACAATAAATTGGCGTACGGTCAATCTCGTGCGTCGCATTCCGCCCCTGCGCTCGTCCACTTAGAGTGATCTCTTGCGCGAACTTCCGATTTAAAGCATTGGTCTAATTAACCGCCAGGTCGATGGAACAACTATGTCAGACGAATCCCAAACAGTCATGCGGCACCCGGAGTTTCACGGCCGCATCGGTGCTGCAAGCCACGAGATGACGCCGCCCGTCGGAATCTATTCGCGCACCTGGGGCAGCGCCACTCATGATGTCGCCGAGGGAGTGCATCGGCCGTTTTTCGCGACCTGCATCGTTTTCCAGGATCTGTCCGGGTCGATGGAGCTTGTGCTGATCGCCATGGACGCGCTCGTGTTCTGGCCTCTCGCGGCGGAGAAGATCCGCTCGGCAGTGCAGCGCCGCTTCGGCCTGAAGGGGAACCAGATCATATTTCACCCTTCGCACTCGCACAGCGCGCCGTTTCTGGCTGCGCGGCATACCGACCGGCCTGGTGGTGAGCTGATCCAGCCATACCTCGATACGATCCCCGGGATCTGCTGTGATTTAGTAGTTGCCGCACGCGCCACAGCCAAGGAATCCATCCTCACATGGGCGTACGGCCGTTGCGGCCTCGCCTTCAATCGCGATGCGATCGACGCCTCGAGCGGACGCGACATCTGCGGATTGAACCTGCTCGAGAAAGCAGATGACACCGTCCTCGTGGGCCGGGTTTGCGACATGAGCGGCAAGATCACGGCGACAATCGTGAACTACGCCTGCCACCCCGTATCCCTGGGTGGAGCCAATCGCCTGCTATCGCCGGACTATGTCGGAGCCATGCGCGAGCTCGTGCAGAAGGAGACCGGCGGCGCGCTGTGCATGTTCCTGCACGGCGCGTCGGGCGACCTCACGCCGCGGCGCAGCTACGAACCCAATGTGGAGGCCGCTGACCAAAACGGCCGTGAACTGGGCTATGCCGCGCTGTCGACGCTCGCTTCAATGTTCCCGCCCGGACAGGAACTGCGATACGTCGGCATCGAGGAATCGGGCACTCCGCTCGGGGTCTGGCGGCTCGCTGCGAAACCGGTCGTGAGCGATGAGCTCGCGGCGCGATCCATCACGAGCAAGCTTAAAGTGAAGGAATTGCCGAGCAAGAGCGAAATTCAGGCCAAGCTTGCAACCGCGACCGAGCGTTTTGCAATCGAGCGCCTGGAGCGCGCGCTCGGCGCGCGCGATGTCGTCGGCGACAGCGAAGTGAATGATTTTCCGTTCACCGTGTGGCGCTTGGGAGATGCCTTCATGGTCTCCACTCCCGCCGAGCCGTACAGCCGTTTCCAGGTCGATCTGCGCGAGAAATTCCCCGAGACCGCCATCGCGGTTTTGAACCTGTCGGATGGCACGACAACATATTTGCCAAAAGCAAGCTCCTTCGGTCGCGATGTCTACCAGGTGCGGATCGCGCTTTACGAAAAGGGAACCTTGGATCAGGTCACGGCCGAGGCATCCTCGGCGATTAGCGCAATGAGCTAGGCGCGCGAGGCATTGCGTCGGAAAGTGTGCCGCCAGCGAAAAAATAGGCTGAGCTTTTCAGAAGATGCCGCGGCAGATCATTCACGGGATCGGCCGGTTACACTAGACGCGGTTGCAAACGGAGACGTGGTCAATGAAGGAGCATGGTGAGCGTCGCCGACCGCCGCGCAAACTAAGCGGCATCCGCGCCGTCGCACAGCGAGCGGGCGTCGCGGTGTCCTCCGTGTCTCGCGCATTTTCGCCCGATGAATCCGCGAGTGCGCAGATGCGCGAACGGGTGTTCGAAGCCGCCCGCGCCGTGGGTTACGTGCCCGACGGCGTCGCGCGCAGTTTGCGGCGCGGCTCGACGTCGACCGTTGGTTGCGTCGTCGCCAACATCGCCAATCCCACCTTCGCGCAGATTGTCACGGGCGCCGGGCAATCCCTGCAAAGCCATGGTTACGCGATGCTGATCGCGAACTCCGCCGAAGGCGCCGAAAGCGAAGGCGCGCAGCTTGGCGTGCTGCGGCAGCATCGTGTCGATGGATTATTGGTGTCGGTCGTCGACGAGACGAGCCGCGATACGCGCGCACAGCTCGATGCGGTCATGCAGCCCGGCGTCCTTCTCGATCGCGACCTTCCCGGCCTTGATCACTTCGGCCGTGTGCTCTTCGATCACCAGGCAGGCATCGCCGAGGCGATCGCTGCGCTCGCGCAGCTCGGGCACCGGCGGCTCGCCTTCATCGGCGGCAGCGCCAACGTTCGACCCACCCGTGAGAGGAGCGGCGCCTTCACCAAAGGCTGCGCGGAGCTGTCTATCACCGGGACCACCCGCTGCGGCACGTATTCGGACGCGCATGGCGAGGCGACTGCGCAGGCGCTCCTCACGAGCCCGTCGGCGCCGACGGCCATCATCGCCGGCGGCAATCAGATTCTGATCGGTGTGCTGCGCGCAATCCGCTCACTCGATCTGCGCATCCCGCAGGACGTGTCGGTCGTCACCTGCGACGAGGTTCCGCTGATGGACGCGCTCAATCCGAAGCAGGCGGTGATCACCCGCGACCTCCTGCTGCTCGGCAGGGAGAGCGCCGAGATGCTGGTGTCAATGATCGGCGGAGCCCCGGCGCGCACCAAGATGCTGCCGGTCAACTTTCGCTTTGGACCCAGTTGCGGCCGGCCCAACAGCGAGCGCTCTTAGGCAATTGCCGCAAGCTCCAGAATAGGCGCCCCGACTCGAATTTCCTCGCCCGGCGCTGCAATGAGGCGCACGACTTTGCCCGCCTCGGGAGACTCGTATTCCTGCACCGCTTTGTCGGATTCGATCTCCGCAATGATCTGCCCGGATGCGATCGTGTCACCGACGGCCACACGCCACTTGCTGATGACTCCGGTTTCCATGGATCCCGTCAGCGTTGGCATCGCGATCATCGTACTCAAGGTGTAAAGCTCCTGACGTTCGATCAATCGTTGAGTGGCACCGAATATTTTGCGACGTAGTCGCGGTCGATCTCCCAGCCGAGCCCGTGCCGGTCCGACAGCGTAAGCTTGCCATCCACGAGCTTCGGGCGGTTGGCGGGGAGATTCCACCAGATCGGATCCCGGTCCGGATGAAAGCACTCGACAAAGGTGCCGTTTGGAATCGAGCAGAGAAGATGGGATGCCACTTGCGGCTCTTCGTGATGTCCCATCAAAACGCCAAATGTCATCGCCGCGCCGGCGGCGCGGCGCCACTCGGTTGGGCCTCCGGACCAGGACGCATCGAAATTGCACACGTCGATCGCGCCGATCGACATGAGCTCGCGGCAGGCAGTGGCCGAGAACTCGGACTGCCCGGCGCAAACGCGAATCCCGGTGGAGGAGCGCAGGTCGCGCATGTAGGTCTTGTCATTGTCCCAGCGACAGGGCTCTTCGAACCAATAGATGCCGGCAGCTTCCGCGCGCCGCACGAATTCCCGTGCCGCCTCGTAGGTGTAACCCTGATTCGCATCGACGCAGATGATGAAATCGTCACCGGCCGCGGCGCGCGCGCTCAAGACACGCTTGGCATCTTCGGTCGGCGAGCGCCCGCCGACCTTGAACTTGACTCCCGCAAGACCGAGCTTGCGCAGCTGCGCCATTTCGTCGGCGATTTCGAGGTCATCGTAGTAGCCGCCGATCGAGATCATGGGCAGCGAGTTGCGAAAACCGCCCCAGAGCTTCCACAGCGGCATTTTGGCGGCCTTGCCGAGCGCATCCCATAAAGCCGTGTCGACACAGGCGCAGGCGACGAGCCCCAGACGCCGGTCACGCAGAATGTTGAAGGTCGCCGGACGCGCCGCCTGCCAGCACGCTTCGATGTGCGAGCCATCCTGGCCGACAAGCGCCGGGCTGATCTCGTCGCGAACAATCGCTGCAATCTCAAGCAACGCCGCATCCTCATCGCCCGTCCACGCCTCCCCGACAATGCCGCACTGTGTCGTGATGCGGCACAGGATCGTGGAGCGATGCGACATCTGGTAGTAGCTGCCCCGATAGATCTTCGCCAGCGGCACACGTATTGCCGTCACTTCGATCGCGACGATCCGCATGTCACTGCTGGCCGGTGCGGCCGCAGGTCTCAACTTTTCGGTCTGATTATTGTTTTTCACTGAAATTTCGCGCCTCGGGAATTAGGCTACAAGCTTCCTCGCAGCGGCCGCGATCCGCTGAGTGTTGGGCAGATACGCCGCCTCGAGCTCCGCGGCGTAGGGAACCGGCGTGTCGGCGCCGGTCAGAAGCACCGGCGGCACGGACCACGGCGCCGGGCCGTTGGCGGCGAGAAGCGCAACGACCGAAGCGCTCCAGCTGCCCAGGACCGGCGCCTCCTGCACCATCAGCAAACGCCGCGTGCGTGCAACGCTGGTACGGATCCCCGACACGTCGACCGGCCGCAGGACGCGCGGGTCGAGCACTTCGGCAGAAATGTTGTCCGCGGCAAGCTCTCTTGCAGCTTCGAGTGCGTAGTGCAACATGAGCTGGCTTGCGACAATGGTGACGTCCGTGCCCGGCCGCGCCACCGCAACCGATCCGAGCGCGGGCGTCGCCGCATGCGCCGCGATCTCGCCCTTTCTGCCATAGAGAAACTTGTGCTCGAAATACAGCACCGGATCCGGATCGCGGATCGCGGCCCGCAGCATCCAGTAAGCATCCGAAGGCGTTGACGGCACGACGAGCTTCAAACCCGGAATATTGAGCAGCCACTGCTCTGCGGACTGCGAATGCTGGGCTGCGAAGCCGCCGCCGGCGCCGCTTGCCATGCGGATCGTCAGGGGCACTGCCACCTGAGCATCGGTCATGTAGCGGTACTTCGCGATCTGATTGGCGATCTGGTCGAAGCACACGGCGGTGAAATCGGAGAACATGATCTCCGCGACCGGCCGCAATCCCTGCAAGGCGGCGCCAAGCGCACAACCCACGATCGCCTGTTCGGAGATCGGGGTATCAAATACGCGCTCCGCGCCGTACTTCGCAAACAGGCCGTCGGTGACTTTGAAGACCCCGCCGCCCGCGCCGATGTCCTCGCCCAGGAGGAACACGTCCGGGTCGGCTGCCAGTTCCGCATCGAGCGCCGCGTTGATCGCCTGCCGGTAGGTGACCTCGCTCATGCGTACACTCCGGACAGGAGCGCCTCGGCAGCAGGAGGAGGCCAGCTGCGCGCGAGCTGCGATGCCGCGGTGACCCGGCGCACGGCTTCCTTGCGAATGGCCTCGAGCATGCCAGGCGCTACCCCGCGCGCGCCCAGCCGCTCCTCGCTGCGTTTGATGGGATCGCGTTCAATCCAGCTTGCAAGCTCTCCGGCAGGACGATACGCGCCGGGGTCCGAACGGGAGTGCCCCACGATCCGGTAGGTCATCGCTTCGATGAGCGTAGGGCCGGTGCCGCCACGCGCCCGCTCGACGGCTGCCGACATGACCTCGCGCACCGCGAGGACATCGTTGCCGTCAACCCGCACGCCGGGCATGCCGTAACTTGCGGCGCGATCGGCGAGGCGCGTGATCGGCGTCGTCGCGTGCACCGGGGAATATTCGCCGTAGAGATTGTTCTCGCAAATGAAAATAACCGGCAGGCGCCATACGCCGGCGAGGTTCATCGCTTCATGGAATGCGCCAATGTTGGTCGCGCCATCGCCAAAGAAGCACGCCGAGACCGCGTCCGTGCGGCGGTAGCGCGCGGCGAAAGCGAGTCCGTTGGCGATCGGCAGATGCGCGCCGACGATCGCGTTCGAGCCCATCGCCCCGAGCGGCGCGTCGGTCAAATGCATCGAGCCGCTCTTGCCGCCGCACAGTCCCCTCCCCCTGCCCAGAAGCTCGCCGAAAGCGCGGCTCAAGGACACGCCCATTGCGAGCACCGCGCCGTGGCCGCGGTAGGTGCAGGTCATCGTGTCGCCGTGTTTGAGGGCGGCGCAGGCGCCGGTTGCGACCGCTTCCTGCCCCTGATAGAGGTGCGTCGTCGCGCGCACGAGTCCTTGCGCGAAGAGCTTCTGCACCTCGACCTCAAATTCGCGGATCGTGCACATGGTGAGGAGCAGCGCGGCTTCATCGCCCGGCTCGATTCCCGGGAAGGCGGCGCGCGCCGAGTCGCTGGCGGTGATGTCCATCATCAACTGCCGCGGGAAGCTTCGGGCGGCGCGACGCCATAGTCGGCGAGGAACCCGCCATCGACCGCGATCACCTGTCCCGTGATGTACGAGGACTCATCCGAGCAGAGGTAATAGATGAGATCGGCAACTTCCGAAGGGCGCGCCAGGCGCCGCATCGGAATGCGCTCGAGCACCGGCGGCAGGGAGAGTTTCCCCGCCTTGACGTACTCGTCGACCAATTCGGATTCGACATAGCCCGGCGCCACGGCGTTGACGCGAATGCCCGCGCGCGCCCACTCGACCGCCGCACTCCTCGTCACCGCCTCAACGCCCGCTTTGGAAGCCGCGTACGGCGTGCGCCCGGGCACGCCACGCGCGCCGGCGACCGAAGACAGATTCACGATCGCGCCGCTGCCCTGCTTCAGCATCTGGCGGCCGGCCGCCTGCAGACAGCGCAGCGTGCCGGTGAGGTTCACATCGAGGACGGAGCTCCACGCGTCCCAGTCGATCTGCGCGAGAGACGTCCAGTGCTGGATGCCGGCACTGTTGACGAGCGCATCAAGCCGGCCGTGACGGGCCGCTACCGCATCGAACACCGCGTCCGCGGATTGCGTGGAGGTGACATCCAGAAAAACCGTTTCCATGGCGGCGCTGCGCGCACCGATGCGGGCGCGCGCCGGTTCGTGATTTTTATCCGCGATGACGACATACCAGCCGCGCTCGACGAACAGCTCAGCCGCTGCCCAGCCAAGTCCCGAAGCGCCGCCGGTGATGACCACCACGCGCTTCGTCCGCAAGCGATCAGGTTCGGAATTCATGTCAGTCAAGCGGCGATCCGTCCGTGGCGGATTGAATGACGCGCAACCTGATCCATATTGAGCGCCACACCCAGACCCGGATCATTTCCAGGCACGAGGCTGCCGCCCTGCACGCGCTCATGCGCCGAGGTTTCGGTGAGCCAGTGCCGAACATCAAATGGCCGGTCTTTGGGGAACATCTCGATGTGGTCGACGACGGTGCCAACGAGCGCGCAGTGCTCATGGATCTCGGCAAATTCATGAAACGAAACGCGGCGGCGCCGCTTGTCGAAGAGATCCACAAGCGGCAGCACTGCGCTGAAGCCGCCGAGCGCGGTCGCATCCAGGCGCACCACCTGCAAGCCGGAGCCATCCACGAGCGCCACGAGATCCGCGCTGCGCGTAGCCTCATCGCCGCAGCCCAGGGGCGCACGCGTGAGCCGCGCGGCCGCCGCGTATTCGCCGATCGCATCGCGCGGAAAGGCATCTTCGATCCAATCGATGCCGAGACTCTCAAGCGCCGCGAGCGTCTCGATGTGCTCGCTTGCGCGGCGCCACGACCAGGCGAAATCAACGACCAGGCGGCACTCGGGCGCGTGGCGCCTGATGAGTTGCAGACGCCGTGCCAGCGTCTTCCAGTCGCGGTAATGGGCGCCTTCCAACTTCAGGGCGCGATAACCCTCGTGCGTGCGCGCGACAAGGCGCTCGGCAAAAGCCTCGTCGGATTCATCCGGCAGCGAGTAGCCTTCGACCAGTTGCACGGTAAGCTTGCGCGCGCTACCGCCCAGAAGCTGCCACGCCGGCAACTTCGCAAACGATGCCTTCAGACCCTGCAGCGCAAGCTCCAGCAAGGACCAGGCGCGGCCCAAAACACCGTCGCGTTCCAGAGCTACGGTTGCGCTCAGAAAATCTTTATGACGCGCCGGGATGTCGCAGGGGTCGGCGCCCAGGAGCCGCGGCGCCAGAAGATCCGCGATGGCGACGTCGATCGGCGAGCCTCTGCTGTGGCCGACGACGTCCGCCGTCAGCCCGCCAGCCGTGCGCACACGCAGCGCCACATAGCGGCGGGCGGTCACCGTAAACGTGCCGAAAGGCAGCGGTGCCGGCAACGGCACGCAGCACGCCCACACGTCGATCTGATCGATAGTGTCTTGCATCGGCCCAGTTCGGAAACGTTTCCATACTGTGCCATGCCCTCTACCAGCGGTCAACCGGAAGTCGGCCGCTCGCTAGTAGCGGCGGCTCAAGAGCGCCTCCGGGTGCGTGCGCGCGAGTTGCCGAATGGAGATGAGGACCAGAATAAGGCAAATCACATAACAGACGCCGGCCATCGCGCCAATCGCCGCATGACCTCCGTAGCCCAGAAGAATGGCGGCGAGACTGGGCCCGAGGGCGGATCCCATCGTCGAGGTGAGCACCCCGCCGATGTTCGCCCGGCCCTTGGGGTCAAATAATGCAAGGAGTCCCGTCTGATAAGGCAGCCCGTAGAACCACGAGAAAGCGATGAGCGCACAGGCGACCCCGTAGGTCACAGCGCTCGCTCCGAGCACGAGCAGTAATGCCGCAAAGATCGACGCGCCGAGCGAGATGATCTGCGGCCAGATCCGTCCGATGGCGAGCCCAAGCCAGGTCGCGAGCAACGAGCCCGCAACCCCCCAGATGAGCATCGATGACCCGAGCAGGTTTCCGATCTCATCCTTCGCCAGCCCCGCCGCGACACCGATGCGCTCCTGGTAGGCCCAGATGCCGCCGTGGCCGATGTAGAGAAAAAAGAGGACGCCGAGCAGCATGGCGATGTTCATGTTGAACTTCATGCGCGGCCGCACAGCACTCGCCGGTATCACGTTCTGCACCGCCCCACCGCCCGCATAGGCGCTCGCCCACTTGATCGTCGGACTCACGATGATCGCCAGCGCTGCCATAGTGAGGAAGATTCCCGGCAGATGCCAAAGCTGCAGGATTTTGGGCGCAATCCACACGAAGACGCCTGCATAAGCGATAGAGGTTGCGTTGACGATGCCGAAAACACGCTCCGGCCTGCTGCTTGCGGCGGCAAGCGTGGGGAAAATTGCATAGGCGGTCGCAGAACCCGCGCCAGCCATGAATCGCAGCACCAGCATCGGCGGATAGGTCGTGATCGTGCAGGCAATGATGTCCACGACCACCAAGATCGCCACTCCGGCAAGCGCCAGCACACGGCGATTCACCTTATGCACAAAGGTCAGCACCACGAGACTTGCGAGCGAGAATCCCAGAAGCTCCGCGGCCGCAATGAAACCCGCCTCGCGCTCCGTGAAATGCAGCAGATCAACCAGGCCCCCGACCACCATCGGCTGCACGACGAGCACCGTATTGCCGACCATCGAAAAGGCGATCATTGTCAGGAGCGCCCGGACGGTATCCGAATGTCGCAGCTCCGGCGGCACAGGAAGCACGCTCTTGAGTTCACCCGCAGCTGGAATCGTCATGGCACGGGAAGATCCTGCGCAACTGCGCGGCGGCAAGCAGCTTGCAGCGATGCATCGCTGTGGCCGTCCGCGGCGCCGCCCCGGTTGCGTGTTTTAACGTTACAAGCTATCGTATACGAGGCCTGCTACGGAAGCTTCTATAATCACAACCGGCAGCGTCATAAGATGCTTCCTGTTATGCGTCGCAACCTTAAGACTCGCGCCGCTGCATGGTCAGCCCGTTTCGAGCCCCGAGGCGCCGACAAGCGCATGAGCCTTAAATCATGAAGATCACCGCAGTCAAATCGATCGTCTGCCACGCGCGCATGCGCAACTGGATCTTCGTCAAAGTGGAAACCGATCAACCCGGGCTTTTTGGCTGGGGCGAGGCCACCCTCGAGTGGCACACGCGCGCCGTGGTAGGCGCCCTCGAGGATCTGGCAACGCTCGTCGTGGGGGAAGATCCGACGCGCATCGAGCATTTGTGGCAGATGATGTTTCGACAGCATTTTTGGCACGGCAGCGGCATTGTGCGCTCAACCGCGATGTCGGGGATTGATATCGCCCTGTGGGACATCGCCGGAAAGATCCTGGGCGTCCCCTGTCACGAGCTTTGGGGCGGCCGCGTGCGCGACTACATCCGTCTGTACTGCCATCTGGGCGGCGGACGCATGGAGGATTTTTACGAGACCGATGTCGCCAATGCCGATCGCTTTGCCGATCTTGCACGGCAAGCCGTCGAGCGCGGCTACACGGCGTTCAAATCGATGGCGGTGCCGTCGACCATGGCGCTCGAGGGCATTGCGCCGATCCGCGCGGCGGCAACCGCGGTCGAGCGCATGCGCTCCGCGGTGGGCCCTAATATTGACATCATGGTTGATTGTCATGCGCGGCCGTCGCCCGCGATGGGCATGCAGTTCGCGAAGGCGCTCGAACCGTACGGACTGTATTTCCTGGAAGAGCCGTGCTGGCCGGAGAATATCGCCGACCTTGCACGCATCAACGCCGCCGTGTCGACTCCCATTGCGACCGGCGAGCGGCTCACGCATCTGAGCCAGTTTCGCGATCTATTTGCCGCCCGCGGCTGCGAGGTTGCGCAGCCGGACATCACGCATTGCGGCGGTTTGTCCGCGGCGCGCAAGATCGGCGCGCTCGCCGAGGCGCACCGCATCGCGCTGGCGCCGCACAACCCGCAAGGCCCGATCAGCACAGCGGCCGCCTTCGAGTTCGGATTCGCACAGCCGGATTTCATCATCTGCGAGACAGTCAGCGAAGATGTCGAATGGCGCA
>Ga0302324_100017433_pt1 | contig 14235 bp, 13 predicted proteins | sample Palsa_T0_1_FD_201949 | JGI IMG/M metagenome (GOLD analysis project Ga0302324, IMG submission 201949) | Peat permafrost microbial communities from Stordalen Mire near Abisko, Sweden - Palsa_T0_1 | ecosystem: Environmental > Terrestrial > Soil > Palsa > Peat permafrost | place: Sweden: Abisko... | reverse complement strand
CAGAACGCCGATCGGCTGGCCCGCCTCGAGGTCAACGACTCCGGCAAGCTCTACCGGGAGATGATCGGGCAGCTCAACGGGCTGGGCGGGTGGTACCAGTACTTCGCCGGCCTGGCCGACAAGATCGAAGGACGGCAGATCCCCTCTCCCAACCCCAATTACCTCGTCTACACCAGGCGCGAGCCGGTGGGGGTGGTCGCGGCGATCACCCCGTGGAACTCCCCGCTGCTGCTGATGACCTGGAAGGTCGCGCCGGCCCTGGCGGCGGGCTGCACGCTGGTGATCAAGCCCTCCGAGCACGCACCCGTCTCGACGCTCGGCTTCGCCGAGCTCATCGAGCAGGCCGGATTCCCGCCCGGCGTGGTCAACGTCGTGACCGGGCTGTCCCGCGAGACCGGGGCCGCGCTCGCCTCGCACCCCGGAGTCGACAAGGTCGCGTTCACCGGCTCGACCGCGACCGGCCGCGCCGTAGCCCGGGCGGCGGCGGAGAACATCAACAAGGTGACCCTGGAACTCGGCGGCAAGTCGCCCCAGATCGTCTTCGCCGACGCCGACCTCGCCGCGGCGGCCAACGGGATCGTGGCGGGCGTGTTCGCCGCCACCGGACAGACCTGCATGGCCGGGTCCCGGCTCATCGTGCACGCCGACGTGCATGACGAGCTCATCCGGCTGGTCGCCGAGCGCGCCGCGAGGATCAAGCTGGGCGACCCGAACGACGCGGAGACCGAGATGGGGCCGGTCGCGAACGCGCCGCAGTATCAGAAGGTCCTGGGCTACCTGGAGAAGGCCAGGGAAGAAGGGGCCACGGTCGCCTACGGGGGAGCCGCCGACAGCGGGCTCGGCGGTCTGTTCGTCAAGCCGACGGTGCTCACCGGCATCACGCCGGAGTCCACCATCTTCAAGGAGGAGGTCTTCGGCCCGGTGCTGGCCGCGCTGACCTTCACCGACGAGGACGAGGCCGTCAAGCTCGCCAACGACACGCCCTACGGCCTGGCCGGAGCGGTGTGGACCAAGGACGTGCACCGCGCCCACCGGGTGGCCGCCCGGATCAAGGCGGGCACCGTGTGGATCAACGCCTACCGGGTCGTCGCTCCCTCGGTGCCCTTCGGCGGGTTCAAGCATTCCGGGCTGGGCCGGGAGAACGGCATCCACGCCATCGACGAGTACCTCGAGGAAAAGGCGGTCTGGGTCGAGCTCACCGGCGGCACCCGCGACCCCTTCACCCTCGGCTGATGCCGGTGCGGTGGGGGATCCTCGGAACGGGCGGTATCGCGAGCGCGTTCGTCACCGATCTCCGGCTGGCCGGTTCCGGCGTTGCCGTCGCGGTCGGGTCGCGCAGCGAGGGATCCGCGGACCGTTTCGCGGACGAGTTCGGCATCGCCAACCGGCATGCCAGCTACGACTCGCTCGTGGCCGATCCGGACGTCGACGTGATCTACGTCGCCACGCCGCACCCGATGCACCACGACAATGCGCTCCTCGCGCTGCGGGCCGGGAAGCACGTGCTGGTCGAGAAGCCGTTCGCGATGAACGCCACCGAGGCCCGCGAGATCGTCCGGGCGGCGAGGGAGAGCGGCCTGTTCGCGATGGAGGCGATGTGGACCCGGTTCCTGCCGCACGTGGCCGTCATCCGGGACTGGCTCGCACGAGGAGCGCTCGGCGACATCGTCACCGTGACCGCGGACCACGGCCAGTGGTTTGCCGAGGATGCCGGGTTTCGGCTGTTCGCACCCGAACTGGGTGGCGGCGCGCTGCTGGACCTCGGTATCTACCCGGTGTCCTTCGCGTCGATGGTCCTGGGCCCGCCGAGCCGGATCGTGTCCATGAGCGACCCGGCGTTCACCGGCGTGGACGCGCAGACGTCCATGTTGTTCGGCTACGACAGCGGCGCCCAGGCCGTGCTGACGTGCACCCTGCGGGCGAAGAGTCCGACGAGGGCAGCCATCGTCGGCAGCGACGCGAGGATCGAGATCGATGGCGACTTTTACGCTCCCGTGACCGTGACGCTCGTACCGAGGAACGGCGACTCGCTCCGCGTCGAGTCGGTGCACGAGGGCCGGGGCCTGCGCCACCAGGCCGACGAGGTCGCGCGTCGGCTGGCCGCTGGTGACGTGGAGAGCCCATTGATGCCGCTGGACGAGACCATCTCGATCATGGAGACGATGGACACAGTGCTAGCGCGGGCTCGGCAGGGCGCACCGACGACCACCTGACGCCGACACGCGATTCCGGGCGACACTCATATCCATTCGCAGTCCAGCGGCCCGGGGTTCTACGCTGGCGCGGTGGAATTCAACGATGTGATTAAACGCCGCAAGATGGTCCGGGCCTTTACCGGCGAGCCGTTGCCTCCGGGCGTCACGGACCGGCTGTTGCGGGCGGCTAACCGGGCGCCTTCGGCGGGTTTCAGCCAGGGCTACTCGTTTCTCGTCCTGGAAGGCACGAAGCAAACTGCCGCGCTCTGGGACCTCTTCTACGCCGATGCCGCTTCGGCCACCGCCGGGGAGGAGGATGAGCGGGCCCAGCTCGCGGCGCTTAGCCCCGCGCCACTGGTCATCGTGCCGCTCGCCTGCAAGGACGTTTACCTGGACCGGTACGCCGAGGGGGACAACGGCTGGAAGGACAGGGACGAATCGCGCTGGCCGGTGCCGTACTGGTACATCGACGCGGGTTTCACTGCGCTTCTCGTCCTGCTGGCCGTCGTCGATGAAGGGCTTGGGTCCGTGTTTTTCGGCATCCAGCCCGGGATCATGGCCGATTTCCGGACCCGATTCGGTGTCCCGGAGAAATGGACGCCGATTGGTGCTCTGGCCATCGGCTACCCCGACCTCACTCCGGGTGCGGACCCGGTGCCGCCGGCGCGCGCGAGTGACCGCAAGAGGCTGGAGGAGCTGGTGCACCGCGGCCGGTGGTGACGGCCCGGCAGCTCTTACGGTCGGACGCCGGGCCCGGCGACGTTCGCCTGCTGGAGCAGCAGGGTCTGCGCGCCGCTCCGCAGGTAGCCGGCGAACTGGTAGGTGCGGGCGTTGAACAGGATTCCCGTGATACCGCCGGTGAACGGGAAGCTGAACTCGACGTCGGCGCGGCCAGCCGCGTCGGTGATGTTCTGCACCGTTGCTCCCGGCACGTCGGCGAGCGAGAAGTACCAGGCGAGCGACGAGATGCCCACGTCGGCATAGCCGCTGAACAGGTTCGCGATCACGCCGACCGCGTTGCAGTAGCCGGCTGTATCGGTGCACCCGGTGCGGTACGTGTTGAGCTTGTCCAGCAGGGCCTGCGGAGCGTCGGGCAGCCAGGGCCCGGCCCGTGTCGGCGGGTCGATCAACGTGAAGGCCGGGCCCGTGGCCACCAGCCACTTGGTGCCGCTGGCGCAACTCGCCGACCGGGCGCAGGTCACCAGCGTGCCGTTGACGTAGGAGGCTTGCTCGGTGTCGTCGGCCCTGGCCCAGACTTCCCGGGTGCCGCCCTTCGCGCTGAGCTTGCGGTAGATCCACTGGCTGGGAGCAGGGATGTCGCCTAGCCCGGATTTTGAGGAGCCCAGCATGGCCGTCGCGGCCCGCTCGACGGTCAGCTCGGCGCGGCTGGGGGGTGCCGAGTCGGGCTGAACGCTACCCGGCCCGGAGACCAGGGTCGTCTTCAGCACCGCGGTCTCCGTGAACGGGATCGCGGAGTTCGGCGAGCCGTTCGAGGGTTCCCACGCGGCCTGCGCCAGGTAGCCGTAGTCCGAGGCGTCCAGGATGATCTCCAGGTTCGCGCTCTGCGACGTTTCCGGCAGGACGAACGCGACACCGGCCCGGCCGTCGACGTCCGTGATGTGGGTCTTTACCTGGATGGTGGGGATGTCGCCGAGCGCCTGGTACAACTCGGCGTTCAGGGACGGCGGCAGAATGTCGTTGCTCAGCAGTTCCTCGATGGTGCCGAAGTCCGCCACGTCCTTGTTGACCTGTGTCGCGTTCGCGTTCGGGTAGCTCAGCTTGGCCAGGTAGCGATCGAGTGCGATCGGGTTCCGCGGCAGCGAGCCCAGCTCGCTGTAGAAGGCGTGACCCGGGCTCGTGCCCCAGGAACCGGGATTGTAGGAGAGGGAGCCATCCGCGGTCGACCAGTTGCCTTGGGTGATCTTCGCGGGAACTCCCCTGGGCGGGCTGGCCGTGTAGGTGACCGTCAGGCGGTAAACCCACTGGCCAGCCGGCACCGTCGGTCCGGCCAGGGCGGCGGCGGAGGCCCGGTCGGCGAGCAGCTTGACGGTCAGCCTCGGCGAGCTGGACGGCTGAACCGCGGTCGGCGCCGGCGGGCGGGACGGCTGAACCGCGATCAGGAGACCGGCGGCCAGGCCGGCGGTCAGGCCGGCGGCGATGGCGAGCCGCCACGGCATCCGGACGCGGGCGAGTAGGTGGCGAGGCGGGGGAGCCACTCGCCGTTCGGTGGGATGATCTGTCATCCCGGCGCGGAACAGCTCCTCCGCGTGCGGCGAGACGCCCAGCGGGACCTCCGCGCGGAACCGGGTGAGCAGGTCCATCTCGTTCATTGCGGCTCCTCGGCGAGGGCGGATGGATCGACGTCACCCATGGTCTGGCGTAGCTTGCTTCGAGCCCGGCTCAGCCGCGAACGCACCGTGCCGGTCGGCACCCCGAGTGCCACCGCGATCTGTTCGTAGGACAGGTCGCTCCAGGCGGCGAGCAGCATCGTGTCGCGCAGCTCGGCGGACAGCCGGGCCAGCGCGGCGGCGAGCTGCCTGCTGGCGAGCTCGGCGCTGACCCGATCGTCGACCCGGTCTGTGAACGGCTCGGTGACCGGATCGGCCCCGGTCCGGGCCAGCGCGCGGTACAACCGGATCTCGGCCCGCCGGTGGCGGCCGATGAGGTTGGTGGCGATGCCGTACAGCCACGGGCGCGCGTCGGCGCGGGCCAGGTCGTAGCGGTCCCGCTGGCGGAAGGCCAGCAGGAACGTCTCCGCGACGATGTCATCCGCCGCGTCCGCGCCGAGGCGGCGGACCACGTAACGCTGGATGTGCGGTGCGTGCCTGCGGAACAGCACGGTGAACTGCTCGGGCTCATGCCGGGAGAACTCGATGACGGTCGCGTCGTCCGCGTCCGCATCCGGAACAGCGTGAGCCAGGCCCTGTGGTGTCATCTCGGCCCTTCGGGTGGTGTCACCCGTCATTGCCCGCAGGGGGCCCGCCGGTTCCCTCGGATATCCTTCGATGTTCTCACCGAAACGGCTCAGAAGAGAGTCGGTGGTCCGGCGGGGATCGGCTCCGGGAGCGGCTCGACCTCGGGCACCCGGGCCCGCACGTCGTCGTGGAACCGGCGGGCCAGCTCGAGCGCGTCGACGTTGTCGGGCGTGTGGATGAAGACGGTGGGGGAGCGGCCCTCTCCCAGCCAGCCGGCCACCGTATCGAGCCAGGGCTGCCATCCCGCGACGGTGCGTGCCGCGTCGTCCCGGCCGATGTAGCGGACGACGGGATGGGACGTGAGGGCCCGTGACCGGCGGGGCAGCCGTGGCTTCTTAGTCCACGCCTCCCGCTCGACGTCGCTCACCGGCGGGCTGTCGAACAGGACGGTGGTGTCGAAGGCCGCCCATTCGGCTCCGACGCCACCCAGAGCCCGCTCGAGCTGCTGTCCCGATCGCGGGTCCTGGAAGAACGCGCGGTGCCGCACCTCGACGCAGTACCGGTAGCTATGCGGGAGACGGCGCAGGAACCCGGTGAGCGCGCCGAGGTCGGCGGGGCTGAAAGACGGTGGCAGCTGGATCCAGAGGGTGTGAGCACGCTCCCCGAGAGGTTCGATCGCGGCCAGGAAGGCACGGAGCGGGTCGTCGGCGTCGGCGAGGTGGCGCTCGTGGGTGATCAGTTTCGGCAGCTTGAGGATGAACCGGAAGTCGGGGGTGGTCTGCCCGGCCCACGACTTCACCGTGTCGAGAGCCGGTGTCGCGTAGAAGGTCGTGTTGCCCTCTACAGCGTTGCACCAGGTCGCGTACGCGCGGAGGCGGTCCTGCGGGGACAGCGACGCAGGCAGGTAACGACCTTGCCACGGTGCGTGCGCCCACATCGCGCAGCCGACGTGGAGCTTCATGGCCCTGAGCGTATAAGAGCCCGGGCCTGAAAAAGAGACACGGCGGGCGACGGCGCGTATCCTGCCGTCCGGTGTCATCAAGGCGCCATGACCGCCGCGGGCCGCCAGCCCAGGGCCGGTCCGAGCTTCCCGGCCAGGTCGGACAGGATCTGGACGTAGTCCTCGTGCTCGAAGCTAAACGGCAGCGCGAACGCGACCTCCCGGACCTCACGGAAACCGGCGTGCGCGTAGAGCGCCTCGGCGATCTGGCTGGAGGAGCCGAGCAGGTCGCGGGCGAACATCATCCGGGCTGGCCCCTGCGGGCTGGCTGTTCGCGGCGTTCGGGCCTCGACGTAGGCCGCGTACCTGGCCCGCTGCGCGGCGGTGGTGCTGTCGGTCGGGATCACGACCAGCCCCTGCGACACCCGGGCGTCTGGCCCGTCCGGATGGGCGGCCCGGAACGCCCGGATGTGCGACTGCTGGATCGAGGCGAAGTCCGCAGACTCCTCAGCCCGGACCACGCTGCTGGTCAGGAAGTTCATCCGGTGCTCGCCGGCCCAGCGGGCCGAGGCCGTGCTCGCGCCGCCGTACCACATCCGGCCCCGCAGCCCGGGCGAATGCGGCTGCACCCGGCTGGAGAACTGCTCCATGCCCTCGACACCCTGGAACGTGCTGGCCGGCTCGCCCTCGACCAGGCGCAGCAGCCGGGACACTCGTTCGTAGCTGAAGTCCTCGACGTCCGCAGTGCCGGGGTACAGCGTGGCCTTGACGTCATCGAAGTGCATCGGCGCCCCGACGCTGACCCCGGGGTTGAGGCGGCCGCCCGACAGCACGTCGACCGTGCCGAGATCCTCGGCCAGCCGGAGCGGGTTCTCCCAGCCCAGCGGGATCACCGCCGTTCCCAGCTCGATGCGGCGGGTCCGCTGCGACGCCGCCGCCAGGACGGCGACCGGTGAGGAGATGCCGTACTGCAGATGCCGGTCACGGACCCACGCGCTGTCGAAACCGAGGCGTTCACCCAGCTCGATGATCTCCAGCGTCGTCTGGTGCCCGGGTCCGGGGTTGTCACCATCGAACAGTCCGATGGTGAGAAACCCGAGCCGGTCCAGCGCAACCCCAGGTGGCGGCATGCCACTCCCTTCTGACCTGGCGTCCGCGAAAGCCGCGGGCGCCCGGATGCCATGATCTCGCAACCTGGCCACGCGGCTGCTACATAAAAGAAGGCTCAGATGATGAGGAAGAGGCGGCGGGCCTTGAGCGTCCAGATCCGGTAGTCATACCAGCCGGCAGGTACGGCGATGACGAAGCACAGGACGGCCCCGCCGATCTGGCCGATGGTCAGCTCAGCCACGCCGCCTGCTCCTATGCCGATGGCGAGGACCGCCCAGATCAGGCCGCAGATGACGCGGAAGCCGGTCATCCGGGGCGCTAGCTCGGGCGGCAGTGAGTTCTTGCTCAGGATCCGGCCGCCGAGCGTGTGAATGACCGTCCTCGCGTACCGCTTGCTGGGAGGCGGGATTTCCAGCTGCCAGGTGTCGCCGTTCGCGAAGGTGATCGTGAGCGGGGCGACGTAACCGGGGCCGAGTTCGGCCGTGTGTAGCTGATTGCGCGGAACCCGCGTGATCACCTCGGCCGCTTTCAGCATGAACACTTTCCTGGCCCTGAGCCTGAGCAGCGCGAGTTCGGAATCGGTGACCGCGAGGTAGGCGAGCCGGAACGGCGGTGTCTCGGTCCGCCCGGGATGAGGCTGACCGCCGAGCACGATGTCCGCGGCCAGGTTGCCGCTTTGGTTCCTGGCCAGATTCCACGCGTACCCCCGGCGATTGACCTTCACGCCGGCGAGCTGCCGGGAGCCAAGCACGCCCGATGCGTCAATCGCCATCGCGTCCCCTCCCGCACCAGGACGCACGGCGTCCGCGCCCAGCAGATCACGCCGCCCGACACCGGCAGGCGGAACCAGGACGATCATTGTCGCAGAGCGGCCCACCCGGGCTCAACCATCAAATTCCGCCTCGTGCGGTGCCGGAGTAGCCAGGCGGCGGACCTCGAGCAGTTCGAGTCCGAGCGCCTCGATCTGGGCTAGCACGCCGTACAGCGCGGCCTGGTCCGCAATGCCTTCCAGCAGTGTGTCCCGACCTCGTGTCTCGGCGCGCAGGGCAGGGAACGCGCGGCGCATCGCCCCACCCAAGTGGCAGCGGACCCGGACCTGGTAACTCGCCGGCCGTTGCTCGCCGATCATTGGCTGACCAGCCGATCTGACGCGAGGGCCCGTCGGGGAGCACCGTCGATGGCCAAATTCATGAGAGGCTCCGTTCGTCCTGGTCTTCTTTGGGACGGCAATAAGTCTCGCGCTCGGCGGGGTGAGCAGGCGTCACCCGGCCGGGTGACTTTGCGCCTGGAGGATTAAACGTCCCGGGTGACCCGTCGGCGGGCGACCCGCAGCTGAGGTCCGGCCGTCCGTGCGGCGAAGGCGTAAGGTGAGGGCAGGGCCTGTCAAGGAGGGGCGCCGTGGGGTCTGCTCACTGGACCGGGGCCGTCGGCCCTTCGGCCTCTCCTGCGATCCGGGACGCAGGAGTCGTCTCCCGGCCCGGGCTTTTCGGGCTGCTCGCCCAGGCCGGGCGTGGGACCGTGGTGTCGGCGCCGGCCGGAAGCGGGAAAACGCTCCTGCTGCGTTCCTGGATCGGCGATCCGGACCTGGCGGAGCGGGCTGCGTGGGTACCGGTGCAGGGCACCGAACGCGACCCGCAGCGGTTCTGGCTGTCGGTACTCGGCGCGCTGCGGGACACGGCCGTGGGGTCGAAGCTGGTCAGGCCGTTGACGGCAGCTCCAGGTCTGGACGGCTGGGCGGTCGTCGAACGGCTGCTGACCGATCTCAGCGGCCTGGAGGACCCAGTGTGGCTGGTGATCGACGACCTGCACGAGCTGCGCTCGGCCGAGGCGCTCAGCCAGCTGGAACTGCTGCTCATGCGCGCGCCCTCGGGACTGCGGTTCGTGCTCGCCACCCGCCATGACGTGCGGCTAGGCCTGCACCGGCTGCGGCTGGAGGGGGAGCTGACCGAGATCCGCGCGCCCGACCTGCGCTTCACCTTGGAGGAGGCGCGGGCGCTGTTCGAGGCGGCAGGGATAGCGCTGTCCGATCCGGCGCTCGGGTTGTTGTACCAGCGGACCGAGGGTTGGGCGGCCGGGCTGCGGCTGGCGGCGCTGTCGCTGGCCGGTCACCCGGATCCGGACGGTTTCGCGGCCGAGTTCTCCGGCAGCGAGCGCACGGTGGCGGAGTACCTGCTGGCCGAGGTGCTTGAGCGCCAGAGCGAGCCGGTCCGGCGGCTGCTACTGCGGACCTCGGTGCTGGAACGGGTGAACGGCGAACTGGCCGACCTGCTGACCGGGGGCTCGGGCGGGGAGCGGGTCTTGCAGCAGCTCGAGCAGGCCGGCGCGTTCGTGGCCGCGCTGGATGCGCGGCGGTCCTGGTTCCGCTACCACCAGCTGTTCGCCGACCTGTTGCAGCTGGAGCTGCGGGGCAGCGAGCCGGCCGAGCTGCCCGCCCTGCACGAGGCCGCCGCCGGCTGGTACGCGGACCACGGGTACCCGGCCGAGGCGGTCCGGCACGCGCAGGAGGCGGAGGACTGGGACCTGGCCGCCCGCGTGCTGTCGGACCACTGGGTCGGTCTCGGGCTTGGCGGTCTGGGCGCTACCGCGCAAGAGCTGCTGGCCCGGTTCCCGGCCGCCATGATCGCGGGGGATGCGGAGCTGGCCGCACGGATGGCCGGGGTCGAGCTGGGCCGTGGGTCGCTAGATGAAGCCGAACGGTACGTGGTACGTGCTACCCGGGCATTGGAATCGGGTCCTTCGGACCGGCGCGAGCGATCGCGGATGGTCCTCGCCGTCGTGCGCATGCGGTTGGCCCGCCAGCGCGGGGATGTCGCGGCCGTGGCCGAGCAGGCGAAACCGCTGCTGGCCCCGGCCGGCGCCGCCGACCAGGCGCGGCGCGGACTGGGCGAGGATCTGCGGGCGCTGGCCTTGATCAACCTTGGCATCGCCGAGCTGTGGACCGCAGGCTTCGAAGAGGCCGATCGGCACCTAGAGCAGGGCGTCGCCCTGGCACGCCGGATCGGGCGGCCGTTCCTGGAGGTCACCGGCCTGGCGCACTTGGCGCAGCTGGCGAGCTGGCGGTCTTTCCGGGTGGCAGAACAGCTAAGCAGGCAGGCGATCGAGCTGGCCGGCCGGCACGGCTGGACCGAGGAGCCGGTGGCCGGCGTCGCCTACGTGGCGCTGGGCTTCGCGCTGGTCGCCCAGGGTCGGCTCGAGGAAGGGGAGCGGTCGCTCGAGCAGGCCGAGCGCACGCTTCGGGCCGAGCTCGAACCAGCGGCCGGGGTGAGGCTCCGCTACGCTCGCGGGCTGGTCGAGATCGTGAGCGGTCGTCCCGAGGCCGCGCTGGCCTCGTTCCGGGCGGCCGAGCGGCTGGCCGCGCTGCTGGTGACCGAGCACGCCCTCGCTAGGCGGCTGCGATCGCACACGCTGCAGGCGCTGGTGCGACTGGGTGAAACGCAGCGCGTCGACCATGCCCTCGCCGAGCTGGCCAGGCCGGAGCGCGACACCGCAGAGCTGCGCAACGCCCTGGCGGTGCTCCGGATCGCCCAGGACGATCCGGAGGCGGCCACGGCCGCGCTCGCCCCCGTCATCAACGGCTCCACGCCGCTGGTCAACGCCCACCTCTGGGACGTCCAGGCGTTCCTGCTCGAAGCGATCGCCCGCGACGCGCTCGGTGACGTCGGCGCCGCTAGCCGCGCCCTGGAGCGCGCCCTTGACCTCGCCGAGCCGGAAGGCCTGCTCTTCCCGTTCCTCCTTGACCCCGCGCCAGGCCTCCTCGCCCGGCACCGTCGCCAAGACACCTCTCACGCCCCCCTGATCGCTGAGATCCTAGGCCCAGAGGGCCCAGATAATCCCCCCGCAGGGGGGCCCAGGGGGCACGGGGGGGCGGGCAGCCCCCCCGTAATCAGGGGGGGTCTGGGGGGGATCGTCCCCCCGAGGGTTACTGAACTCTCGCAAAGCGAGATCCGCGTGCTGCGCTACCTGCCCACCAAGCTCTCCGCGCCCGAGATCGCCGACCAGCTCTATCTATCCGTGAACACCGTCAAGACCCACATGCGCCACCTGTACGACAAGCTTGGCGTGCACCGGCGGCACGAGGCCGTCGAGCAGGCCCGCGCTCTCGGCTTGCTGGCGCCTCCGCCCGTCACCCCGCGAGCCGGGTGACCGGCGCGAATCACCCGCCCGTGTGACGCCGGCTCACCCTGCCGGGCGGGAAGCTCGATGCTAAGCCCCGCTCCGGAAGGAATGGCATGACCACGACCCAGCTCGCCGCACAGCAGATCACACCAGCCCAGCCTGGCCCCAGCCCTCAGACGGCCGCACCGGTAATCGCGTTTCTCGGCACCGGGCGGATGGGCGGCCCGATGGCCGCCAACCTGGCCCGTGCCGGTTTCCGCGTGCAGGCGTGGGACCGCACCGCCAGCCAGGCCGCCGCTCTGATCAAGGACGGCGCGACCACGGCGGCCAGCCCGGCCGAAGCCATCAAGGGTGCCCAGATTCTCATCACCATGCTGGCCGACGGGCCCGCCACCGAGCAGGCATTGCGCGGGCCGGACGGAGAACTAGACATCGACCCCGGCCTGATCTGGGTGCAGATGGCCACCGTCGGGATGGAGTGGACCGAACGGTTCGTCAACACCGCTACGCGGTACCAGGTGAGCTTCTTCGATGCCCCAGTCTCGGGAAGCCAGGGGCCGGCCCAGGCTGGGGAACTAACCATCCTGGCCAGCGGCCCTTCCTGGATGCGGGCCGCCGTCGCCCCGGTATTCGCCGCGCTCGGCCGGGCTACCACCTGGCTCGGCCCGGCCGGCAGCGGCACCCGAGCCAAGCTGGTACTGAACAACTGGCTCGCCGACCTCGCCGAAACTACCGCGGAAACCCTCTCCTTCGCCCGTCAGCTCGACCTGGACCCGGCCCAGATCGTGGACCTGCTGGAGTCGACGCCGCTCGGATCGCCTTACGCGACGCAAAAAGCCCGCGCCATGCTGGCCGGTGACTACACTCCCGCGTTCGCGCTCAAGCACGCCCTCAAAGACGCCGACCTCGCGGCGCAGGCGGCACAGGCCAGCGGCACCGAGCTCACCCTCACCAGCGCGCTGCTGCCCCGGTGGCGGCGCGCCGCCGCCGCCGGACACGCCGACGACGACGTGGCCGCCATCTACGCCACGCCGTGAAATGCCTGCGGGGAACGAGGCGCTCGGCGTTAATGGCTAACGCCAGTCACCGGCGTAAACTTGAGTGATCATTGGGATAACGCAAGTGCTCGATGCTGAGGAGCAGGCCATGACAGTAGGCCCCGGGAGCGCCCAGGGCAGGATTGTCGTCGGCGTGGACGGATCACGGCATTCTCTGGCCGCTCTGAGGTGGGCTGCCCACTTCGCGACGATCTTCGGGGCGCGGCTGGATGCCGTGGCCTCCTGGGAGTATCCGCAGTCGTTTGGCTGGGCCGCGATCGCGCCAGAGTGGGACCCTGGCCAGGACATGGCGAAGGTTCTCGATGATGCCGTGCGGGCCGTGTTCGGTGATCAGCGACCGGCGGGCCTGAAGCTGGAGCTGCAGGTACGGGAGGGCGGCGCGGCCAAGGTGCTCCTCGGTGCTAGCGAGGGTGCTGACATGCTCGTCGTGGGCAGCCGCGGCCACGGGGGTTTCGCCGGGCTTTTGCTGGGCTCGGTGAGCGCGAACGTGGCCGAGCATGCGTCCTGCCCGGTGTTCATCGTTCACGGCGATCAGGCGCCGCCCCCAGTTCCGCGCGGATAACCCGCGAGCTCGCGAGACACCCGCCGGTAGTCCCGGCATGCCGGAACGAATAGATGTCATCTATAGCCCCGTAGCCGATGTCGTCTGGTGCATGCGAAGCGTGCGCTGCTGTACTGGCTTCGCTCGCCTGGATGCGAGACCCAGTGGGATGACGGTCGTCCTGATGCACGACGAGGCATTCGGCGGCTGCATCCCATTCCTGCGCGAACGTAGGAGGTTAATCATGCTGGAGGGCTACACCGTTCCGCTGTCCCCGCGCGGGATAGCAAACCTCGCGGCGAAGCCGCCATGGCACTATGCCGGGTCCATCGTCGGCGCGGAGTTCTGGACGGACCCAGCGGCCGCGGCGGCGACCCTGCCGGAGGGTCTTACGCCCGACCCGGAGTCCAATGGCCACGGCACCGCCCTTTTCATCGACTGGCAGTTCACCGGCTCGGCTGATGAGTACCTCGATCCGGTGCGCAGCCAGTATCACGAGTTCTTTGTACTGATGGATGCCCGGTGGAAAGACACGCCGGTGTCCTGGTGCCCCTACATCTACGTGGATAACGACCACGCGATGGCCCGCGGATGGGTCCAGGGCTTCCCCAAGAAACTCGGTACGGTGACCCAGACCAGGGCCTTCGCCGTGGTGAATCAGGCCGCACCCGCCTTCGAACCTGGAAGAAGGTTCGCGGCCACGGCGTCCACGGCCGGCTACCGCCTGGCCAACGCCCTCATCACCGTGCAGGAACCGCTGTCCGACACCAGCGCGCTGACCGCGCGGCCCACGGTGAATTTGCGGCACTTCCCCCGCCTGGCCGCGGGCCAGCAGGATAAACCCGCGGTGCACGAACTGGTCATGGCGCTGTTCGACGAAGAGACGATCGCGAACGCGTGGACCGGTACCAGCGAGCTTGACTTCCCTCAGGTTCCCGGTGAGGAGCTCCACGACCTGGCTCCGGTACGCACCGGAGCAGGCTTCCGTTACGAGCTGGCCTACACCGTCACCGACCTGAGCACGCTGCAATGAGCACCGTCGCTGACAGCCTGCTTGAGGTGCTGGTACACGCGGGCGTGCGTCGTATCTACGGCGTCGTCGGAGACAGCCTCAATTCCTTTAGCGATGCCGTGCGCCGCAGCGGCGGAGCGGCCGCGGGCGGCGTGGACTGGGTGCACGTCCACAACGAGGAAGGGGCCGCGTTTGCGGCCTCGGCAATACCCACCTCATCCAGGGTGTCATGGACGCGCAGCGGTCCGGCGCGGAGGCCCGCGGGTTCGCGCTCGCACTCGGGAAGATGACGCTCGGTGGCGGTGTAGGCCGGGTGGCCGAGCTAGCACGACTTAACGTGCGTAATAT
>Ga0302324_100017432_pt1 | contig 14235 bp, 15 predicted proteins | sample Palsa_T0_1_FD_201949 | JGI IMG/M metagenome (GOLD analysis project Ga0302324, IMG submission 201949) | Peat permafrost microbial communities from Stordalen Mire near Abisko, Sweden - Palsa_T0_1 | ecosystem: Environmental > Terrestrial > Soil > Palsa > Peat permafrost | place: Sweden: Abisko... | reverse complement strand
TCCCGATCGAAGTGCCGACCTTTGAACAGCTCCTCGACCGCTACGAATTGTGGCATCCGTCCATCATCGCGGAATGCGGCTGCGTTTTGCACCAGAGCCCTTCAGCTTGCTGCAATGTGGCAGCCCGCACACGTATCCCCTTTCGCTCAGATTCGTCAGAAGGATCAACCTGCACTACGATATTTTGGAACCCTCCAGCAGCGTCCGGGTGACGGTCCCCGCACCTACGCCAAGCTGTGTCAAAGAATGCCGTTTGGACTTGGGCAATTATTCGTGCGCTGGTATCGCTTTCGGGGCACCGGCATTACATTTCATACTCAGGCCGCGGCGCGGTAGTAATAGTTCAGCACGCCGCCCAGGCGCTGGCGCCGCTGGACCTCGCCAGCGTTTTCCAGATGGCTTGCCTCTCGGCTGATGAGTCGGTTGGCCAAGCCCTGATGGTTGCGCTCGGTGTGGTAATGGGTGACGAAGTTGGAGATGGCTGTCCGCAAGGACTCCTCCCCAAACAGGATCATGCGCTGGAGGCAGGATTCCTTGATCGTCCGCACGAATCTCTCGGCGTGCGCGTTCAGATTCGGCGATCGCGGCGGCAGCTTCACGGACTTCACTCCTACCTCCGCGAGCATGCTCAGGAATTCCGCGGTGAACAGCGGATCGCGATCATGGATCAGGTACCCGTTCGTACGTGCGGCTTGGTCCCGGTTTTGTCGTTGCGTCTCCCGAGTTCTTAGATCTCGTGGCCGAAACATTGGGCCAACCGTACTGGATCGCAAGGGACTGCCAGCGTCGTTCCGAGTTTTTTGAGATAGAAAGGCAGATGTGGGCCGAAGCGACCTCACTGTATCAAGAACAAATCGCCCCCACTTCGAGCATGCCAAGCGGCGGTCAGAATGCCATTTTCCTCCAGGTGCGACGCTTGCGGAGGCGAAACGCTCATCCAGTTCCATTCGAGCAGTACAGTTCCTCCGCCGACTCACGCTTCAGTCGGTCGAGTGGCCTATCGCGTCGGTTCCCGCGGCTCGATCCGGTTCGCGAGGCTGGCCCTCGAACGGATGACGCCGTTTTCACACCGGCGCGGCCCTCGCTCCTTCCGTTGTGCAGCGTCCGCGCGTTGCGGCGCGTTCGTCGATGAGCGGCCGTCCGACTGCTGTTGAAGCCCGGATCACGTCATTTTGACGGAAAACGCGCAAACCGCGTTTGTGCGCCGCCCGAGGCCCCCGAAGTCGCTTCTGGGAAGTGGGCGGCTCGACGCTCCGCTTTACATTGCCACTCTAATAAAGGCCGATATTACCTGATAATACCGTTGTTCGCCGGTCCGAAAATAGGCCGCGCGGTGGCGGGTCTTCGCCCGGCTTCGTCCCGTTCGCATAGCTCCCAGTTAAAGGTGTTGTCGGCCCAACGCGCTGAGGCTCCGAAGCTGGCTCCTTGAAACACCGCTGGGGGCTCTTGGTCATCAATCGAGACGCGGGCTTAATCGTACTTTCAGAAACGTCGCTTTCTGAAAGGTATTTAGCGAACCCTGGCTGTTTCGCTAGCTCTTGTATTTCACCGAAATCTCGGTATTATATTTCCAATGGCACAAAACGCGTCCCCCGAGCGGGGACGACGAAGAGAATCGGCTGCTTTCAATCTTTGAAATGGTGGACCATCGAGGCTTTAGTATTTTAGGCGCTCCCATGCCAACCGCGGTTAAAGATTTCCGCGTGGTATGTCTGGGCGGTTCCGCCGGGGGGCTACCAGCCTTTATGGGTATTCTGCGCAGTTTGCCCCCCAATACCGGAATGGCATTTGTCGTTGCGCAGCATCAGCGTTACAAGCATGTGCATTTGCTATCGAAGATCCTCGCCAACGCCACAGCTATGCCCGTCGTCGAAGTAGAACAAGGCATGCTCCTTGAACCAAATCGGGTTTTCGTCATGCCTCCTGGGAAGGACATGATAGTCAAAGGCGATGAGTTTGACCTGCAGACAACGCTAAAGCCGGGAGGCTGGCCGGTTACGATCAGCCTTTTCCTGCTTTCTCTCGCCGAGGCATGCGGACACCGAGCCGTGGCGGTTATTCTCTCCGGAATGGGCCAGGACGGGAGCGCGGCGCTGGGGGTCATCAAAGCCGCTGGGGGTGTGACGTTCGCACAATCCAACCCCGCCTTTGACAGCATGCCGCGCCATGCGGTGGAAACCGGTAATGTCGATTTCATACTGCCGCCTCCTGAAATCGCACAAGCGTTGTTAGATTTGACCTACAACGATTTGCCCGCCGTGGGCTAGGCAGAAATGAGCGCTCTGTTCGACGCGTGTGAACCACCGGCATTGGCATAAAGACCTTTCTGAGACGAAAAGGAATCCCCGACCATGAAAACCTTTGCGCACTGGAAGAACATCACGCCCAATACAAGTACAGTACCGAACCAAGCGGTGAGCAACGATCACAAGTAAGGGGACGAGTCGACACGAAATCGCGGAGCAATTTATTGAGGGTATTCCCGAAACAACCATGCGGAAAGATGTCATGGCAAAGCTGTTTGCACGGGGCATCCGCATAGATGAAACCGACGGGTTCGGCTTTGAGGATGAGTGGCCACCCGAGGTAAAAAGACAGTTCGGCGATGACCGTTGTGTCAGCAAAAGATTTTCATGGTCCGGTCTGAAATGAATGAAGTCGAATGATCTCGAGTGTCGAGGCAGCGCGCCCGCCGTTGCCGTTCACGTGATCTGGGTAACAAACGCCGTGATACCGAAATCGTCAGGCTGCATGACTTCGTTCAGATCTTCTCCGTCGAGACCGCACCGCCGCGACAGCTTGCCTATGATATTCACTTTAACACCCCACTTGGAGATCGGCATTTTGATGGTGAGGCACGCCGTGATGGCCAGGCGCCCTTCGGCGTATTTTGCCGCAAATCGCGGCATCCAGGAATTCAGACTCCTTCCGAGATACAAAGCTCCCAAGAAAACTGTGCGCAGGATGTCGGCAGCGTGAGTTTTTGGGCGCTACCACGGAGGACATCCCGCGAGCGGATCATCCGTTCAGTATCAGATCTTCGCTTACAACCGGCCGCCATGCGCCTAGTTCACACAACAGCGTCACGCCCGCGAGCACGGCGGCGGTGTAAAACGCCGCCTAGTAGTCGTGATATCGGTTATATAACACCCCGCCGATGCGAGGCCCGATGAACCCCGCCACACCCCACTCTGTGCAGTCCCTTCGGTTAATATCTCACATGCTCATAGCGGCGAAAGCAATCGATCGCCAGCCCCTGCATGAGGCTGAGCCTGTCCTTGAATCCCCGTGGGTTCTCGTCGGGACGGGGCAAGACTTGACTGAAGAGCCGCTACCCTTGAGTTGAAAGACTTCCAGCTGCCTGACGAACTCCGCCGCCTCGTAGCCCGGATTGAGCCACCGTCGTGATGGCACCAGTCGTCGTTGATCGTGGATTTTCCACGGAACACACCATCACGTCAACAGCGAAGTCAATTGTCAATTATATTTTAGGAAAATAGTTCACTTTAGCCGGAAACACCTGCACTTCTGTGAACAATCTGCACGTGCTGCTTTGACAACCAAGCCTCTCACAAAGGCCAAGAACCCACGACGCTCGCTTTGCTTTTCTTGGGAAAGCCGGCCGTGTCAGCCATATCTGCCGCCGACTAGAACGTGGTGTGGCGCGTGCAATTGTAGGCAAAACTGATCGTATGCCTGGGAGGATTTGAAAATCATCTTTTTGGTCTGTTTGCTTTTAATAGTCCCGCTCGTGGGCACGGTGTGCTGTCCCGTTGTGCCGCCCAGAACGAAGTCCCTGGCAGTCTCCAGTGACGGTTCTGCGCGCGAGATGATCCTGAAACAGCTCGAACTACCCAGAAAACTGTTTGAGGCGGGAGATTTCCATCAAGCCGCGGCCCTCCTTCAGCGGGGCTGCCAGGACGCGATACGGGTCGGAGAAATCCGAATTGCGACGCGATTTCTGAATAATCTAGGAGGTTGCCGGTTCGCCCTGCACCAATACCAGGAGGCGCTCCGGGCACTTTTGGAGGCCGCCGGCGATATGCAAAGCGTCGGCGCACTTTATTCCCAGCTAGGACAACTGGACGCGGCTGCAACACGCTCAAATGGATCTGCTCGTGTCGCACACATGGCGCGCCAGCCTATGGCATTGGACGCCTATTTCGTCACAGGTGATCAACAATGATGGTAGCCAACATGATTGAAGACTCTTCGGACGCGCGCCAAGCTTCTTCCCAGCCTGCTTGGGCCGAGTTGGTCGATAAAATCAAACAAAACGACACGACCGGGCTAGAAGAGCTCTATCGCGTCTTTTCCCGGGGTGTACGCTTCTATTTATGCAAGCAATTGGGACCCCAGGACCTGGACGACCGGGTGCACGATACGTTCCTCACCGTTGCGCAAGCGATCCAACGGGGCGACTTGCGGGAACCCGAGCGGCTGATGGGATACGTGCGCACCATCGTCAGGCGCCAGATCGCGGCCCAGATCGAAGAAAACGTGCAAAGCCGCAAGCACGAGATCGACCTCGACTGGGGTCTTGCCGTGCGCGACGCCGGCAGCGATCCCGAGCAAATTGCCATTCAGAGCCAAAGCGAGGATATCGCCCGCAAGGTGCTCAAGAGCATCGCGCCGCGCGATCGGGAGGTATTGATCCGGTTCTACCTGGAGGAACAAACCGCGGAGCAGATCTGCGGTGAGATGAGCCTCACGGAAACGCAATTCCGTCTGCTGAAATCTCGCGCCAAAGCGCGCTTCGGGAAACTGGGAAAACGGAAAGTTACGAGACGTTTAGTACCTTTTAGTGAAATTCGATGGCCGTCCATCACACTTAAGGGATGGAGAAAAAGTTGATGCTACTCCCAAAGAAAGAGGCTGCTATGCAATTTGAGGCTGCTCGCCACGCGAGCGACGAGGTCTTGGAACAATACGCGATGGGCCGTCTCGATGCGGGGGCGGTGCAGGCGCTTGAGGAGCATCTGCTCATCTGCTCAGGCTGCCAGGATAACCTGACATTCGCCGATGCATATCAGAAAAGCATGCGGAACGCCGCCCTGGAGCTGCGGCGGCAAAGCAGCGCCCAAGCCACGCCCCACGGGAAGAAATGGTTCCGCGGGCTGGTCGGGCTTCCCAAGCCGGTATGGATCTTGGGCATGGCCGCGCTGGCCCTGTTAGTCGCCACCGAAAGCCGGTGGCCCTTAATCCACAGTTCCGTGGCGCAACCGGCGCTTGTGTTACTCGAGTCCAAACGAGGAGCGGAGAGCCCGCTCAATTCCAGCACGCCGGCAGCAAAGCCGTTTACCTTGGTGCTTGATTTAACGGCGTTGCCCCCATTTCCACAATACAGGCTGGAAATCGTAGACGCGGCTGGCCGCGCGGTTGTTGGATCGACCGCCGCCCCGGCGAACAACGAGCTTCGCGCGACGGTTGCCAAAGGTCTGCCCGCCGGCATGTACTATGTCCGAGTGTATGCGCCCGGTCCGGAATTGCTGCGCGAATACGGCTTTCCGGTGGGCAATTGACCGTCGCTTTAGCGTCGCGACCTAAATGCCGACGCTTTCGGAGATTTCCGATCGCGCCGGCGTACCGCGCTCCCGATGATGTAGAAGACCGCAAGATCCCGGCTGACGAGGTGGCCACTTTAAAGCCAGAAAGTTTTGAGTGAATTTAACTATAACCTCAGCTCGCAGGTCTCCCGCAGGCTGCTCGAGCGCATTCAGATCGGCGAGCTGCAGCTCAGGACCAGCCAGGCGCCCGTGGAAACGCTCTCGCCGCGAGCAGCCGGTCCTGCGGCTGATCGCGTATGGTAAAACCAGCAGGGATATCGCCGTGCTTCTGAATCTCAGCGAGCAAACCGTCCGCAGCTATCGCAAGACTCTCTGAAAAAGCTGGGTGTCAATAACGTCGCCGGTCTCACCCAGATGGCTCTGTCGGCCGGCGCGGGCGGCAGCACCGCTTGGCAATGATCTTGGTCATCCAGGCTGGAGGCCTGCTCAACCGCCCTCCCACGTTTCTAGACAATTGTTCTAGACCCAGAATCGCCAATCCAATTTGCTCGCGTTCTTGACGCAATTCGGCTAGCATTTGCGCAACGAATATTCGGTTTTCCACTGTTCCTCCAGGGGTCTCTTAGGCTCCCCCTCCGTGTACAGCTCGCGTACAGGCGAGGTGCATATGCGTTCCGACGCAGTCTGAAGAGCCGTCGAAGCGAAGTAACACGGGCACTTCCTTATGACATCTAAATTTGTCCGCCATCGGTTAAGAAGCCGACTGGAGCATTTCGGGGAAAGCTGGCGTGCTGACGGACGTCGGCGTGGCCTTGTTCTTGCTACCAGGCGGTCGGCCTCGCCGCTTGGCGGTGATCTTGTTCATGGCTGAAGGGCTGCCCACCTTAGGCTCCCTACTTCTCACCAATTGTTCTAGACCCAGAATCGCCAATCCAATTTGCTCGCGTTCTTGACGCAATTCGACCAGCATCTGCGCAACGTCCATTCGGTTACCCTCACTTTTAGCGCCGGCTAAGCGGCGCCCGCCTACCGCCCCTGTGTACCATCTCCGAGATGATTCTTCTAAGGCTAGCCCGTTCCTGTTCCCCAAGTGAGATTTGCTGTCCGCCGAACGCGCTCCCGGCTTGAGTGCTTCTCTCGAAGGCCTGCACCGTTTCTTATTTGACGTCTTTCGCTCGAGCATTGCTCCTTTCGAGACCATATCAGGTCGCTTAGGCTTCCCCTCCGTTAGCGGCCCGCTTACATGGTGAATGCGTTCCGACACAGCTGAAGAGCCGTCGAAGCGAAGCAAGACTGGCAGATCCTTACGATGCTAAGTCTATCCCCCATCAATCAAAAGGAGACTGCACGCTTCGTGAAAAGGAACAGGAACCCGTAACCGCGGCTAGGCTACAGGAAGCTAGCGACATTACCCGATCACGCTTCGGCTGTCCTCTGTGGCGACATTCAAGCCGAAGCAAGCTATGCGAAGCGGAACAGTTGGCTTGCTCTGGGCAGCACAGAAGGGAATATCATCAGTACCGATGACTCGGAAAGGCAACCCCTTGCCGTTTCCGCCGCACTCACTACCGAAGCAGTGCTCCCATACGTATATTAAGTCGCTCCCGCGTTGTCCAGTGGCTAGTCGGCCAAACTAGCCACCGTATAGGAATATTCAGGAGCTAGTACGGAGTGTATCACCTTTCAAAAGAGCTTAGAGTCAGCTCTTGCCCTCTCCAGGCAATATTTCCCCCAGCATCCTGCTCCACCGTATGATAAAGGACGTTACCATCGGCTCGTTTTCGCGACAGCGTTTGGAACCCCTTCCCGCGGGCGCCTAGATAGGACCGAAGGCAAGAATGGGCGCCCACAGCATCGCGCCTGTTGCGAAACACGTTGGCAAGCAGCACAATCGCAACGTTTCCCCGGCGAGGCGTTCGCCCATGATGCCGGACCCGGCGACCTCGGGAGGCTGACTAGCCTGCCTCTGCTCGGATCACGGCAAGATAGCTTCCGATATGACGAATTAATGCCCGCCTGGCGCGTGCCCCAGCGGCACGGCAAGCTATGAAATGCGGGCTACGCGATCAGCGTACAAAGACAGTAAGACAGGGAGAAGCCAGCTCAGTCACAGATCATGTTCCGTGGTGGAGCCTGCCGAATGCGAGTCATCGCGACAAGAGATGCTCAGGGAGGTTTCCGCCCAGGGCGGACGTAATGCCGAAACGTCCTAAAGTCGCGTTGATTGTTTTTCTACCGATCATCGACAATTTGCTTCGAGATCCGCTAGCTCGTGTTCGATAGACGCACGCTGCTTCGGTGCCAAATTCGCTCTAGATGACAGTCTTCTTACCACCTCCAGTGCAGTGCGAGCGTTACCGATTGCGCTGGCCGCCCTTTCGGGATCTGCCGGCGCAGCCATGGCGGTATTGGCCAGTCGTAACAGCGATCGTGCGAGGTCCAGTTCGGTCTTCATGAGTTCCGCCGGAAGGTTCCATCGGCTTGCCATAAGGAGAATCGTACCAATCTAAACCTCTCAACGGTAGCAAGTTCGGTTCAACGGTGGCCCATCTCTTCTCCGTGCTGCCGAACGGCTCACGCGCAGCGACTCTTGCGTTCCCAAAGGCTTCCAGCTTCCGTAGCGGCGAAGAAACGGCTTATGGTCACCCTCCTAGCCCCTTCCAAACGACCGGTGGTTGCGGTATAGTCCCCTACAGCAAAGGGGATACCCCTCTCCCGCGGCTGAAGGAGGCGCTGTTATGCGCCGTGTGCCACACGATGTTCTGCTGGTGGACTATTTCAAGCTAATGCGCGACGGCATTCGCGCGATTCTGGAGCGCGATGCAGAATTCCGGGTCGTGGGGGAGGCGGAGAGCGGTAATGACGCCGTGCGATTGTGCAAGACGACGCATCCCGAACTGGTCATCATGGATATCGGAGTGCCGGGTATGAACGGAATCGAGGCCACCACCGAGATCCTTCAGCACTGCCCGCAAACCCAGGTTTTGATTGTCTCGATCCACGATGACCAGAATGCCGTGCTGAGCGCCATTCGCTCCGGCGCGCGCGGCTTCTTGCTGAAGCGGGCTTCCGCGGGCGATCTAATCGATGCGCTCCGCACTGTGGCCCTGGGAGGCTCCTACCTCAGTTCGCAAGTCTCCGACAGGCTGCTCCGCCGCATTCAGAGTGGCGAGCTCCAGCTCAGACCCAGCCAGGCGCCCGCGGAAAAGCTCTCGCCGCGCGAACGGCAGGTGCTGTGCCTGATCGCCGCAGGTAAAACCAGCAAGGATATCGCCGTGATGCTGGACCTCGGCGAGCAAACGGTCCGCAGTTATCGCAAGACGCTCATGAAAAAGCTGTGTGTCAATAACGTCGCCGGTCTCACCCAGATGGCTCTGTCGGCCGGCCGGAGGCAGTGGAAACCCGATGCAGGGCCGGTGGGGTGAATTCCGCGTCCATCTCAGGTCAGAGTTGCACACTGGCACGGTCCTCAAGATCGCGGAGGCGACCACCCCGCGAGCATCTCAGGGCGTGCTGACAGACCTCGGCGTGGCTTTGTGCTTGCCGCCTGGCGGGCTGGCTTGCCGCTTGGCGGTCATCTTGGTCATCCAGACTCAGGCCTGCCCGCCGCAGGCTCCCTGTTTCTAGCCAATCGTTCGAGACTCAGAATCGCCCCCGCAATTTGCTCGCGCTCTTGACGCAATTCGGCTAGAATCTTCGCAACGTCCATTGGTTCCCAGGCCACTCACTTCATAGCGATGCTCATTCGCCAGTTTCGCGGCGCCGGCTTACGGCTCTGTGTCCGCCCCTGAGGCCCATCTCCGACATGATCCTTCTAAGGCTGGCCTGTTCCTGTTCCTCCAACGAGAGTTGTTGGCCGGCGGACTCGCTCGGGTCTTGAGTAGCTTTCTCGAAAGCCTGCCACCCTTTCTGGTTCGAATCGCCTTCGCACAAAACCAGGATTGCACTTTTTGAGACCAAACGACACAGCCAGGTCTATTACGCACCCCTTCGCGTGCGGTCTGCGTATTGGGGCGATGTGAATAGAGTGTTCCGTTGGAGCTGCCGAGCCATCGAAGCGAAGCAATGCCGCCTGAGGCCATCCCTCGTCAGTCAAAAAGCGCCTGCGCACTTCGCCGAAAGGGAATAGGACCTGACAACTCGGGCTGGGCTACGAAGCTAGCGATATTGCTACACAACGTACTTCTCTACGGTGGCCGCGCCGCGTCGACCGAACGCAGCTTCTTGCGAGGCGTTTATCAAGAGGAATCGACATTGGCTGTGAGCGGGGCCCGATTCGACCCACCATTCTCCGAGTGGCGCGTCAACCTGGACTTATCCGCCCTGAGATCAGAAGACACCAAGCGAATAATCGCGAGTCGACTCCTGTTAGCCACCGAGGCACGCGAAGTCTTTTCACAGCGGCCCTTATGGCAGAGCATGCGAATCGGTGAACACTGAGAGAGGCCCGGCTTGACTTGGCCAGTCCCTAGTTTTGAGCGGTGTGAATTCACACGCCGCGGCGGCGAGGACAGCAGGCCTTGACTCAGCTCAGCCCGACTAGCTCTGCAAGAAATACTATACTGGGGAAGTCCAATTCTAGAGGTTTCAGCCTCAGGAACGACGCCTGATTTAGGCGAAGCGACCGTCGAAATCCTACTCCAGTCCCAACTCTGGCTCTGGCCTGATCCCCGCAACACTGCGTCGCTGGACTGACCGGGGGGCGAAGTGCAAAGGAACTTTATGCTACATAAACTAATCAAAACGATATTTTTCTCCAACTTGGTCTGGGCCGCGGGTACCATTCTGACGCAGGGAAGTTTGCGCGCGGACACGATTGTGTACGCGGTCACCAACGGTAGCGGGATAATCGGGACGCTTGACCTCACTACCGGGGTCTTTACGCAAATTGCCGCGCCGGGCCTGAGCTTGAGCAGTGTTTCCGGACTCGGCGAGTACAACGGCGTCCTGTATGGGGCCTCGAGTGGCCTCTTTCAGTTGAATCCGGCTACCGGCGCCGTCTCTAGCGCGCCGACGACTTTCAGTCAGAATGGAAACAACTTTGGCGCCGAGAATGGCTTCGGCTCAACCGCCGCTGGTCTGTTCGCGGTGGGCGCCGCCTTCGGGGGCGTGAATTCACTCTACTCGATCAATCCGGTGACCGGAACCCCAACGCTGATCGGATCGACGGGCGTAACCGCGGGAGGCGGTACTGGATTTCTAGCTGCGTCGACCGATTCAGGCCCACTGTATTGGGAGGTTCAAACCAACTGCACGGATACTCTATACAGCATAAATACAGCGACTGGCGCGGCCACATTGATTGGGGCGGCGGAGGGGTGCTACCCCTCGAACACGGGCAACCCTTATGCGCTGGTCTTTACCGGGGGCACCCTATGGGCGAATTTTTACGCTGACGGGTTTGGGACGATCAACACCTCAAGCGGGGCCCAGACCCTGGTTTCGACGAGCGAGCACCCAGTTTTCGCCGGACTCGCTCCTTATCCTCTCGCGACGCCAGCGCCGCCGGTCGTCTCCGGCGTCGTGAACGGAGCCAGTTTCCAGGCGGGCGGCGTTACGAATTCGTGGGTGTCGATTGCTGGGACGAATCTCTCCCCCGGGACCGACGACTGGAGTCACTCGGTCGTGAATGGAATGCTGCCTACTTTGCTCGACGGCGTGAGTGTCAGTATGGGCGGGAAGCCTGCATACATCTATTACATCTCGCCGAGCCAGATCAACGTGCTGGCGCCGGATATCAGCCCCGGTCCGGTTTCAGTTACAGTGACGACGGCAAACATGACCAGCGCGGCCTTCACCGCAACGGTCAGCCAGTACGGACCGGCGTTCTTCCTGTGGCCGGCGAGCCAGGTGGTGGCCACGCACCTGGATTACAGCTACGCGGTGCAGGCCGGAACATTCAGCGGGGTGACGACGGTTCCGACCAGGCCGGGTGAAGCGATCGTGTTGTGGGCGACCGGATTCGGTCCCACGAGTCCGGCGGCGCCGGACGGTGTTGTCGTACCCAGCACACCGACCTACAATACGCTGGTCGCGCCCACTGTCACGATTGATAATATTCCGGTGCTGGTTTACGGCGCTGCGCTGGCTTCCGGCTCGGTAGGCTTGTACCAGATCGCGATCCAGGTGCCTGCCACACTCGCCAATGGAACCTGGCCCATTCAGGCAACGATCGGGGAAGTCTCATCGCCCGCGGGTACAGTGCTGACCGTGCATCAATAGGCGGGATCACCGCGCACAGAGACTCTTTTGCTGGATGGGAGGTTGTTGCGGGGGCACCCTGTGACCCACTGCGCGCATTCTTCAAGCTCCCATGGGTAGTCAACTCCCGGTTGGTCGGCCATTCGTACAAGGCCGCGCTAGGGCTGTCCGTGGGTAGTCTTCTCCGCGTCGCGCGTAAATGCGTCCACCGAGGTCGCCGTGAAGAAATCAGTGTTGTGAATCCGGCGTCAGCAGGAGGATCTTCCCAACGCCGCCTTTCTCTCCTAGCACATGTGCTTCTGCCGCATCACGCAACGGCATCCGGCGACCAATAGGCAGAACGAACTTGCCATCGCGCACGTCATCGGCAAACTCGCGCACCTTGGACGGATCAGGCTGCGCGAGCACACGCTTAATCTTCACTGTCAGATTTTGGGCCGCCGCGCTCTCCGGCAAGACAGCGGTGTAGCCAAAGGAGCCGCTCTGCTTTACCTTTGCGATCAGCTTCGCTGCAACCTCACCGCCCACAGTGTCCGCAATTGCATCCGCTAGACGGAATTTCTCGATCGCTTCATCGTCATCAATCGCGAGCACACCAGAGACACCGAGGGAGCGGGCGGCATCCAGCTCTTTCCCGCGAACGCCTGCAATCACCTGCGCACCTATCTTCTTCGCCGTATGCACTGCCGCGCGCCCAACACTGCCCAGTGCTCCCGTTACCAGAACAACCTGTCCCTTCTGCACATTTGTCGCGAGGCGCACAAGTTGGTCTCCCGTGAGTGCAACGAGCGGGATCGCCGCCGCATCCGCCAGGTCGATGCCATCCGGCAAATGGGTCACGTCCGAATCGTCCACTGCCACCAACTCGGCATAGGTCGCGTTGGATAGCGCAAGCACGCGGTCGCCGGGCTTGAAGTGCTTCACATTTGCGCCCAGCGCCCGTACGACGCCACTCACGTCGCGGCCCAGAATTGCAGGAAACGACAACGGAACATCCTTCTGCCGCATCCCTGAACGCAGCTTCCAGTCAATCGGATTGACGCTCGCCGCAGCTGCCTCGATCAGTACCGTGTCTCCGCTAATCTGCGGCTCGGGGACGTTGTCTTCAAATCTCAGCTTCTCGGGACCGCCATACTCATGAAGCACCACTGCCTTCATCGCGTATCTCTCACCCGCAGATCTTCAGGCATATATCTGACGAGATCATACCCCGCCCCAGGCCCTCAGTTCAACGAAGTCTGGCCCAACTCCCGTCTAGTCGCCCACTCGGAGAAGCCCGAAGCGGAGTTTCCTCGCCATACTTTCTTGATCGCGATATCTGCAGTGCGGGACACGGCCAAGTCCAGAGTCACCGCCTCTCATCGCTGCGGACTTGGGTCTCCATTGCTTGATGTCCTGCCGTACGCGAGGTAATGTCTGAATGGCTTCCGATAATGCCCAATAAGAGGTTCTAAATGAACGAGTTAACCGTAGTGGACAAGTCAACGGATGAAAGCGCTCGTCCTGGACAGCGTCAGCTCGCCGATTACAAAACGGGTCTTACAACATGGCGCTGGATGAATTCTTCCGCTGGTACGCTCAAGAGCCGCGGTTGACGAGCGTGCGCGTCCCTGGTTGCGTCGTTCGCCACGGGCAAAGCGCCTTTCCGATAGACTGAAGCAAGGCTCACCGCCCAAGGAATTCCTAAACTGCAACGCATTGCCATAGCGGGTGCTACCGGCTATATCGGCGGGAGACTTGTGCCCCAACTGCTCGCTTCCGGCTATGCGGTGCGATGCCTCGTGCGCTCTCCCGCGAAGTTGGGAGGCCGCGCTTGGGCCTTAGACTCCCGCGTTGAGATCCGTAGAACCGATCTCGCCGACGCGCCATCGCTGACGCGTGAGTTGGAAGCGTGTGACGCGGCGTTTTACCTGGTGCATTCGATGATGTCGGCCGGCGATGAGTATGCTGAACGCGACCGGCAACTCGCCCTCGCATTCGGACGGGCTGCCCATAACGGCCGAGTGGGGCGCGTAATTTACCTTGGCGGCCTGGGTGAAACCGGTTCGCATTTAAGCAAGCATCTGTCTTCGCGCCGTGACGTGGAGGGGGCGCTTGCCTCCGCGGGAGTGCCGGTCACGGTGCTGCGCGCCGCTATGATCATCGGCTCCGGCTCGGCGTCTTTCGAGATTCTGCGGTATCTCGTCGACCGGTTGCCAGTCATGATCACACCGAAGTGGGTGAGCACTCAGTGCCAGCCAATCGGGGTCCAAAACGTGCTCACGTACCTTGTCGGCGTGTTAGCCGTCCCAGAAACCACAGGTGGCGTTTTCGACATCGGTGGGCCTGAAACGCTGTGCTACAGCGACATCATTCGCCTCATGGCGGAAGAGCTCGGTCTTTCCCGACGCTGGCTCATACCGGTTCCAGTCCTGACACCACGCTTGAGTTCTTATTGGATTCATCTTGTGACTCCCTTGAGCCACAAGATTGCAATACCGCTGGCCGAAGGACTAAAGAACCCAGTCGTGTGCCGTGATGACCGGAT
>Ga0302324_100017430_pt1 | contig 14236 bp, 11 predicted proteins | sample Palsa_T0_1_FD_201949 | JGI IMG/M metagenome (GOLD analysis project Ga0302324, IMG submission 201949) | Peat permafrost microbial communities from Stordalen Mire near Abisko, Sweden - Palsa_T0_1 | ecosystem: Environmental > Terrestrial > Soil > Palsa > Peat permafrost | place: Sweden: Abisko... | reverse complement strand
CATCGCCGCACTGATTTACAACGACAAGCACTGGAACGCTTTCATGAACGCGGTGCAGCCGCCGTGGGCCAGTGAGCTGTATTCGACGCTGGAGCAGCGTGCACACCAGATCGACACGGTGTACGGATTCGTGGCCGAGACGATGAAACAACGCACGACGCAGGAGTGGCTAGCGCTGTTCGGTGAACTCGAGATACCGGCAGCGCGCCTCAATACGCCCGGTGACTTGTTCGACGATCCGCATCTCAACGCCGTCGGGATGTTTGAAACCGTGGACACCCCGCACGGACCGGTGCGCTTTCCAGGCGTACCCACCTGGTTCTCTCGGACACCGGGTCGCGTTGCGGGACCGGCGCCAGAGCTGGGTGCCGACACCGCAGAAGTGCTCGCCGAAATTGGCACGAGCAGTCCCCCGCTAGCGGGCGGTACCCCCAGCAAAATCGCCCGGAATAGCCCGCCAGAGGATGGTTTTGCGTTCCCCCGCAAGCGGGCGGTACCCCCAGCTCGCGAAGTAAAGGAGTTCTGAATATGGCTGTGCCCGTTTACAAACGCATACTCGACCTGTTCGAGGCCGAGGGCGTGAATACGCTGTTCGGTATCCCTGACCCGAACTTCGTGCACATGTTCGCCGAGGCCGACGCTCGCGGGTGGTCGGTGGTCGCGCCGCATCACGAGCTGAGCGCGGGATTCATGGCCGAGGCGGCGTCGCGTATGACGGGTAAGCCCGGTCTGTGCATCGGCACGCTCGGCCCCGGCGTGGCCAATATCTCCGGCGCGATGATGTGTGCGCTCGTGGAGAACTCACCGGTCATCTTCCTCGGCGGTCAGCGCGCCCGCATCACCGAGCGTCGGGTCCGGCGCGGACGCATCCAGTTCGTCCAGCAGGAAGGCCTTTTCACGCCGTCGGTCAAGTACAGCAGCTCGATCGAGTACGCCGACCAGACCGATGAGATCATCCGCGAGGCGATCCGCCGGGCCATGTCCGGCACACCCGGCCCGGCGTACATCGAGTACCCGTCGCACGTCATCCTCGAGGAGCTCGACGTGCCGGATCCGCTGCCGCCCAATCGGTACCGGCTTGTCAACCAGAACGCGGGTGAGCGTGAGGTGGCCGAAGCGGTGAAGTTGATCCGTGCTGCGGCGAGCCCGATCCTGTTGGTCGGACACGGGGTCCACACCTCGCGCACTGGCGCGGCGGTCAGGGAGCTGGCCGACCTTATGCAGTGCCCGGTGATCCAGACCTCCGGCGGCACGTCGTTCATCGACGGTCTCGAGGACCGCACCTTCGCCTACGGATTTTCGCCGGCGGCCGTCGAGGCGGTGGTGAAGTCCGATCTGTGCGTCGCGCTCGGAACCGAGCTCGGCGAACCGAGCCACTACGGCAGGACCCGCCACTGGGCGGACAACGATGCAAAGCGCAAATGGGTTCTGGTTGAACAGGATCCGGTGGCCATTGGCGTCAATCGTCCCATTGACGTCCCGCTGGTCGGTGACCTTCGCGGTGTGGTGCCTCAACTGGTAGCAGCCCTGCGAGACAATCCGAGAAAGGCATCGGTTGATCTCGACCGCTGGATCAAGGAGGACGCGGCGGAGCTTGCGCAGCTCGCCGAGAACGCGCCGACCGGCCGGACGCCGGTGCACCCGGCGCGGTTCGTCGTCGAGGCCACCAAAGCGTTCCCGAAGGACGGCATCATGGTCCGCGACGGCGGCGCGACCGTCATCTTCCAGTGGACCTACTCGCAGGCCAAACCACGCGATGTCATCTGGAACCAGAACTTCGGCCACCTCGGCACCGGCTTGCCGTACGCGGTCGGAGCATCGGTCGCCGAGGGCGGCAAGCGTCCGGTGATGTTGCTGACCAGCGATTCGGCCTTCCTCTTCCACATCGCCGAGCTGGAAACCGCCGCGCGCCAGAAGCTTCCGCTGGTGTGCGTGGTGGGTGTCGACCACCAGTGGGGCCTCGAGGTGGGCGTCTACAAGCGCACTTTCGAGCAGCCGTCGCCGCAGCCCGGCGTGCACTGGAGCAAGGACGTCCGCTTCGACAAGATCGCCGAGGGCTTCGGCTGCCACGGCGAATACGTCGAAAAAGAGGACGAGATCGGTCCGGCGATCCAGCGGTCCTACGCGAGCGGCAAGACCGCCGTCGTCCACGTCTGCATCGATCCGAAGGCCAATTCCGAGGAGATGCCCAAGTACGACGAATTTCGCACCTGGTATGCCGAAGGCACTCAGTAAGAAAAGGATGATGTCATGCGCGAGTACCTGAAGTTCTACATCGACGGCCAGTGGGTCGACCCGTTGCGGCCCAATGCTTTCGACGTGGAAGATCCGGTAACGGAAAAGGTTTCCGGGAAGATCTCGCTGGGGTCGGCGGCCGATGTCGACGTGGCGGTCAAAGCCGCCCGGCGAGCCTTCGCCGCCTGGTCGCAGAGCACCCGCGAGCAACGCCTGGACCTGTTGCAGGCCATCCTCACTGAATACCAGAAGCGTGCCGACGATCTCGCCGAGGCGGTCACCGAGGAAATCGGTGCGCCGCCCTCGTTGGCCGCGGGTCCGCAGGTCTTTCTCGGGATCGGCCACCTGACCACGGCCATCGACGCGCTGAAGAACTTCGCGTTCTCCGAACAGCACGGCGCGACCCTGATCGCCAAGGAGCCGATCGGGGTCTGCGGTTTGATCACGCCCTGGAACTGGCCGATCAACCAAGTCGCGGTCAAGGTCTACCCGGCGTTGGCGACCGGCTGCACCGTCGTCCTGAAACCGTCGGAGGTCGCTCCGTATTCGCCCTACATCTTCGCCGAGATCCTGGACGCCGCGGGCGTGCCGGCCGGGGTGTTCAACCTTGTCAACGGCGACGGCGCCGGCGTGGGTGCGGCCCTGGCGAGCCATCCCGACATCGACATGGTGTCGTTCACCGGCTCCACGCGCGCCGGTGTCGAGGTGGCCAAGGCTGCCGCTCCGACCGTGAAGCGGGTGACCCAAGAGCTCGGCGGCAAGAGCCCCAACATTGTGCTCGACGATAGTGGCTTTGCCGAGGGCGTCAGCGCCGGCGTGGCCAACATGATGCCGAACTCCGGTCAGAGTTGTAACGCGCCGTCACGCATGTTGGTCCCGAAATCGCGTATGGACGAGGCCATTACGATCGCTCGCAAGGCAGCCGAGCAGGTCAAGGTGGGCGGCGACGATGCGACGGCGATCGGGCCGGTGGCTTCGAAGACGCAGTTCGAAAAGGTTCAGCGCCTGATCCAGAAGGGCGTGAGCGAGGGCGCGACCGTGGTTGCGGGAGGCCCGGGACGACCGGCAGGGCTGGACAAGGGTTACTACGTCAAGCCGACCGTCTTCGCGAACGTCACGAACGATATGACGATTGCGCGTGAGGAGATCTTCGGACCGGTGTTGTGCATCCTCGGCTACGACGACCTCGACCAGGCAGTGGAAATCGCCAACGACACCGAATACGGCTTGGCGGGTTTCGTTTCGGGAGCCGACCTCGAGAAGGCTCGCGAGGTGGCCCGCAAGATCCGGGCCGGGTGGGTGACGATCAATCACGCCTTCGACATGAACGCGCCATTCGGCGGCTACAAGCGCAGTGGCAACGGTAGAGAGTGGAGTGAGTTCGGCTTCCACGAGTATTTAGAGGTCAAGAGCACGTTGGGATACGCGCCCTAATAGCCGCGCAGCCATCAAGGGAGATCGCTATGAAGTGTCGTGCCGCTGTGCTGCGCGGGGTTGGCGAGGACTGGGAGATCCGCGAGGTTGATCTCGATCCGCCCCACGCCGGTGAAGTCTTGGTCCGGATGGCCGTTGCCGGAATCTGCCACTCCGATGACCACCTTGTTACCGGCGACGTATTGCCGACTCCCGAGGTGCGGGCCTCAACCGGTATCCCTGAACCGGATTGGTTCCCGATGCTCGGTGGTCATGAGGGCGCTGGTGTCGTCGAAGAAATCGGGCCGGGCGTGACGACGGTGCAGCCGGGGGACCACGTAGCGATGTCTTTCATTCCCGCGTGCGGCAGTTGCCGGTTTTGTGTGAACGGTCAGAGCTACATCTGCGACGCCGGCGCAAGTTTGTTCTCGAGGGAGATGCCTACCGACGGAACCTGTCGCCGGCATCTCGGCGACGAAAACCTGATGGCTTACGGTCAACTCGGCACATTCGCCGAATATGCGGTCCTAACGGACAGGTCCGTCATCAAGATCGACGATGCGATTCCTTTCCATGCCGCCTCGCTCGTGTCGTGCGGTGTCAGCACCGGCTGGGGCTCCGCGACGGTTACGGCGGGCACCGAGCCCGGTGACACCGTCGTCGTCATCGGTACCGGTGGTGTCGGGATGAATGCCCTGCAAGGGGCGCGCGCGGCCGGCGCGACCTATGTCGTTGCAGTGGACCCGATTGAGTCCAAGCGGGATTCGGCCAAGATCTTCGGCGCCACGCACAGCGCCGTATCCGCCGAGGAGGCGATACCGCTGGTGGCCGACATCACCGCCGGCGTGATGGCCGACCGCGTAGTCGTGACCGCCGGCGTTGTGCACGTGGACTTGATCCCGTTGGCCATGAGGCTGCTTCGCAAAGGCGGGACATGCGTGGTCACCGGCATCACCCCCTATACCGAGCCCGTGGTTCCGCTGATCCTGCAGGAGATGGTGCTGTCGGCCAAACAGCTCAAGGGAGCGCTCTACGGCGGGATGAATCCGCGCACCAGCGTGCCGTTGCTGTTGTCGATGTATCAGGCAGGTGCATTGAAACTCGACGAGCTGGTCACCAGGCACTACGAGCTCGACCAGATCAACGAGGCGTTCGAGGACCTGCGGGAAGGACGCAACATTCGCGGCATCATCGATTTCGCCGGCCGCTAAAGCCGATAAGGCATTAGGAAACCAAGGTCAAGAAGTTGAGGTCGCCATGTTCGAAACCATGGCATCGGTCATGTTGGTCGGGCATGCCAACGGCGCCATGTTCGACCCCCGCTGGGGCCCGCGATCTACCCGCGGACAGCTGCGCCGAATCGCCGGCCGTACCGGACCAGTGACGGCCACATCGCCGTGTTGATCCACAACGACTGGCACTGGTCGGCTTTCGTCAACGCCGTGCAACCCTCGTGGGCGGGCGGGCTCGGCGCCTACGCCGCTCAAGGCTTGGCCTGGAGCCAATTCTCTTGCCGCACGCGGAGTTGCCGTGCGGCAGCATATTCCGGTTGCCGGCGCGCCGTGTCTGCCGCTGATGGGGTCTGCCCGCACCTAAACTGACGCCTGCACCAGCAGGGAGGGGCACCCGAGTATCGGCGGCAACAAAGCCACCGACCAGGAAACCGGTCGGCGCGCTGGAGAGGTGAACATGGAACCGGCCGGGGCGTACCCCGTGCCGGTTCATTCTGCTGGGAAGCCCCGATGGGTTGCGGCGCCGCCGGCGAGCCGGTTGCCCACCCGTAGGGCGCGCGACAACGGTGACCGTCCAGAGCGCCGTCCGGGTATTCGTGCGCTGGATGGCGTGCGCGCGGTGGCGGTTGCGCTGGTGCTGGCCGACCACGGCGGCATCCCCGGTATGGCTGGCGGGTTCCTCGGCGTCGACGTGTTTTTCGTGCTGAGTGGATTCCTGATCACCTCGCTGCTGCTGGACGAGCTCGGCCGCAGCGGTCGCATCGACCTGGCGAATTTCTGGATTCGTCGGGCCCGCCGGTTGCTGCCGGCGCTGGTATTGATGGTGCTGACCGTGGCAATCGGGCGTCAGTTCTTCTCACCCGAAGCGATCGTGAGTTTGCGCGACGATGCCGTCGCCGCGTTCTTCTGGGTGGCGAACTGGATGTTCGTCGCTGACAAGACCGGTTACTTCGCCCAGGGTGCGCCCCCGTCGCCGCTGCAGCACGCCTGGTCGCTCGGGGTGGAGGAGCAGTACTACATCGTCTGGCCGATGGTGCTTGTCGCGGTGGCCGTGGGGCTGGCGGCGCGAGCGCGTCGCCAGGACAAACGGGCCACCCTCGGCGGCGTCCGCTTGACGGTGTTCCTGCTGGCCACGCTGGGAGCGTTGGGCTCTGCCGCGGCCGCCATCCTGCTCGCCTCCGATGCAACACGCGATCGGGTCTACTTCGGCACCGACACCCGAGCTCAGGCGCTGCTGGTGGGTGCCGCGGCGTCGGCGTTGCTGGTCGGCGATTGGGAGTCGCTGAATCGCGGATGGTCGCTGATTCGTTCGCGGTGGGGCAGGTGGGTCGCCCGGGGGCTTCCGGTGGTCGGCCTGGTGTTGTTGGGTGTGGCCGTTCACTACGCCACCGGCAGCGCCCGCGAATTCCGCAGCGGCCTGCTGATCGTGGTCGCCGTCGCTGCGGTGTTGGTGATCGCCCCGGTGGCATTGGATCAGCGCGGGCCAGTCGCCACCATGCTGGCTTGGGCTCCGCTGGCCTGGCTGGGCAGCATCTCCTATGGCGTCTACCTGTGGCATTGGCCGGTCTTTCTGGTGCTCAACGGTCAGCGAACCGGATGGCACGGGCTCTCGTTGTTCGCTGTCCGGTGCGCCGCCACGCTGATGGTCTCGGCGGTGTCGTGGTGGGCGATCGAGCAGCCGGTCCGAAAGTGGCGACCGGTGCGGGTACCGCTGCTGCCGCTGGCCGGAGCGACCGCGGCAACCGCCGCGGTGGTGACGCTGCTGGTGGTTCCGGTTGTGCACAAGGCTGGCGTCAGCGCACTCGACGCCAGCCTTCCTCCCGGGGTGTCGCAAGTCGCGGTCGTGTCGCCGTCTCCTCCTCAGGGAGTCCGGCCCGCGGGGGCCGTCGCGAAGCGAGACCCGCGTCGGCCGTTCACCGTTTCGGTGTTCGGCGACTCGATCGGCTGGACGATGATGCACTTCTTGCCCCAAACCCCCGGGTTCCAATTCATCGACCACACCGTGATCGGCTGCAGCCTGGTGCGCGGCGGCCCATACAGCTACCTTGGCCAGACCCTGGACCAGAAAAGCGAATGCGAATCATGGCCGGGCCGGTGGACATCGCAGATCGCCGTCGACCAGCCCGATGCCGTCCTGCTGGTGATCGGCCGCTGGGAGACCGTGAACCGGGTCAATGAGGGACGCTGGACTCACATCGGGGATCCGGCCTTTGACTCCTACATCAGCGCCGAGCTGCGACGTGCGGTGGACATCCTCAGCTTCAGCGGTGCGCCGCTGACCGTCGCGAACTTGCCGTACAGCAGGCGCGGTGAACGGCCTGACGGCAGCCTGTATCCCGAGGATCAGCCTGAGCGGGTGGACGAATGGAACACCATGCTGGGCAAGACCATTGGCAATCGTCCGGACGTACGGATACTGGACTTCAAAAAGAAGCTGTGTCCTGAAGGCGCGTACACCGCCAAAGTCGACGGCATCCAGGTCCGCAGCGACGGCGTGCACTTGACCGAGGAAGGCGTGCAGTGGCTGACGCCCTGGCTCGAGCAATCGCTGCGCCCGCGGTGACTAAACGCCGGCGTGGCAGCTGAGTTCCATGCTGTCGCTCTCCCGCACGGCGAAATTGAAACTCACGTAGCCGTTCTCGCTGTTTTGAACGTAGTCGAGGTAAGAGCGTGCGTCCGCGCTCTCGGTGTTGTCGGCGATGACAAGGGCTCCGGGGGACAGTCTCGGCTCGAGCAGCTTGATCACCGGCAGGTACAGCTCTTTCCAGCCGTCGAGCAGGACGAAGTCGACCGGTCCGTCCAGATCCGCAAGCGTGCTCAGCGCGTCGCCTTCCAGCACGGTGATCAGGTCATCCAACCCGGTTTCGGCGAACGTCTTCTTGGCGGCGGCGATCTTGGTGTCGCTGATCTCGGTCGTTACCACGCGGCCAGCACCGTTGTCGCGCACTGCCGACGCCAGGTGCAGCGCCGAAATACCAAACGACATACCGAATTCCACGACGGTCGCCGGACGGGTTGCCCGCACCAGCGAGTACAACAGCTGGCCGGACTCGGGCGTCACGGGAATGTAGAACTCGCTCATCGCGTCGGCGCGTTCCCGGACGGTTCTGGCCGCGGACATGTTGGGGCGCCTCTCGCGCAGCAACGACATCTGTTCGCGCGACTCGGTATACATCCGTTCAAGCGTTTCGGCGACTCGAGGATCCTGCAGTGTGGTGGCCATGCCGTCGAGCCTAGCCACACGGCCGTGCGAATTGGCCTCCACCATGTTTGACGAGCATTGATACTGGTGGGAGGATGGACCGGCAAGCACCTCGGTAGGTGAGGCGTCTGCACGGATACAGGCCACTGACCCCGAACGTCGAGAGACGCCCCGGGTCAGGACAGCTCTTCCCGACCTAAGGGTTGAGCCCAAGTGGCTTCCGGGTGCAACACCGGATACGCCGTGCAGTGCCGAAGCTCCGACGATGGGGGTGCGTCGCCGTGAGGCGCCAACCCCCTGTCATGCGTGCACTGTGGTGACACCCCCGTGTGTCCTGGCCGTGAGGAGGTGAGGGCGATATGAGTCCGAGCGAGAGTCCGCATCCATATTGGAAATCCATTTCGTCCCGATCCGGTAGCGGTCTTCCCGCCGCCTGAGCCTCCCCGGAGGTCGGTTCTGTTGTGCCGACTTGCAATTGGCGGTGGCTGGACTCGCCCACAGCGTTGGGTCGGGCTTCCCCTGAGGAGACGATCATGCGTCCCAACCCCGAGCGTCAGATTCATCGAGCCTGCGGCGACGTCCGCGCGGCCCTGTTCAGTGCATTGGAGCTCCTCGCGGACGGCAGCATTCCCACCACCGCCGGCGACGACACGTTCAAGGTGCTCAGCGATTTGGGTAGGCTGCAGCGCCATCTCGCCGATGCGCTGCAAGCCACCAACCTGCTCGACCAGATGGTCGGCGTTCCGGTAGAGGAGCGTCAGCCGTGGTCGTACTACCGGAGCCGGATCGCGCAGAAAACGAGACTGGTCAGCGCCGTCGACGAGGATCGCGGCCTGGCCGGCCAGGCCACCGCGTCCTAACCAGGATCACGAAACCTGAGGCAGCAGAACGATCTTGCCGTGCGTGTGTCGTTGCTCGAGTTCTGCGAACGCGTCCACGACCCGGTCGAGCGGGTAGGTCGCGGCGACATCGAAGTCGAGCGCGCCGGAAGTGACCAGATCGGCGATCTCGGTCAGCACCGCCGGTGTCGACGCCTCAGCGCTGCCTTCACTTTTCGCGCCGACCTCGGCGGCCTTCTCGAAGGAGATGATGGTGTTGATCCGTTGGGGTGACACGCCGAGGTCGACCGCCAGCTGCACATAGTCCGGTCCGAACAGGTCGATGAAGGCATCGATACCGTCCGGTGCGGCCTGCTGCAGTCGCTGTGCCAACCCGTCGCCGTATTCGACCGGCTCGACGCCGTGCGCGCGGAGCCACTCCGCATTGCCCGACGATGCGATACCCAACACCCGCACATCGCGCAGGGCCAACAGCTGGACCACCAGGCTGCCAACGCCTCCGGCCGCGGCGGAGACCGCGACGGTCTCACCCGGTTGCGGCGCGACAGCGCGAACGGCCGCGTAGGCCGTGACGCCGACGACGTATAGCGAACCCGCGACCTCCCAACTCAGCTCGGCAGGTTTGTGGATCAGCTGGTCGACCGGGACGACGGTGTGGGTGGCGTGGCTGGACCGCTGGAAACTGAAACCCAGCACCTCGTCGCCGACAGCGAAATCGCTGACGCCGTCTCCGACCTCGAGGACGACGCCGGCCAGATCGCTGCCCTCGCCGGACGGGAAGGTGGCCGGGAATCGTTCGTGCAGTGCCCCGCTGCGAATGCCGACCTCACCGGGATTGATGCCGGCTGCGCGAACCTCGACCAACACCTCGCCGGCACTGGGCGACGGCCGATCGATATCGGTCACGTACAACTCCTCACGCCCGCCATAACGGTCGAAGCGGACTGCTCGCGCTTGTGCGGCTACCATCGTGATCTCCCTGCTCGTCGTTGCGAAAATCTCTCGGCTGCAGCGACTTTGAACAACTGACCGCGGCCAGGCGTACCGAGTCGATCGCTCATGCGTTACAGCCTCCTGTAGGCGCAACAGAGGCAGCCCGGTGATGTCTTCCGAGGTAGCCGTGTGACCGCCGTCACAGCGACGTGGCCGCTGGAGATATCGGGGTCAGGACACCACGTTGATGGGGTCGCCCAGGTGGACGGTGTCGAAGTACCACGCGGCGTTGTCCGGGCTCAGGTTGATGCAGCCGTGGCTTACGTTCGAGTAGCCCTGAGAGTCCACCGACCACGGGGCCGAGTGCACGTAGACACCGCCCCAGGTAACCCGGACGGCGTACTGCGCGGTGATCTTGTATCCCTCCGAAGACTCGAGTGGGATCCCGATGGTCCGCGAGTCCATCACGACGGTGCGCTCTTTGGACAACGCAGAGAACTTTCCCATCGGTGTCGGACGAGTGGGCTTACCCATCGACGCCGGCATCGTGCGCAGCACCTCGCCGTTCTGGCTGACCGTGAACGTGTGCGCGGAGATGCTGGCAACGCCTACCACCTCGTCACCGGTGTCGAAACCGGTTGACAGCGCATGAACTTCGACGCCGACGTGGCTGTGGGCTGGCCAGTAACCGTCCGGCTTCCACTGGACGGTGTTGGTGTCGACCCAGTCGAACCGCCCGGTGATATGGTTCGGCGCGGTGATCTTGATTGCCCGTTCGGCGGCCGCACGGTTGGTGACCGGAGCGGTGAACGTGACGATCACCGGGTGGGCCACGCCGACCACGGCGCCGTTAGCCGGCTGGATCGATGCCACGCCCGCGGCCTGGTTGGGCGGTGCGATCGCCGCCGTGCCCGTGGCCACCGATCCCGCCACGGCCAGCATTGCGGTCAGGACCGCAAGCCATCCCGTTCGAATCGCTCCTATCACGGTGTCCACCCCTCCGAGACGATGCAAGCCCGAAGCGCCCGCATTCCGTAGCTCTAATATGCCCTATTTGGCGCTCAGCAAACAGATTATAAATTGCTTGCGTCACGATCGGGTTACGCACTTTTCGGATATCGCCGCTGCTCACGCCGCAAATATGCCCCAGAGAGTGATATCGAAGTCTTACGCTGGGCGCAGTCTGGCAAGCGGAAATTGCAACGGCTATGCGTTGGCCGTGTGCGCCGCGCGGCGTCAGCCCGCGGGCTTCACCCGTGCGGCAGCGGATTCTGGCATCGGTTCATACCTGGCGAAGGTGCGGGTGAACGAGGCCGCTCCGTGTGAGAGCGCGCGCAAATCGATTGCGTAACGGGTCAACTCAACCTGTGGGACTTCGGATTTCACCAATGTGCGGTCGTTGCCGGCCGTGTCGGTCCCCAACACCCGGCCGCGACGCCCGGACAAGTCGCTCATCACGGCGCCGACGAGGTCGTCGGGTATCAGCACGGAGACCTCGTCGATCGGTTCGAGCAGCGCCGGCTTCGCCGCGGCCGCGGCTTCTTTCAGCGCCAGCGCGCCGGCCATCTGGAAGGCGAAATCTGAGGAATCCACGCTGTGCGCCTTGCCGTCGAGCAGGGTGACCTGGATGTCGACGACGGGATAACCGGCGTGCACACCCCTTTCCATCTGAGCGCGCACGCCCTTCTCGACGCTCAGGATGAACTGGCGCGGCACCGAGCCGCCGACCACCTTGTCGCGGAACTCGAACCCGGACCCTTCGGGCAGCGGTTCGACTTCGATGTCGCAGACCGCGTACTGACCGTGACCACCGGATTGTTTGACGTGCCGGCCGTGGCCTTTAGCCTTGCTGCCAAAGGTTTCTCGCAGCGGTACCCGCAGCTCGACGGTATCCACGGTGACGCTGTACCGGTTGGCTAGTGCGTCCAGCACCACACCGGCATGGGCTTCGCCCATGCACCACAGCACGATCTGATGCGTCTCCGGGTTCTGCTCGATCCGCAGTGTCGGGTCCTCGGCGGCCAATCGTCCAAGCCCGACCGACAGCTTGTCCTCGTCGGTCTTGGCGTGTGCCTGAATAGCCACCGGCAGCAACGATTCCGGCATCATCCACGGCTTGAGCACCAGCGGCTGCGCCTTGTCGGAGAGTGTGTCGCCGGTTTCGGCCCGGCTCAGACGTCCGATGGCGCACATGTCGCCGGGCAGCACCATCGATGCCGGCCGCTGCTGCTTGCCCAGCGGGAAGGACAGCGCACCGATGCGCTCATCCTCGTCGTGGTCCACGTGGCCGGCTAAAGAATCGGGGCCGGCGTCGTCTGGCGAACCGAAGAACGACGAGAAATGGCCCGACACATGAACGGTCGTGTCGGGCCTGATGGTCCCGGAGAACACCCGGACCAGGCTGAGCCTGCCGACATAGGGGTCCGACGTCGTCTTCACCACCTCGGCCAGCAGCGGCGACTCGGAGCCGCAGGTCACCTTCGTGAACGCGGCGCCTTGCGCCGTAAACACCTCGGGCAGTGGGTGTTCCGCCGGGGACGGAAATCCGCGGGTGGCGACCTCCAGTAGTTCCAGGGTGCCGACGCCGGTGCCGCTACAGACCGGAATCACCGGGAAGAACGAGCCGCGGGCGACTGCTTTCTCCAGATCGTCGATCAGCACCGCTTCGTCGATCTTTTCGCCGCCCAGGTAACGCTCCATCAGCGATTCGTCTTCGGACTCCTCGATGATTCCCTCGATCAACGTGCCGCGGGTTTCCTCGATCTGATCGGCGTAGGAGGCGTCGGGCGCATGGCTGGTCCGCTTGCCGTTCGCGTACTCGTAGTGCGTCTGCGACAACAGACCGATCACGCCGTCACCGGTAGGGAGATAGAGCGGTAAAACCTTGTCGCCGAACGCATTCTGTGTGGCCGCGAGCGCACTCTGGTAGTTGGCCCTGGCGTGGTCGAGTTTGGTGATCACCACGGCTCGGGGCATGCCGACCTGGTTGCACTCCTGCCACAGCGACTTCGTCGGCTCGTCGACATCCTCGTTGGCCGCGATCACGAACAGCGCGCAGTCCGCGGCGCGCAACCCGGCCCGCAATTCGCCGACGAAGTCGGCGTAGCCGGGGGTGTCGACGAGGTTGACCTTGACGCCGTCGTGCGACAGCGACGCCAAAGCGAGACTGACCGAACGCTGCTGGCGGATCTCGGCCTCGTCGTGATCGCAGACCGTGGTGCCGTCGGCGATACAGCCGGGTCTGGACAGCACGCCGGACGCGACAAGAAGCGCGTCGACCAAGGTGGTCTTGCCGCCGCCGGACGGGCCTACCAGCACCACGTTCCGGACGGCGGCCGGATCGTCTACGGCGGGAGCGGCTCCTGCGCCGTTCGAACTGTGGGACTTGTCTGCCATGACGTCACTCCCTCGCGGCCCGCGTCATCGTGATGCACGTCACTTTTCTCCTAGCGTCCGCGCAAAACAAGAGTGAACGGGCGGTGAAGGGAATTACGGGAGCCAGGGGGCTCAGGCGTGCCAACTGTTCCAGCGCTGGACTGCGACGGCGATCACCGGGCCATCCAGCGAAACCGATTGGTATTGAGCATATTTCGCACGTAGCAAATCGCGGCCGACGTACATGGTGTCGCCGTCGTGATGGATCGCGGCAACGCCGTCGGCGCGGACCCACCACAACTGCGTCCAGTCATCGACGTAGTGGTCGACGAGCAGGCTCACCTGCGGGTTGCGCTCGATATTGGCGAGCCGGCGTAGCCGTTGGGTCGTCTTGGGTTTGGCGTCGACGGCCGTGTAGATGACGTCTTCGTGCAGCGCGAAGACCACCGGCACCAGATGCGGCCGGCCGTCGAGGACGGCGGTGGCCAACCGGGCTACCGGTGCGTGCGCGAAGCGGGCCTGAGGGTCGAATTCGACCACATCGTCGAGCCTAGGTGGCGGAGTTGATTTAGGTAATGCTGAGGCCGCCGTCGACGACGATTGTCTGTCCGGTGACGTATCCGCCTGCCGCCGACGCCAGCCAGACCGCGGTGGCGGCGAGTTCGTGTCCATCGCCCAATCGGCCCAGGATCAGTCGATGCGACTGGCTCTCCAGGTAGCCGGGTTTGTATTCGTCGGTCATCTCGGTTTTAAAGAACCCCGGAGCGAGGGCGTTGACCCGAATGCCCTTGCGCGCGCCCCACTGCTGCGCCAGATCCCGGGTGAGCCCGATGATCGCGGCCTTGCTTGCGCTGTAGGCCGCCTGCGGCAGTCCGGCGGTGGTGATCCCCAGAATGCTGGCGATGTTGATCACCGAACTTCCGGGCTGCATGACCCGCCCGCAGGCCTGTGCCACCCAGTACGCGCCGTTGAGGTTGACGTCGATCACCGAGCGGAACTGCTCGGGC
>Ga0302324_100017427_pt1 | contig 14237 bp, 12 predicted proteins | sample Palsa_T0_1_FD_201949 | JGI IMG/M metagenome (GOLD analysis project Ga0302324, IMG submission 201949) | Peat permafrost microbial communities from Stordalen Mire near Abisko, Sweden - Palsa_T0_1 | ecosystem: Environmental > Terrestrial > Soil > Palsa > Peat permafrost | place: Sweden: Abisko... | reverse complement strand
AATTCGGGCTGCTGCCTCGCGATTTCTACTACGAGCCGTTCTACACGCATCCGGACGGGCACGAAGTATGGTCCACCACGAGCGAGACGCGCGAAAACGCCTCGCGTCCCGAATTCGGCCACGCGCACGAAGTCTTCAATGTGATCGACTCGCGCCAGGCGTACCCCCAGCAGGTGGTCGTCGAAGCACTGCGCGCTCTCGGCTACACCGCCGAAGCAGACAACCTGAAGCACTTCGCCTACAACGTAGTCGCGCTCACGCCTCGCTGCGCGCTCGAGATGGGTTACGACATCCCGCCCGAGGACGCCAAGCGCCCCTACATCGAGGTGAGCGGACGCAAGGGCCAGGGCGTGAAGGCGGACGACCTGCTCGATCAGCTCGAAGCCAGCGCCCGCAAGGAAGTGGACGCGCGGCACGCCGATTCGCCCGAAGCCGAGCGCGCCGCCATCGCGCACGCCATCGCCATCGGAGCCCTTCGCTATTTTCTGTTGCGCTTCACGCGCTCCACCGTGATTGCCTTCGATTTCAAGAATGCGTTGAGCTTTGAAGGCGAAACCGGTCCCTACGTGCAATACGCCGTCGTGCGGGTAAATGGAATTTTGCGCAAGGGAGCGGCCAAGCATCCGGAATTCGAAGCGGTGGATGCGGACAATTTGCAGCGGATCGAGCGCGGCGAGATCGACGTCACGAAATTCCTGGCGTCACCCGCGGGCGACGATCTGTGGGAGCTGATTCTGCTGGCAGGCTCGCTCGACGCGCGCATGGACGCCGCCGTCGCCATGCAGGAGCCCGCATTCCTCGCGCGCTTCGCCTTCGAACTCGCGCAAGCCTTCAACGTCTTCTACCATAAGCACCACATTCTGTCGGAAGAAGACCCCGAACGCCGCGCGTTCCTCGTGCGACTCACCCAACTCGTGCGCGAGCAGCTAGTCACAACGCTAGCGTTGCTGGGAATCACCGCCCCCGAAAAAATGTAGCGGCGCTTTTCGTTGCCATCTCGATCGGGTGGAGCGACCTGCTTTTGCGGGTGCCCCACCCTTGCGGTTTTCAAGGGTGGATCTTCAGGCGAATATGGTGGCACAGCCACTCCTGGCTGTGTTCTCGGGCTCCACAGGCAAGAGTGCTTGTGCCACGATCACTGCAGCTTCATCGCGAAGTCCACAATCGAGCGAATCGCAACGCCCGTCGGCCCCTTCGCCAGCCACGGACGCCCTTCGTCCACCCAGCACGTGGACGCGATGTCGAGATGGATCCATGGCGTGTCTTCGGCAAACTCCTTGATGAACCACGCGCCCGTGCTCGCACCGCCGCCTTTACCGCTGCCGGTGTTCCGAATGTCGGCGATGTTGCTCTTGATCATCTCCTGGTATTCGTCGTCCATCGGCATGGGCCACATCTTTTCGCCCGCGGCCTTCGCGCTCTCGAGAAACTTGTCCAGAAATTCGCGCGGCGTCCCGAACGCGCCCACATGGACGTTCGAGAGCGCCACTTCGATCGCCCCCGTCAGCGTAGCGGCGTCGATCAGATGCGTGCAGCCCAGCTTCTTAGCGTAGGTGACCGCATCGGCCAGGATCAACCGGCCCTCGGCATCCGTGTTGATCACCTCGATAGTTTTGCCCGACATGGCGGTCTGCACGTCTCCCGGCTTCTGCGCCCGCCCTCCCGGCATGTTCTCCACCGACGGGATCACCGCGATCACCGGCACCGAGGGCCTGAGGGACGCCAGCGCCCGCATCGCGCCCAGCATGGTGCCGGCGCCGCCCATGTCGTACTTCATCTTCTCCATGTTATTCGCCGGCTTGATCGAGATGCCGCCCGTATCGAACGTGACGCCTTTGCCCACCAGCCCCAGTACCGGCGCCTCGGGGCGCGGCGTCAGGGGCTCGTAGCGCACCACGATCACGCGCGGCGGCTCGGCGCTTCCCTGCGCCACGCCAATCAGCGCGCCCATTTTCAGCTCGGCGATCCTGCGCTCGTCCAGCACATCGACGCCCAGGCCGACTTCCCTCGCCATCGCCTCCGCGCGCTGCGCGAGAACGCGAGGCGTAAGGATATTCGAAGGTTCATTGATCAGCTGCCGGGCAAAATTCTGCGATTCGCCGATAACGCAGCCATGTTCGACCGCCATCTGCAGACTGTCGCCAAGCCCGCCCTCAAATCCAGCCAGTGAGACCGACTGAATTTCGCGTTTCTTTTTCTCCGTACGATACGTGTCGGACTCAAAGTTCGCCGCTTCGAACCCTTCCACGACCGCCTGCGCAGCCTCGGGACTTCGCTCTCCCTCGCGCGCCAGAAACACAACTTTCTTCACGCCTCGGGGTTTCACATAACGCAGGGCGGCTCCGGCAATCTTGCGCAAGTCGGAAACCGCGAATTTACCGGGCTTCCCTGCTCCCACAAGCAATAGCCGCTGCGCGGCGAGCCCTTGCGGGAAGTGAATCAGGGTCATCTCGAGCGATTTGCCGGTAAGCTCGCCGCTGGCCGCAAGCGCGCTGAGGCGCCCGCTCATGGCGACATTGATATCGGCGAGAACTCCGTCGAACTTGTCCTCGCGATCGAACACGTAGGTAACGAGCGCGTCGGTCTCAATTGAGGCGTACGGCTGGGACTCCAGTTGAATCTGCATGTCTTCCTTTCGTTTTGGACCGGTTATCGGCGCCGCGAGCGGTACATCGCTTCATCGGCTTCGCGTTTGGCTTCTTTTTGGCGTTCGGATTCGCGGCGATCGTGGAATTTCTTGCCCTTGGCAACCGCAAGTTCGCATTTCGCAATGCCGTCCCGGAAATAAATCTTCAAAGGGACGACGGTCAGGCCTTTCTGCTGCGTCTGGATGGTCAGACGGTCGAGTTCGCGCCGGTTCAGGAGCAATTTTCTTTTCCGGAGCGGGTCATGGTTCCGCAAGCCTCCCGGCAGATACTCCGGGATGTGGCAGTTTATCAGCCAGCCTTCGCCCAGGCGAATTTCCGCGTAGGCTTCGCGAAGCGTTCCCTTGCCTTCGCGCAGACTCTTCACCTCGGTGCCGACGAGGATCAGCCCGGCCTCCAGCTTGTCCAGCAGGATGTAGTTGTAGGAAGCCGCGCGGTTCTGGGCGACAATTTTTACGCCTTCCCAGTCCCCTTTTTTCGAATTGGATTTCACGGTGGTGCTATCATAGCGTTCGTTCGCAACATGCCGCAAGGCGCGGCGTGGAACCGGCTCCCCTCCCAGCCCTTTCACCTGCCTGTAATGCGAGCACATTCTCTTTGTGATAACTAATCGTCAACGGCAACGCCGACGATTGTTGCCGCATCATAACGCGGGTGCTAGACTTCGAAGCGTTTCGACCCATTTCGGGCGGAGGATAATGCTTCTGGACCGTAAAGTTTATCTGCCCATCCTGGCATGCGCCGTCATCCTGCTGGCCGGCTGCCCCAAAGACAATCAGGACTTCCAGGAAGGTCGCAAGGCTGAAGCCGTGCAGGATTACGACACCGCGCTCGTGCATTACGAAAAGGCCTTGCACGCCGAGCCCACCAACGTCGAATACAAACTGAGCGCGACCAAGATGCGCCTCGAAGCCGGGCAATTTCACGTCGAAGCCGGCGAAAAAGCTCTCAACAAGGGCGACCTGCAACTGGCCCTCGCGGAGTTTGAAAAGGCCGAAGCTATCGATCCTTCCAACGCCGCCGCCGATCAGGAAATCAAGAAAACAATGTCGATGATCGCGACGAAAAATGCCGCGGACGCCTCCACCCGGGTAAATCCCAATCCTGACGACGACGGCGACCTGCTTTCCGGCCCTCCTGCCCTGAAGCCGATTTCGGTCGAACCGATTAATCTGAAAATGACCAACGACGCACGCGTCGTCTACGAGACGATCGCGAAGCTCGCCGGCCTGAGCGTGATTTTCGACCCCGATTTCACGTCCCGGCGCATTTCGGTAGAGCTTCCCAATATCACCCTCGAGCAGGGCCTCGATGCCGTGTCTCTCGAAAGCAAGGCCTTCTGGAAGCCGCTCACGGCCAGCGTGATTTTTGTGGCCCCGGACAATCCGCAGAAGCGGCGGGACATTGAAGACGAGGAAGTGCGCACCTTTTATCTCTCGAACACGCTGACGCCCCAGGACCTCACCGAAATCGTTACCGGCCTGCGCCAGCTGCTCGACCTGCGCCGCCTTCAACAGGTGAACGCGCAGAACGCCATCGTGATCCGCGACACGCCCGACAAGCTGTTGCTCGCGTCGAAAATCATCCGCGATATCGATAAGGCCAAGCCCGAAGTGCTGATCCATGTGCAGGTGCTCTCGGCCAACCGCGACCGGCTGCGCAATCTGGGAATTCTTCCCGGGCAGAGCGCCACGCTGACGTTCAATCCGCGCACTGCCCTACAGCCCGGAACAACAACCAGCACCACGACGAGCGGCTCAACCACGACGAGCACATCGTCCACCACTACGGTGCCGCAGATCACCCTGAACAATTTGCAGAATCTCTCGACGGCCGATTACAGCCTCACTTTGCCGGGCGCGACAGCAACGGCCATCCTCACCGACAACAACACGCAGATCATCCAGGACCCGCAAGTGCGCGTCAGCGACGGCCAGAAGGCTTCGCTCAAGATCGGGCAGCGCGTTCCCGTGGCGACCGGCAGCTTCCAGGCCGGAGTCGGCGTGGGAGTCGGCGGCGGCGCCGGAGTCGTGAACCCCCTCGTGAACACACAGTTTCAGTACATCGATGTGGGCGTCAATATCGACGTAACCCCCCGCGTGCACCCGGACGGCGACGTCAGCATGAAGCTCACCGTGGACGTTTCCTCGATTGCCGGCCAGAGCACCATCGGCGGCATCCAGCAGCCCATCATCAGCCAGCGCAAGATCGAACACGATATTCGCCTCAAGGACGGCGAGGTCAGCGTCCTCGGCGGCCTGATCGAGCGCGACACCACGAAGAACTTGAATGGGATACCCGGCATTTCGCAGATTCCATTTTTGCAATATTTGTCGTCGGACATCAGCAAAGAGGTCTCGGATCAGGAAATCCTGATCGTGCTGACGCCGCATATCATCCGCTTCCCTTCCATTTCAGCCGAGGACCTGCGCACCCTGGCCGCGGGAACCGACACCAACGTCCGCGTCTATCGGGACGATACAGAGCCTCAGGCTGCGCTACCGCAGCCTCCCAAGCCTGCGCCAGCCGGGCCGCCCGCAAGCCAGCCGGCCCCGCAGATGCCGCGAGGCGCTACCGCTGCCCCGCAACTGCGTTTTGATCCGGCCACTGCCACCATGAAGCCCGGCGACCACGCCACCCTCGGACTTTCCGTCACCAACGTAAACGATCTCTATTCCATTCCCCTGCTGATTCACTACAACCCGGCCGTCGTGCAGGTGGAGGAAGTAAGCGATGGAGGATTCCTGTCGGGCGGATCGCAGCAGATCGCCATCGTCCAGCGAATCGACGAGCAGCGAGGCGAAGTAGTCGTCTCGGCCACGCGCCAGCCGAACACCCCGGGCGTAAACGGCTCCGGCACGCTGCTGGGATTTAAAATTCGCGCCGTGGCTCCGGGCAACTCCGACATTCAGGTTCTCCAGGTCAACGCGCGCAACTCGCAGCAGCAAAGCATTCCCGTCGTTTCCGGAGCGGCGACCATCCGGGTGCAGTAAGCGATGAACGGCTCCCTTTACAGTCTGATGACCCGATCCGCATCGGCGCCTCGCATTCGCGGGAGGTGCACCGGTGCGGTGCCAATCGGGCGGACCCGCGCTGCCGAGGCGGGCACGACGCTGCTCGAGCTCATCGTCGCCTGCTCTATTCTGCTGGTTCTCGCCACCGTTTCGATTCCCCTCGCGCGGGTGAGCATCCGGCGGCATAAAGAGACCGATTTGCGCTACGATCTGCGGCAAATGCGCGACGCGATCGACCGCTACAAAGACGCCTCGGACAAGAATCTGATCAAGGTCGCCGCGGGCACCGAAGGCTACCCGCCTGACCTCGACACGCTGGCGAAGGGCGTCAAGCTCATGTCCGCGCAGCAGGACAAAGACCGGCAGGTACGCTTCCTTCGCGAAATTCCCGTCGATCCCATGACCGGCAACAAGGACTGGGGGCTACGCTCCGTGCAGGACGACGCCGACTCCGACAGCTGGGGCGGCCAAGATGTGTTTGACGTGTTCAGCAAAAGCCAGGGCACGGCGCTCGATGGCTCAAAATACTCCGAGTGGTAAGGCGCGGCGGCGAGCCGGCCGGTATTAGCCGAGAGCAGCTTGTGAACAACGAGACCACGGCACCCAAAATGTCACGGCAAGTGTTGCGAAAAATATCACAAAAAATGCCACGAAAAATGTCGCGGGGCGCGAGCGGCGACTCCCGTGGCTTCACGCTGCTCGAACTGATGATCGTGATGGCGATCATCCTGATCCTCGCCACCATCGGCGCGGGCCGCTTCGAACAATCCATCATCCGCTCCCACGAAGCCGCCCTCAAACAGGACCTCTTCGTGATGCGCAACTCCATCCAGCAGTACACCCTCGACAAGGAAGCCGGCCCCAACTCCCTCGACGATCTAGTAAGCTCCGGCTACCTGCGCGAAATTCCGCGCGACCCGATCACCAAACAAAAGGACTGGGCCACCTCCAGCGACGACCTGCTAGCCAGCCCCGATCAGACCACCGTGGGAATCACCGACGTGCATTCCACATCGAGCGACGTGTCACCCTTCGAAAGCACGCCGTACAGCTCCTGGTAAATCCCAGCAAAAATTTTCGCGGAAGTTTTTGCCCACGCGGTTGCGGAAAAACGACAAGTCGCGTAGTATTCATTTCGCGGGGTGGAGCAGCCTGGTAGCTCGTCGGGCTCATAACGCGCCAAACGTTAACCGGCTCTGCCGGATTCAAACGACTTAGCCCCTCTTCTCAGCCGTAAAAACCTCTCAAAACGGTATATTCTGGGCACTTAACGGGCACCTGAAAATCAGATCTTCCGCTTGTGCGGAATCACAGGAGCAGGCGTGGTCGTCTGCTTCGAAATCGCGTGACTGCTTTATTCAAAACTTGCCGGAGCGAGCGCAAAGCAGGAAACAATCGGCAAGTTGTGAAAAATGCTGATCAACTACTTACACCCCGCACGAGGCCTTCTTGGCTTTTGCAGCCGTAATAAGAAACGAGGCCCTGACGGTTTAAATTAGCGGGAGCACTCTATTGCGCTATTGCAAACATTCTTTGCGTAGGAGCAAATTGGATAATCGGTTTGGTATTTCACACCCGCCGATTTCAGGATACTGTAAACTTTTGCGCGGAATTCTTGTGCGCGCGATGCAAACTGATCCAAAGACTACTCATGGGCAGATTGTTCGATCTTGATGACGTCCGAATGTTCACGCTTGCCGCACAGAGCGGCAGTTTGAGCGCAGCTGCACAGGAACTGCGAGTAGCGACATCCACGGTAAGCAGGTCTCTGACCCGGCTGGAGCGGCGGCTCGGGCTTTTGCTCATGCAGCGGGGACGGCATGGTTTGCAGTTGACAGATGCCGGAAAGGGGTACTTTTCCTCTTGCGGTCGCGCCCTGCGAACCTTGCGAGACGCGGAGGATTTGCTAGAGAGGCAGCAATCGCATCCTGGCGGAGTCATTAAAGTAGCTTGTCCGGGAACAATGGCGCGACACGTGATCGCGCCACTGTTGAGCAAGTTCATACAAGCCTACCCGGATTTACGAGTTGAACTCGCAGACTATTCATCCGGATGGGATCAAGAACCAAACGAAGATGTCGATGTTTTCTTCAAGATTCGTGCCCCGCGAGACTCGTCGCGAAAAGTCCGCCGCTATCGCGGGACCGCTCGCGGACTTTTCGCCACTCGCAGTTACTTGAACGTTGCTGGTACACCCGCCGCTCCTGCTGAACTGGCTTTCCATCGTTGTATCGGTTGGGATGTTTGGAAACTTACTAAAGGCAAGAAGGTCGTGGCCCCGAACATCCAGTTCCAAGTGACGACCGGCGATCCCAGTGTGGGTTTGCAACTGGCACTCGATGGCACGGGCATCACAATTTTGCCGTTGTGGATGGCTCTTGATTCGACGGTCGCGAAACGACTTGTCCCCGTATTGCCGATGTGGAGGCCGACACCAATTACTTTGTGTGCCCTTTATTCTGTTTCATCGCGTTTGACCCCTAAGGTAAAGGTGTTTCTCGACTTTATCGACACATATCTCGGGACCGACCGAGACCCACGCTTGCACGGGGCCAAGGCGAAGGAGTGCTTCACCAGCCCTGGACTCCCCGTGCTCTCTGGGCCGTTCGAGAAATGACAATTCAGCGCACTATCCCACCAGGTAAACAACGACCTGTCATGTCTAGCGTATCCATACATATCTGTAGATGAACGGCACTCGGCTGCCACGTATGATGTGGAATCCGCTTCGGGACAAATAGATGGAACGCTGGGTTCAGCGTCGGACGAGCGTCACTGTCACCAGCCGCTTTTGTCGATCAGGCTTCCTTCAGCAGCTCCGTGCGGTAACGAGGCGTAATTTCGTTGGCCTTCTTCAGGAAGGCTGCCTGCTCGTCAGGGCTTAGTTTCGGCGGCGCTGTCGTCCTCGTTGCAACCTTCACTCCAATTTCCATGAAGAAGTTTTCCTGGCCTGCCGGGGAACAGATGCAGAGTAGCCGCACTGCGCTTGAAGAACTGTTATGGAATTGGTGCGGAGCGTTCGAGGGGATGTTGATAGTGTCGCCCGCCTTGACGATGGATTTCTTTCCACGAAAGGTGGCCTCGACCTCTCCCTCAAGAAGGATGAAAGTCTCTTCGAAGTCGTGGCGATGCGGCCCAGGTCCACCGCCGGGCGGAATGTGCATGTCGATAACGCAAAAGCGTCCGTTGGTCTCATCGCCGGACACCGTGATGGTATAGGTATCTCCCACGACGCCGATGTGCGGAAGACTCTGATCGGTATCGGGCTGAGCCATGGTGAGGTTGCGCTGCGGGTCGTCGGGCGGAATCGGCGAGGTAGACTGCCGTGAGGTGCGTGGTGCTCCATTCATTGTGTTTCTCCTTTTACCGGCGTTTGCCGGTCTGGATCGGTCAAGGCCGTGATACGACCGCGGGCGAGTGATCCAAATCGTTGACTTGTGCTGCATCATCCGTCGCGGCGCGTATGCCCGAGATTTTCGTCGATGCCGGGACAGGCGGATTGTCTTCCCCGACGAGGGTCTGCGGTCGTTCCTGGAGATCGTCAATCTGCATGAAAGTCAGAATCTCGTTCATAGCCTCCCTTGCCTCCGGAATCGGCATGGTCGGCCAGACATGCAGCATGTTCCTGTACTCGCTCATTTTCAAAGCGCCCGGCAGTGACGCCATCAACGCCTGAAGCCGGTGAGCGTCGGAGTTCAGAAGATCGTGTGTGCCCGTCAAAACCAGAATGGGGGGCAGTCCGGCCAAGTCGCCATAGAGCGGACTAACGCGCGCATCTGCCGGTGACAACTTCCCTGCGTACCAGATTCCCGCCTGTCTCAAGCCGGGCAGCGCGAGGAGGGGATCGGATCTGTCCAGTATTGCTTGAGCTGGATCGGAGCACGTGACATCGAGCCATGGTGAGAGGAGCACGAGTTTGGCTGGCTGCGTCGCCCCGGCATCGCGTAGCTGCTGACTGAGGGACAGGGCCATCGCGCCGCCAGAACTGTCGCCTATAACGACGATTGGCTTCCCGTCGTTCTGAAGCACACGGTAGACGCCAAGCACAAACTGAAAAATTTGTTCGCACGTAGATTCCGGTGCCAATGGAAATAGAGGAACCGTGACAGCCGCATCTGCTTCATCGAGAAAACGGGCGAGCATCCTCCATTGAATGCCCATGATCTCGAACACGTACGCACCACCGTGGAGATATAAGAGGTGTTTCCGCGCGAGGCCGTTCCGAGGCGAAATGGTAAAAATCGGCTTCCCGGCCTGCGACGTCTCATCGACGCGATAGCGCCGGTAGAACGACCGCGGCGGCCGCGGGTTGGTAGGGCGGGATTTGACGACTCTTTCGCGAAATCCATCGGTATTCGCAAACCGCCCCTTTACCCGAAGGCGCCAGAGAACCCACTCGATCATCTGTGAACGCAAGCTTGGCCTTTTCATCAAATCCTCCCCTTGAAACCGCGCATTCACGGCGGTCATTGCGCGTTCACCTTTTTCGTCATGGCCAAGACATGGCGCACAATTTCTTCCGGGCGCTCTTCGGGAACAAAGTGGCCGCAATCCGCGATCAGTCCGCCCTCCACGTTCTCGGCCACCATCTTGACCATTTCCAGGACAAGGTCGCCCAGTCCCTTCGTTCCACCGAGCGCCACAACGGGCACCTTGACCTTGTGGCTGGCGAGCGGCTCGGTTTGCTGAATGCTCGTAAATGCCGCCCGGTATGCCCCCATCCCACCCAATACTCCCTCACGGCCCGCAAATGTACGCAGGGTCTCGTCTACGTCTGCCGCTGTAATGGCGTCGCGGCCGGCCGTGTACCGGTCATAGAACCAAGTCAGAAAGGCGCGCTCGTTCCCCACGACGAGACGCTCCGGCACATCGGGTGCGAAAGGCAATATCCACCACCACATCGAGCCTTCTTTCATGGCCTCGGGCGTGTAAGCAATGATTTTCGTGAGCACGGCAGAAAGCATGACGGGTGCTTCGATGTAGAGCAGTCCGGCGACTTCTTCAGGGTGGTCAGCGGCCCAAAGTAGCGCCGGCGGCGCGCCCATGTCGTGCGCTGCAAGAATAATTGCTCTTTCGCTCCCGAAGCCGGTCTGCCGGACGAGCTCGCGGAACTCTTCAGATAGCGCACGGGCGTCGTAGCCTTTCGTACCGGCTGGCTTATCGGAATCTCCGTAGCCGCGCATGTCAGGTACGAGGATCGAAAAACCAGCTTCGGCAAGCAAAGGCATAACCTTATGCCAGGAGTAACCGGTTCCGAGGAACCCGTGCCACAACAATACGGGCGTGCCGTTCGGGTCGCCTCCTATCCAGTAATGGAGACGGACGCCGTTTACGACGGTCGTCTCGCTTCGGAAGTTTGCAATCTCTTGCGCGATTAAAGTGGTGGTCATGGAACCCCCTGAATGGTTTAGGCGACCGCTTGCATTATCGGCGCCGATGCAAGGAGCAACTGAATCAGTTCCATGCCTGCCGGAGTTGCCCAGTTCTGCACAAGCTCCGCCACCATCGTGTTGGTGGTCGTCAGCACCACGCCGCCATGCATCATGCGTCGTTGCGCCATTTCTTCCTGGATTTCGTAGGACGATCCGCCTGCGTCCATCACGGCGAGTACGTTGTAACCTTCCTGGACGGCGCTGATGCTTGGGAAGACGAGGCAGATATCGGTCGTCACGCCGCCCATGATGATGTTCTTCCGGCCCGTCGCTGCCACCGCCGCACTGAAATTCGGATCGCCCCACGCGTTCACGATCCCCTGCCGCTTCACGCGGGTTTTGTATGCCTCGGGAAGAACCTTCTGCAACGCCGGCGAGATAGGACCTTGGATCCTGTCTTCCTGGCTGGACGTAAGCACGACCGGCATCTTCAATGTCTTGGCCGCGGTAGCGAGCGTGACAGCGTTGCGCAAACAAACGTCAGAACTCGATGTCCGGATTAGTTGCAGAGTCCCGACCTGATAGTCGATCAGGACAAGCGCGCTGTTTTCCGGGGTGAACTGCCCCTTCATGACGTAACCGTTCTTTGATTCAGACATTGAATTGCTCCTTTATCGGATTGAAGTTTCTCCCAGGTTTTCGGTCCCCCAACAACTACTAGGACAACATGCGAGCTTTCAGTGCTTAATTTTGCCCCCATCGACGACGAGCATCTGTCCACTCATGAAGTTGGCGTCGGGTGAAGCGAGGAAGAATACTGGCCCGGCCAGATCCTCGGCCTGCTCGTCTCGCTGGATCGCGCGCAACGCGCGCTGTCCTTCGATCGTCGATGCGGGCATGTTTCGCTTCACCGGCGCGGTCACTGTCAGCCCCGGCGCAACGCAGTTCACGGTGATGCCGTACTCACCCACTTTCGTGGCGAGGGAGCGGGAAAAACCGACGAGGCCACTCTTCGCGGCAACGTAGTGCGTCTGCCCCACAACTCCTTCGAAGACGGACGCCGAAGCAATGTTGACGACCCGACCCCAACCCCGGCCCTTCATCAACGGCAGCAGCGCACTCACCATCAGGAATGCCCCACTCAGGTTGATCGCGATGATCAGCTGCCACTGCTCAAAGGTCATCTTTTCGAATGGAACGATGGGGTAGTACCCGGCGCAGTTAATCAGGACATCTACTCGGCCAGCCTTGGCACGAATCGTGTCAGCAAAGCCACGCGTGTCGTCCTCCTTGGAAACGTCTCCTCCGATAGCGACGAGCTGGTCTTGAGCGCTTCGTGTTCCCAGCAGGGTCTTGAGGGCGTCCAAACGATTGTCGATCGCGAAGATCGTGTCTCCGTTGGCGAGGAAACGGTCAACAATCTTTGAGCCAATCCCTCCGGCCCCGCCAGTCACGACTACTATGCGACCATTCTCCATTGCACTTCTTCCTGGGTTTATGCCCCATATTGCTTGAATAAAAATGACAGGCGTTTATTCCTGATACCCGTCGGGATGCCCGCGCGTGTCATTAAGGTTTGTCCTCACGCTGCCTTGGACAGCTCTTGCCACTTCAAGAGGGTCTCTCTGGCGAAATCTTCATATCGCCGAGGAGCGTGCCCCAGCAGCTTTGTCAACGTCTCAAGGTCTCCGCCCTCAGCAGTGAAGCCGCGTTCGAGATACCCTTCAAACATCATGCGGATATCGAAGGCAGACCAAGACGGGGCTGTTTTGCGCATCTGCGCTTCAAACGCATCCATGTCGTCGCCAGCATAGCGAACCTCCTTGCCTAGCAGCCCGCTCCAAATCGACGCGATCTTAGGACCGCTCAGCACCTCGGGACCGTTGAGGTTGTAGGTTTTGCCGAAATGTCCGTCGGAGGTAAGCGCAATCGCGGCGGCCTCGGCAATATCCCGGATGTCGACTGCGGAGATGCCTATCTGGCCAAGAGGCATGGGGTAGATCCCTGCCTTGGTAAGCGGCTCCTTCAATGTTGTGTCGTTCTGAATGAAGTAGTTCGGACGGATAATCGTGAACGGGACATCGAACTCCCGCAGTGCGCTTTCGATTGTTAGCTTGGAGGCGAAGTGTGGAACATCCTTGAAGTGCTCAACGCGGAAGACGGAGTGATACACGACATGGCGTAGCTTCAATTTCTTCGCCAGATCGTACGCGATGAGTCCCTGCGTCAGTTCATCTGGAAGGACTGCGTTGAGCAGATACAGCTTGTCCACTCCGTCCATCGCCTTCTCGACGGAGACTGGGTCGAGCAGATCGCCGATAGCGGTCTCAACACCCGCCCGCACAGGGGCGTCGTCCTTTCGTACCAGAAGACGAATATCCGCGTCGCGTTTCAGTAGCTCCTTCACAACTTCCGACCCAACGCGTCCGGTGCCACCTGTCACTAGAATCTTCATTGTGTGACCTCCTGGTTCAGCTTCATACATCGAGTTCCTTCTTTCATTCGAGTCACTGCTGTTCTGCATCCGGTCGCCGAAGGTAGTCGGGAAATTGCGTCGGCTTTCTTCGTAGCAGCCGACCGAGTACGTTGGTATTGCTGGTTGGCACCATCACGGCCGATGCATTCTCGTGGACTAGATGACGAGCTTCATAAAAGCCAATGATGGTGTTACTCGGACTGGCCGCGCACACTTCATTTACCAACACGAGTATCTCCGCCAGGCAGCTGCGGAGCTGTGCTAAACAGGACATTCTATTTTTCACAAGCGCAAACTTGCTTTGCGTGTCGGCAAGGCAAGTCGCTAGTTCTTAGCACAGTTGCTGGCGGCGAAGAGTTCCTGGTTGCGGGGGCTTGATTTGAACTGACGATTTCGAATTGGCGGGACTCCTGCTCACGCGGCAGGCGCGCTCATCTAACCGTGGGCCGACTTGGCTGATCGTCGGGCAAATGCCCGACGGATTCATCGCCCGACATTCGATCTCCTGTCGAATGATGGCGCTGCCGCCTAATCGCACACTTAACGGGCACCTGAGCATTTGCAGAAGAGCGGCAAGTCGCGTAGTATCTATGACGCGGGGTGGAGCAGCTTGGTAGCTCGTCGGGCTCATAACGCGCCAAACTCTAACCGGCTCTGCCGGATTCAAACGACTTAGCCCTTCTTCTCAGCCGCAAAAGCCTCTCAAAACAGGATAATCTGGGCACTTAAC
>Ga0302324_100017424_pt1 | contig 14238 bp, 9 predicted proteins | sample Palsa_T0_1_FD_201949 | JGI IMG/M metagenome (GOLD analysis project Ga0302324, IMG submission 201949) | Peat permafrost microbial communities from Stordalen Mire near Abisko, Sweden - Palsa_T0_1 | ecosystem: Environmental > Terrestrial > Soil > Palsa > Peat permafrost | place: Sweden: Abisko... | reverse complement strand
AGGGTCGAAGGCAAGAAGACCAATTTCGAGATTGACGCGAAGTTTGAAGGCATGGAAGACGCCACGAAGTTCGGGCTGGAATTTCTCACCTATGTGGCGTGGGCGGTTTCGCCGCAGGGACGTCCGGTGAACCTGGGCGAACTATCGCTCGATCACAACGGTGCCGCGCATGTCAAAGCCTACACCGACTTACAGACGTTTGGAATGATCGTGACGGCGGAGCCTTACTTCGCAGTGACGCAGCCGGGCAACATGGTGGTGATGGAAAGTGCCGCGATCAACGGCAGCGGCGGAGAGATGATTGACGCGAACTACGAACTGGTGACGCGGAGCACCTACTCCTCGACCAACTCGCATATTCAGGACGCGATTTTCGGCATTGACAAGAATACTCCGCTGGAACTGTTTGAGGCGCGCAACGCGGTGCGTATTGCGCATATCGCGGCGGCGGATAAATACGCTGCGTCGATTCTGTCGAAAGCTGGGCAGCAGTTGATGCACGCGGAAGAGATCTTCCGGCAGAAGCAAAACAAAGCCGCGGTCGAAGCCGCTGCCAAGGAAGCCACGGAAACCGCGGAAGAAGCGCGGCTGATGGCGGTGAAACAGAGGGCAGAAGACGAAGCGCAGGCGGCAGCCGCGGCGCGTGAAGCCAAAGCCCGCGCGGATGCGGAAGCCGAAGCAAAACGTCGCGCGGATGCCGAAGCGGCCCAGGCTCAGGCGGAACAGGCTCGCGCCGCCGCGGAGCAGGCCAAGGCGGAAGCCGAACGCATGAAAGAAGAAGCCGTGGCGGCTGCGAAGGAAGCGGCGAGCCAAAAGGAAGCGGCGGAAAAAGCCAAGGCCGAAGCGGTGGCTCAGCAGCAGGTGCTGGCGGCTGAAACGGACAAGGCACGCGCCGCCGCGGCGCAATCCGAAAGTCTGCGCCAGCAGGCGGAAAAAGAAAAGCAGGACCTGCGCGCCCGGTTGCTGCAGCAGCTCAATTCAATTCTGGCCACGCGTGACTCGGCGCGCGGTTTGATCGCGAATATGTCGGACGTTCTGTTCCGCAGCGGAAGCTTCGAGCTGCTTCCCGGAGCGCGGGAACGGCTGGCTAAGGTTTCAGGGATCGTGCTGGCCTATCCCAGCCTGCATGTGGCCGTTGAAGGACACACCGACAGCGTGGGCAGCGACCAGTACAATCAGGACCTTTCCGAGCATCGGGCGCAGGCGGTACGCGATTATTTTGTGCAGCAGGGCATTTCAGCCGCTGCGGTCGAGGCCCATGGATTTGGCAAGAGCGAGCCCATCGCTTCGAATGACACGGCGGAAGGACGCCAGCAGAACCGGCGCGTTGAGCTGGTGCTCTCCGGCGATGCGATCGGAAATGCGGGCGATGAAGCGACCGCGTCGACGGCAACGGCGCAGAATAAGTAAGGGGAATAAGGACTGCTTTGTGCGGCTCCGACCACCGGGGCTGAAGCCCAGCTTGACTCGTCCACTTTACGCGGCGCTAAAGCGCCGCTCTTCCACGAATCTACGTAGCGTCGATTTAAACCTCCAATCCCTAAACCACGGCCTTCCGTCGCGGCGCTACACTTGAGTTGCACTCTTGCGGAGGAATGGATGACCAAGGATCACGAGCAGTCGCTGCGTAAACATCTTCTTGAGCTTCTCGAAGGCGGGAGCGCTCATGCCAGGTTTGACGATGTCATAAAAGGTCTGCCAGCAAAGCTACGCGGCAAGAAGCCGGCCAAGCTCCCGCATTCTCCCTGGATGCTGCTGGAACACATGCGTCTGGCGCAACGGGACATTCTCGAGTTCAGCTGCAATGCGAAGCACGTCTCGCCGCCATGGCCTACCGGATATTGGCCGAAGACGGAAGCACCGCCGAATGCGGCGGCTTGGAGCAAGAGCGTGCAACAATTTCGCCGGGACTTAAAGGCGATGCAGAATCTGGTGGCGAACAAGGAGTCCGATTTGTTTGCCCGGATTCCGTGGGGCGACGGGCAGACGATTTTGCGCGAGGCGCTCCTGCTGGCGGATCATAACTCGTACCACCTGGGGCAGCTGCTCGATGTGCGGCGGATGTCAGGAGCCTGGAAGTGAGCGCCAGGCTGCTTCAGCTCGCGCTCAGATAGCGATGCGCAATCGAGCGCCATCAATCCCGCAGGCCTCGGCGTCTGCCGGAGCATGCCGGCGATCCGGGCGTTTTCGAAAGACCACCTTTACTCCTTCGCGCCAGCGCTCGTCAATGCCGACGAATTCCCAGTCGATTTCAGGAGAAAGATAGCGCAGCAAAGTGTCGGTGGCGGGATGGACGTGCAGCGCGGGCGCGACTAAATACAACACTGGTTTTTCCGGCGACAACTCCTGCTCGGAAAAATATCCAAAGCGGGGAAATTCTTCGCGCGCGTGGTGCCAGGCTACCCTCGACCAGTAATCCAGGCCCTGCAGCGGCAGGTGGATATCTTCGTCGGCTTTGAGCTCGACCACGGCGAGCCGGCCGTCGCGGGTGGTGGTTAACACGTCGAGCATGGCGCGGTCCGAAGCGGCAAATGCCGGAACCTGCGAATAGAGTGAGCGGGGTTGGAGGCGCTCGTCGAGCACACTCACGTCGGCGACCACGAGAGCTTCGAGCCAGCGTTCGGGATGCAGGCGGAAAAGAGGATGCTGGCGCGGCCCGTAAGGATGGCGAGTGTCGCGAATGGCGGTAAGCAGCTGCAGGAAAAGCCGGAAGTTGTGAGCCTCAAGAACGTGCTCTTCGGCACCAACCCCGAAGACAATTTCCTGCTTGCTGCGGAAGGTTGCGACCTCGGCGCCCAGGCGGGCGCGGGCGAACTCCAGGCCGCGCCAGCGGAAGGCAAGTTCGGCCGCGGACAAAACGGCCACCTCGCAGTTAGGCAGAATCGAATTGATTTTGGCGATGGAGTCGGCGAAGCGTTCGAGCGCGGCAGCTTCGTTGGTGGCGTGGACCAGGCGCGTGGCGATGTTGCCGCGGTCGGTGCAATCGATTTCGGTTAGAGCATCGTAGCGCTCGTCGAGTTCGAACAAGCTCCACTTGGCGGCAGCGCGGTTCAGGTTCGCCATGCGCTCGCGGACCAGCGCGGAGCATCCCTGCGGGACAAACAAATGCAGCCCCTCGACCAGAAACTTGCCCGCCGACTTACCGCATGATGAGTGGCGGCAGGCTTCCAGCCAGAGAATCGCGAAGGTGAGCGACGCGTCAATCGACGCTTGCGTCTCCGAGGCATTGACTCCGAGGACGGCGAACCCAGACTGGCCGTGGCGCAGCAATCCTCGGGCGTAGACGGGGCCGAAGGATTTCTCGAGGTCAACTGCGGTCGTCAGGCGTGTGACCGTGAAGCTGGGGAAGTGGCGATCGAGGGTGCGGCGAAGTTTTTGCTCGTAACTGGCGCGTGCGACTTTCCTGGCAGAGGCGGTGCGGCGGTCGCGCTCGCGGCAGATTTCAAGTTTGCTAGGCCGTGCCTGCCCCAGCCGCTGCACGAACAGCTTCAAGGTGCCGTGCTTCACCTCGGCCTCGAGCACGCGGCGCACGGTGTTGCGCTCGGCCGACCACAGGTGCAGCAGGCATTTGTCGTAGTCGCCGGAAATCGAGTACTTGGACTGGCACAGGTCGAAGGCCACCGCGCCGTCTTCGAGCACAACGGCGCCGGAGGCCTCACTAAGGAACTCCTGCAGGGTCCGGGTAAGGGCGTCTGGGGTCACGAGAGAATTGTCCACATTAGGCCGGCCCGTGTCTGTGACGAGTGACCATCGTTACGGGAATTGCTTGTGGAAAGAGTTGCGCGGTCACGGGCGGATGGGATTCGGTGTGGGATAATGAAGATAGAGGCCTGCCTGCAGAGTCTGGGCGTTGGTTAGGGGCATCTAAGAGAGTGGAATGAACAACTTAAATAAACAATCTCTGGATATGCAATCTCTCGATTTGCGAACTCTCGATAAGCAACGCTTTTTCTTCGAACATTACGGGCTGACCGAGCATGATCTGGAACGCTATTTGTCGGCGGCGCTTTGCGCGGGCGGCGACTATGCCGACCTCTACTTCGAGTATCTTTCCTCGACGTCGCTGATGGTGGATGAGTCGATGGTGAAGTCGGCGTCGCAGGGAATTTCTGTGGGGTGCGGAGTGCGCGTTGTTTCCGGCGAGCGCACCGGCTACGCCTATACCGACGATCTTTCCTCCGACCGAATCCTGCACGCCGCGCGCACCGCGGCCTTGATCGCCAGCGCTCCGGCGAAGGCTACCGTGGCGGGATTTCAGAAGACGGCAGCGCGAAGTTTGTATCCGGTGACGCTGCCCTCGGTGGATGCGGAAATCAGCGCCAAGGTCGAACTCGTGATGCGCGCCGACAAAGCGGCGCGGGCTTACGACGTGCGAATTAAGGAAGTGCGGGCGAGTTACTCGGATGAACTGCGCAACATTCTGGTGGTGGGTTCGGACGGAACCTTCGCGGAAGATTCGCAGCCCCTGGCGCGCATGAACGTCTCGTGCATCGCCAAAACTGAGGGGAACTCGGCGCGCGGGACGTCCGGTGGTGGAGGCCGGGTTGCACTGGATTTCTTTTTCGGCGAGAAGACTCCGGAATATTTTGCGAAGGAGTCGGCGCGGCAGGCGATTCTGCAGCTCGATGCGCGCGAAGCTCCCGCGGGCGAAATGGAAGTGGTGCTCGGTCCGGGATGGCCTGGAGTCCTGTTGCACGAGGCCGTCGGACACGGCCTGGAAGCCGACTTCAACCGCAAGAAAACCTCCGCTTTTGCGGGGCTGATTGGCAAGCGCGTAGCCAGCGAGAAATGCACCGTGGTTGACAATGGGACCATGCCGTGGCGGCGCGGGTCGCTGAACGTCGATGATGAAGGCGAGCCTACGCAGGAAACTGTACTGATCGAGAATGGAATTCTGAAGGGATATTTGAGCGACAAGCTATCTTCGCGGCTGATGGGAATTTCGGATACGGGCAACGGACGCCGCGAAAGCTATGAACACATCCCCATGCCGCGCATGACCAACACCTACATGCTGGCAGGGCAGGATAATCCCGAAGATATTATCCGCTCGGTGAAGCGCGGGATTTATGCGGTGAATTTTGGTGGCGGCCAGGTCGACATTACCAACGGAAAGTTCGTCTTCTCGGCCTCCGAGGCGTACATGATTGAAGACGGGCAGATCACGGCGCCGATCAAAGGTGCGACGCTGATTGGCAACGGGCCCGATGTGCTGACCCGGGTTTCGATGGTCGGCAACGATCTGAAACTAGACGAAGGCGTGGGCACCTGCGGCAAGGACGGACAGGCCGTGCCGGTGGGCGTGGGCATTCCGACGATGAAGATCGACCGCCTGACCGTTGGCGGGACGGCGAGGAAAGATCCGGGCGGGTTCATGCAGTAATTTTTATGTAGGGAGAGCCGCCCTAGGCTGTCCTGTCAGGAGTCGTCTTAATGGCGAACAGTTCGAACTCCGCGCGGTGCGGAACTCGTCGCAAAACCCGTGCTTGAGGCCATTCTGCCAGGGGTGAAGCTGGCCTACCAACCCGCGCAGTCTCATGTCATGGTTTCACTTCCGGCTATTTTGCGTCCGGAATCAACGCCGGATTCAAACATCAGATGCCGGGCGCCTCAGACTGGCGCCAACTCCTGACTCAGGATGACAAGCGCACGGCGTTTGGTCGATCTCTTACGCTCTTCGCCCCGCCAGGAGCGTCGCGGCGTTCTCCAGATATACTGACTTCAGGATCGCGTCGCTCAGGCCGAACCCATTCAGGCTCCAGTGATAGCCAAACTGTTCCGTCTCATAAAAATGTTCGTCGAGTGATTCCAGGATTCTGAACGTAACCCGGTACATCGCCGTGTCGACGCCCATGTCGGTGCCGTAGAGAAGCCGATCGGCATGCTTCGCATAAAACTGCGCCGCGAAGCGCGGAATCGGCGCCGTCTCTGCGTAGCGCGCGGAAATGTCCGCGTACAGATTCGGATTGCGCTCCAGCACCATACCCAGCCGCGCCAGATCGTAGTCGAGATTCATGAAGTGGCAGGCGATGAACGTCGTGTTTCTATGCCGCGCCAGCGTGCGCTCGAAAATGTCCACCATGCCTGACAGCCCGACGATATTCGGCTGATTGTCCAGCCGCCATTCATAAGCGTTCATCAGGCCGTCGTTATATTTGTCCATTTTCTGGTACATCCAGATCGGATCGGCGACGTGCAGGCTGACCGGCATGCCCAACTCGCCACATTTCTGCCAGACGGAGTCCATCCGCGGGTCGTCAGGATGCATGCCCGGCGCATTCGATTTTCCCGAACGCAGCCCCTTGCCCTTGTCGTGAATTTCGCCCACGCCCCGCGCTCCGGCTTGGCGACAGCGTTCCAGTTCTTTCGCGGTGGCCGCTCCGAAACCGGGCTTGTCGTAACCTGAAAAGTCGAGGCCGCTCCACATCTCAAAGCGCTTAGGATACTTCGCATACTTCCTCGCGATCTCGTCAAATTCCGCGCCAGTCGCCATGGTCAGGATGATCGTCCTATCGACTCCAACTCCATCCATGGTGCCGACCCACGCGTCGATCTCCTTTGCGGTCTTGGCGTAAGGATGCGAGTGCATGTCGATGATGGGAAACTTGGCCTTCGCAATCTCGGTGACGGGAATCTTGTAGATGGACTTCGGGCGGTAGTCCTTCAGCAGAATGGTCTCAGGAGTCGGGAGTTTTGTTGTGGATGGATTTGATGCAGCGGTTGTGGACGCATCAGGATTCGCCCCATGCGCAGTAGTTCCGAACAAAGGTGGAGAAGGAAGCCCAACCGCCAACCCGGCCAGGTTGGCCCACCTCAAGAATGATCGTCGATTCATGGAGTCTCCCGTACGACGCACTCGGCATCAAAGCGAAATTCACCGAACTGGAATGTTTAAGCCGAAGTGCGAAAGAACGCAAGCAGAAAGAACACGCCGAACAGAACATCTACTGCGCCAAACACCAGGTCTGACGGATGAAGGCGGTGTTGCAGGTACAGAACCAGGAAGGAAGCGCCGTAGCCGAATTTCTCCAGCATCGCCGGGATCATCATGAGGCGGAAGCGCACTGGATCGCGCGCAATGAACAGGAACGCGACCTGCCAGGCCAGGCCCGCGCTCACAAAGCCATAATAGAAACCGGGGTGAGTGATGACGGGAGGATCATTGCGGCCGATGGCATCGAACATGAAATAAAGAGGCGTAAGGATGAAAACGCCCCAGATGCCCGCAATCCAGAAAACCACCTTGGCGAATTTCATCGTGCGATACTACCAAAGGTGCCTACTCGCCGCCGACGGTGAGGCCGTCCACGCGAATGGTCGGAGCGGCCACCGACCCGCGGAACTCGAGATCGTTGGCGATCTCGGAAATGTTGAAGAACAGATCCTTTAAATTTCCCGCCACCGTAATCTCTTCCACGGGATAGGCGAACTCGCCGCCGGATATCCACATCCCCGAAGCGCCGCGCGAATAGTCGCCGGTCACCAGGTTCACGCCCTGCCCGAGGAATTCCGTGACGTAAAGTCCTTCCTTCACATCTGCAATCAATTCCTTCGGAGCCTTCGCACCAGCCTGCAGAAAATAATTGCCCGGGCCAATCCCGGGCGTGCCGGCCAGCCCGCGCGAGGCGTTCGCCGTGGTCTGCAGGCCAAGTTTCCTGGCGGTGTAGGTGTTGAGCAAATACGATTTCAGCACGCCGTTCTCGACCACGACGGTGCGCCGCGTGGGCACGCCCTCGCCATCGAAGGGACTCGTTCCGAAGCCGCCCACGATCGTCCCGTCATCGATGATGTTGACGTTATCCCCGGCAATTTTCTGTCCCAGCTTGCCCGCCAGAAACGACGCCCCGCGATAGACCGAGTCTCCGTTCACGCCTTCGAAAATGTGCTCCAGGATCGAAGTCGAAACCATGGGATCGAAAATAATCGGCACCTGCGCGGTCTTGGCCTTCCGTGCGCCCAGCCGGCGCAGGGTGCGCTCCGCCGCGATCTTGCCAACTTTCTCCGGCGCATCGAGCTTCGACAACGTGCGAGCGACCGAGTACCAGTAATCGCGCTGCATCGCGCCGGCTTCAGTCTGCGCGATGGGCACGGCTGCGACTGAACAGTAAGACCGCCGGTATTCGCCCACAAACCCATGCGAATTGGCCAGAACCTTGCGCCCCGTGGCCGCGTCGAACGATCCGCCTTCGGAGTTCTTGATGCGCGGATCGAAATCGAGCGCCGCTTTTTCGGCGCGCCGCGCGTAGTCGATTCGGTCAGCGCCAGCGAGCGAATAGACGTCGTCGTAGTACAAATCGAGATTGCCCGCGATTGAGCCGAGCTGCGACGCCTCCGGAATTCCGCCAAACGGATCTTCCGAAGTAATCTTCGCCAACGTCAAAACGGAAGCCACCATGCGGTCGAGACCGGCGCGCGAAAAATCACTCGAGTAAGTGCTGGCCGCGCGCTGCCCGAAGAATACCCGCACTCCAATCGATTTCGATCCTGACTCTTTCAGGGTCTCAACCTGCCCTAGCCGGACCAGCGTGGAAAATTCGTCGCCTTCGCGCACCACGCATTCGGCGGCAGTCGCGCCGCCGGCCATGGCGCGTCGGACGACATCCTGGGCGATTTCGCGTAAGTCGGTTTCGAGTTTCAGGTTTCCAGTTTCGGCTTGAGCTGAAGGCATATATTCATTATCCCAGCAAATGTGGGGATTGTCCTGTTTGGTGAGGAGAGCCTTATGACGAGGCCCAAACCACCACAGAGGGCACAAAAGTCGTCTCGGAAATTATTAAAATAATGCAAATGTGCATAATAATGAATTTGACTGTTGATTGAGGAATTTATCTATGGCCACAGTTACCGTAACAGCGAGGGGGGCAAGTAACCTTTCGGAAGAAGGTGCTGGAACACTTGGGAATTAAGGCTGGTGAAAAGATTGAACTCGACTTGCTTCCTGACGGCCGGGGCATGATCCAAGCGGCCAAGCGTTCGGGTACGATCGAGGACTTCATCGGTCGGCTTGCCGGAAAGACGAAGAAAGTTGCACCCGTCGAAGAGATTAACGAAGCTGCGGCCAATGGCACCGGAGGGGGAAGGATCTTGGCGATTTCCGAACCGCCGCTGTCGCGTCCCTCGGGTTTGTCTGATATATTTCGGGGTAAGCGGCGGCGGAATTTCTCTGTAGCTTAGACTGTCTGGCGGAGAGGGAGGGGATTCGAACCCTCGGTACAGGTGTTAGCCCGTACAACTGCCCGGAATCATTTCCGCTTTGTCCGTCAAAAGAATTTCCGAATCCGAGCATTCCTTCTGATAGTCGAACCCCTCAGGTATGTGGCCTCACATCGCTGAGACGCAAGACCCGTACAACGGCTGCCCAGATAAAAGGTGACCGAGCATGACAGAGAAATTAGGTTCCCGGGCGATCGCACTGGTGTCGGAAGAGAGTGTCCTGAAATCTGTCTCCAGACGCAACTTCATCAAAGGTGTCATCAGCAGCGGCGTGGCCGTCTCCTCCGCTGGTTATCTTTTTCGCGCCTCCTCCATGTTGCAGGGACAGCAACCGGCTGCCGGCCTGGGCGAGCGCCTCATTACTCTCAACGTGAACGGTCGGCAACGGCGCGTCGATGTCATGAAACAAGAGACGCTGGCCTGGACCCTGCGCTACAAGCTGGGACTGACCGGCACGAAACTGGGCTGCGACCGCGCCGAATGCGGATCCTGCAGCGTTCTTATTGACGACCTTCCCCACTATTCGTGTTCGGTACTCACCCACACGGTTCGCGGCCGGAAGGTTTTGACGATCGAAGGTCTCGCCGCCGAAGACGGAACCTTGCATCCGGTGCAACAAGGTGTTATCGACGAGCAGGGATTTCAGTGCGCGTTCTGCATGCCCGGCTTCATCATGACCGCGGTCGGATTTTTGAAAACAAATCCCAATCCCACGCGCCTGCAACTGGCTCACGGTGTCTCGGGGAATCTCTGCCGCTGCCAGGATTACGACAAGATTCTGACGGCGTTGATGCGCGGAGCCGAGAATATGCGGAGGTCGTCGCTTGGATAAGAACGACAAGAACGATAAAAGCAATGTTAACGACAATCAACTCGTCGATAACAAGAAACCTGCTGACCTTGCCAAGCCTGCCGAGCGCGTCTACGGCGCCGGGTACAGACTGATTGGCAAGAACTACGAGACTCCTGACCTCTACGCAAAGGTCACGGGTAATGCAAAGTACGCTGAAGATTTTCGCGCGGAAGGCATGCTGTTCTGCAAACTGCTGCTCAGTCCCATGCCGCATGCGCGGGTAAGGCGCATCGACGCGAAAGCGGCGCTTGCCATGCCCGGCGTCAAAGGCATTCTCACCGCCGATGACCTTCCCTCCCCAGCCGATACCCTTACCGACAACGGCACAGTGATCAAGGCCAGCAAGTGGGGCGAGCGCGGCCTCACCTTGGAGCCGGTTTATCAGGGCGAACCGGTTCTTGCCGTGGCCGCAGTGGACGAACTCACCGCTGCGGAAGCCATTGAGAAAATCGAAATCGATTTTGAACCGCTCCCTTTCGTGATCGACCCGCTCGAAACTTTGCGGCCGGGTGGCCCCAACCCGCGAACCGACGGCAACGTCTGGACCCGGCCGGCATCGCCACAAGGCCCGGGCGCGCCTGCAGTCACGGAACTCAAATGGACCAAGGCTGACTTCGAAGAGGAAAAGCACGGTCGCCTTCCCATGGGAAAGAGTCCCGACGAATGGACCTACGGCGACCTCGATTCAGGCTTCAAGAATGCGGCACTCGTTCTTGACGAGACCTTCGTCACTCCTGATACCAGCCATCAGACACTCGAAACTCGCAGTGCGATGGCCTGTTGGCAAAATGGCAAAGTTTACATTTACACGGGCACGCAAAGCACCGCGCAAACCCTGCCCGCGATCGCTCGCTGGCTGAACATTAGTCCCGACAATGTCGTTTTCATCAGCGAATACACCGGCGGCGGCTTCGGCAGCAAGATTACGGGCGGCGTGTCTATGATCATTCCGGCGCTGCTGGCGAAGAAAACGAATGCTCCGGTGATGATGCGCATCAGCCGCGAGGAGGAGACCTTCATCGGACGCGCCCGTCCCAGCTTTCAAGGACGCATGAAAGTCGGCTTCTCAAAAGAAGGGCGGATTACAGCCCTCGACATGTTCGTTATTTGCGACAACGGTCCCTACGACGCAGTCGGCGATGCTCCTTCCTCGGGACGCATTGTCTCGCTGCTCTACCAGCCGCAGGCCATGCGCTGGCGTGGGTTGACGGTGTTAACGAACACGCCACCACGCAGTGCGCAGAGCTCCCCAGGCGGACTGCAGGGGATTGTCATTATTGAGCCCATCATCGCAAAAGCCGCGCGCAAGCTTGGGATCGACCAGGTGGCGATTCGCCGCATCAACTGCCCCGAGGGCAAGGCCCTGTTGGGACCAGTAGTGCAGGGGAAACGCCAATATGCCACTAGCGCATTCCTGAAAGAAGCGCTCGACCGTGGCGCGGAGCAGTTCAAATGGAATGAGCGGGTCGCACGCACTCCGAAGAAGATAGGCACAAAAGTTCGGGGCGTGGGTGTGTCGCTGAGCTGTTACGTTGGCGGCACCATCGGATTCGACGGGCTTCTTGTCATCCAGCCGGATGGACGCATCACCTTTCAGTCTGGGATCGGCAACCTCGGAACCGAGTCGGTGATCGATGTACATCGCGTAGGGGCCGAGGTTCTCGGCGTGCCCTGGGAAAGATGCAACGTCGTTTGGGGCAACACGTCGAGAGATCTTCCGTACACCTGCGTCTCCGGCGGAAGTCAGACAACCCACGCCATGACGCGGGCAGCGTACGCCACGGCAATGGCCGCCAGGCAGAAGCTTCAGGAAATCGCGGCGAAGAAGCTCGGCGGCAAGCCTGAGCAATACTTTGTGGCGAACGAACGCGTTTTCCGAAAAGGCGGCGGCCCCGGCATGACCCTGGCGGAGGCCGCGAAGCACGCGATTGAACTCGGTGGCGTCTACGATGGCCATGAGGCGCCGGCCGATGTCAACAAATTGACCAAGGCGTCGGTTGCGGCTTTGGCCGGTCAAGGCTTGGTGGTGGCCGCGAAGGACAACTACCCGCGCGATGGCTCGACCTATTCTTATGTTGCCAGCTTCGCCGAGGTTGAGGTCGATGTCGAAACCGGCAAGTACCACATCGTCGACTTTCTCGCCTCCGCCGATGTCGGAACGGTGATCCATCCCCGAGCTCTGGGCGGACAAGTGCTTGGTCGTTCGACGCTCGGCATCGGCCATGCGATTGGCCAGAAATGGGTGTTCGATCCGCACTACGGCCAGATGCTCTCCAAGCGCTTCTACCAAAGTAAACCGCCGACTATTCTCGATGTGCCTGTCGGCATGCAATGGACCGCGCTCGATATTCCCGACCCGGAGACGCCGGTCGGCGCTCGCGGTGTCGGCGAACCGCCAGTCGGAGGTGGGTGCGCTTCGATCTTGAACGCTCTGTCGGATGCGTTGGGAGACGAGATTTTTCAGCGCGCTCCGGTGAACGCCGACACGATTCTAACCTCGCTCGAAGCGGGTCGCCCGATGCAGCATCCGCTCATGGCCCACATTTGATCGGCGATATTTAATCGGGGATTGAAGGAGAGTTATGGCTGTCATACGAGACGTAATGGCCGCTTTCGAATTGTTTCAGCCGGCTTCCGTCGCCGACGCGCAGAAACTTCTCGAACAGCACGGGCCCGACGCTTGGGTGCTGGCCGGGGGGCTCGACACCTTTGACTGGCTGAAGGATCGAATCAAGAAACCGAAGGTTGTGATCGACCTGAGTGGAATCGCCGAACTGCGCGGAGTGCGCACCTTGGGCGACGGTAGCGGCGATGGGGTCGAAATTGGCGCCATGACGACGCTCACCGAAGTCGTAAATCATCCCATCATCCGACAGAAGTATGATCTGCTGGCACAGGCCGCGGAATTAGTGGCATCGCCGCAGATCCGTAACCAGGGAACCATTGGCGGAAATGTTTCGCAGGATACGCGCTGCTGGTATTACCGGAGCGGCTGGCCGTGTTACCGCGCCGGCGGCAACATTTGCTATGCCGACACGCCGGAGGGCCGCAACCGCGAACATGCGATTCTGCAAGCCGACCGTTGCGTGGCGGTGAATCCCTCCGATTCGGCTCCAGCCCTGATTGCCCTCGACGCCAAGTTCGTCATCCGTACCCGCAAAGATGAGCGGATTGTGGACGCAGAAGATTACTTCATCGGCCCTGACATCGACATCACCCGCCTCCACATCTTGCAGCCTGGGGACTTGCTGACGGCCATTCGTATTCCCTCGACGTGGGCGGGTGCGCAATTTTATTTTGAGAAAATTCGAGACCGCAACGTTTGGGATTTCCCGCTGATGAACGTCGCCTCGGCGATGGTGACGTCGGGAGACAAGATTGATCGCATCCGAATTGCCGTGAACGGTGCTGCCGCACGTCCGTTAAGGCTAAAGGCAGTCGAAGATGCAGTTCTCGGCAAGCCACGCGATGCCGCAACAGGAGAGATGGCGGGAAGAGTAGCCGTGCAGGGAGCGGTCCCATTGCAGTTCAATGCCTACAAGATCCCGCTCATGCGAAATCTGGTGAAGCGCGCCATCGTCACACAAGGAGCGGGAGTGGAGGAGGCAACATGGGCTTCTTAGAATGGGCGAGGAGTCCGTGGGGACAACTTGTCCCCATCCATATTGCCTGGTTCTTGATTTGGGTCGCGGTGATCGCCGGATTCCTTTTCTTTATTGCTCACGCCGTCTATCTGCGGTATTTCGCCAAACCGCGAGAATTTGCCGGCAGTATTTCGCCGGCCGCCGCGGCGCGCATCCCCGAACATGTGCCCAGACACTCGCTGACCGCGCGCCTGTTTCACTGGATCATGGCCGCCTCCATGTTCACATTGCTGTTTACCGCTTTTCTGCCGAAGGTCGGCGTGCAGTTCAATTGGGTCACCTATCACTGGATCGCCGGCACGGTGTTGACCGCTTCCATTCTCTTTCACATTATTCACGCGTCTTTCTTTTTGGACTTCTGGGCGATCTGGCCTGATCGGATTGATCTGCGGGACGCATGGCGAAGAATGATGCGCTTCGCAGGTAAGCCTGAGCCTCCTCCGGACAAATTCGCGAAATATCCTTTGGAGAACAAGCTCTACCACGGCGCTATCATCGCCGCCGGTCTCTCTGCCATCATCACCGGCG
>Ga0302324_100017423_pt1 | contig 14239 bp, 11 predicted proteins | sample Palsa_T0_1_FD_201949 | JGI IMG/M metagenome (GOLD analysis project Ga0302324, IMG submission 201949) | Peat permafrost microbial communities from Stordalen Mire near Abisko, Sweden - Palsa_T0_1 | ecosystem: Environmental > Terrestrial > Soil > Palsa > Peat permafrost | place: Sweden: Abisko... | reverse complement strand
ACGGGAACCGCGGCGGTTACCAAGTGAGACGTCAAACAGCTTGGGTGTGAGGACGGCCGTTCGCGGCCGTCCTTTTTTTCCTGTCCTTGTGCAGCCGTGAGAGAGTTGCTTCACTGCGATGATGAGGATGTTTCTTGAGCTCGAGGCGTCAGCGCTCCACCTGCTCCCGCAACTGTTCTTAACCTGTGCACTCCTTGTGCAAAATTCCGGTCGCCCGGCGCAGGGGGCGTCCAGGATTCATCCCGCTGTCTGGTGAAGCCTTTGTTCGTGCCCAATTTTCGAGCGCCGTCGCGTGCGCTTTCATCGTGATTCATCGTTCCCATTCTGGGACGAGAATTCCACTGTTGCACAATTCTTATGCATTGACCGGCCTGTGCCGTGCGGTTAGAGTCGCTTCACCTGACAGCAATTCGCCGAGCGGATACCGTGCTCGGCCAAAATCCGATGCCTTAAAGAGACAGCCTGCGCCCTGCCTAATAGAGGGAAAGAAGTGTTTATGGATGGCGGAAGCCCCTGGGCCGTGTATCGCACTCGCTTTCTGGTTCGCGCCCGTCAACTCACCGAGCCACTTGTATTTACCGACGTTCTCGGCCGCGAACAATGCGGCCAGCCCGGCGACTACCTGGTTGAATACTCGGACGGTATAAAACGCATCACTGCCAAAATCCTCTTTGAGGATATTTATGTGCCGCTGTCGACCGCGTCGCCAAAGAAAGAAGTGAACTCAGACCGCGTCGACGGCACACTGTCGCGAACCTCGCGGGAGCACGAGTCCTCGGGGCCTGGGCTGTCCTTCTCCTGCGACGGGACTGGGCGTCGCATATTGACTTGAAAACACGGTGAATTTCCCAATTCGATACCTTTAGCACTTTCGGGCCACAATCTGTTGTGTTTATATCTTGACAGATACCATAGGCGGGAGTACGTTAAGCATCTCCCACAGTTCTTTACGATTGTCTTCTCAGCTATGAAGGCAGCAAAAATGGTCGCGGGCGAGTTCGAAGTTGAGGTGGCTTCGTTGCTTTCCCTTAGCGGAAACCGCCCCTCCATAGTGGACGGAAGCAGTACACAGAAGACCCAGAGAACCAGCGGTGACTCCCCCGGCCGGGCGCTTACGCCAGGCATCCCGCTCGGGGGATTCGTCAAAGGAGCAAGGTAGAAGCGGGGCCATGCCCCGTTAGCTCGCACCATCAATAGGAGCCCCCATGGAAAGTCTAATTGAAATCGTCGCCGCTTCTTTTGCCCGCCACGGCATCGACTGCCCTGCTGCGGCTTCGCGCCCGGCGACACCAGAGTCAGTGACAGCAATGGAAAAGATGCCAGCCATTGCGGTTCGCCAGGAATGGGTCGAGGCAACCTTTTCCGCCGTGCTCCCGGAACACAATTTCCGAAAAAGCCAGCAGGACGCTCCGGCTCCGTAAGGGATGGGCCGGAACGCGGATCGCTTCCGCGATGCCGCTTGTTCTTCGGAATTACGCGATTCCCGTAGGGTTGCGCGCCACAATGCCAGAGCAGTTTTTGCATTGGTTAGCGCCTTTTTTTAAAAGCAAGTGGAAGGGCTCTTGAAGCCTGTTGCCATAGATCAACTGCGGTTTGCCATCATCTAATTCAAGGAGAAGGAAATGCCAGAAGTGAGCGATCAGGTTAAGACTCAAGGCGTTGCCAGCAGCAGGAAGACGAAGGCCACGGGCCTATCTTTCCGGCGCTTTTTCACCAAGGCCGGGGTGTCGCCCTACGGCGAGGTGGAGTGGGAACTCCGTAATGCTCAGATCACCGACTCCCAGGGAGGCTTGGTCTTCGAGCAGAAAAACGTAGAGGTGCCGAAAGACTGGTCGATGACCGCGACCAACATTGTGGCCTCGAAGTATCTGCACGGACAGATCGGCACCGACCAGCGTGAGACTGGAGTGCGCCAACTGGTGGCGCGCGTCGCCGAGACCATTCGCGACTGGGGCATGAAAGATGGATACTTCCGCACCGCCGAAGATGCTGCGACTTTTCACGATGAGCTTGTGCACCTGCTGGTTCGACAACACGTGGCTTTCAACTCGCCGGTCTGGTTCAACGTAGGCTGCGAACGAGTCGAGCCGAAATCGGACGCCACGAACTGGCATTGGAACTTCAGCACGCAGCAGGTGGAATTCGGCGCCACGGGATACACGCGACCACAGTGCTCGGCCTGCTTCATCAATTCGGTGAAGGATTCGCTCGAGTCCATTCTTACGCTCGCCAAGACCGAGGGGATGCTTTTCAAGTGGGGGTCGGGCACGGGAACCAATCTTTCTCCATTGCGTTCCTCCACGGAGGTTTTGAGCGGTGGCGGCACGGCCAGCGGGCCGCTGAGCTTCATGAAGGGCTTCGACGCATTTGCAGGGGTCATCAAGTCTGGAGGCAAGACGCGGCGCGCCGCCAAGATGGTCATATTGAATATCGATCATCCCGACATTGTTGATTTCATAGAATGTAAGTCGAAAGAAGAGGCCAAGGCGCACGCGCTAGTGGCGCAGGGCTATGACGGATCACATCCTGATTCCGATGCTTACAGCTCCATTTTTTTTCAGAATGCCAATAACTCTGTGCGAGTAACTGACGACTTTATGGTCGCTGTGATGCGCGACACTGATTTCTCGACTCGCGCCATTGTTGACGGGCGCGTCGTCAAGACTTACAGGGCTAAAGACCTGTTGCAGAAGATCTCGGAAGCGACTTGGCATTGCGGCGATCCGGGCATGCAGTACGACTCCACCGTCAATCGCTGGCACACCTCGAAGAATACGGCTCGCATCCATGCATCGAATCCTTGCAGCGAATATATGTTCCTGGATGATTCCGCCTGCAACCTGGCGAGTCTCAACCTGTTGAAGTTCGCGCCCAACGGGACTTTCGACGTGGAGGCTTACCGGCAAGCCGTGGATGTCGTGATCACCGCGCAAGAGATTCTGGTGGATAACGCGGGATATCCCACCGAAGTCATCGGCAAGAATTCGCACGACTACCGTCCGCTCGGATTGGGCTATGCAAATTTGGGTGCGCTATTGATGGCTGCCGGCCTGCCTTACGACAGCGACGCGGGCAGAGACTACGCGGCCTGTGTGACTGCCATGATGTGCGGTGAGGCTTATCTGCAGTCGTCGAGAATCGCTGAGCAGTGTGCCCCCCTGACTCCTGTCACCGACACGGTGCAAACTCGACTCGGAGTGACCAAGGCAGAAGACATGCCGGGAGCGGCTTGCCCAGGCTGGTACATCAACCGGGAGCCTTTTCTCGACGTGATACGAATGCACCGCGCGAGTGTCAACAACATCAACAAGAATAATGTCCCGAGTGCGCTGTATGAATCCTCAAAACAATGCTGGGACGAGGCTTTATCGCATGGCGAGCAGCATGGCTACAGAAATTCGCAGGTCACAGTGCTCGCCCCAACCGGAACCATCGGATTCATGATGGACTGCGACACGACGGGCATCGAGCCCGATCTGGCTCTCATTAAGTTCAAGAAGCTGGTGGGCGGCGGGATGATTAAGATCGTTAATAACACTGTTCCTGGGGCGCTGTTCAAGCTCGGTTATACCCATGAACAGACTGACGCTATTGTCTCTTATATTGATGCTACGGGAACCATTGAGGGAGCTCCCCATGTTAAGGATGAGCATCTGGCTGTGTTTGATTGTTCTTTCAAGCCGGCTAAGGGGACCAGGTCGATTCATTACATGGGGCATCTCAAGATGATGGCTGCGGCTCAGCCATTTATCTCCGGAGCTATCTCGAAGACCGTCAACTTACCCAATGCGGCTTCGGTGGATGATGTTTCCGAGGCTTACATACAGGCGTGGAAGGTGGGCTTGAAGGCTGTGGCTATCTATCGGGATGGGTGCAAGCAGTCGCAGCCGCTCTCGGCGGCGGGCAGTAAAACGGCTAACTCGACTAAGGATGACGCAGCTCGGAATGCCGCTGCTGCGGCGTTTGCTCTTATTCAGGACGAGAATCTGGATGCTCCTCCCCGGGCCGTGCGGCATAAGCTTAAAGAAGAGCGCATGTCGATTACTCACAAGTTCAACATTGGCGGGCATGAAGGTTACATCATTGTTGGACTCTATCCCGATGGCGAGCCGGGCGAGATCTTTATCAAGATGGCCAAGGAAGGTTCTACAGTTTCGGGGCTCATGGATAGCTTTGCCTTGGCGGTCTCAATTTCGCTGCAACATGGCGTGCCGCTGAAACTTTACTGCGAAAAGTTTGCCCATACGCGCTTTGAGCCTAGCGGGTGGTCGAGCAATCCTGATATCGGATTTGCGAAGTCGATCATGGATTACATTTTCCGCTGGCTGCAGATGCGCTTTCTCAGCGGACAGCAGCAGTTCCTGTTTGAGAACCTGCGTCCGAAGCCGGTAGCCGGTCCGGCGACCGAAGGGATCGGGGATTTGAACGGGTCGATGGGCTCGGGGCCCACGGCTGGCGACCCGCTATCGGGAATTGGATCCGGCTCTTTGCACGCCGCCGACGCGCTGGCGGGCATGATCGATATGGGGGACGCTCCCAGTTGCCATGTTTGCGGATCGATTATGGTGCGCAACGGGAGCTGCTACAAGTGCATGAGCTGCGGGAGCACGAGCGGGTGCAGCTGAGAGTCAGTTAGCGGCGCTGGCACACGCATTTCACGAGCGTGAAACGCGAAGCCCATGGCGTCATCCGTGTCGGCCAACAGGGGTTACGCCGCTTCCCTGGAGCTGCGCAAGATTGCTCAAGTCCTGCCGAGACAAAGAAGGTCTGAAGCATCATCAGATTCGGGTTATCGACGAGTCCGACGGGGACTACTTGTACCCGGCGGAGTACTCCCTTGAGCTCGGAGCCAAAAAATTTGCCCCTTCTCGGCTTGACTGCCTTGGAAAAGCGGATCGACCCTGGATTTTATCCTTTTGATAGTTGCTCTGAATCCAAGTTTTCTTCACCCTCTTTTCATTTGACTTTGTTATTGTCGCTCGGACCAACTCTGGGCACCTAGCGAGGGAATATGGGACTGGTTAACGTTTTATTCGGACGGCCGCTGGCTTCTTCGGAGGACACAGGACAGCGGATTACCCCTACGCAGGGGATTCCTACGTTTGGGCTCGATGCTTTGAGCTCGGCGGCTTACGGGCCGGAGGCGGCTTTGACCATTTTGCTGCCCTTGGGGTTGATTGGGGTCCGGTATGTTGTGCCGCTGACTTTTGCGGTGATCGCGCTGCTCACGATTGTTTATTTCAGTTATCGCCAGACGATTGCGGCTTATCCGAATGGAGGGGGATCTTATACCGTGGCTCGCGAGAATCTGGGTCGCGGGGCTGGGCTGCTGGCGGGCGCGGCTTTGATGATCGATTACCTGCTGAATGTGGCGGTGGGGATCTCGGCGGGGATTGGAGCGTTGGTCTCGGCGGTGCCTCGGTTGGAGACGCACACTCTGGCTTTGTGCTTGGTGGTGCTGGTTCTATTGACGGTGGTGAATCTGCGGGGAGTTAAGGAAGCAGGATCGGCGTTTGTGGCTCCTACTTATTTGTTTGTGGGGACGTTGGCGCTCGTGATTTTGGTTGGGCTTTATAAGGTTGTCGCTTCCGGAGGGCATCCGGTAGCAGTGGTCGCGGCGGCCAATACCGGGCTAGGCCCGTCTCTACAAATGGTTTCACTGTGGATTCTGGTTAAGGCGTTTGCCTCGGGGTGTACGGCTTTGACCGGGGTCGAGGCGGTGAGCAATGGGGTGCAGGCTTTTCGGGAGCCGGTGGTTCCGGCGGCTCGGAGGACGTTGACATCGATTATTGCGATTCTGATTTTGCTGCTGGGCGGAATTGCTTTGCTGGTTAAGTACTACGGAATTGTGGCTACCGATCCGGGGGCTCCGGGATACCAGAGCGTGTTGTCGTTGTTGACGGCGGCGGTGCTCGGCAAGGGCATTGTTTACGATCTGACCATGTTTTCGGTTTTGCTGGTGCTGTGTTTGTCGGCCAACACTTCGTTTGCGGATTTTCCGCGGCTTTGCCGGATGGTGGCTCGAGACGATTATCTTCCGCATTCTTTGACGCTGCGCGGGCGTCGATTGGTGTATTCGCAGGGAATCACGGCGCTGGCGATTCTGGCGGGGCTGTTGCTGATTTTGTTTGGGGGCGTGACCGACCGGCTGATCCCTTTGTTTGCGATCGGAGCTTTTCTAGCTTTCACATTGTCGCAGGCGGGCATGGTCGGGCACTGGTGGAAGAATTCGAAGGGATTCAGCTGGGCAATACTGGTTAACGGCATAGGCGCGTTGGCTACGGGCCTCACGTTGCTGGTGATCGCGGTGGCGAAGTTTACTTCGGGGGCCTGGGTGGTGCTGCTGCTGCTACCGCTCCTGCTGCTCTTTATGGGACACATTCGGCGTCATTACGAGCGGGCCAATGCAGAGGTGGCGCTGAAGGGACGTGTGGATCTGGGTGCGGAGAGCCTGGAGCCGCCGATTGTGGTGGTTCCGGTGGATCGATGGAATGCGGCTACGGAGAAGGCGTTGCAGTTTGCTTTGACTCTGTCTCCGGATGTGCAGGCGGTGCATGTGACTTGCGACGCGGATGAGGGCACGCCGTGGACGGAGAAACCACCGGAGGGGACGCGAATTCCGAAGCTGGTGACACTGCCCTCGCCGTTTCGGCTGGTGCTGTATCCGATTGTGGATTATGTGTTGAAGCTCGAGAAGGAGAATCCGGAGCGGACGGTGGCGGTGGTGATTGCTTCGATGGTGGAGCGGCACTGGTATCACTATTTTCTGCATAATCAGCGCGGGCAGTTGCTGACGGCGCTGCTGCTGCTGCATGGGGAGGAGCGGATCAATATCATTAATGTGCCGTGGTATTTAAAGGCGTAGAGGCGGTCGCGCAAATTCGCCGAGAGAACTCCCTGTGGTGACTGTGATGGCATGCAGCGGGTAGGGGTTCTTTCCGCTTCGCTCAGGGCAGGCTCTTTGACTCCGCAGTTGCTTCGCGTTCCGGGAAGCGAGGTTAGCGGCCTCCGGTTACGTCGAGGATGGCGCCGGTTACATAGCTGGCTTCTTCGGAGAGGAGCCAGAGGATCGCGTTGGCTACTTCTTCCGGTAGTCCTCCCCGCTGCATCGGAACTTGAACTTTTAGCCGCTCTATCCGGTCGGGCTCGCCTCCCTGGGCGTGTATGTCGGTGTGGATGAAACCGGGGCGCACCGCGTTGACTCGAATCTTTTCTTCGGCCACCTCTTTCGCCAAACCTCGAGTTAGGGTGTCGATCGCGCCTTTCGAGGCGGCGTAGTCGATGTATTCATGGGGCGAACCGAAGCGGGCGGCTCCGGAAGAAACGTTGACGATGCTTCCGCCCTGTCCGCCGTGGCGCGGGGACATGCGACGGACGGCTTCGCGAGCGCACAGGAAATGGCTGAAGACGTTCGTCGAGAAGATGCGCTGGAGGCGGGCAGTGTCGATCTGGTCGAGACGTGTCTGGCGTTCCACTCTGCCGACGTTGTTGACGAGGGCGGTGATGGGGCCTAGCTGGGTCGTGGTGTCAGCGAAGAGGCGAACTACTTCCGCTTCGTTGCTTGCGTCGGCCTGAATGGCAACGGCGGTGCCTCCTTTTTGGCGGATGGCGGCTACTACTTTTTCGGCGGCGGGCTGCTGGCGGTGATAGTTGACGCAGACGTGGAATCCGCGGACAGCGGCCAGGTGAGCGGTGGCGGCTCCGATGCCACGGCTGGCGCCGGTGATGAGGAGGACTTTGTTTTCGGCGGACATTGTGCCGGGAATTTTAGCAGGGTGGGGTTTAGGGGCGAGATGGTCGAGGAGCCGTCATGATCCGGTTGGTTGCCGAGAGGGTGTAAGGGTCCTTCGACTTCGCAGTCTGCTTCGCGTTTTGCGAAGCTGCGGCTGCGCTCGGCCGGACATCGAGTCGAGTGTTCCGCCCGAAATTGAGCGGAAATTTTGTTTTTTTGAACGCTGGGCGCTGACCACTGGCTGTGTTAGGATCGGGAGTTTCGCAGGTGATGTTGGGCCGGCCTGTTGCCTGTACCCATTCTTCATTCTGGGCCTTATCACCCTTCCCGAAAGCCTGCGGAAGGAGACAACCCGTGAAAGTTTACGACGCAGCCAATCTCCGCAACATTGCCCTGATCGGACACGGGCATGCCGGCAAAACTACGCTTGTGTCCGCCATGCTCTATACGGCTGGAGGCGCGCCTCGCCTGGGACGCGTTGACGACGGCGCGGCTATTACCGACTACGACGACGAGGAAATCGCTCGTAAGATGTCGATCTCTACCGGGCTGGCTTTGGTTGAGTGGGGCAAGCCGGAGGCTCGGGTCAAGATCAATCTGCTGGATACTCCGGGCTTCAATATGTTTGTGCATGAGGCCAAGATGGTGCTGCCGGTGGTGGACGCGGCCCTGGTGGTAGTTGACGGGGTCGCCGGAGTTGAGGTGGTAACGCAGCGCGTCTGGAATTATTGCAACGACATCGAGCTGCCGCGGATGATTGTGGTCAATCGCATGGACCGAGATCGGGCCGATGCCAATCGCGTTCTGGAATCGCTGGTCCACGCGTTTGGGCGCGCGGTTACTCCGCTGCAGCTCCCGATTGGCAGCGAGAAGAGTCTCAGCGGGATCGTAGATCTGGTCCGCATGAAGGCTTACACCTACGAGATGGGCGGGAACGGCAAGGGCAAGGAAGGGCCGATTCCGGCAAATATGGCGGACGTGGCCCAGGAAGCCCATGAGAAATTGGTGGAGCTGGTCGCCGAGGGCAAGGACTCGCTGATGGAGGAGTTCTTTGAGACGGGGACGATTCCGGAGGAGCATCTGGTTCCGGCTTTGCACGAAGCGATTCGCGAGGACAAAATTTTCCCGGTGCTTTTTACTTCGGGGCTGGGAAATGTCGGCGTCGACGAGCTCATGGATTTTATTGTGGATTACACGCCGGCGGCCAGCGAGCATCACGCCATCACGGGCTGGACGGCCGAGGGCGCCGAGCCGGCTACGCGCAAGGGGACGGACAACGAGCCGGCTTCGGTCTACGTTTTCAAGACCATGTCGGACGCTTTTGCCGGGCGCATTTCCTACTTCAAGGTTTTTTCTGGCGTGCTCAAGAACGATGCTTCGCTGCAGAATTACAATCGCAACACGGTCGAAAAGTTTGCCCACATTTCTTTGATTCAGGGCAAGCAGACGGTTCCGATTTCAGAATTGCATGCGGGGGATATCGGTGCGGTCGCGAAGCTGAAAGAGACGCTTACGGGCGATACGTTGGGCGATAAGGCATCGCCGATACGGTATCCCGCGGTGCAACTGCCGGAGCCGGCGATCACGTTTGCCATTGAGCCCAAGAGCCGTGCTGACGAAGACAAGCTGGGCGTGGGGCTGCATAAGCTGATGGAAGAAGATGCGATGCTGCGTTTTTTTCGCGATCCCCAGACCAAGGAATTTCTGATTGCTGGCACGGGACAGCAGCACATCGAGGTGGTGGTTTCGAAGATGAAGAAGCGCTACCACGCCGAAGTGGTGCTGAAGGCACCCAAGGTTCCGTATCGCGAGACGATTCGCGGCAAGGCGGATGTGCAGGGACGGCATAAGAAACAGACTGGCGGGCACGGGCAGTACGGCGACTGCAAGGTCAAAATGGAGCCTTTGCCGCGCGACGGCGCTGAATTTGAGTTCGTCAACGATATTTTTGGCGGGGCGATTCCGCGGAATTTTATTCCGGCGGTGGAAAAAGGAATCAAGGATGCGGCGGCGCGCGGATATCTAGCGGGATATCCCGTGGTGCACTTTCGCGCGATCCTGTACGACGGCTCGTATCATGACGTCGATTCTAATGACCTGTCGTTTCAGATGGCGGGGCGTATTGCATTCCGCAAGGCGATGGAAATGGCCAAGCCTACGCTGCTGGAGCCGATCATGACGGTCGAGATCACCATTCCCGACGAGTTTGCCGGGACGATTATGGGCGACCTTAACAGCCGTCGGGGACGCATCCAAGGGATGGATAACAAGGCGGGGAATACGATTGTCAAGGCCGAGGTGCCTATGTCGGAGATGCTTACTTACGGCGCCGACCTGACTTCGATGACGCAGGGGCGGGGCAGCTTTTCGATGGAGATGCACCACTACGATACCGTGCCGCAGCAACTGCAGGACAAGATTATTGAGAAGGCCAAGGCGGAGCGCGGCGAGGTTAAGGAAGAAGAAGAGTAAGGATGCTTCGCGATGGGGACACGGTTTGGCAAGCCCGGGTCCTTCGCTTGCTCAGGATGACAATTTCTGAGGATAGATTTTCTTTAGGGGTTCACCATAAAACAGATGCACCGGAACGCGCATTCTGGCGTAACATTCCCTTTTTGATGTTGATTCGTTCTCTGGAGGCACGGATGCCCATGCGGGGTTCCCCGATCTGTAGCCGATTTTGCTTCGCTCCGCTGGTTCTCTTCATGATGATGATGGTCCAGTCGGCTATGACCCAGGAAAATAAGGCTACAGTGCTGGAACTTGACCACGTGTCTGTTTGCGGATCGAATCTTGATACGCTTCGGCAGGCGTTTACCGATGCAGGGTTGACTCCGGACATCGGCGGTCCTCATGGCAACGGCGTTACTCAAATGGCCCTGGTCGGGTTCGATGACGGAACTTATCTGGAACTGATCGCTCCGATCAAGCCTGGAGTCACGACGGGCTCGGACTGGGCAAAGTTTATGACGGAGGATGCGGTGACATGTGCCTGGGCGGTGACTTCTAACGTTTTGCTGCAGGAAGTGGACAGGCTGAAAAAGGCTGGGATTCCAGTGGCGCCGCCCGCAGCCGGCAGCCGCAAGCGGCCGGACGGTATGTCAGTGGAGTGGAAGACGGCCGGGGTTGGTTCGGGAACTCCGGGGTCGGTGTTGCCGTTCATCATCGAAGACCAGACGCCGCGGGAGTGGCGCGTTCAGCCCTCCGCCAGTGTGCAAGGAGCACCGGTTTCGGGCGTCGAAAATGTCGTGCTCGGCGTCAACGATCTGAATGCATCGATTGCCTTGTTCCGCAAGGCTTATGGATGGTCGGATCCGGTGATCGAGACCCAGAGGGATTTTGGCAAGCTGGCGTACTTCCCTGGAGAGCCGGTGATTCTCGCGGCTCCTAATGGCGGTGGCTGGCTGGCGGAGCGGCTGGGGAAGTATGGGGAGTCCCCGGTGGCGTACTTGCTGGCCGCGCGCGATTTCGCAGCGGCTAGCAAGAAGTACAAGCTGGCTGGCGGGAAACCGTGGTTCGGGCAGAGGGTGGGCTGGTTCGACATGGCGAAGCTCAAGGGCGTGCGGTTAGGCGTGATTGGGGAGTAGTCGTGGTAGTCCTCTGAGACTTGAATCTTTGTTTCCACTTTCCGAGCGCTGAACCGCTTGCGGAAAAGGTCGAAAGTCGACGTCCGGACTGATTGGAAGGATTTGTCGTATTGCGAAAGCGATACCCTCATAGGAAACCCGGGTTTTTCCGAACGTTGTGAAGCGTTGGGTCAAGTTCGGTCACCCCGCTGGGGCTTGAGCTGGCAACCGCGAACGCAGAACTGCTACCATCGGTTTCAGTGTCTTCCGCCAAGGATAATTCGGCACTACATCTCAAAGATCGGCTCGTCTCGGCTGCTCCGGTTGAGGACGATTCCTCTTTTGAGCTGAAGCTGCGGCCGCAGCGCTTGCAGGAGTTCATAGGGCAGAACAAGGTCAAAGAGAATCTAGATGTCGCCATCCAAGCGGCCAAGTCTCGCGGGGAGGCGCTCGATCATGTGCTGCTCTACGGGCCGCCGGGTCTGGGGAAGACCACACTCGCCAATATCATTGCCAACGAATTAGGGACGGCTTTTCAGCAGACCTCAGGCCCCACTTTGCAGATCAAGGGCGACCTGACTGCGATTCTCACCAATCTGCGCGACCGGCAGGTTCTGTTTATCGATGAAGTGCATCGGCTGCAGCCGGCGCTCGAAGAAATCCTCTACTCGGCGCTCGAGGACTACAAGCTGGACATCATGATCGGCCAGGGGCCTTCGGCACGCACGCACACCATGGATGTGAAGCCGTTTACTTTTATCGGCGCCACGACGCGGGCGGGACTGCTGTCCGCTCCGCTGCGGTCGCGGTTTGGGTTGTTGTTGCGGCTTGAATTTTATACGCATGACGACTTACGCGTGATTGTGAAGCGGTCGGCGGAGATTCTGGGCGTTCGCATTGATCGTGCGGGAGCCACCGAGATCGCCAGCCGCTCGCGGGGGACGCCGCGCATCGCCAACCGGCTGCTGCGGCGCGTACGCGACTACGCTCAGGTGCGGGCGGCCGGGTCGATTGATCTGCCTACCGCTCAGGCGGCGCTCTCGATGCTCGAAGTGGATCGCTACGGCTTCGACGAGGTCGACCGCAAGCTGCTGCTTACCATTATTGAGAAGTATGAGGGCGGGCCGGTGGGATTGAACACGCTCGGAGCCGCGCTGGCTGAGGAGCCCGACGCCATCGAAGAAATTTATGAGCCGTTTCTGATTCAGATTGGGTTTCTGAACCGCACGCCGCGGGGACGGGTGGCTACACAGCTGGCCTATGAGCATTTTGGGATTACGCCTAATCGGAGGCAGAGTTCGCTCTTCTAGCCTCGCAGGGAACGCCAGACAGCTGGATAGCCGAGGGCGTTGGTCTCCAGGCGAACTTGGACGGAACAGAGCCCCGTCCCCACACGTCCCCACAAGAGTTGTTTGACTTCTGACGCTGCAATCTGCGTTAATCTCTTTTCCTCGTAATTTTTATTTACAACGTAGAATCTCTGCACTGGAGGAATCATGCGCGATGTGATCGCTACCGGAGAGGCCCCGCAGGCGATTGGGCCATATTCGCAGGGTATTCGGGCCGTGGGGTTGATTTTTACTTCGGGACAGATTGCCATCGATCCCGCCACATCGCAGATCGTCGTGGGCGATGTTCGCGCTCAGACTGAGCGCGTGATGAAGAATCTCTCTGCTATTTTGCAGTCCTCGGGCAGTGGGCTGGAGAAAGTCGTGCGCTGTACGGTCTTCCTCAAGAACATGGGGGATTTCGCGGACATGAATGAAGTCTACGGACGCTATTTCAAGCATGCGCCGCCAGCGCGGTCGACCGTGGAGGTAGCGCGGCTGCCCAAGGATGTACTCGTCGAGATTGACGCGATTGCGTTGGCTTAACGTAAAGCGGCAGAATGATCGCAGCCCCGAACGCTGAGCAGCCCGGCGCTCCATTTACTTGAGTAGAATGATCCAGGTCGGTGATCGGAGTTCTTGGCAGCGGTTGTTTGCCGTCGGTTCGCAGATCTTATCTTATTTGCAGCTTTTGGACTCACGAAAGGGACATTTTGAAAACTATCGTCGTCATGCTTGCCATCACCTTCGTCGTAGCCGTCACTCTAGCCTTCGCCCAGAAAGCAACCACCGCCGGGCCAACCAAGGTCACGGGCGATCCCACGAAAACTGCCAGTGGCCTCGAATATTGGGACATCAAAGTGGGCACCGGCGCGGTGGCGCAGGCTGGACACCACGTCAAGGTCGATTACACGGGCTGGCTCACCAATGGGAAGAAGTTCGACAGCTCGGTCGGTACAGGTAAGCCGTTTGACTTTCTGCTGGGCGGAGGACAGGTCATCAAAGGGTGGGATGAAGGGGTTGCCGGGATGAAAGTGGGCGGCAAGCGGCAGCTGCGCATCCCTCCGGATCTGGCTTATGGAGAAAAGGGCTATCCGGGCGTGATTCCGGCTAACTCGACGCTGGTTTTCGACGTGCAGCTGGTGGATGTGAAGTAGCTTAGGTCAAGAAGCTACCTTAAGTAGCTGCGGTAACTACCAAGCCCGCGGATTTCTGCGGGCTTTTGTTATGCTGCCGGCTTTTCGCGGGCGGGGGCGCCCGCGCTACCCAAAACGACTACGCTTTGACCACTTTGCCGCTGCGCAGACAGGAGGTGCAGACGCGGATGTGTTTGGTCGCCGCTCCTACTTTGGCGTGAACCGGGCGCAGATTGACGTTCCAGCGGCGTTTGCTCACGTTGTGGGCGTGGCTGATGGTGTTTCCGAACTGCGGCCCCTTGCCGCAGATATCACAAACTCGTGCCATAAATCTGAATTCCTTCCAGGCTTGTTGCCTTGCCAAAAGTACGATTCTACAGGAATCGGGCGGATTTGGCCATGAGGCAGGTGCTGGCGGGCGCACGACACCAGAGTTGCAGGATGAGTTTGATAAGGTGTGGGTGCGGTTTTGTTTCG